>Ga0079995_1054663_pt1 | contig 103464 bp, 104 predicted proteins | sample FaiFalFF_MnMetaG_2_FD_69198 | JGI IMG/M metagenome (GOLD analysis project Ga0079995, IMG submission 69198) | Freshwater microbial communities from Yellowstone National Park, Wyoming, USA - Fairy Falls C (FF_Mn_C) (SPADES assembly) (version 4) | ecosystem: Environmental > Aquatic > Freshwater >... | reverse complement strand
TCAACGGAGCACCTCCAGCACCGCCGCGGCGGTCTGCTGCGTGGTGGCGGACCCTCCCAAGTCCGGCGTCCGCAGCCGCGGATCCCGTACCACGGCCTGCACCGCCTCAAGGACCGCCGCCGCGGCTTCCTCCTCCCCCAGGTAGTCGAGCATCAGGGACACGGACCAGATGGTGGCCAGGGGGTTGGCGATCCCCTTCCCCGCGATATCCGGGGCGGACCCGTGCACGGGCTCGAACAGGGCGGGACTGCGCCGGCTCGGATCCAGGTTGGCGCTGGCGGCCAGCCCCAAGCTGCCCTGGAGGGCCGCTCCGAGGTCCGTGAGGATGTCCGCGTACAGGTTCGAGCCCACCACCACGTCGAACCGTTGTGGGTTGAGGACCAGGTGGTACGCGGCGGCGTCCACATGCAGCTTCCACACCTCCACGTCCGGGTACTCCCGGCTCAGCGCCTCGGTGACTTCGTCCCACAACACCGCGGTGTACTGCAGGGCGTTGGACTTTGTGACGGAGGCCAGGCGTCGCCGGCGCCGGCGGGCCAACTCGAAGGCGTACCGGAGGACGCGCTCGGTGCCCCGCCTGGTGTACACGGACGTCTGCAGGGCTACCTCCTCCGCGGTGCCCTCCGCCACCCGGCCGCCCACCCCCGCGTACTCGCCCTCGGTGTTCTCCCGGACGAACACCATGTCCACATCCCCAGGTCCCCGGCCACTCAAGGGGCCCGGCACCCCCTCCAGGAGGCGGACGGGCCGCAAGTTCACGTACAGGTCGAAGCGCTTCCGGATCTGCAGGAGCAGCCCCCAGAGGGAGACGTGGTCCGGGACCCGGGGGTCTCCCACCGCACCCAGCAGGATGGCATCGAAACCCCGCAACCGATCCAGGCCGTCTGGGGGCATCATCCTCCCGTGCTGGAGGTAGTACCCGCACCCCCACGGGAACTCTTCCGTGTGCACCTGGAACCCGAAGCGCCGGGCGCAGGCCTCCAACACCCGTACCCCCTCGGGGACCACCTCCTGGCCGATCCCGTCCCCAGGGATCACCGCCACGCGGTAGTTCCTCACTCCGCCTGCCCCTCCAGGAGCGGGACCAGTTCCGGCACTGTGTGCCGTCGGACAGCCCAGAGGGCTTCCAGCAGCCGCTGCGCCTGGTGCCTGGGCATCACCAGAGCGGCACATTCCAAGAACTTTTCCGACACCTCCTGCCGCGACATCGGCTTTCGCGGGTGCCCCCGGGCCATGTCCGCTCGCCCGGCCAGCACGCGGCCGTCGCGCAGGTAGATGGCCACCTTCATACGCATCTCGTTGTAGCCCAGCGCGTCGATTTCCGGGTCGACGTATACGTGCACACGCTCCATGAGGGCCCGGACCGCGGGGTCCCTCACACGTTCGTCCGTGAACTGGGCCAACCCCGCCCGCCGATCCACCACCCCCACGGCCATCTGGAACTGGAGGCTGAACTTCGCCTCCAGGGCCGTCTGGGGCCGCGTGTGGATGAGGGCGTTAGGGACGTGGGAGTTCACCCCCACCTCGATGCGTTCTACCTCCTCCGGGCGGACGTCGTGTTCTAGGACCAGGTCCAGCAGCACGTCCTGGGCGGGGTGGGACAGGGAACCGGAAGGGTACGGCTTGATGGAGATCCCAGGACTCTCGAAGAAGTACGGGTTGCCGAGTTTGCCCTCGATCTTGGAGGGGTCGAAGCCGCCCGCGGCGGCGCTGTAGAAGCCGCGCTTGGCCTCAAGGATGTCGCGCGCGGCGGTCCACCCGCGGCGGGCCAGCAGGACCGCGAGGAGGCCGTTCTCCGCGGCCCGGCCGGCGTGGAAGGGCTTGGTCATCGTGCCGAAGTTCTCCCGCAGCCCCGCGGCCATGCTGGCCGCCAGCCCCAGGGCCCGCAGGGTCTGGTCCAGGTCGCACCCCAGCAGCCGGGCGGCGGCCGCGCACGCGCCGAACGTGCCGAGGGTCCCCGTGGAGTGGAACCCGTCGCGGTAGTGGCGGGGGTCGACGGCGTCTGCGGTCCGGCAGGCGACCTCCACACCCACCACGTAGGCGTCCAGCAGCTCCTGGCCGGAGGCGCCCACGTGTTCCGCGGCGGCAAGCGCCGCGGGCAGGACCGGCGCGGTGGGGTGGGTCAGCAGCCCGTACACGCTGCGCGGGTCGGTAGCGAGCTGGGTGTCGTCGTAGTCCAGCGCGTGGGCGGCAGTACCGTTGGCCCAAGCCGCAAGCTGAAGCGGCGCCCGCACCCTGGAACCCACCACCACCGCCTGCGGGTTGCCGCCCACCTCCCGCAGGTGCTCCCGCACGATCCGGCCGGACTCGGCCGCGGCTCCGGCCAGCATCACGGCCACGCCGTCCACCAGGTGGTTGGTGGCTCGCTCCCGTACCGGGTCTGGCACCTGGGACGTCTCCACGATGAACCGGGCGACTTCCGCGGTCACACCCACATTCGTCCCTCCCACGAGTTCTGGTGTACTGTATACAAGATACAAGCGGCGGAGGCAAGGCATGCCGAGAATTGTGGTCAGCCTCGGAGACCCCTCGGGGATCGGTCCTGAAGTCCTAACGAAGGCCCTCGCAGGCGGCCTCCCCTGTCCCTACCTCGTCGTGGGCGACCAGGGGGTCTGGGAGGAAGCCTGTCGCGTGGCCGGGCTCCGGCTGCCGCCTGTGGCTTCGGCCGAGCCCGCGCAAGAGGCGGGGAGGGTGCCCTTCCTGCAGGTGGACCCGCCTTCGCGGCAGTGGCCCGCAGGGCGCGCGAGCTCAGAAGCCGGCCGCTCGGCTGCCGCCTGGCTGGAGGCCGCGGTGCGCCTGGCGCTCGCTGGTCAGGCGGACGCGGTGGTGTTTGCGCCCCTCAACAAGCAGGCCCTGCGCCTAGCTGGACTCGCGGTGCGGGACGAGTACGAGTTCGTCGCACAGCTTGCAGGCGTGGCCGAACACGACGAGGTGAACGTGATCCCCCACCCGGCAGGCACGGGCCTCCTGTGGGTGGCCCGTGCCACCTCCCACGTCCCGCTGCGGGAGGTGGTGGAGCTTTTGGACGAGCAGCGCGTCCTGCACGCGGTCCGGCTGGTGCACCGCATGGCGACCCTCGGGGGGAATCCGTCCCCCCGCATCGGGGTAGCGGCCCTCAACCCCCACGCTGGCGAAGGCGGCACCCTGGGGGACGAGGAGGTGCGGATCCTGGCCCCCGCAATCCGCAGGGCCCAACAGGAGGGGCTCGACGTCTCGGGCCCCTACCCTGCGGACCACGTCTTCCGTATCGCACGGTCCGGCGTGCTGGACGCGGTGGTGAGCCTGTACCACGACCAGGCGCAGATCGCCACCAAGCTGCTGGGATTCGAGCACGGCGTGTCCGTAGGCGCCGGCTACCCCTTCGTCCTGACCACGCCGTCCCACGGCACCGCCTTCGATATCGTGGGCAAAGGCCAGGCGGACCCTCGGCCCATGCGCCGAGCCCTAGAAATCGCCCTCGCCCTCGCCTCGCCCGGACGTACCTGAGGGGAGTGACTGCCCTTCGGCACCCTCGGCGCGGTCCGCCAGCGCCCGCCAGTCGGCGGTGTTCACCAAGGCGTCCCGCTCCTCCTGAGAAGCCAGGGCTACTCCGTCCACGAAGCCAAACTCGTGGATTGAACGCGCCGCGGCCCGCATGGCGGCCAGAGCGGCACGCTGTAGCTCCCCGGGGTAGATGGCCAGCCGGCAGCCCGCCTCCTCCAGCTTCGCCACCGACCAACGCGCCCCGGGCGGCACATTCACCATGAGCGGCCGCGGAAGCCGCCGGGCCACATGCCGCACCTCGTCCAAGGTCGTAAGTCCCTGCACGAACAGGACCTCGGCACCGGCCTCCGCGTACGCCTCCGCCCGGTGCAGCGCCCCCTCAAGCCCCTCCACCGCGCGGGCGTCGGTGCGGGCGATCAGGACCACCCCTTCGCTGCGCGCGTCAAGGGCAGCGCGCAGCCGGGCTGACATCTCCTCCCGCGAGACGAGGGAGATCCCCGCGTACTGCCCGCAGCGCTTCGGCAGGGTCTGGTCCTCCAGGTGCAGGGCGGCCACCCCGGCGCGCTCCCACTCCTGCACCGTCCGCCGTACGTTCAGGGGACCGCCGTAGCCGGTGTCCGCGTCCGCCACCACGGGCAGGGAGGTGGCTTGGCAGATCCTCCGCAGGACGTCCGCGACCTCCGTCTGCGTGACGAGCCCCAGATCGGGGAATCCCAGGGACCGCGCAATGGCCCCGCCGCTGGCGTATACGGCTTCGAACCCGCAGCGCTCGACCAGGCGGGCGGAGAGGGCGTCAAACACCCCGGGCGCCAGGACCAGGGGCCCGCACTGAAGCCGGGAGCGCAGCCACTCCCGCCGCTCCCCGGGGCTCATGCGCCGCGGCTAGGAAGCCCCTCGGGCTGGGGGAGGGGAACCGCTGCCCGCGCACGCTGCAGCGCCACGGTCACCGCCAGCAGCCCGAACCCCGCGCCGTCCGTGAGGAGCCCCGGCTTGATCAGGAGCACCGCGGCGGCGAACAGGAGGAGGCGCTCCACCCAGGTGGCCGGCTTCAGAAGGTACCCGACCACCGCACCGCCCAGGCACAGGGTCCCCACGGCGCCTGTGACCACCGACCACAAGACGTCGTACCAGTGTCCCTGCATCAGCAGGGAGGGCCCGTACACGAACATGTACGGTACGATGAAACCCGCCAAGGCGAAGCGTACCGACTGCCAGCCCGTCTCCCACATGGGAGCGCGGGCGAGGCTGGCGGCGGCGTAACTGGCCAGGGCCACGGGGGGAGTCAGGGCAGACAGGCACGCGAAGTAGAAGAGGAACAGGTGCGCCGCGAGGGGTGGGATCCCGGCCTGGACCAAGGCCGGGGCCAGGGTGCTGGCCATGATGGCGTACGCGGCCGTGGTGGGCAGTCCCATCCCGAGGAGCAGGGCCACGAACATGGCCACCACCAGCATGGGCAGCACGTTCCCACCCGCCAGGGTCAGCAAGGCCAGGGAGAGCTTGCCCCCGAGGCCCGTCAAGGACAAGATGCCCACCACCATGCCCGCGGCCGCGGTGGTCGCCGCGATTTCCACCGACCGCCAGGAGCCGTCGTACAGGGCGTCCACCATCCGCCGGATGCCTTCCCGAGCCTCCTGTCGCCACACGTACACCACCGCCACGGTGACGCAGCCCAGCAGGAACCCCCACAGGGAGGGCAGCCCCAGGCGGCTGGCCAGCACGTACACCACGGCCGCCAGCAACACCCAGGGGTGCGCCACACGTTCTCCGCGGGCCGCCCAGGAAGCCACCACCGCGGCCGCCAGGCCCCACAGGGCCGCCCGGAAGGGCGACTGGTCGAAGCCCATGATGAGGACCAGGATCAGGGCCAGGGGCCCCAGGAGGTAGCCTTGCCGGGCCAGGACCAAGCCCAGCCGCGGCAGCCGCTCCCGGGGAAGGCCCCGGAGGCCGTTCCGGGCCGCGTAGAAGTCGATCATCCAGTAGGCCGCCACATAGTACAGAAAGGCGGGGATGAGGGCGCTCAGGGCCACCCGGGAGTACGGCACGCCCAGAATGTCCGCCATGAGGAAGGCCGCGGCTCCCATGACGGGCGGGACCAGCTGGCCTCCCGTGGAGTTCATGGCCTCGATGGCGCCCGCCACCGCAGGGCGGAATCCCGTGGACTTCATGAGGGGCACGTTGATGACCCCGTCCACCATCACGTTGGCCGCGGAGGATCCCGAGGCCGTGCCGAACAGGGCGCTGGTGAGGATGGACACCTTCGCGGGGCCGCCCCGCCGGTGGCCCGCCAGACTCAAGCCCAAGTTCACGATGAACTTCCCGATCCCGGACGCCTCCAGGAAGGCCCCGAACAGGATGAACAGGTACACGTATCGGGCGGAGGCCGCGATGGGCGCGCCGTAGATCCCGTTGTCACTGAACAGGAAGGAGATGGTGGTGGCGAAGGGGAAGCCGTTGTGGCGGAACAAGCTGGGCAGGTAGGGGCCCACGAAGGCGTACAGGACGAACAGCCCCCCGAGGATCGGCAGCGCCCAGCCGGAGGTCCGGCGGGCGGCCTCCACCACCACCACGAGCAGCACCACCCCCACCACCACGTCCGCGGCGGTGGGCAAGACCCCCGCCCGGTTGGTGAGTTCCGAGAAGAACACCAGCTGGTAGACCACCACGGCCACGCTGGCCGCGGCCAAGACCAGGTCCCAGACCGTAGGCCGCGTGGACTCCTGACCCTTCCGGGCCGGCAGGAGCAGGAACACCAGCACGGAGGCGAACAGGAGGTGGAAGGCGTACATCTTCTGGGGGTCGGTGGAGTAGAAGCCCAGGACCGCCACGTGGTACAGGGCCATGGCGACCCCCACCCCGCGGGCCAGCCACCACCACCCTCCCGTCAGCCGTCGCCCCCGGAGCTCCTCCGCAGACCCGAGCTGCTCCTCCGTGACGAGAAGGCCCTCCGCCTCCCGCTCCGCGGCCACAATCCACCTCCGTCCAGGTCGCTGCCCGGGCCGTCAGCGGGGGGGCTGGTGGGCCGGGCGCAGCTGGATGTTCCGCTCCCGGTAGTACCGCAAGGCACCCGGGTGCAGGGGGGCGTTGATGTAGTAGATGTTCACGGGGTGGGTCTCGGCTCCCGTGGGGTGCACCTGCTCCAGGAGCTCCCGGTTCTCGAAGATGGTCTTGGTCAGCTCGTACACGAAGTCCTCGGGCATGTCCTTGTGGACGATGGCTCCGTTCCACATCTGGACCGTGCGGATGACGTAGTCCTGGCCGCGGTACACGTTGGCCCGGATGGCCGCGGGTGCCAGGTACGGGTACTGCGCGTTGAGCCGTGCGATCTGCTCCGGGCTCGGGGCCACGAACCGCGTGGGCCTGGTGAGGGAGAGCTCCACCCAGGCCGGCACAGGGATCCCGATGGTGATGCAACTCGCGTCGATGAGCCCGTCCCGCAGGGCGTTGGCACCCTCCGCCAGGGAAAGGTTGACGATCCGCGAGGGCCGGATGTTCAGCAGGTCGAAGGCCTTCAACGAAACGAACTCCCCGGAGCCTCCCCGCGGCCCGACGTCCACCACCCGCCCGTGGAGGTCGCTGAAGGAACGCACCGGTCCGTCACCACGCACCACGCAGTGGTAGTAGGAGGTGTACATGGGCCACGTGAACCGGATGGCGTCGTGGCGGACGCCCCGGGCCCACCCGATCCCCTGCATCCCTTCGTACGCGGGGCCCATGGTGGTGAGGCCCAGTTCCACCTGCTTGGCCTGGACCAGCTGGATGTTCTGCACGGGCCCTCCCGTGACCCGGTTGGTGGCCGGGATGCCCAGCTTCTCCTGGATGACCTTCGCGTACCCGCCTGCCACCACGTAGTACACCCCGCCGATGGAGGCCGACCCGATGGTGATGCTGCGCGGCCAGTGGGCCCTGCCCTGGGCCCAGGCCGGGACTGCAGCCAAGGCTACGAGCAAAGCGGCCCAGCGTCCGACCCAGCGTTTCACGTGACTCCCCCCTTTCGTCCTTCCAGCTACGCCATGGTACGCTCCGCCCGCACCGGACTCCTGCCGGCCTGTCCCTGCTCCCGGAGGTGCCTCGCCAGGGCGTCCCCCGCGGTCCGGATGTGCCGACGCAGGGCCGCGGCCGCTCCCCGGGCGGAGCGGGCCTGGAGCTGCCGCAGGATCTCCGCGTGGTCCCGCACGGACCGCTGGAGCTGCTCCGGGATCAGGGGAGCGAGGGGGGGCAGCCCCAACCACAGACCCTCGATGGCCCGCACCAGGCGCGGGTTCCCGCAGGCCCGGTAAATGGCGAAGTGGAACTGCTGGTTCGCTTCCACGAAGCCGTCCGCGTCCCCCGCGCGGGCTGCCGCCTCCAGGGTGGTGTGCAAGCGCCGCAGCTCTGCCAGCTCCCCGGGCTCCAGGCGGCGGGCGGCTTTGGCTGCGGCCTCCGGTTCCAGCAACAGCCGCACTTCGTACAGCTGCGCCAGCTCCTCCGGCCCCCACCGCACCACGTGGTAGGTCCCGCGGCCGTCGGGCTGCACCAGCCCGTCCCGCTCCAGCCGCCGGAGGGCATCCCGTACCGGGAGCCGGCTGGTGCCCAGCTGGCCCGCCAACACCTCCTGGACCAGGCGCTGCCCCGGCCCGAGGTCCCCCCGGAGGATGGAGCGGCGCAGGGAGCGGTACACCTGCTCCTCCAGCCGGAGCCGCTCCACCACAGCCAGCCCCGTGCTCATGGTCGGTTGACAGTCTACCGTATACGGGATACTTTGCCAACGTGACACCCCGGGAGCTCCCCGTGGCACACGTCCGGGAGGCGGTGGCGGCCCTCCTGCGGGAGTCGGTCACCAGACTGCCGGAGGACTACCTGTCCGCCCTGCGGGACGCGGAGGCCCGGGAGGAGTCCCCTCTGGGGCGCCGGATGCTGCGGATGCTGCTGGACAACGCAGAGCTGGCGGGCCGGGCGGGGGTGGCCACCTGCCAGGACACCGGCATCCCCGTGCTGTTCGTCCAGGTGGGGCAGGACGTCCACCTCGTGGGCGGGAGCCTGGCAGAAGCCCTGGAGGAAGCCGTCCGGGATGCGTACCGGGACCTGCGGAAGTCCGTGGTGCGGGATCCCCTGGTGCGGGAGAACACCGGGGACAACACTCCGCCCATCGTGCACTACGAGATCGTGCCGGGCGACCGGGTCCGGGTCGCAGCCCTCGTCAAGGGGTTCGGGGCGGAGATGACCAGTGCCCTCCGCATGCTCCCTGCCACCGCGGGGGAGGTCGAGGTGAAGCGCTTCGTGGTGGAAGTCGTCCAGCGGGCGGGTCCCAACGCCTGCCCCCCCGTGATCGTGGGCGTGGGACTCGGCAGCTCCTTCGACGGGGTGGCTTTGCTGGCGAAGAGGGCCCTGTTGCGTCCTCTGGGAACCCCAAACCCCGCGCCTCACCTGGCGCGCCTGGAACAGGAGCTCCTGGAGGCCATCAACGCCACAGGCGTGGGCCCGCAGGGGTTGGGAGGGCGGTTCACCGCCCTGGCGGTGCACGTAGAGAGCGCTCCCACCCACATCGCCGCCTTGCCCGTGGCCGTGAACCTGAACTGTTCGGCTCCCCGGCGCGCGGAGGTGGTCTTGTGAGGGAGTGGCACCTGCGGACCCCCCTCCGGGACGAGGACGTGGTGGGCCTCCGGGCCGGGGACTGGGTCACCCTCTCGGGGGTCGTGTACGGGGCCCGGGACGCGGCGCACCAGCGCCTAGCGGAAGCCCTGCGCCGGGGCGAACCCCTCCCCATTCCCCTGGAAGGACAGGTCATCTACTACGTGGGCCCCGCGCCCGCCAAGGAGGGCTGGGCCGTGGGACCCGCGGGCCCCACCACCAGCGGCCGCATGGACCCGTTCACCGTCCCCCTGTTGGAACGGGGCCTGAAGGCCACCGTGGGGAAGGGGACGCGGTCCGCGGAGGTGAAGGAGGCCATGGTCCGCTACCGAGCGGTGTACCTGGCCACGGTGGGTGGGGCGGCTGCCGTGCTGGCCCGCCACATCGTGCGCGGCCGTGTGGTGGCGTACGAGGACCTGGGTACGGAAGCCATCTGGGAATTGGAACTCCGGGAGTTCCCCGCGGTGGTGGTGAACGACGTCCACGGCGGGGACCTGTACGGCTCCGCGCAGACGGCCTATGCCCGGCCCTGACCCCTACCGCGACCTCCGGGAGGGCGTGCGCAAGCTGTGCGCCCGTTTCCCCGACAGCTACTGGCGGGAGCTGGACGAACAGGGGGCCTACCCCGAGGCCTTCGTCCGCGCCATGACGGACGCAGGCTACCTGAGCGCCCTGATCCCGCCGGAGTACGGGGGGGCGGGGCTCGGGGTGGCGGCGGCCTCCGTGATCCTGGAGGAAATCCACCGCAGCGGCGGCAACGCCGCCGCCTGCCACGCCCAGATGTACGTCATGGGGGCCATCCTCCGCCACGGCACGCCAGAGCAAAAGCAGCGCTACCTCCCGCCCATCGCGCGCGGTGAGCTACGGCTGCAGGCCTTTGCGGTCACCGAGCCGGAGGCGGGCTCTGACACCCCCAGCATCCGCACCACCGCGGTCCGCCGGGGAGACCGGTACGTGATCTCCGGCCAGAAGGTGTGGACCAGCCGCGTGGAGCACTCCGACCTGATGCTTCTGCTGGCCCGCACCACGCCCCTGGACCAGGTGCAGCGCCGGGGCGAGGGGCTTTCCCTCTTCCTCGTGGACCTCCGCCCTCACCTGGGCAAGACCATCCACGTGCGGCCCATCCGGACCATGATCAACCACCACACCGCGGAGGTGTTCCTGGAGGAGCTGGAGGTCCCCGTGGAGGACCGCATCGGCGAGGAGGGCCAGGGGTTCCGGTGCATCCTAGACGGGATGAACGTGGAGCGCATCCTCATCGCCGCGGAGTGCGTGGGAGACGGGGACTACTTCCTCGACCGGGCCGTGGCGTACGCCAAGGAGCGGCGGGTGTTCGGCCGGCCCATCGGGCAGAACCAAGGGATCCAGTTCCCCCTGGCCCAGGCCTACGCGCGGGTGCGGGCCGCGGACCTCATGCGGTTCCGGGCCGCGGAGCTGTACGACGCGGGTCTGCCCTGCGGGCCGGAGGCCAACATGGCCAAGCTCCTGGCCGCGGAGGCCTCCTGGGAGGCGGCCAACGTGGCCCTGCAGACCTTCGGCGGGTACGGGTTCGCCCGGGAATACCCCATCGAGCGCAAGTTCCGGGAGACCCGCCTGTACCAGATCGCCCCCGTGTCCACCAACCTGGTCCTGGCGTACCTGGCCCACAACGTCCTGGGCCTGCCGCGCTCGTACTGATGAGGGCCCTCACAGGCATCACCGTGGTGAGCGTGGAGCAGGCGGTGGCCGCACCCTTCGCCACCCGCCAGCTGGCGGACCTGGGCGCCCGGGTCATCAAGGTGGAGCGACCCGAGGGGGACTTCGCCCGCGCATACGACCGCGCGGTGCGCGGGTGGTCCAGCCACTTCGTGTGGCTCAACCGCTCCAAGGAGTCCGTGGTGCTGGACCTCAAGACCTCCCGGGGCCGGGAAGCCCTCTCCCGCCTGCTGCAGCGGGCGGACGTCTTCGTGCAGAACCTCAGCCCCGGCGCCCTGGACCGGCTGGGTTTCGCGCCTGAGGAGGTGAGCCGGCGGTACCCTCAGCTGGTGGTGTGCAGCATCTCCGGCTACGGGAGCACGGGCCCGTACCGAGACCGGAAGGCCTACGACCTCCTCATCCAGGCGGAGTCGGGTTTGCTGTCCATCACGGGCACCCCCGAGGAACCCGTGAAGGTGGGGATCTCCGTGGCGGACATCGCGGCGGGGATGTACGCCCTGAGCGGGATCCTGGCCGCCCTCTACCGGCGGGAGCGCACCGGGCGCGGCGCCCTCCTGGAGGTGTCCCTCCTGGACTCCCTGGCGGAGTGGATGGGCTACCCCCTGTACTACACCGCGTACGGGGGACACCCCCCGGCCCGCACGGGTGCCCACCACGCCACCATCGCCCCCTACGGACCCTTCCCCACCGCGGACGGGGTGGTGTTCCTCGCGGTCCAGAACGACCGCGAGTGGGAGCGGTTCTGCCGGGAGGTGTTGCAACGGCCGGAGCTGGCCCGCGACCCCCGGTTCGCCACCAACCCCGACCGGGTCCGACACCGGCCCGCCTTGGAGGCCTTGATCCGCGAGACCTTCCGAGGGCTTTCCACGGCGCAGCTGACGCAGCGGCTGGAGGCCGCGGACGTGGCCTACGGGGAGCTGCGGACGGTGCAGGGCCTGCTGGAGCACCCGCAGCTGGCTGCCCGGGACCGCTGGCGCCGGGTGGACTCCCCCGTGGGGCCTTTGCTGGCTCTCCTGCCACCCTTCAGCGTGCCCGCGGAGGAGCCCTTGCTGGGTCCAGTGCCCCGCCTGGGGGAACACACGGAGTCGGTGCTCCGGGAGATCGGGATGGAACCCGAGGAGGTGAGACCGTGAGCGCGGGAGGGGGACGCTTCTACGAGGACTTCGAGGTGGGGCAGGTGATCCAGCACCCCTGGGGACGCACCGTGACCCAGGCGGACAACGTGTGGTTCAGCCTCCTCACCCTGGCCACCAACCCCATCCACTTCGACGCGGGCTACGCGGCCCGCACGGAGTTCAAACGGCCCCTGGTGAACTCGTGTTTCACCCTCGCCCTGGTCACCGGCCTGTCCGTGGCGGACCTCTCCCAGAACGCGGTGAACCTGGGGTGGGACCAGGTGCGCCTGCCTCACCCCGTGTTCGAAGGCGACACCCTGTACGCCCGGAGCGAGGTGGTGGAGAAGCGGGAGTCCCGCTCCCGGCCGGGGATGGGCATCGTGCGGGTGAAGACCACGGGCTACAACCAGGACGGGGTCGTGGTCATCGAGTTCTTCCGGAGTATCCTGGTGTACAAACGGGAGGCTTCCCCCCGGGCGGCTCAACCGCTTCCCAAGGCCTGAAGCTCCTCCGCCAGGGCTCGAACCAAGGGGGCCACCACGTCCTCCCCGAGGCCGAACCGGAGGCCTGCAGCTTCAAAGAGCTCCCGCAGGGGCCGCGACCCACCGAGGCGGAGGGCCGCCCGGTAGCGGGCCACGGCCTCCTGGTAGTCCTCCCGGGATCGAAGCCACAGCTGCAAAGCCCCCAGCTGCGCCACGCCGTACTCGATGTAGTAGAAGGGGTGGAGGAACAGGTGCAGCTGGCGGTGCCACAGGTACGCCTCGGCCTCCTCGTACCCGGACCAGTCCACCTTCCCCCGGAAGCGCCGGAAGACGTCTCGCCACCACCGTGCCCGCTCCTCTCGGGTGTGCCCGGGCTGCGTGTACAGCTGGTGTTGAAAAGCGTCCACGGTGGCCACCCACGGGAGCAGCCGGACCACCCCTTCGAAGAACTCCCGCCGCGCCCGGCGTCGGTCTGGCTCCTCCGGATAGAACACGTCCAGGTGCGGGAGGCTCAACATCTCCATGCCCATGGACGCCACCTCTGAGAACTCCGTGGGCGCGTGGCGGTAGCTCAGGAGGGGCTCGTCCCGCACCGCTAGGGTGTGGAAGGCGTGCCCGCTCTCGTGGACCAGGGTCCGCACGTCGGAGGCGAGTCCCGCGGCGTTCATGAACAGAAAGGGCCAGCGGCGCGCGTCGAAGGTGGCCTGGTAGCCCCCGGGGGCCTTCCCTTTGCGGCTTTCCAGGTCCAGCAGCCCCTCCTCCCACAGAAAGCGGAACTGTTCCCCAAGCTCCGGGTGGACCCGACGGAACACCTCCAGGGCCTTGTGGGCCAGCTCCTGGCCGTCGCGGAAGGGCCGCAGGGGAGGCCGGCCCAGGGGGTCGACCTCCAGATCCCACGGCCGCAGCCGGTCCACCCCCAGCTGCTCCCGCCGGCGTTCCTGCAGGGCCTCCAGCAGCGGCACCACGTACCGTTCCACCGCGGCGTGGAAAGCCAGGCAGTCCTCCGGGGTGTAGTCCCACCGGCCCAGGGAGCGGAAGGCGTAGGCCCGGTAGTCGGGAAAGCCCGCGTGCTGCGCCATCCGGTGCCGCAGGGCCACCAGGCGGTCGAACAGATCCTCCAGGACCTCCTTGTCCTCGAGCCGGCGCCGGACCACCGCCTCCCACGCCTCCTGGCGGGTGGCCCGGTCGGGTTCCTCCAGGAAGCGGGCCATCTGCTGCACGGTGTACTCCTGCCCCCGGAACCGCACGGTCCAGCCGCCCGCCACCTTCTGGTAGCGCTGCTCCAGCTCCGCCTCCTGGACCCGGAGGGGCACGTTTTCCTCCCGGAACAGCTCCACCGCGTTCTGCGTGTCCCGGTCCAGTACGAAGTAGCGGTCTTCCGGAAGGGGAAACCGGCGCCGGAGCTCCAGGTACCGCCTCCGCACGGAGAACCACAGGGGCTCCGCCCTGGGCTGCACGTCCCGGACGAACTGCAGGTACGCGGCCTCCCGGGCCGGGTCGTCCGTCTGCTGGGTCATGGCCACGTAGCGCCGGCTGCGCTCCTCCGAAAGGGCCGCGGCCAGTTCGCTGGCGTCCACCAACCAGGCCTCCAGGGCCTCCGCGGACCCCACGGGCCGCTCCAGGAGGTCCCGGAACAGGGGCTCCACGTGGGCCCACTGGCCCAGATCGACCCCGGGCGGCACGAACCGTGGCGCGGGAAGGGTTTCTCTCACGGGGTAGGACGCAAGGGCAGCGACGCCGAGGTCAGGAGGCCTCCACCCGGTTCCCGCCCGCGCGCTTCGCCCGGTACATGGCCTCGTCCGCGGCCCGCACCAGGGCGTCGGGGGTGTTGCCGTCGTCCGGAAACACCGCCACCCCGAAGCTCGCGCTCAGGCGCAGCCCTTCCTCCAGGGAGATCTCCTCGATGCGGCGGCGCAGGCGCTCGGCCACCTGCAAGGCCGCCAGTTTGGGAGCGTGGGGCAGCACCAGGACGAACTCCTCCCCGCCCAAGCGGGCCGGCAGGTCCATGCCCCGGCAGGCCTCCGTGGCCATCCGTGCCACCTGCCGCAGGACCTCGTCCCCGTACGGGTGGCCGAACAGGTCGTTCACCTGCTTGAAGCCGTCCAGGTCCAGGAGCACCACGGAAACGGGAAAGGAGTAGCGGGAGGCCTGCGCCAGCTCCCTCCGCAGCGTCTGGTACAGGGCCCGGTGGTTGGCCAGCCCCGTGAGGGGGTCCAGGAGCGCGAGGCGGCTCAGCTCCGCGTCCCGCTCCGCCCGCTGCACCGCCGCGGCCACCAGGAGGCTGTACGCTTCCAACAGTCCCCGGGAGTCCTCGGAGAAGGCCTCGGGCTCGGTGCTGGCCACGCTGAGGACCCCCACGGTCTCGCTGGCTTCCGGGCGCAGGGGCAGGGCCAGCTCGGACCGGACGGCAGGGGCCACCTCCACGTACCGGGGGTCCCGCTGCACGTCGGGGGCGTAGTACGGCCAGCCCGTGTACGCCACCCACGCCGCCAGCCCTTCCCGGCCCACCCGGTACCGACGCCGCGCCGCCTCCGGAGTCCAGCCCCGGTGGGCCGCGCACCACAGTTCCCGGGCCTCCCGGTCCACCAGGAGTACCGCGCAGATCCGGTACCCGAACACCGTGTGGACCGCGGTCAGGGCTTCCTCCAGGACCCCCTGCAGGTCCAGGGGCCGCAGCATGCGCCGCGCGGCCTCCAGCAGGGCCTGCTGCCACAGCCGAGAGCCCCGCCACCCGGCCTCGTGCCGGACGCTCAAGCTGGCCGAGGGCTCCCGCGGGAGCTGCGCCAGCACGGGCTCGTGCGCCAGGGAAACGCCCTGCATCCAGGACACCGCCGCCACCCTCTTTGGGCCTAGGATTCGCACCCCGCGGCGGAACTCCTGCCGACCGGTAGGGTGTTTTCGGGCGGGCGGCGAATAGGAAAAGCCTACCCGGAGGACGGGAGGAAACAGGCCGTGGCGACCCGGTGGTTCGGCGCACCCGTGAAACGCAACGAGGACCCCAGACTCCTCACAGGCCAAGGGGTGTTCGTGGACGACATCCAGCTGCCCGGGATGCTCCACGCCGCGGTGCTCCGCAGCCCCCACGCCCACGCCCGCATCCTGCGCGTGGACGTGCGGCGGGCCCTCGAACACCCGGACGTGGTTTTGGTCCTGACCCACAGGGATCTGCCCCCTGGCTTGCGGGAACCGCTCCCCAAGCTCATCCCCCACCCTGACCTCCGGCACCACAAGACCCAGTACGCCCTGGCCCCCGACAAGGTGCGGCACGTGGGGGAACCTGTGGCCTTCGTGGTGGCCACCAGCCGGTACGCGGCGGAGGACGCCCTCGAGCTCATCGAGGTGGACTACGAGCCCCTGCCCGCGGTGGTGGACCTGGAGGAGGCCGCGGCGGGCCGTCCCGCCCTGGTGCACGAGGACATCGGGACCAACGTGGCCGCCCACTCCGTCCAGCGGGTGGGCGACTACGAAGCTGCCCGGGCCCGGGCGGACCTGGTCCTGGCCCGCCGCTTCGTGGTGGACCGGGGCTGCGCTTCACCCATGGAAACCCGAGGGGTGGTGGCCTCCTGGGACGCCCGGACCCGCCAGCTCACGGTTTGGGACAGCACCCAAGCCCCGATCCCCATCCGGAACGGGCTCGCTTCCCTGTTCGGCCTGGCCCAGAAGGACGTCCGGGTGATCGCGCCCGACGTGGGGGGAGGCTTCGGGCCCAAGATCATGATGTTCTACCCGGAGGAGGTGTTGGTCCCCCTGGCCGCCATGCGTCTCGGCCGTCCCGTGAAGTGGATCGAAGACCGCCGGGAGCACTTCCTGGCCACCAACCACGAGCGGACCCAGATCCACGACGCGGAGATCGCCCTAGACCGGGACGGCCACATCCTCGGGGTGCGGACGGTCTTCCTGCACGACGCCGGCGCCTACATCCCCTACGGCCTCATCGTCCCCATCGTGGCGGAGTGCACGCTTCCCGGTCCGTACCGGATCCCCAACTACCACGCGGAGTTCCGGGCGGTGTTCACCAACAAGACCATCGTGAGCCCGTACCGGGGCGCGGGCCGGCCCCACGGGGTGTTCGTCATGGAGCGGCTTCTGGACCTCGCGGCACGCCAGCTGGGCTTGGACCGCGCCGAGATCCGACGCCGCAACTTCATCCAGCCAGACCAGTTCCCGTACTCCGTGGGGCTCATCTACCAGGACAACGCGCCCCTGGTGTACGACAGCGGCAACTACCCCGCGGCCCTGGAGCGCGCCCTGGAGGCCGTGGGGTACGACCGCTGGCCCGAGGAGAAGGCCCGCTACCGCGCGGAGGGCCGGCGCGTGGGGTTGGGCTTCGCGTGCTACGTGGAGGGCTCGGGCATCGGCCCGTACGAGGGGTGCCGGGTCACGGTGGAACCCTCCGGCAAGGTGTACGTGGCCACGGGCGTGGGGACTCAAGGGCAGGGGCACTACACCTCCCTGGCCCAGGTGGTGGCGGACGCCTTGGGCGTGGACGTGCGGGACGTGCACGTGGTCACGGGTGACACCGCGGCCTTCGGGTGGGGCACGGGGACCTTCGCCAGCCGGGCCGCGGTGGTGGCGGGCAGCGCGGTGCACTTGGCCGCCCACGCGGTGCGGCAGAAGGCCCTGCAGGTCGCCGCGAGCCTCCTGGAGGCCAGCCCTGAGGACCTGGAGGTGTCGGAAGGTCAGGTGCGGGTGCGGGGCGCCCCGGGCCGTGCTGTGACCCTGGCGGAGGTGGCCCGGGCTGCCAACCCTCTTCGGGGGGTGATCCCCGCGGAGTGGGAGGGGCCGGGTCTGGAGGCCACCCGGTACTTCGCCCCACCCCGCGGGACCTTCTCCCACGGAGTCCACGCGGCCCTGGTGGAGGTGGACCCGGAGACCGCCACCATCCGGTTCCTCAAGTACGTGGTGGTGCACGACTGCGGGGTGGTCCTGAACCCCCTGATCCTGGACGGGCAGATCCACGGCGGGGTGGCCCAGGGGATCGGGGGCTCCTTCTTCGAGCGGCTGGTCTACGACTCCCAGGGGCAGCTGCTCTCGGGTTCCTTCCTCGACTTCCAGATCCCCACCGCCATGGAAATCCCGGAAATCGAGGTCCACCACCAGGAGACGCCCTCCCCCTTGAACCCCCTGGGCGCCAAGGGTGCGGGAGAAGGGGGTGTCATCCCGGTCCCCGCGGTCCTGGCCCAGGCCCTGGAGGACGCCTTAGACGACCTGGACCTGGAGATCACCCAGATGCCGTTGCACCCAGACGCCCTGTTCCAACTGATCCAGAACGCGCCACGGAGGCGGTCATGAGGGTTGAAGGCAACGAGACCCTGCACGCACCCCGGGACCGGGTGTGGGCGCTGCTGGAAGACCCGCAGGCCCTGGCGAGTTGCACGCCGGGCATGCAGGAGCTCAAGCCCGTGGGGCCGGACGAGTTCGAGGCGGTCCTGTCCATCGGGATCGCCGCGGTGCGGGGCACCTACAAGGGGAAACTCCGGATCACGGAGCGTACGCCCCCCGCGCGGTACGCGGTGCAGGTGGAGGGGTCCAGTGCCGCGGGATTCGTGAGGGCCACGGGGTTGCTGGAACTGGAGGACCGGGGCCCGGAGACAGGCGTCCGGTGGTCGGGGGACGTCCAGGTGGGGGGTGCGTTGACCATCGGAAGCCGCATGATCCCCGGCATCGCCCGCATGCTGGCAGGCCAGTTCTTCCAGTGCCTGGACCGGAAGCTGCAGGAGGGGCCCGCGTGAAACCCCCGGTGTTCGCGTACTACGACCCCACCTCCGTGGAGGAGGCGGTGGACCTGTTGGCCCGCTACGGACCGGGCGCCAAGGTGTTGGCGGGCGGCCAGAGCCTCGTGCCCCTGCTGAACTTGCGGCTGGCCCGGCCGGAGTGCCTGGTGGACATCAACCGCATCCGGGCCCTGGACTCCCTCACGGAGGAGGGGGGCTGGTTGCGGGTGGGCGCCGGGGTGCGGCAGCGGGCGGTGGAGCGGGCCCCGGAGGTGCACCGGGCGGTGCCCCTGTTGGCGGAGGCGGTGCGGTTCGTGGGACACCCGCAGATCCGCAACCGCGGCACCGTCTGCGGGAGCCTGGCCCACGCGGACCCCGCGGCGGAACTCCCCGCGGTGGCGGTCGCCCTGGGCGCACGCCTGGTAGCCCAGAGCACCGCGGGCGTCCGGGAGCTTCCCGCGGAGGAGTTCTTCGTGGACCCCCTCACCACCGCCCTGCGGCCGGAAGAGCTGTTGGTGGAGGCGCGCTTCCCGTGCACCGCCCCGGGATGGGGCTGGGCTTTCCTGGAGGTGTCCAACCGGCACGGGGACTACGCTCTATGCGCCGTGGCCGCGGGGGTACGGGTGGAGGGCGAACGCGTGGTGGACGCCCGGCTCGCGTACGCGGGCGCGGGCCCGGTACCCGTGAGGCTGCGGGAAGCGGAACGCGCGGCGGTGGAGGGAGGGACGTGGGAGGAGGCGGTGCGGGCTGCCGCCGAGGAGGCGCGGGCAAGGCTCCGCCCGGACGGAGACATCCACGCCAGCGCGGAGTTCCGCCGCCACCTGGCCGCGGTCCTCACCACACGGGCCCTCCGAGCCGCCTACGGGCGCGCCCGCTCGGAATCCGGAGGTGTCCATGCGTGAACCCACCCGCACCATTCCGCTGCACGTGAACGGCACCGCCTACACCGTGACCGTGCCCGTACGCAAGACCCTGGCGGACGTCCTGCGGGAAGACCTGCACCTCACCGGTACCCACGTGGGGTGCGAACAGGGTGTGTGCGGGGCGTGTACGGTGTGGTTGGACGGCGAGCCCGTCCGGTCCTGCCTGATGCTGGCGGTGCAGGCCGCGGGCCACTCGGTGACCACCGTGGAGGCTCTGGGAACCCCGGAACGTCTCCACCCGGTCCAGCAGGCCTTCTGGGACCACCACGGGCTGCAGTGCGGCTTCTGCACCCCCGGCATTCTCATGACCGTGGTGGCCTTCCTCCGCGAAAACCCGTCTCCCTCCCGGGACCAGATCCGGGAGGTGCTGGCCGGGAACCTGTGCCGGTGCACCGGGTACCAGAACATCGTCCGGGCCGTGGAAGACGCCGCCGCCCGGATGCGGGGAGGGTGAGGGGCGCCGCGGTGCGGGTGCTGGCGTACCCGGCGTGGCTGCGGACGGTGCCCCCGAGGGGGATCTCCGGACGCGTCCTGGCGGCTTTCCGCCGCAGCGCGTACGTGCAGTTCGGCGCCCGGGGCCCGGTGCTGGCCCTGGTGAGCCCGGAGCTGGGACGCGGGCCGCTCAACGTCTTGGTGGACGGCCTCCCGTGGGAGGGTCTGCAGCCCGGTGAGCCGGCCTTCCTCGCTCCCACCCACCTCCAGGTGGCAGCGTGGGAAGGGGAGCTCCCGCCCGCGTCCGCGTGGGACCCCGCTCTGCCCCGCCTGGCCCCCGAAAGAACGGTGGTGCGGCGGTGTCTGCGGTGGCTGGCGCAGCATGCCCCACCGGACAGCCTGGCGGCGGTGGTCCCCCACCTGCTGGACGGCCGTGGCCCGCCTCTTGCGGACTGGCAGCGGAGAGCGCAGGAAGGCCTCGCGGCGCTCCTGGCGGGCAGGACCACCACCGCGTGCAGGGTGCTTTGCGGCCTGGGCCCCGGCCTCACCCCCAGCGGGGACGACGGCCTGTGCGGGTGGATGCTCGCCCTGTACGTGACGGGCCACCCGCGGGCTTCCCTGCGGAGGAAAGCCACCGCCACCCACCGCATCTCCCGTGCGTTCTTAAGTGCCAGCGCCCGCGGGCACGCTTCCGAGTCCTGGCACCGCTTGGTGGTGTCCCTGCAGGGGCCTTCCTGGGAACCCGCGGCCTTCGCGGTCCTGGCCACGGGCGGGACCTCCGGCGCGGACACCCTCACGGGCTTCCTCCTGGGGCTGTGGCGCCTCGGGGGCTGAACCGCCGCGCCGCCCCGGTACCGTAGAATGGGCTTGGGATGCAGCCGTTGCTGGTGGTAGCCAACCCGTACGCGGGAGGCGGCCGCATCGCGGAGGTCCTGCCCGTGGTGGAACGGGTGCTCCGCGGCCGCGGGGTGTCCTACGTGGTCCGGGAGGCGAGGGGGTACGAGGCCCTGGCGGAAGCCGCGGAGGAAGGCAGCCGCGGGGGCTTCCCCGCGGTGGTGGCGGTGGGCGGAGACGGTACCGTGAACGCGGTGGTCAACGGCGTGCTGAGGGCGGGCGGCCACAGCGCCGTGGGCATCATCCCCGCGGGGACCGCCAACGAGTTCGTGCGGGGGCTGCCCATCCCCCGGAGCGTCCAGCGGGCCACCCAAGTCCTGGTACACGCGCAGCCCGCAGCCTTCGACGTGGCGGAGGCCAACGGCCGGTACTTTGCCAACGTCTTCGGGATCGGGTTCGACGCCCGCGTGGCGGTGGGTGCCAACCGCCTGCGGGACCGGCGCATCCTGCGGGGACGCGCGGTGTACTTCCTGGCCAGTCTGCTGGAACTCGTGAGCGGCCGCGAACCCCTCGAGGTGGAGGTGACCACGGAGTCGGAACGGTTCTGCGGCCGTGTGCTCCTGGTGGCCGCGGTGAACGGCCGCATGTACGGGGAACGGGTTCCTTCCCTTCCCACCCCCAGCCTGCGGGACGGCCTCCTGGACCTGTACATCATCCAGGAGATGCGGCGCATGCGGTCCCTGAACGCGGCCCTGAAGATGATCCGCCGGTCCCCCATCCCGGAGATCGTGATCCAACGCTGCCGTCAGGTCACGGTGGAAGCGGACCGGGCGGTGGAGATCCACGTGGACGGCAACCCCATGGAGGCCACACGCCGGATTCACGCCCGGGTGCTGCCCCGGGCCCTGCGGATCCTGCTCCCCCCCGAAGCCCTGCCCTGGCAGCCCGCGGAGCTCGCGGTGCAGGCGCTGCAGGGATAGCCCATGGTCCGCGCCCTCCGCCCACGGGCACCCTCGGTGCTGGTGCTGTCCGCCTCGTACGGCGGCGGCCACCAGAGGGTGGCGGAGGTCCTGGAAGCCACGTGGCGCAGGAGCCTGCCCCAGGTCCAGGTGGAGGTGGTGGACTTCTTCGAGCGGTTCGTGAACCCCGCGGTGAACCGCCTCACCCGAACCCTGTACGTCCGCAGCGTCCGCCACGCGCCCCGCTTGTGGGGCGCATTCTACTACGCCACGGGGAACATCCCGCCCGACTCCGCCGCCCAGCGGCTCATCAACCGGCTGGGGAAGGCCCGGCTTCTGGCCCACCTGCGGGAGCACGGCCCCCACCTGGTGGTGTCTGTGCACCCGACCCCCGCGGGCTCCCTCTCGGAACTGAAGGGCGAGGGGAAAGCCTCGCAACCCTCCGCGGTGGTCCTCACCGACTACGCGGTACACTCCCAGTGGATCCACCCGCACGTGGACCTGTACTGCGTAGCCTCGGAAGAAGTCCGCGCGGGGCTGGTGGACCGCGGCGTACCCGCGCAGCGCATCCGGGTCACGGGGATTCCCGTGGACCCCGCCTTCGCGGAACCCCTCGACCGCCGGGAGGTGGCGCGGCGGCTGGGGCTGGAACCCGCCCGGACCACGGTGCTGGTGATGGCCGGGGCGTACGCCATGCTGGGCGGGATCTTGGAGGTGCACCGGGTCCTTTTGACCCTGCCGCACCGGGTGCAGGCGGTCTTCGTGTGCGGGCGGGACCAGGCGTTGGTGGAGCGCCTCCGGCAGCGCAGCCGCCGCAGGCCGGACTTCCACGTCCACGGCTTCGTCTCCAACGTCCACGAGTGGATGGCGGCCGCGGACCTCCTGGTGACCAAGGCGGGGGGGATCACGGTTTCCGAGGCCCTGGTCCGGGAGTTGCCCATGGTCATCTACCGTCCCATCCCAGGGCAGGAGGAGTGGAACACCCGGATGCTGGTGACGGCAGGAGCTGCCCACGTGGCCCGAGGGCCCGAGGAGCTCGCGCGGGTCCTGGAACGGCTTTTGGCGGACCCCGCGGCCCTGGAGTCCATGCGGGCTGCCGCCCGACGCGTCCGCAGGCCGAACGCGGCACGGGAAGCCGCGGAGGCCATCCTCCAGCTCCTGCCCACGGGGTCGGGGCATGGACGCTAAGGGGTGGCTCACAGGGCGGGCGCACACGGGGACCCCTCCCCCGGGGCCGGCGCTGGAGGAAGAACCGTCCCAAACGTCGTGCCCTGACCTCCGGGCGCCCGGGTCCCCGGGCAGCCGAGGTTCTCCGGGACAACCCGCGCGGACGGCGTTCCACGCGGCCCTGGTCGGACTCGTGGAGTGCGGCCGTGGGGCCTTGCTGTTCACCCTCCTGCCCAACCACCTCCGTTTCGGCGTGGGGCACGGCATGTCCGTGGTGGGACTCACCCTGTCCGCGTACTACCTGTCTGAGCTGGCCCTGAAGGTGCCCTCGGGGTGGCTGGTGGACCACTGGGGGCGGAGGCTCCCGGTGGTGGCGGGGCTCGGCCTGAGCCTGCTGGGCACGGTGCTCTTCGCCCGCGTGGAGGCGGTGTGGGGGCTGTTAGTGGCCGCATTCCTCGGCGGGGCGGGAGCCGCGCCGGTGTGGCCTGCGGTGGTGAGCGGGGTGGCGGAGGCCACCGAGGACGGCGGCCGCGGCAGCGCCATGGGTGCGGTGTTCACCAGCTGGCTCGTGGGCACGGGCCTCGGGTTCGTGCTGGCCAACTTCCTCCTGGAAGCCCACACCCTGGCGGCCTTCGTCCTCGTGGGGGCGTGCCAAGTGGCGGCCCTCACCCTGGCCGCCCAGCTGGAGGCCTCGCCCCGCGGCCCCGTGCAGCAGGTCCTGAAGGAGTCGGTGCACGAAGTGGAGCTCACCGCGGGCCGGCTGTGGCCCCTCGTGGCGGGGATGGGAGTGCAGACCATGGCCACCGGGATGCTCATGCCCACCCTTTCGCCCTACGCGCGGGAGGTGCTCCACCTGAGCCCCCTGTGGATCGGGGTACTCCTCCTGGCAGGCCCCGGGCTCACGGTGCTCCTCCTGGTGCCCTTGGGGCACCTCATCGACCGGCTCGACCGCATGGAAATCCTCCCCTCCTGCATCGGCGTGGGAGCTGTGGTGCTGTTCGTGCTTCCCTTCTTCCGGTCCCTGTGGATCTTGGTCCCCCTGGTGGCCATCCTGGGGCTCGGGTACGCCACGGTGCTCCCCGCGTGGAACGCCCTGCTCATGGACCTCTTACCGCCTTCCCGCCGGGCCACCCTGCTGGGTCTGGCCATGTCCATCGAGGGGATCGGGGTGGCCCTGGGCACCACCGTGGGCGGGTTGCTGTGGGACTCTTTGGGGCCCGCCGCTCCCTTCCACGCCGCGGGGCTGTTCCTCCTCCTGGTGGCCGTGAACTACCTGCTGCTCCTGCCCCGGTCCCTGGGACCGGTGCTGCGGCACAAAAACCGGCGCCCCCACCGGAGGGAAGGCACGTGAACCCGTGGCTTTGGATTTCCTTGTCCTGCGCGGGGGGGCTCGCCTACACCGCGGGTGCCCAGCTCCTGGCCCGGGCCGGCCTGGCGGTGCGCAGAGGGCCCCCGCGCCCGCAGGTGGCCCTCACCTTCGACGACGGACCGCACCCCGAGTACACCCTGCGGGTGGTGGAGCTGCTGGCGCGCTACGGGGTCCGGGCTACCTTCTTCTTCGTGGGGCGACACGCCGCGGAGCTCCCCCACGTGGCGCGGGCCGTAGCCTCCGCGGGCCACGGCGTGGGGAGCCACACCTTCAGCCACCCGCACCTGTGGACGCGGACTCCGGGGGCCACCTGGCGGGAGGTGCGGGAGGGCGTGCGGGCGGTGGAGGACGCCACGGGGGTCCGGGCCCGGTATTTCCGGCCCCCGTGGGGGGCCTTCAACCTGGCCAGCTTGTGGGCCGCGCGACGCCTGGGACTCGTGCCGGTGCTGTGGACCGTGCGCGCGGAAGGCTACCGCTGGAGGCCTACCGCACCGCGGATGGTCCGGGAGGTGGTACGCCGGGCCTGTCCTGGGGCGGTGGTGAACCTCCACGACCGCGGAGGCTTCCCCGACACGCCCGTGCGGGTCCTGGCCGCCCTCCCGGGCATCATCCAGGGGCTGCGGTCACGGGGTCTGGAGCCGGTCTCCCTGGATGAGCTGCTCGGGACGGGCCACGGAGCCCCCGCGGCGGGGACTCCCGTACAGTTCCAGTAGCCGCCGCCGCGATATCCAGATCTGGCGGGCGCGGCTCAGCCGTGTGCGGCCCTCCGTCCGCCGGGTCCCTTGGGGGTGGTAGTACCAGACGAGAAAGCGCAGCCACGCGTGGAGGAACCACCGGTGGAGCCCAGGCGGCAGGTCCCGAACTTCCCACCCCAGGCGTTCCGCGCCCTGCCAGTACAGGGTGTTGCCGAACACCGCCACGGCAGGGGTCTCCGGGTGTTCCCGGAAGTAGGCGGCCAGGGCGGTAAACGCGTCCGTGAGCAGCCGGGCGAACTGCAGACCCACCCGGCGCGGGTCCTGCAACTCCGCGTGCAGACGCTCCACCCGCTCGCTGTCCACGTGCACCTCTGCCACCGGGTCTCCGGGCCGGACCACGGTCCCGTCGGAGAGTCTCACCGGGGGACCCTGGTGACGGTGCAGCTGGAGCCGGAGCACGCAGCCCGGGGAGTAGTCGAACACCCCGTACCGGCGGGCCCACCACCCCTCGAACCGGCTGAACCACGCCCGCGGGATCAGGCGTTGCAGCATCGCCGTCAGTGTACACCACGAGGTCGGCCTTGGACGCCAAGGCTCCCAGCCACCTAGCGGGGACTTCCGCGGTCCTGGCGGCGGCCAGCCTGTGGGGGCTCTCCGGGGTCGTGGCCAAGTCCCTGTTCGCGGAGTCGGTCTCCCCGGAGGTCTTGGTGGCGGTGCGCCTGGGCGGTGCCGCGGCGGCTTCGGTGGCGTACACCGCCTTCTTCCGCCCCCAGGCCCTCCGCGCGGCGTGGGTGCGCAGGCGGCCCGTCGCCCTTTTGGGCCTGTGCTTGGCGTCCACGCAGTTCGCGTACTACGCCGCCATCGCCTCCGCCAGCGTGGCCACCGCCATCTTCCTCCAGTACCTGGCCCCCGCCCTGCTGGTGTTGTGGGCCCGGGTGGCGGAGGGAGAGCCCCTCACCCCGGGGCGGCTCGCAGCCGTGGGGCTGGCGTGGGCCGGGGCGTTCCTCCTGGTGGTAGGCCCCCGCGGGCTGGTGGTCACGCCGCAGGGCCTGGGGTGGGGTCTTGCCTCCGCGGTGCTCTTCGCCACCTACACCGTTCTGGCCCGGGAGGAGGTGGCCCGTTCGGACTCCTGGGGGGTTCTGGCCCTGGCCCTGACCGTGGGGGCAGTGGGTTGGTCTGCCCTGGTGCCGCCCTGGGACGCCTGGCTCCGGCCGTACACGGCGACCCAGTGGATGAGGTTCGCGCACCTAAGCCTGCTCGCCACGGTGGTGCCCTTCGGCCTGTTCCTGTTCGGCCTGCGGGCAGTCTCCCCTGCGCGGGCGAGCCTGCTGGCTACGGTGGAACCCGTGGTGGCGGCCGTGGCCGCGCACCTCGCCCTGGGCGAGCAGCTCACCGCTTCGCAGCGTTTGGGCGCAGCCCTCATCCTGGTCGCGGTGCTGGGGACCCACCGGGAGGGGCTCCACAGGCCGCGGGTGCGTGCCCCCGTCCCGTAGGCCAGCCCTCGACAATCCCTGCGCGGCCTTGGGGACCTCGCTCCTACTCCCCGCGTCTTGTCCAGGGACGCCCGCAGCCCCGGCGCGCCTTTCGGAGCCGGGGGGCGGGGAGCTCACGCACTCCAGCCCACCACCCCGTCTTGGTGAAGCCGCCGGACTTCCTCCTCGGTGTAGCCCAGCTCCCGCAGCACCGCTCGCGTGTGCTGCCCCAACACGGGCGGGGGCGTGCGCACCGACCCCGGGGTGTCTGAGAACTTCACGGGGACGCCCGTCACCGCGATCCGCCCGGCCCTGGGGTGCTCCAGCTCCACCCGCATCTGCCGGTGGCGCGTCTGGGGGTCCTCAAAAACCTCGGAGATGGTGTAGATGGGCCCGTTGGGCACCCCCGCCTCGTCCAGAACCCGGATCCACTCCCGCGTCGGACGCTCCCGAAAACGGGCCTGCAACAGGGGGATGAGCTCGGCCCGGTGCCGCACCCGGTCCGCATTGGTGCGGAACCTCGGGTCCTCCCCGAGACCCGGGTCCACCACCTCGCAGAACCGCCGCCAGATGGCCTCGCTGCCGACCGCCACGTTCACGTAGCCGTCCTGGGTCTGGAAGGCCTGGTACGGACACAGGTTGGGGTGGGCAGAGCCCATGCGGGACGGGTTCTGGCCGGTGGCGAAGTAGTTGGCGGCAGCGTACGTCAGCCAAGCCACCTGCCCGTCCAACAACGCCGCGTCCACCCACTGCCCCAGACCCGTCCGGTCCCGCACCCGGAGAGCGGCCAGGATTCCGAAGGCCGCGAACATCCCCGCACAGATATCCGCCACCGCCACCCCCACCTTGACCGGGGGACCGTCCTCTTCCCCCGTGATGCCCATAATCCCCCCCATCCCCTGCAGGATGAGGTCGTAGGCGGGCTTCTCCCGGTACGGCCCGGTCTGCCCGAACCCTGAAATGGAGCAGTACACCAACCGGGGGTAGCGCGGGTGCAGCCGCGGGTAGTCCAGCCCCAGCCGCTCCATCACCCCCGGCCGGAAGTTCTCCACCAGGACGTCTGCCCGCTCCAGCATGCGGTGCAGGACCTCCAGCCCCCGCGGGTCCTTGAGGTTCAAAGCCACGGACTCCTTGTTCCGGTTCACGCTCATGAAGTACGCGCTCTCGCCCTGCAGGAAGGGAGGACCCCATCCCCGGGTGTCGTCCCCGCCCTCCGGACTCTCGACCTTGATCACCCGGGCCCCCAGGTCTGCCAGCATCATGGTGCAGTACGGACCCGCCAGGGCCCGGGTGAGGTCCACCACCAGCAGGTCTTCCAGGGGCTGCAAGGTCACTCCCGCACGAAGGCCACGAAGCGGCAGAAGGCGGCCTCGCCTCCCTTGAACCGGAACGGAAACGCTCCCACCCACACCCGGCGGTCCAACACCAGGTCGATGTCTCCCCCCACGTTCTCCACGTGGAACACCCCGTGGGGGAACAGCTTGGTGTGGGTGGCCTGGTAGTCCCGGGGCCAGGGGAAGGCCTCCTCCAGGCTCATGCCGATCTTCCGCTCCACCTCCGGGATCAGGTCCCGGCGCGCCTCCCGGACCTTGGTGTTGAAGGGGTGGTCCGTGGAGATGGCGTCCACCGCCAGCCACCGGATCTTCCGGTCCAACACCCACTCACAGAACTCCGCCCGAGGCCCCGGGTGCCGGAGGAAGGACCGGGGGAGATCCGGGGCCGCGTCCGGGTGCCGCTGCCGGGTGTGCGGGGACCAGTCCTCGTTGTAGTACGCGTGGTAGCCCGTGTGGATCACCAGGATGTCGTCCGGCTCGATGCGGATCCCCGTCCGCCGCTCCCACTCCTCGAAGTGCTGCGGGCCGTAGACGTCGTAGTCCCCGATCCCGAACTGCTGCAGGTCCACGATACACGCGGGACCCACCAGCCGCTCCAGGGGGATGCCCGAGATGTCCGGGCCCGGGTCGTAGAAGTGGAGGGGGGAGTCCAGGTGCGTGGCGATGTGGTTGGTGGTGGAGATGTGCTGCGCGTTGACCCCCTCGAAGGCGATCTTCTTCACCCACTTGATGGTGGGGCCGTCGTAGTAGGCGAAGGGAGGGGAGTCCACGCTGAAGTTCTGGGACAGGTCCAACACCCGGCAGCCCCGCAGGTCGAACAGATCGAAGGCCATGCGTCTCACCTCCGGTGTGGAGTTGGGTTCCGTGCGTCCCCCAGAACACACCCTCCGGCGTCAGGAGGTCTCGGGGACCTTGGGGACCGCGGGGCGCCGCAGGCGCCGCGCCACGCCTTCCCGAAGTTCGTCCCACTCCTCCTGAAGCACCACCCTCCAGTACGCCCCCACCTGCCCGATGTGGCGGTAGCGGCGGTAGCGCTCCCGCAGCAGCCGCCGCACCGGCTGAGCCCGGACCTCCCGCAGGGCGTCCACCAGGTGGTCCCGCAACAGCTCCGCCGCCCGCTGCGGGTCGGTGTGAGCACCGCCGGGGGGCTCCGGCACCACCCGGTCCACCAGCCCCAGGCGCTTCAAGTCCGAGGAGGTCAGGCGCAGGGATTCCGCCACCTCCGGCGCTTTGCCCGCGTTCCGGTACAGGATGGCGGCAGCACCCTCCGGCGAGATCACCGAGTAGATGGCGTGCTCCAGCATCAGCACCCGGTCCGCGGTGGCCAGGGCCAAGGCCCCCCCGCTTCCCCCCTCCCCGATCACCACCGCCACCGTGGGCACGGGCAGGGTCACCATGGTCGCCAGGCACTCCGCGATGGCCGCGGCAATCCCCCGGCGCTCCGCCTCCGGCCCGGGGTACGCCCCCGGCGTGTCCACCAGGGTCACCAGGGGAAGCTGGAGCTTGCTGGCCAAGCGCATCACCCGGCACGCCTTCCGGAACCCCTCGGGCATGGCCATCCCCCGCCGGCGCAGCCCTTGCTCCTCCTCCGTCCTCCCCCGCTCCTGCGCCACCACCAGCACCGTGTCCCCGGCCAGCTCCGCCAGCCCCGCCACCACTGCGGGGTCGTCCCCCGAAGCCCGGTCCCCGTGCAGCTCCACAAATCCGTCGAACACCCGGGACAGGTAGTCCACGGAGGTGGGACGTCCCACCCTGCGCGCCAGCTGAACCGTCTCCCACGCGGACAGGTGTGCAGGCTGGGCCAAAGGCGGCAGCTGCGGCCGCGCCAGCTTCCCCACGGGAGCGGGTCGGAGGTGGCGCAGCAGGGTGCTCAGGACCCTCCGCTGCTGCCCCCGCGGGACCACCATGTCCACCAAGCCGTGCCGGAGCAACGTCTCCGCCCGATACGCTTCCTCCGGCGCCGCCTCCCCCGTGGTCATCTCCACCACCCTGGGTCCCACAAATCCCACCAGGGCCTCCGGCTCCGCCACCAGGACGTCGCCCCGCGCGCCGAAGGAAGCTGCGACCCCTCCGAAGGTCGGGTTGGAGAGCACCACCACGTACGGCAGCCCCGCCGCGTGGTGCTGCCCCACCGCGGCCGCGGTCTTCGCCATCTGCAACAGGGAAAGCATCCCCTCCTGCATCCGCGCCCCCCCGGAGGCCGTCACCGCCACCACCGGCCGCCTCCGCCGGGTGGCCCCCTCGAAGGCCCGCGCCACCTTCTCCCCCACCGCGGACCCCATGGTGCCGCCCAAGAACCGGAAGTCAAACGCCACCAGCACGAAGGGCTGCCCGTCCAGGGTCGCCTCCCCCGTGACCACCGCCTCCCGCAGTCCCGTGAGCCGCCGCGCCTCCGCCAGCCGCTCCCGGTAGGGCTTGTGGTCCGAAAACCCCAGGGGGTCCACGGAGGTCAGCCCCCGGTCCCACTCCCGGAAGGAGCGGGCGTCCGCCAGCTGCACGATCCGGTCCCGGGCGGGCATGGGCAGGTGCAGCTGGCAGTGCGGACACACGTACAGGGAGGCGGCCAAGACCCCCTGGTCCAGCACTGCCCCGCAGCGGGGACAGCCCTCGTGTGGGACCGACTTCCCCTCCGACACCGCAACCTCCTCCAGCACCCGGACGGACCCTCCCCCAGGAGAGCCGCCTCTGTGAGCTTAGCACCTACCGCCGTTCCACGATGCGGTCCGTGACCTCCTCGATGCGCTCCTGCCGCAGGACCACCGCCCTCCAGATCTCCTGCGCCTTCCGGGCCACCTCCGGGGGCACGTTCTTCGGCGGGATGAAGCCGAACCCCGCCCCGGGCCGCATCTCGTAGTAACCGGACCGCCGGCCCGCCAGGATCTGGCGGACCACCTCCACGTAAGGCTTCCCGAAGTTGGACACCAGGGACGTGGTGAAGTGCTGGGGCGCGTAGCTGCTCTTGTCCGTGTAGAAGGTGGTCAGCAGCACGGGGCGCCGGGCCGCCCGGGCGGCCTCGATGATCCCTACGGTCCCCAGGTTCACGCTGATCACGATGAAGTCCACCCCCGCGGCGATCTGGGACTCCGCCGCCTGCCGGGCCTTCACGGGGTCGTTCTGGTCCCCCACGAAGGCGTACAGGACTTCCGCCCGCGGGTTGTAGCGCCCCACGGCCTGGAAGACGGCGTTGAGGGAGGCCACGAAGTCCGGCAGCCGGATGCCCGCGATGTAGCCGATCTTGTTGGTGCGCGTGGCCAAAGCCCCCAGGGCGCCCAGGACGTAGAAGCCCTCGTAGAACTTCCGGCCGATGTTCCACACGTTGCCGGGGAGGTTCGGGATCTGCCCTGAGGACTCCATGATGAAGGTGGCGTCGGGGAACACGGGAGCCAGCTTCTGCACCACGGTCAGGTACTGGCCGCCGTGGAAGGCCACGATCCCGAAGCCCGCGGCCAGGTACTCCCGCGCCACCCGCTCCGCGTCCGCCACCGCCACCTGCTCCGAGTGTGCCGTCTGGACCCCCGTGGTGGCCTGCACCTCCTTGAGAGCCTGGTAGCCCACCGCGTTGAAGTCCGCGTCCTGGATCACCCCGGGCAGGATCATGGCCATCCGGGGTCGGACAGGTCCGGCCGCGGACGGCAACACACCCGCCACCAGCAAGGCCAAGCACGCCAAAGCCAACCGGACTCGCACACCGCACCTCCCGTGTACCATGGTCTTCGTCACGCCCGTGCCTCCCGGTGGTAGGGCCGTCCCAGGGCCTCCGGAGCCCGTGCCCCCCGGGAAGCCCGTACCAGGACCGCGATGGCGAAGGCGTACGGCAGCATCTGCAGGAACTGAGGGGGCACCGCGCGGCTCACCATGGCCAGCTTGAACTGCAGGGCCTCCACGTACGCGAACAGGAGCGCCCCCGCCGCGGCCCCTGTGGGGGTCCACCGTCCGAAGATCACCAGCATGAGGGCGATCCATCCCCGGCCCCCCGCGATCCCCTCGGTGAAGGTGCCCGTGAGGGTGAAGGGGAGGGCGGCTCCCGCCAGCCCCACCAAAGCCCCGCCCGCCAGGGCGGCACCGCGGCGGAGGCGGAACACGTCCACCCCCACGGTGTCCGCGGCCACCGGGTTCTCGCCCGCGGCCCGCAGCCGGAGCCCGAGGCTGGTACGGAACAGGAACAGGTGCAAGGCCACCAGGGTCCCGGCCGCAGCGTACACCAGGCCGTGCTGGGCGAACAGGACGTCCCCGAGAACGGGGACCTGGCTCAACACCGGCAGGGCCAAGGGCGGGAGGGTCTCCACGCGGGGCGGGGTGAGGCGCACCCCGACCACCACACGGTACAGGAGGGAAGCCAGCCCCACGCAGAGGACGTACAGGGTCAGGCCCACCGTGACCTGTTCCTGTCGCCACGCCACCGCGTAGTGGGCGAGCACAGACCCCACCAGGGCGCCCGCCAGGGCGCCCGCCAGCAGGCCCAGCGCCGTGCTCCCGGTTTGGAAGGCGGCCAGAAAGGCTGCCGCCGCCCCCAGGGTCACCATCCCCTCGATGGCCACGTTCAGCAGGCCCGACCGCTCCATGAGGACCTCGCCCGCGCTGGCCAACACCAGAGGTACGGACATGGCCACCGCCAGCCGGAACAGGGACGGGTCCAGGAGCAACTCCCAACTCACGCCGGGTTCCTCCGAAGGCCCTCCACCGCCAGCAACACCAACAGCACCGCTGCCTGCACCACGAACACCGCGCTCGAGGGCAGACCCACGCTGCGCTGCAGGGAGTCGGTCCCCACCACCAGGGCGGCGAAGCCGAAGGACACCGCCACCGCCCCCAGGGGGTGCCGCCGGCTGAGGACCGCGATGAGGATCGCCATCATGCCGTAGCCGGGCGACAGCCCCAGGATCAGGCGGTAGTGGAACCCGCTCACCTCCACCGCGCCCGCGAGCCCTGCCAAGGCCCCGCTGGCTCCCAGAGCCAGGGCCACGGTGCGCGCCACGGGAACACCGCCGAGGGAAGCCGCAGACGGGTTGTCCCCCGCGGCCCGCAGCTCGTAGCCGAACACCGTGCGGTAGAGCAGCGCCCAGACCCCCAGGGCCGTGCCCAGGGCCAGCAGGACGCCCGCGTGGGCGCCCGCCTGCGGGAGGAGCCACGGCAGGGTGGCCCCTGGCGGGATGGCCCGGGTGATGGCCTCACCCGCGGTCGGGTCGTTCCACGGCCCGGTGCTCAGGTACTCCACCAGGAACACCGCGATGAAGTTCAGCATCACCGTCACGAAGATCTCGCTGACGCCCCACCGGGCCCGCAGCAGCCCCGGGATGGCCCCCAGGACGGCGCCCCCCGCCATGCCCGCCAGCAGCACCGCGGGCACCGCGAACCCGCGGGGCAGGCCCGCCAGCAGGAAGGCGACGCCCGTGGCCGCCACCGCGCCTGCGTAGATCTGTCCGTCCACCCCGATGTTGAACACGCCCGCCCGGAGGCCTAAGAGCACCGCCAGGCTGCCCAGGAGCAAGGGGGTGGTCTTGTTCAAGGTCTGGCCCAGGCCCGCGGCACTGCCCAGGGACGCGCGGAAAAGCCCTGCCAACGCCCCGGCCGCGTCCCCGCCCAGGGCGGCCACGAGACCCCCGAGCACCGCCAGGGCCACCACGAGGGCACCCGCGTACGGCCACACCCCTTGCCCCCGGCCGCGGGCCGCGGCTCCCGCGGTCATGCCGCCCCTCCCGCCATGGCCCGGCCGATGGCGTACCGGTCGAACCGCACCCGCGGGAACTCCGCCACGACCCGGCCCCGGTACAGCACCGTGATCCGATCCGACAGCTTCATGAGCTCATCCAGGTCCTCGGAGATCAGCAGGACCCCACCCCCGTGCCGGCAGAAGTCCAGCAACTGCGCGTGCAGGAACTCGGTGGACGGCACGTCCAGACCCCGGGTGGGGTTGTGGGCGACCAGCAGCCTTGCGCCCCGCTCCCTCGCTCCCTCGAACACCCGGGCCGCGATCAGCTTCTGCAGGTTTCCCCCGCTCAACTGCCCCGCGGCGGCGTCCGGACCAGGGCACACGATCCGGTACTGCTCGATGGCCCGCAGGGCCAGACCGCGGACCACCTCCGGCCGGTAGCGTACCCCGGGGAAGTGCAGCCGGTGGCGGCCTAGCACGATGTTCTCCGCCACGCTCATCCGGGGCAGCACCCCGTCCCGCAGCCGGTCCTCCGGGATGCTCAGGACTCCCTCGCGCATCCGGTCCGCCACCCCGCCTCTCCGCACGGGCCTCCCACCCACCCGCACGACCCCCGCGGCAGGTCGCACGCTCCCCGCCACCACCCCGGCCAGGGCCTGCTGTCCGTTCCCGCTCACCCCCGCCACCCCGACCAGCTCTCCGCTGCGCACCGCCAGGGTCACGTCCTCCAGGACCGGGACCCCGCGGGGATCCACTACCCGCACCCCTTCCAGCTCCAGCACGGGGGAGCCCGGCTGGGCCGGCTCCCGTACCGCCGCGGGAGGTGGAGAAGCCCCCACCATCCACTCCACCAGCTGCCGCGCGTCCGCCTCCTCTCGGCTCACGGTCACCACGCGACGACCGCGCCGCATCACGGTGATCCGGTCGCAGGTCCGCAGGACCTCCGCCAGCTTGTGGGTGATGAACACCACGGACACCCCCGCAGCCACCAGGGTCCGGAGGGAGGCGAACAGACTGTCCACTTCCTGCGGCGTCAGGAGGGTGGTGGGCTCGTCCAGGACCAGGACCCGCGCGCCCCGGTACAGGGCTTTGAGGATCTCCACCTTCTGCTGTACGCCCACGGGCAGTTCCCGCACGGGCCGATCCAAGGGCACGGGCAGCCCGACCCGCTCCATGAGGGCTTCCACCTCTTGCCGCAGGCGGTGGCGTCGCAGCCAGCCGCCGCCCTCCCTGCCCAGCACCACGTTCTCCAGGGCGGAGAAGTGGCCGACCAGCTCGAAGTGCTGGTGGACCATGCCCACGCCCACGCGCACCGCGTCCCGGGGCTCGAGGATCTGGACGGGCCGCCCGTCCAGGTACACTTCGCCCGCGTCTGCGCGGTACAACCCCGCGAGCACGTTCATGAGGGTGGTCTTGCCGGCTCCGTTCTCTCCCAGCAGCCCGTGGATCTCCCCGGCCCGAAGTTCGAAGTCCGCCCCGTCCAAGGCCACCACGGGCCCGAAGCGCTTGCGGATCCCCCGCAGCTCCACCAGGGGAGTCTTCATCGGCTCGCCAGCTCCGCCAGGGCGCGGACCGCCTGTTGGAAAGGCTCCAAGGGCGGACGCACCAGCCCTGCCCCGATCTGGCCCACGCCCGGCAACCGGTGGGCGATGCCGGTGTTCACCCGGGGCGTGATCCCGGTGCGCACCACCTTGCGCACGTCGATGGCGGTAGGGGTGCCTCGGAAGTCCAGCTGGGGGATGGCGAAGGCCGGGTTCTCCGCCAGGGTGATCTCGTACATCTCCAGGGTGGCGGTCAGGGCGTCCTGGGGAGTCCCGCCCACGAACTTCACGATGGCGGGCGCTGCCGCCATGGCAAAGGCGCCGATCCCCGCGGTCTCCGTGATGGTGGAATCTCCGATGTCGGGGTTGGCGTCCTCTTCCCGGTACCCGGGGAAGTACAACCCCTGGGGGACGGGGGCGGGAGCCACAAACCACCGGTCTCCCAGGCCCGACACGCGGATCCCGAACTCCGTGCCGTTCCGGGCCATGCAGGTGACCACGGTGGCTCCTTCCACCCCGTGGGCCGCGTCCATGGTGGCCTTGCAGGCCGCCATCACCGGGTTCAGGATCGCCAGGTCGTTTTCCGCCAGGTAGCGCAACACCCCCGCCAGGGCCTCCCGCGGGAGGTCGCACTCCGCCAGGAAGGGGGCGAGCTGGCGGGCGAACAGGCTGGAGCCGGCCACGTTCCGGTTGTGTCCCTCATCCCCCATGGTGAGCTGCCGCGCGATGGTGGCCTTCAGGTCCAAGCCGCCCATGCGCTCCAACGCCTGGCCCACCGCGGGGGCCACGGTCTCGTTGATCCAGCGCAGCCGGTCCAACACCTCCGGCGCGTACGCCCCGTACCGCAACACCCGGCCGTAGCCCTCGTTGAAGTTGGAGTACGCCCGGTTTCCGTGCGTGCGGTTTTCCACGACGTACACGGGCATGGAGGCGGAGGTGACGCCCGCCATGGGCCCTACCGTGGCGTGGTGGTGGCACGGCTCGAACCGTACCGCCCCGGAGGCGGCCAGCTCCACCGCTTCTCCCTCGTCCCGCGCCAGCCCCTCGTACAGGAGAGCGCCGATCACCGCTCCCCGCAGGGGTCCGCACATCCGCTCCCACGAGACCGGCGGCCCCGCGTGCAGGATGAGATCCCGGCGCATCCCGGGGATCACGTCCAGGGCCCGGCCGACACCCACCAGGATGGGATGAGCCTCCAGGATCCTCCGCACCACCACTTCGTTGGCCGCCTCAATGTCCATCTTTGGTCCCTCCCGCAAGTCTGCACCGCCCCTCTCAAGCCCGTGGCGCACTGGCTCCCCGTTCCCCGCCGGCGCCCGGACCGCCGCCTCCACCACCCCGGCGATGTTTGGGACCCCGGTCCCCCTCCGCGCCAGGGGTTTTCCGGGGCACGCTTCTAGCCCCCGAGGCGCGCCAAAAGGTCCAGCATTTCCGTGTCTCCGGAGGCAGGGGGCCTCCAGTCCACGGAGACCACGGGGACCCCCTGGGACCGGAGGCTCTCGGCGAACTGCTCCAGACCCACGTTCACCACCCGCAAAGGCCCGCTCAGAAGCCTCCGCACGGGCTCGGGTACCGGCGGGAGTTCCGCCCTCTCCGAGGCCACTTCCAGGCTGGGCAGGGCCGAAGCCGGGCCGCTCCGCGCCCCGGGAGGCAGCACCGCGGCCGCGGACGCCGCCGCCGCGGCGTTGGTGGGCGCCACCAGCACTCCTGCTTCCCGCAGCCGGTGCACCTGTCGAGGGTATCCCTGGGGGTCCTCGTCTGTCCCACAGACGGACGCCACGCACACGAGGTCCCTCCCGCCCTGGCGGGCCCGCCCTCTGGCCTCCTCCCAGGCGCGGGCCACCTCGTCCGCAGGGTCCGGGTGCGCCCCGTAGCCCAAGACCACGTCCACCAGCAGCACCGCCACCTCCGGATCCTGGGCTTCCTGGATCATTTTCTGGCTCCGGACGGAGGGGTCCAGCATGGGGTGCAGGCGCCCCCACGTGAACTCGTCGGAGCCCAGGTCCAAGGCCGTGTGCTCGCGGCTCACGAGAGGGTCCTCCAACGCCGCCTCGGGGCTGACGGGCGTGTTGGACCAGACCCGCCCCAGCCGCTCCCGCAGCACCACCTGCGCCTCCGCACACAAGGTACCTCCGCAGAACAGACCCCGCAGCCAGCGCTGCTCGCCCGCCCACCGTACCGCGGTACCCGAGGGCGGGACCACGGGCGGTACCTCTGTCCCCGAGAGGCGGAGGGCCAGACGCGCCGCCTCTTCGAGGGTGGCGGCGAAGTACACCTGGCCGCGGGCCCGCGGGGGCGAAGCGCCCAGGAAGTTCACCACCACGGGCTTTCCGCACTTCTCCGCCAAGGCCACCAGGTGTGCCGCCACCCGGGGAGAGGGAGGCTTGGACACCAACACCACCACCTCAGTCCCCGCGTCCTGCGCCAGGGCCGCCAGCGCCAGGGAAGCCGTGGACGCGTCCACCGCTTCCTGCACGTCGCGGCCCCCGGTTCCCAAGGCGTGGGAAATCCCTCCGCCCCACCGGTGGACCAGGCACGCCACCTCCTGGAGCCCCGTACCCGCCGCCGCCACGATCCCCACAGGCCCCCGGCGCACCGCGTTGGCGAACCCCAGCCCCACGCCCCCCACCAGGGCGGTGCCGCAGTCCGGGCCCATCACCAAAAGCCCCCGTTCCCTCGCCAGCCGCTTGAGCCGGACTTCCTCCGCCAGCGGCACGTTGTCGCTGAACAGGAACACGTGCAAGCCCTGCCGCAGGGCCTCCTCCGCCACCCCCGCGGCGAACCGCCCCGGGACGGACACCAGGGCCAGGTTGGCTCCCGGCAGCAGCCCCACCGCGGTGCGCACGCTCTTGGGCCGATACGCCTGGCCGGGCTGCCCCTCCCGGCGGGCCAGCAGCTCGTCCAGGCGTTCCAGGGCCCGGAGGCCGTCTTCCTCCGTCCGGGCCCGCACCACCGCCACCAAGTCGTCGGGGCCCGCCTCCCTCAGCTCCGGGGCGTCCAGCCCTGCCTGGCGCAGCAGCTGCAGGTTGGCCGGGGTCCCCATCACCAGCCCGGCCTCCTCCACCCCGGGCAACTCCCGCAAGGCCCGCTGCGCCTGGAGGAGGGTTACGGAGTCGTGGTAGCTCCCTCGGCGGATGCGTACGTGGATGCCCATCGCGTGTTTTGTTTCGCCTCGCGTCCGCCGGCCCCCTCCAGGAACGTGTCCGAGGCTGGAGGAAAACCGCCCACCGGCGAAGAATCGAGCCGTGTTCCCGCCGCCGACAGGCTGTCGGCGAGCCTTTGGCGCTGGGGAGGGAATCATGGAACGGTACACGTGTTCGTCCCCTTGCGGGGGTTGGAGCCGCGGCGTGGCCTTGGTGCTGGCCTGCGTGGTGACCCTGGGAGCTGTGGCGGTGTGGCAGGCGGGGTCCGCGGCGGCACCGCCCTCCGTCACCCTGGCCATTCTGCACTTCAGCGTCATCAAGGGCACCACCTGGTCGGGAGCGCACCACCGCGCCGGCCAGCGCATCGCCCAAAAGTACCCCAACGTGAAGTACGTGTACCGCGAGGAGGTGGGGCCGGATCTCACCGTCCCGTACGCGGAGGAGCTGATCCGACAGGGGGCCTCCATCGTGGTGGGCAACGCGGAGTTCATGGGCCTGCCCCTGAAGGACATCGCGGACAAGTACCCCAACGTGTACTTCGGCTCCGTGGTGGCCAGCGACGTCACCCGGAAGCGCAACTTCCTCCGTTTCTTCCCGCGGCAGTACCAGGCCCTGTACTTGGAGGGCCTCATCGCGGGTGCCCTGACCCGCACGGGGAACATCGGCATCGTGTCCGCCTTCCCCAACGTCCAGGTGCTGCGGCGGACCGCGGGCTTCTTCCTGGGGGTCCAGGACGCCGCCCGGGCCTTGGGGAAGCAGGTCAACGTGTACGTGAAGTACGTGGGCGACTGGTACAAGCCCACGGAGGAGCGGGAGGTGGCCACCACCCTGGTGACCCAGTACAAGGTGGACGTGCTCACCCAGCAGACGGACTCCGGCTCCCCCCTGGACGTGGCCCAGCAGCGGGGCATCTGGTTCGTGGGTAAGGACATGGACATCGTGGGGTTCTACGGTTGGTCCAACACGGACACCGTGGCGGTCTCCTTCGACACCCGCTGGGAGGTCCTCTACGACCGCATGATCCGGGACTACCTGGCGGGCAACAAGAACCCGCGGACCCTCCTGTACCTGGGGATGCGGGACACCATGACCCTGGCGGACGGCACCGTGGAGTCCACGGTGGACATCATGAACAACAAGAAGGAGGGGGTGGACGCCATCAGCCCCAAGGCCCGGCGGCAGATTCCCGACGCCATCCTCCGCCTGGTGGCGCAGAGGCGGGAGCAGATGCGGAAGGGCCAGTGGGACCCCTTCCAGGTCCACGCCCTGGTCAGCAACGGCACCGGCCTGGCCTTGCCGGGCACGCCCATCCCGCCCAAGGGCACGGTGGTGAAGCCCGCCGGGCAGATGCCCTCGGACGAGTGGCTGCTGTCCAAGTTCAACTTCGATCTCGCCGGCCTGAACGTCCTGAAGTAAGATCCAGCCGTGCGCCGTGACCCCGGGACCGGCTCCGGTCCTCCCCCGCCCTCCGCCGCGTCCGCAGGGGACGGGCGGACGGCGCTTTTGGTGGCCCGCGGCATCACCAAGCGCTTTCCCGGTGTGCTGGCCCTGGACCGTGTGGACCTGGAGGTGGCAGAGGCGGAAATCCACGCGGTCCTGGGACAGAACGGCGCGGGCAAGACCACCCTCATGAACGTCCTGTTCGGTCTCGTGCACCCGGACGAGGGGGAAGTGGTGCTGCGGGGACGCCGGGTGCGGTTCCGCTCTCCCCACGACGCCCTCGCCCACGGGATCGGCATGGTGCACCAGACACGGAAGCTGGTGGCCGCCCACACGGTCCTGGAGAACCTCGTCCTGGGGCACCCCCGGGCGCGAGGAGTCCTGGACTTCCGCGCCGCCCGGCGGGAGCTGGAGGAGCTCAGCCAGCGGTACGGCATCGCCGTGGACCTGTCCGCCCGCGTGTGGCAGCTCCCGGAAGGGGAAAAGCAGAAGGTGGAGATCCTCAAGGCCCTGTACGCGGGGGCGCAGATCCTCATCCTGGATGAGCCCACCTCCGCCTTGACTCCCCCCGAGGTCCACGCCCTGGTGCGGGCGCTGCGGAGCCTGGTGGACGAGCACGGAGTGACGGTCCTCCTGGTGACCCACAAGCTGCCCGTGGTGCGGGCTGTGGCGCACAGGGTCACCGTCCTCCGGGCGGGTCGCGTGGTGGCCCGCCTCCCGGTGGCGGAGACCCGGGACGAGGAACTGGTGCAGCACATGGTGGGCCAAGACGTGGTGCTCCCCGCGGTGCAGCCTTCTCCACAGAGTCCGGGGGCACCGGTGCTGGAGGTGGAGGAGCTCTCCGCGTACAACGACAAGGGGGTGCTGAGCCTCCGCGGAGTTTCCTTCACCGTCCACGAAGGGGAAATCCTGGGTGTGGCGGGCGTCACGGGGAACGGCCAGGAGGAGCTGGCCCAGGTGGTAGCCGGACTGCGGGAACCGGCGTCCGGACGCGTGCGGTTGCTGGGCCGGGACGTCACACACCTTCCTCCCCTGGACCGGTGGCGCCTGGGACTGGGGTACGTGCCCGCGGAGCGGAACGAGGTGGCCTGCGTGCCCGCCTTGAGCCTGGTGGAGAACACCGGGCTCAACTACCACTTCGACCCCGCCTTCACGCCCCGGGGCCTGCTGGACCGGGAGAAACTGGAGCGCCTGACCCGCCAGATCCTGGCCACCTTCCGGGTGAGAGCGCCCCACCCCTTCGTGCAGGCCCAGCACCTCTCCGGCGGAAACCTGCAGAAGCTGGTCCTCGGGCGGGTGCTGTCCCGCCGGCCCCGGTTCCTGGTGGTCCACCTGCCCACCCAAGGCCTGGACGTGGAAGCGGCCTCCTTCGTCCGCGCGCAGCTGCTGGAGGCGAAGGCCCGAGGTGCGGGGATCCTGCTGATCTCTGAGGACCTGGACGAGATCTTCTCCCTCAGCGACCGCGTGGGAGCCCTGTACGAGGGGCGTTTCGTGGCCATCCTGCCGCGGCACCAGGTGGACCCGGAGACCGTGGGGGCGTGGATGGCCGGCTTGGACGGTGTGGGGCGTTGAGGGTCGGGGCTTACACCCTGGTGGTGGAGCGCACGCAGACCACCTCGCCCGTGCGGGTGGCCGGAAGCGGGCTCGCGGCCGTGGTCTTGGCCCTCCTCCTGGCCAGTTTCCTGTTCTGGACTCCGGAGGCGGGGCCTTGGGCCGCGTACCGGATCGCCTTCGGGTACGCCTTCCTCAACCCCTCCGGCCTCTTGGCCACCCTGCACCGGGCCGCCTACCTGCTGCTGTGTACCCTGGCCTTCCTGGTCCCCCTTCGCGGGGGCCTGTGGAACATCGGCTTGCCGGGCCAGGTGTACGCAGGCGCCCTGGCTGCCTTCGCGGTCCCCTTCTGGGCCGGAGTCCGGCAGGCAGCTTCCGGTGCGGGGGGTGCCCTGCTGTGGATGCCCCTGGCGGCCGCGGCCGCGGGGGGCGCTCTGGGAGCCCTGACGGGCGTCTTGCGGGCCAAGCTGTCCGTGAACGAGATCCTCGTCACCATGATGTTGAACTCCGTGCTGTTCTGGGTGGTGTCGGACTTCATCAAGGAAGGGGGGGCCTTCATGAGCGCCACCGCGGAGGGGGAGAGCTTCACCCTCCCCGAGGCCTTCCGGCCTCCCCTGCCCTTCGGGTTACCCCCCAGCGCGTACGTGGCCCTGGGGGCGGCCGCGGTGGTGGACTTCGTGTTTGCGCGGGCGGCCTCGGGATACCGGGTGCGGGCCTTCGGCCTGAACCCCCAGGCGGCCCGGTACGCGGGCATCGACCCGCTGCGGATCTCCCTGGGCGTGTTCGCGGTCGGCGGAGCCTTCGCGGGGCTGGCGGGCTACCACTACTTCGCCGCGGTCCCTGGGCTGTACAAGATCCCCACCAACTACGGCTACTACGGGGACCTGTCTTTCTACGGGATCATCTGTGCCCTCATCGCGCGGGGGAACGCGGTGGGGGCGATCCCCATGGCCCTTCTGTTCGCAGGCCTGTCCGTGGGAGGCCGGTTCGCCCAGGGCGCCCTCCGCCTGCCCTTCGGGGTGGACTACGCGGTCCTCGGCCTTCTCATGACCACCTTCGTGGTCTCCCACCTGGTGGACCGCTATTCCCTGCGGTGGCAGCGCGCCGCCCCGCAGCCCGCGCTGCGGACGTCCTCGAGCTCGGAGGAAGCCCGGTGAGCGACCTCCTGGTGCGCAGCCTGGAGGCTTCCACGGTGTTCCTCCTGGCGGCCCTCGGGGAGCTGGTGAACCAGCGCTCCGGAGTCCTGAACGTGGGTCTTGAGGGGCTGATGCTGTTCGGGGGGACTCTGGCGTTCCTCCTGGCCCAGGCCACGGGCAGCTACGCGGTGGGGTTGGCCGCCGGGGTGGCGGTGGGGGCGCTCCTGGGCCTGCTGCACGGAGTCTTCTCTCTCAGCCTCCGGGGTGACCAGGTGGTGAGCGGGATGGGCCTGTGGATCCTAAGCTTCGGCCTCACCACCTACCTGGGCAGTCCCCACACCGGACCCTTGGGCCTGCCCCGGTTCCCCCAGGTCCTGGGGCTTTCCCCCTTCGTGTACGTGGGCGCGGTGTTGGTGGTGGCGGTGTGGTTCGTCCTCACCCGCACCTCCCTGGGGCTCAGCATCCGTTCCGTGGGGGAGAACCCCGCGGCCGCGGCTGCCTCTGGGGTCAACGTGCTGGCCGTCCGGTACGCGTGCGTGGTGTTCGGGGGTACCCTGGCGGGCCTCGCCGGGGCTGCCTACACCCTCTCGTACAACCCCGTGTGGAACTACAACTTCCTCATGGGGTGGGGGTTTGTGAGCCTCGCCCTGGTCTTCTTCTCCATGTGGAACCCGTGGATCCTGTTCGCGGGCTCCCTGCTGTTCGGGGCCATGTGGCAGCTGTCCCTGAACCCGGACTTGGTCCTTCCCGGGGTGTTGTCCCGCTACCTGTGGCGGACCATCCCCTTCCTGACCACCGTGGCCATCCTCGCCCTCATCTCCACCCCTTGGTTCCGCACCCGCTGGGGTCTCGCGCGGCCTCAGGCCCTGGGGGCCCCGTACTTGGGGGACTGACCTGGTGCCCGGAGGGGGATTCGAACCCCCACGGGTTTCCCCACACGCCCCTCAAACGTGCGCGTCTGCCAGTTCCGCCATCCGGGCACGCGCCCGGCCCGGGGGCCGGGCAAGCTGATTATACCGTGGACCCCGGGGCACGGACACCCGCAAACGCTCGGTCCCCACGAACGGTCCTGGACGGCCTACAAGCGTCGCGGGAGGAGACCGGGGTCCCCAAAACTCGCTCCACGATTTTGGGGCGGTCTAGTGGACGAAGGCCAGGTAGGCGGAGGTGAGCGCGAACAGCACCGACACCACCGCCGTGGCGCGGGTGAAGAAGGTCTCCCGCGGCCTGGGGCCGTGGAACAGGCGCGCACTCCCCCCGATGGCCCCGAGGCCCTCCCCTTTGGGCCCCTGAAGCAGCACCAACCCCGTGACGGCCGCCGCGAGGATGAAGTGCAGGATCAGGACCGGCTTGTTCACCGCTTCCCTCCTCGCTGTCCCTCGGTATCTTACCACGCGCCCGGGACCCTGCAACCTCACGGAGCTTGTCCCGGAAAACCCTTCCGGGGGGACCGAAGGCCCCCACCGCGGCGTGCCTTGGGGTGGTCTCACGCCCGCCGCGGACGCCGTGCCGCGCGGGCGATCCCCACGAACTCCTCGGGATCCAGGCTCGCCCCGCCCACCAGGGCGCCGTCCACTTCCGGCTGGTCCAAAAACTCCGCCGCGTTGGCAGCCCGCACGCTGCCCCCGTACTGGATCCGGGTGGCGTCCACCGCGTCCCCGAACCGGCGGCGCAGGTGGTCCCGGATGAGGCCGATCACGCGGTTGGCCTCCTCCCCGGTGGCCGCGCGTCCCGTGCCGATGGCCCACACGGGTTCGTAAGCGATCACCAGGCGCGCCACCTCTTGCGCCGTGAGATCCGCGGTGGCGGCCTCCACCTGCCCGGTGACCCGGGCCTCCGTCTGGCCCGCCTGGCGCTCTTCCAGGGTCTCCCCCACGCACACGATGGGCACCAGCCCGGCCTGGAAGGCAGCCCCAACCTTCCGCCGAACCCCCTCGTCCGTCTCCCCGAACAGGCGTCTGCGTTCCGAGTGCCCCACGATCACGTAGGTGCAGCCGAGGTCCGTGAGCATGACCGGGGACACCTCGCCGGTGAAGGCTCCGTGGCGCTCCCAGTGCACGTTCTGGGCTCCCAGCCGCACGCCAGAGCCCGCCAGCAGCCTCCCCACGGTCTCCAGGGCCGTGTACGGGGGGCAGACCACCACCTCCACGCCCTCCAGGGCGCGCAGGCTCGGCAGAGCCGCGCGGAGAAAGTCGGAGGCTTCCTGCCGGGTCTTGTGCATCTTCCAGTTGGCGGCCACCAGAGGCGTTCGCACGGGTTCACCGGTCCTGCAGGACCCGGATCCCGGGGAGCTCCCGCCCCTCCAGGAACTCCAGGGAAGCTCCGCCGCCCGTGCTCACGTGGTCGAAACGCTCCAGCAGGCCGAACCGCTCCACCGCGGCCGCGGTGTCGCCCCCGCCCACCACCGTGGTCCCCGGACACCGCGCCACCGCCTCCGCCACAGCCCGGGTCCCCGCGGCGAAAGGCTCCAGCTCGAACACCCCCATGGGGCCGTTCCACACCACCAACCGCGCGCCCTGGATCACCCCCGCGAACCGTTCCGCGGTGCGAGGGCCGATGTCCAGCCCCATCCAGCCCTCCGGGATCTCCCCCGCGGGGACCACCCTTCGGGGGACCTCGGGGCTGGGACGTTCCGCCACCACCACATCTTCCGGGAGCCACAACTGGACCCCGCGGGCCCGCGCCCGTTCGATGAGCTCCCGAGCCAGCTCCACCTTGTCTTCTTCCACCAGGGACCGTCCCACCCGGTAGCCTTGGCTGCGGAGGAAGGTGTACGCCATGCCCCCACCCACCAACACCGCGTCCACGCGCTCCAGGAGGTTCCGCAGGACCCCGATTTTGTCCGACACCTTCTTTCCCCCCAGCACCGCCACGAAGGGGTGCTCGGGGCTCTCCAGAAGGCGGCTGAGGTACCGGATCTCCTTCTCCATGAGGAGCCCCGCCACCGCGGGGAGGTGGGCCGCCACGCCCACCGTGGACGCGTGGGCACGGTGGGCGGTGCCGAAGGCGTCGTTCACGTACAGGTCGCCCAAGCGCGCCAGGGCCGCGGCGAAGTCAGGGTCGTTGGCCTCCTCCCCGGGGTGGAAGCGCAAGTTCTCCAGCAGCGCTACCTCTCCGGGCTGCAGTCGGGCCACCACGGCCTCCACCTCAGGGCCCACGCAGTCCGGCAGGACCCGGACAGGCCGGCCCAACAGCTGGGCCAGCCGCTCGCCCACGGGGGCCATCCGGAGTTCCTCCACCACCCGGCCCCCGGGCCGACCCAGGTGGGACATGAGCACCACCGCGGCCCCCTGCTCCAGCAGGTACCGCACCGTGGGCAAGGACTCCCGGATCCTCCGGTCGTCCGCCACCCGTCCGTGCTCGTCCAGGGGTACGTTGAAGTCCACCCGCACCAGCACCCGCCGGCCGGCAACTTCCACGTCTCGGACGGTGCGCTTCTCCACGACTCCTCCGCAGCTCTAGGAACCTGTCCCGGAAAAACGTCCGCGTGAATGGGACCGGGGTCCCCAAAAATCGCGCAGCGATTTTTGGGGTGGTCTACACACCCCGCTCCGCCATGTACCGGGCGAGGTCTGCCACGCGACAGGCGTAGCCCCACTCGTTGTCGTACCAGGACACCACCTTCACCAGGTTCCCGCCCACCACCAGGGTGTCCAAGGCGCTGAAGATGGAGGAGCGCGGGTCTCCCTTGAGGTCGCTGCTCACCAGGGGCTCCTCCGTGTAGCCCAGGATGTCCGGGATGCGCTCCTCCGCCCACCGCCGGACCGCGGCGTTCACCTCTTCGCGGGTGACCTCCCGTCGCAGGAGGGCGGTGAAGTCGATCACGGACACCGTGGAAACCGGCACCCGGAAGGCCATGCCCGTGAACTTCCCCGCCAACTCCGGGATCACCAACCCCACCGCTCGAGCCGCCCCCGTCTCGGAGGGCACGATGTTCATGGCCGCGGCCCGGGCGTCTCGCGGGTCGGGGGCCGCCACGTCCAGCAGCCGCTGGGAGTTGGTGTACGCGTGCACGGTGGTGAGGATCCCCTTCTCGATCCCGAACTCCTCGTGGAGCACCCGCGCCACCGGGGCCAGCCCGTTGGTGGTGCAGGAAGCGTTGGACACGATCCGGTGGCGGGCGGGGTCGTACCGGTCCTCGTTCACCCCCAGGACGATGGTGATGTCCTCATTCCTGGCGGGGGCGGAGATGATCACCCGCCGGGCCCCCGCCTCCAGGTGGGCCCGGGCCTTGTGGGCGTCCGTGAACAGACCCGTGGACTCCACCACGAGCTCCGCGCCCACCTCCCGCCACGGGATCTTGGCCGGATCTCGCTCCGCGAACACCCGGATGGGTTGCCCGTCCACCACCAGGGCGCCGTCCCGGACCTCCACGGAACCGGGGTAGACGCCGTAGTTGGTGTCGTACTTGAAGAGGTGGGCGTTCATGGCGGCGTCCACCAAGTCGTTGACGGCCACCACCTCCAGGGTGCCCCGACACCGCTGGAGGATGGCCTTCAGGACCTGGCGTCCGATGCGGCCAAACCCGTTGATCCCCACCCGGACCGCCATCCGTGTTCACCTCCCTTCGGATTCCCCCGCGCCCTGCACCACCGCCTCCCGGGTCCACCCCCGGAGCAGGTCCCGACGGATGAAACTCACGTTGTTGAAGATCCGCATGCTGAACACGATCACCGCCCCCAAATACACGTCCACCCCCAGCAGGTCTCCGATGGCGGTGAGGAAGGCTGCGAAGGAGGTGTTCACCACGAACCCGCTGGTGAACACCACCAGGTCAAACCGCCCCTCCAGTTGGGCCCGGAGCCCGCCGAGGACGGTGTCCAGGGCCGCGAGGACCGCAATGGCAGTATACTTCACCAGACCCAGGGGGATCTCTACCCCCACCAGCAGGCCCAACAACACACCCGCCACCAGGCCCGCCAAGGGGAGCCACATGTGCCCTTCCCTCCTTTCAGCGGTCCGCCCGGGCGAACCGGAAGGCAAACCCGCCGCGGTACGCGGGGACCCGCAGGTCCTCCGCCCGGGTGACCCGCACGGGAAACTGGAAGGCCCGCAGGGCCGCGAGGGGCCCGGACTCCGCGTTCAGGGCGGCTTCCAGGGCCTCGGGATCCCCGAGGGCCACCACCACGTAGGGCGGAGCGAGCCTCCGGGCGTTGCACAGGATGGTGGTCCCCACGCAGCTCAGCCCGGTGGTGGAGACCACCCGCTCCCCGTTCACCGCCACCGCCTCCGCGCCCGCGGCCCACAGGGCCGCCACCACCGCCTGCACGTCCGTGTAGTGGACCAGCACCAGGTTGGGGTCGTCCCCGGGCCGCAAGGGTCGCGGGCTGTCGCGCAGCTCCACCACCACCCCGGGGCCCCGGAGGGGCTCCACTCCCGCGGCCAGCCGCAGGGCCTGCAATTGCCGGCGCAAAGCTTCCTGCGCACCCCGGCCCTGAGCAGCGGCCTCCTCGTACCGCCCCAGCTGCTCCCGGAGGGCGGCGATCTCCGCTTCCAGGGCGTCCCGGCGTCGGGCCTGCTCCTGCAGCAGGAAGGTGAGCTCCTCCAGCCGCTGGGAGGGGATCTGGAGGCTGGTCCGGATCCGCCGTTCCGCCCGCAGCTGCCAGCCCAACAGGAGCCCTGCGGCCAGCAGGATCACGGTGAGGATCACTTGCAGCCGGGTCGGCCGCACAGGCCCCAGACCTCCCGCCACCGGCCCCGGCTTTCGCCACCCGGGGCCTCACGGACACGCTCCTAGTATAGAGGGGCTTGCAGGGCGAGGGGAACTCAGGCGTGCCGGGCCTCCAGCTTCTTCTTGATGCGCTTGAGGCGGAAGACGTCCTCCCGGGCTCGCTGCTCCAGGACGTCGTTGATGTACCGGATCTCCGCCCGGATCCGGGGGATGACCACCTGCTCCAGGGCGTTCACCCGGCGGGTGGTCTTCTTGATCTCCTCCCCGATCTTCCGCAACCGCAGCTCCGTACTGGCCACGTCCAGGATGGCGCTCAACACCTCCTCGAAGGCTTCCTGGCTCTCCAGGGTCCGGACGCTCACCGCGGTCGGGCTCAGGCCCCGCTCCAGGAAGGACCGGCGGGCCCGCTGAGCCCGCACCTCGGGGACCTTGATCCCCCAGATGTTCCGGATCTCCACGTCCACCACCACGGGCCGCCGCTCCGCCAGGGCTGCGGCCTCCAGGGCCTGGCGCCCCTCCACGGCCTTCGCCAAGCTCAGGATCACGTAGGCCTTCTCCGAGACCGCGTTCAGCCGCTCCCGGGCTTCCAGGGCCTGCCGGACGACCTGGAAGAACTCCGACACCAGGGCGTCCCGCTTGCGCTTGAGGAGGTCCACACCCTGCTGCGCCACCCGCAGCTGGTTTTTCCGCTGCAGGAGGTTCATCCGGGTGGGGCTGACCAGTTCAGGCATCCTCTACGCTCCCGCGTCCGACTACCGCCGCGACAGCCGTTCCTCCTCTGCCCACAGCTGCTCCACGGCTTCCCCGAAGTAGTACTTCTCCACGTGGTCCTGCTTCACCCGCTTGAGCTCGGCCTTGGGGAGGAGGGACAGGAGCTTCCAGCCCAGGTCCAGGGTCTGGGTGATGCTGCGCTCCGTGTTGCCCTGGTTGAGGAACTCCCGCTCGAAGGCGTCCGCAAACCGCAGGTACAGGCGGTCTCGCTCCGTGAGGGCTTCCTCCCCGATGATGGCCACCAGCCGCCGCAGGTCCACTCCGTTGGCGTACGCGCTGAACAGCTGGTCCTTGAGCCCCGCGTGATCCTCCCGGGTCCGCCCGGGGCCGATCCCGTCGTTCATCAGCCGGGAAAGGCTCGGCAGGGGGTTGATGGGCGGGTAGATGCCCTGGCGGTGCAGGGCCCGGCTCAGGACGATCTGCCCCTCCGTGATGTACCCCGTGAGGTCCGGGATGGGGTGCGTGATGTCGTCGTCGGGCATGGTGAGGATGGGCAGCTGGGTCACAGACCCCTTGCGGCCCTGGATCCGCCCTGCCCGCTCGTAGATGGTGGCCAGGTCGGTGTACATGTAGCCCGGGTACCCCCGCCGGCCCGGAATCTCCTCCCGGGCGGCGCCGATCTCCCGCAGGCTCTCGCAGTAGTTGGTCATGTCCGTGAGGATCACCAGGACCTGCTTGTCCAGCTCGAAGGCCATGTACTCCGCGGTGGTGAGGGCCAGCCGTGGGGTCATGAGGCGCTCAATGGTCGGGTCGTCCGCCAGGTTGAGGAACACCACGCTGCGGGCCAGCGCTCCCGTGGCCTCGAACTGCTCGATGAAGAAGGCCGCCTCCCGCTGGGTAATCCCCATGGCGGCGAACACCACCGCGAACTCTTCCTCCTCCCCCAGGACCTTGGCCTGTCGGGCGATCTGGGCCGCGATCTCGTTGTGGGGCAGTCCTGCGCCGGAGAAGATGGGGAGCTTCTGCCCTCGGACCAGGGTGTTCAGGCCGTCGATGCTGCTGATCCCCGTCTGGATGAACTCCTGGGGCCGCTGCCGCGCCACCGGGTTGATGGGGGACCCGATGATGGGCAGCCGCTTCTCTGGGATGATGGGCGGCAGGCCGTCGACGGGCTCCCCGCGCCCGTTGAACCGCCGTCCGATGATCTCCGGGCTCACCCCGAACCGGGCCACGTCCTCCCGCAGGCTCACCGAGGTCCGGGCCACGTCCAGGCCCGTGGTCTCCTCGAACACCTGGATGACCGCGTGCTCCCGGGAGACCTCGATGACCTGGCCGCCGCGCACGCTGCCGTCGGGCAGGTGGATGTTCACGATCGCCCCGTACGCCAGGTCCTGGGCGCCCTCCACGAAGAGGAGAGGGCCCGAGATGTACGAGATGGACTGATAGCGCTTGGTGGCGAGTTCCACGGTCTCCTCCTCCCCTCACACGGTCCCCGCGGGAGCCCGGAAGGCTTCCGCCATGCGACGCAAGAACTCCTCCGTGTACGCGGGGAAGCGATCTCCGGGGACTTCCTTCATCCGGGCGATCTCCTGGATCTGGGGCATGTTGAGGATGTCGTCCATGGACACCCCGCGCCGCAACGCCGCCGCCGCCTCGTCGTAGAAGCTCAGGATGGCCTTGAGGATCCCGTAGGACTTGATGGGCGGGCAGTACGCGTCCACCTCCGAGAAGGCGGACTGCTGGAGGAAGTCCTCCCGGAGCATCTTGCCCGCTTCGATCACCAGGCGCTGGTCGTCTTGCAGGGCGTCCGGCCCCACCAACTGGACGATTTCCTGCAGCTCCGCCTCCCTCTGCAGCAGGGCGGAGGCCCGCTCCCGGAGCTGCTCGAAGTCCTCGGGCAGGTGCTGGCGGTACCACTCGTGGAACAGGGGCGTGTACAAGCTGTACGACCGCAGCCAGTGGATGGACGGGAAGTGGCGACGGTTGGCCAGCCCCGCGTCCAAGGACCAGAAGGTCCCCACGATGCGGAGCGTGGCTTGGGTGACCGGCTCCGACAGGTCTCCCCCGGGTGGGGAGACGGCACCGATGACGGTGATGGCCCCTCGCCGCTCCGGGCGGCCCAGGCACACCACCCGGCCCGCTCGCTCGTAGAAGGCCGCCAGGCGGCTGCTGAGATACGGCGGGTAGCCCTCCTCCGCGGGCATCTCCTCCAGGCGGCTGGAGATCTCCCGCATGGCCTCCGCCCAGCGGCTGGTGGAGTCCGCCATCAAGGCGACCTTGTAGCCCTGGTCCCGCCAGTACTCCGCCATGGTGATGCCGGTGTACACGCTGGCCTCCCGGGCGGCCACGGGCATGTTGCTGGTGTTGGCGATGATGATGGTGCGTTCCATGAGGGGGCGTCCCGTGCGGGGGTCCTCCAGCTCGGGGAACTCGTCGAGCACGTGGGTCATCTCGTTGCCCCGCTCTCCGCAGCCCACGTAGATGATCACGTCCGCGTCCGCCCACTTCGCCAGGGTCTGCTGCATCACCGTCTTCCCGCTGCCGAAGGGGCCGGGGATGGCCGCGGTCCCCCCCATGGCCACGGGGAACAGGACGTCAATGATGCGCTGCCCGGTCACCAGGGGCTCCCGGGGGTCCAGGCGGCGGGCCTCGGGGCGGGCCACACGGACCGGCCAGGTGTGCATCAGCCGGAGCTCCCGGCCGTCCTCCAGCCGTCCCACCACGTCGGTGACGGTGAACTCCCCTTCCCGGATCTCCGCCACCCGAGACGGCTTCGCGTCCGGGGGCACGAGGATGCGGTGGGCGAACCCGAACTCCTGGACCTCTCCGATCACGTCCCCGGGCCCCACCTCCTGCCCCACGGACACCGTGGGCCGGAAGGCCCACCGCCGCTCCCGGTCCAGGGCGGGGGCCACCGCCCCCCGGCGGATGAAGTCTCCCTGCTGGCCGCGGACCGCGGGCAGGGGCCTCTGGATCCCGTCGAAGATGTTGCTCAGAAGTCCCGGGCCCAGCTCCACCGCCAGGGGCAGGCCTGTGCTCTCCACGGGCTCTCCCACCGTGAGGCCCGAGGTGTCTTCGTAGACCTGGATGAAGGCAGTGTCCCCGCTGAGGCGGATGATCTCCCCCACCAGGCGCTCCCTGCCCACCCGGACGATGTCGTACATCCGGGCGCCCCGCATCCCACGGGCGATGACCGCGGGCCCCGCGATCCGGACGATCTCACCCTGCATGGACATGACCCCTCCTCACCGCAGCTTCACGTAGAACCCGATGTGTTCCTTCACCAGGCGGGCGATGTAGTCCTCGCCCGACTCCAGCCGGGCCCGCGCCGCGGGGAAGGGGACCAGGACGGGTAGGTCCCGCCCCCGCAACACCCGGGCCACCTCCTCCTCCACCCCCTCCAGGAAGGCCTCGTTCACGGCCACCAGCCCGTAGTCCGACCGCACCAGCTCCCGGAGCACCGCCACCGCCCCCCGGGGGTCCTCGGCCTCGAACACGTCCGCCCCCGCCAGCCGGAAGCCGGTGGCCGTCTCGGGGTCCGTGATGACCGCCACCCGGTAGGCCACGCTACACCACCGCCATCTCCCTGCGCACCAGGTCCCGGGGGATTCCCAGGGCCTTGCTGCGGGCGATGAGCCGCAGGTTCCGGATCTCGTTGGCCAGGAGGGTCAGGTAGCCTACCACCACGTCCACCCCGAGGGGGTCTCCCAGGTACAGGTCCGCCATCCTGCGGGTGGCTTCCTGCTCCAGGAACCGCTCTACCTCCGCGGGAGTGCGGCCCTCCGGCTGGATCCCCCGCGCCCGGATTTCCCGGATCCCCACCTCCGCGGTCTTCGGGTCCGACAGGTTCCGGAACACCTCCCGGGTGACCACCGCCCCCCCCTCCAGGAAGAACCGCTCCCGCTCCTCCGGGGTCAGGTCGGGCACCTGCTGGAGCTTGAACGCGGTCTTCACGTTGGTGAAGTCCACCTGGGTGCGCAGCAAGTCCGTCACCCGGGCGGCGTCGTAGCCGCGACCCCGAGCCGCCTCCAGGGCCCACCCGAAGTACGCCCGGTCCAGGGCCAGCTCCAGGGTCAGCAGGTCCTTGGAGGCCTCGTACGCGGGCACCGCCGCAGTCAGGCCGTCCGCCAGGGGGTGTCCCCAGGTGGCCAGGGTGCTGACCACCGCGGGGACGTCCGGCTGCTGCAACAACTCCCGGAGCCGCACGTCGGAAAGCTCCGCGGCCGGCACCAGGGTAGGCTCCACCGCCTCCGGAGGGTAGCCCGCGTGCTTGGCCCGCAACACCGCCCGCAGGTTGTGCACGTCCCACTGCATGAGGAGGACCTGGATCAGGGTCCGGGGCTTCCCGTCCGCGAAAGACAGCACCCGCCGGGCGGCCTTCTGGAAGGCGCGGGCCAGGGCCTCGTCCACGGCCCGCAACCCGTGGTAGCGGGAAAGAGCCTCCTGCAGCTCCGGGCCGTAGGGAGTGTTCCCCAGGGCCTGGAGGAAGGCTTCCAGGTCCGGGAGGCTCAACAGCTCTTCCAGCCGGCCCGGAGGCAGCAGGCGGGACCGCATTCCCTTGACCCGCGCGTTGATGTACCCGAAGTCCGCCGGCACCTACTCCCTCCAGAGGATGTCCGCGACCTCCCCGAGGAGCATCTGCCGGGCCCGCTCGAGCCGCGAGGCCAGGGTGTTCTCCACCACGAAGCGTCCGTCCTCGCTGAGGACCCTCACCCCGCCCCGCAGCTGGGAATCGGGCCGCACCTGAACCACGGGAATCCCGAGCTCCCGCGCCGCGGCTTCCACCGCCCGGACGTCCTGCTCCGCGCACTCCACCACCAGCGGCCCGCCGAAACCCTCCGCGGCTTCCCGGAGCAGGCCGCGGAGGAGGGACCCGTACCGGGCGGGGTCCTGGCTCACGCGGTCCAGCTCCTCCCCCGCACGCCGGAAGACCTCTTCCAGCACCTTGTCCTTCGCCTCGAGCACCGCGGAGGTGGCGCGCAGGCGTGCCACGCCCCGGGCCCGAACCCGGGCCGCCTCCACCGCCGCGGCCACCCGCCGGCGCTGGGCCTCCAGGAGGGCCTGCGCTTCCGCCTGCGCCTGCTGCCTCACCTGGTCCGCCCGCTGGCGGGCTTCAGCCAGAAGCCGCTGGCGCTCGGCTTCCGCCTCCCGCTCCAGCAGGTCGATGAGCTCCGAAGCCATGGGCTCAGATACGGCCGATGAGGAAGAAAGCCACCAGGAATCCCAGGATGATCATGGTCTCAGGCAGGGCCAGGAACACCAGCATGAGACCCCCGATCTCGGGTCGCTCCGCCATGGCTCCCGCGGCCGCGGCTCCGATCCGGGACTGAGCCCACGCCGTCCCCAACGCTCCAAAAGCCAGGGACAAGGCCGCGGCGATCCCCAACACCCCAGCCCGCACCCCGTCCGCCCGGGGCGCCGCCTCCGGGGCCTCCGCGGCGAGGGCGGGAAGCCCCGCCACCGCCACCACCAGCACCGCCAGCACCACCATCCACCACGTGTTGCGCATCCCGACGTTCACCTCCCCGTCCGTTGGAATGGTCTGTACGGTTCTCCCGTCTCCTCGTGGTACTTCACCTTCGTGAAGAACTCGACCCAGTGCAGACGCGCGGGCTGGATCACGTGCCCCACGATGGTGAACACGAAGAACAGCGCCTGGCCTAGGGCGGCGATCAGGACCGCCACCACAGTCCTCAGCGCCCCGCCCAGGCCGAAGGTCTCCGCCATGCTGGGGCCCAGCTCGTTGGCCGCGGTGGCCAGGGCGGCCGCGGCCAGCCCGAAGGCCATGAGCCGGGCGTGGCTGAGGACGTGGCCGAAGGCGGTGGCGGACTCCAGAAACCACATGGGGTTGGCCGCCCGGAAAGCCAGCCCCAGGCCGAACACCGCGAGGGCTGCCCACAGGAACGACCAACTCAGCGAGACCACGAAGCTCGGCAGCAGGCCCGACATCCCTCCGAGGAGCAGCAACACCCAGGTGAGGGTCAGCACCATCACCGCGCTCTCGAACACGCCCCGCAGGCTCCGGTGGCGGACGCTCTGCCACAGGTGGCCGAGCAGGCCCCCGTAGATCATGACCATCCCCAGCAGCACGATGAGCTGGAAGTACAGGTCCCGCTGCGCCCGTACGCGGTCGAACACGGGGTGCACGTGGAAGACCAGCTCCGGAAGGTTCCCGAAGACCTCCGCGTACAGGAGGCCGAACACCATCACCCACGCAGCGATCACCCGGACCACCCACGACACCGCACCCAGGGTGTCCGGGCCCATGCGGAGGTTCAACAGACGGACCTCCAACCCCTGCCCCCGCCGAGCGCGGTTCCGCAACCACCAGCCCAGCCAGAAGAACAGGGCTCCGTAGCCCACGTCGCCGATCACGAGGCCCACGAACAGAGGGAAGGTCACCGCCAGCAGGGGGCTCGGGTCCCAGGTGTCGTAGCGGGGAGGCCGAAAGATGGACAGCAGCAGCTGGAAGGGCCGGATCGCGGGCGGGTTCTCCAGGGCCACGGGCACGTGGGGAGCTTCCTCGTGGTCGTGCGGGTCCACGGGAGTGTCGTACACCACCACCTGGTCCCCGAACCGCTGCCGCAACGCCGCCCGCAGGCGGGGGACCTCCCGCGTGGGCACCCACCCGTGGACGATGAAGGTGTACCGGGACTGGGCGAAGCTCGGCAGCACCTGCAACTTCGCCAGCTCGTCCTGCAGCCGGGCCTCCACCGCCTGCAGGGTCCCCCGGGAGGTACGGCTGAGTTCCTCCAGGCGACGCTGACAGTCGGCCACCACCCGGGGGAGTTCCTCCCGCATCCGAGCCATCTCCTGCACCGCCTCCGCGGCGGGCCGGTCCGCGAACCGCGCGGGCAGGCGGAGCTCCGTCACTCCCGCCCGCTGAAGGAAAGACCGCACCGCCTCCGCGTCCCTCCGGTGGAACGCCACCACCACGCCGATGTTCTTCTCGTCGATCTGCCGGGACACCACCTCCACGCGGCCTCCCGTGAGCCGGTCCAGCTCCTGGTGGAGGGCCGTGACCGCGGGCACGGCCTTCCCCCGCAACACGAAGCCGTAGGTTTCGAAGTGTCGGCTGCCCTGCAAGGCCGCGAGCAGGGGTGACAGCACCCGCACCGCTCCCTCGTAAGCCCGGACCAGCTCCAGCTCCTCTTCCGCCTCCAACCGTCGCCGCACCAGCTCGCGGGCTTGCCGTTCTACCGGCTCCAGCAAAGCTTCCAGCTCGTCCAGACTGCGGTCCGAGAGGTCGGGGATGTCTGTGGGACCGACCCGGGGCAATAGCTCCAGCAGGCCTCGGGTGCGGGTCAGGAGAGCTTCCAGCCGCCTCTGCAGGGCCTCCTCCTCGCTGCCGGGTTCCACCGGCCGCACCGAGGGCACTTCCTCCGCTTCCACGCGGTCCACGTGCATCAACCCCACCTGCTGGACCGCGTCCGTCACCTCGCCCAGGAGCCGCTTGGGCCCCAGGAGGATGACCCGGCTCATCTCCACGATCATGGCTCGAGGCCCTGCAGGACCGCGGACACCACCCGGCGTACTGCGGCGTCCAGGTTCCGGCGCGCCCGCTCCCGGATCCGCTCCGCCTCTTCCCGGGCCCGACGGAGTTCGTCCTCCTCGGCGGCACGCGCCTCCGCTTCCGCCTGCTCCTTGGCTTCCCGCTCCAGCCGGGCGGCTTCCTCCTGGGCCCGAGTCCGGATGCGGGCGGCCTCGGCTTCGGCCTCCTGGACGAGCCGCTCCGCTTCCGACCGCGCTTCACTCAGACGGCGCTCCAGCTCACGCTCCTTCTGCGCGAGCACCTCCAGCACGTTCGGCCCCTGGCGGCCGTGGCCCTCAGCCATCCTGCCGTTCCTCCTCCGTCTCCCGGTACTCTGCCCTTCGGTCCGGAAAGCTCACGGGGGGCGCAGGGAAGCGAACTGCCCAGCCACGCGAGGGGCGGTCCCCGCCGCGCCCTCCCGGCGTCGCGGAGACCGCCCCAATGATCCTAGCACACCGTACCGCGGCCTGCACAACCCGCCTCCCCTATTCCCCCTGCCGCGCCGTCCTACACCCCCAGCATCCGGCGGGCGGTCTCCACGAACACCGCCACGGGCTGCGGGTACAGCCCCACCGCCAGCGTGCCCGCCAAGGCCACCACCAGGCCGGCCCGCAGCCCTCCCGGCACGGACAGGGGCCCCGGCGTGGGAGGCGGCATCAGGTACAGGGCGCGGAGGACACCCACGTAGTAGTAGAGGGACACCACGCTGTTGACCACCGCCAGAGCCGCCAGCCAGAGCAGGCCCACGTCTACCGCGGCGGCGAACAGGTAGAACTTGCCCACGAAGCCCGCCGTGGGGGGAATGCCCGTCAGGGACAACATGAACACCACCATGGCCGCGGCCACCCACGGCGCCCGCTGGCTCAGACCCGCGTGGTCGGGGATCTCGTCGGAGCCCGTGCCCTGGGCAGCCACCATGGCCACGAAGAAGGCACCCAGGTTCATGAACAGGTACGCCAGGAGGTAGTAGAGCAGGGCCTGCTGCGCCCACGGCGACCTCCACGCCGCCAGGGCGATGAGGACGTAGCCCGCGTGGGCGATGCTGGAGTAGGCCAGCATCCGCTTCAGGTTCCGCTGCAGCAGCGCCAGGAGGTTCCCCACGGTCATGGTCACCGCGCTCAGCACCGCCAGGACCAGAGGCCAGTTCACCTGGTCCCCGGGAATCCCCACCGCCAGGGTCCGCGTGAGGGCCGCGAACCCCGCAGCCTTCGGCCCGACGGACAGGAACGCGGTGATGGGGGTGGGCGCTCCCTCGTACACGTCGGGAGTCCACTGGTGGAAGGGGACCATGGAAACCTTGAAGCCGAACCCCGCCAGACTCAACCCCACCGCGAGGTACGCGGCCGGCCCGGACCGGCCCAGCCTGGCGGCCACGTCGTACAGGCTCGTGCTCCCGGCCAAGCCGTACAGCAGGGAAAAGCCGTACGCCATGACCCCCGTGGTGGCCGCGCCGTACAGGAAGTACTTGAGCCCCGCCTCGTTGCTCTTGGGATCCGCCTTCAAAAAGCCCGCCAACAGGTACGAGCTCAGGGACACGAACTCGATGCTGAGCAGCAGGAGGATGAGGTCCGAGGCGCTGGCCATGAGGAGCAAACCGACCCCCGCGAACAGGAGCAAGCTGAAGACCTCTCCCAGGTGCCGGGTCTTCCCGGGGAAGTAGTCCAGGCTGACGAGGGTCACCAGGGCCACCGCCCCCAAACCCACCAGCTTGAAGTACAGGGCGAAGGCGTCCACCGTGTACGTGTCCGCGAAGATCCGGACCCCGGTCCCCCCCAGCCGACCCAACTCGCCCAACAGGGCCACGCAGGCGGCCACCGCGGGCAGGAGGGACGCCAGGGCCAGCCACCCCAGCCACCGCTTCCGTTCCGGGGCCACCAGCAGGTCCGCCACCAGCAGCACCACCGCCGCGGCGCTGAGCACCAGCTCCGGGGCGAGCCACCGAAGGTCTGCCCAGTTCATCGCAGCATCGCCACCAGCTGGCTGCTGGTGAGGTTGATGACGTCCAACAGGGGCTTGGGGTACACCCCGAACACGATCATGAGGACCACCAGGGGCACCAGGGTCCACGACTCCCGGCGGTCCAGGTCCGGGAGGTTCGCCCACCGCGGGTTGGTGGGTCCCAGGAAGATGCGCTGGATGGTCCACAGGAAGAAGGCCGCGGTGATCACCACCCCGAGGGCGGCCAGGGCGGTGAACACGGGGATGATGCTGAAGGACCCCACGAAGATCAGGAACTCAGCCACGAAGCCCATCAGGCCCGGCAGCCCCAGGGAGGCGAACATGGCCGTGATGGACACCGCCCCGTACTTCGGGAGCACCGCCCACAGCCCTCCGAAGTCGTCCACGCCCCGGGTGTGGGTGCGGTCGTCGTAGATCACCCCCACCACGAGGAACAAAGCCCCCGTGATGACTCCGTGGGCCAGCATCTCCATGGTCGCCCCGTTCAGGGCGGTGGCCGCGGCGTCGGAGAGCTCCGGCCTCCCGTAGGCGTACGCCGCCGCCGCCACGGCCAACATCACGTAGCCCATGTGATTCACGGAGGAGTACGCCACCAGCTTCTTGAGGTCCGTCTGTGCCATGGCCACCAGGGCTCCGTAGATCACCCCGATGACCGCCAGGGTGGCGATGAGGAGGGCGTGCTGGTGGAAGACCTCCGGGAAGAGGGGCAGGCTGAAGCGCACGAACCCGTACGTGCCCAGCTTCAGGAGGATGGCCGCCAGGATCACGCTCCCCGCGGTGGGCGCTTCCACGTGCGCGTCCGGCAACCAGGTGTGGAAGGGCCACATGGGGACCTTGATGGCGAAGGACAGGAAGAACCCCCAGAAGGCCAGCTGTGCCAGCAGCCCCGTCCCCGAGAGGGGGCGTTGCCGGAGGATTTCCAGCACGTCGAAGGTCCGCTGCCCCGCGGGCAAGTGGAAGTACAAGAGCAGGATGCCCAGGAGCATGGCCAGGGAGCCCACCAGGGTGTACAGGAAGAACTTGATGGCGGCGTACTCCCTCCGGGGTCCTCCCCAGATCCCGATGAGGAAGTACATGGGCACCAGGGTCAGCTCCCAGAACACGTAGAACAGGAAGAAGTCCAGGGCGAAGAACACCCCCAGCATGCCCGTCTCCAGGAGCAGGAACAGGAGGTTGTACTCCTTCACCCGGTGGTTCTCCCGGAAGGAGTACAAGACCGACAGGACCGTGAGCAGGGTGGTCAGCAGGGCCAGGACGAGGCTGAGTCCGTCCACCCCCACCTTGTACTGAACGCCCACCGCGGGGATCCACGCCGCCTGTTCCACCAGCTGGATCTCCCGCCGCCCGAACTCGAACCGCGGGAGGATGAGCAGGGAGGCCAGGAAGGTGGCCAGGGCGAACCCCAGGGTGACCCTCCGGATGCGCTCTGCGTCCTCCTTCGGAAGGAAGAGCAGCACCGCGGCGCCCACCAGGGGCAGGAAGAGGGTGATGGTCAGGATCGGCATGGCACGGCTCCCGAACTCCAGGGTCTGGAGGGTCTTCCGTTCACAGTCTCCACAGGCTCACCACCACGATCACCGCCACCCCCGCGGCGGCCACGAGGATGTAGTTGTAGGCCCGGCCCGTCTGCAGGGGCCGCAACAGGAGACCCAGCCCCCGGGTCGCCCACCCCACCAGGTTCACCAGCCCGTCCACCACGTACGTGTCGAACAGCCGGTGTACGCGGCTTACCAGGACCGTCACCCAACCCACCAGGTTCACCAGCCCGTCCACCACGTGCACGTCCACCCAGCGCAGGCCCGCAGCCAGACGCAGCCCGCCCCGCACGAACACCCAGGCGTAGGCCGCGTCGATGTACATCCGGTTGCGGAGAAAGGGGTACAGGGGACCCACCCAAGCCCGGATCTGGTCGCTCGCTACCCACCGCAGCCCGTACACCACCCACGCCACCGCGATCCCGGCCACCGCCACCCCCAGGGAGCGGAGGGCCAGGGGCCAGGAGAAGCTGGGGGCGTGGATGCCCGCTTCCTCGAAGCCTTCGAACTTCAGGAAGTGGTGGATCCACGACCCACCCTCAGGACCGGTGCCCGGGATCCCCACGAACCCCGCCGCCAAGGCGAAGGCTGCCAGCACCACCAAGGGCACCGTCATCACCGGCGGGCTCTCGTGGGGCTCGTGACCCCCGTGGTGCCCGTGGGAGGGATGATGCAGCCCCGCCCGGGCGTAGTCTTCGGGCAACCACGGGTCCGGTTCGGGGTGCTGGGGTCCCCGGTAACGGCCGAAGAAGGCGTACGCCACCAGCCGGGACATGTACAGGGCGGTGAGGAAGGCAGCCGCGGTGAGGAGCGTGTACACCGCGGGGTTGTGGTGGTAGGCCTCCAGCAGGATCTCGTCCTTGCTCCAGAACCCCGAGAAGGGGAACACCCCCGCCAGGGCCAGGAAACCCGCCAGGAAGGTCCAGAAGGTCACGGGCATGGACCGCCACAGCCCGCCCATCTCCTTGATGTTGTTGGTGTGCACCGCGTGAATCACGCTTCCCGCGGCGAGGAACAGCAGGGCCTTGAAGAAGGCGTGCGTCAGAAGGTGGAACAGGCCCGCGGTGTAGCCCAGGACCCCCAGGCCTGCCATCATGAACCCGAGCTGGCTGATGGTGGAGTAGGCCAAGATCCGCTTGATGTCGTCCTGCGCCACGGCGATGAGGGCCGCCAGGAGGGCCGTGAGGGTGCCCACCCACGCCACCGCCCCCAGGGCCTCGTGGTGAGGGGTGAAGAAGAACAGGGGATACGCCCGGCCCACCAGGTACACCCCCGCGGCCACCATGGTGGCCGCGTGGATGAGGGCGGACACGGGGGTGGGACCCTCCATGGCGTCCGGAAGCCACACGTGCAGAGGGAACTGGCCGCTCTTGCCGATGGGGCCACCGAAGATCAGGAGGGCGGTGAGGGTGACCCAAGGGACTTCCCAGCCCCCGATGCGGACCACCGCGGAGGCCTCCTGCGCGCGCTCCCGCACCGCCTCGAACACCGTGTGGTAGTCCACGGTGCCGAACTGCCAGAACACCGCCATGATGCCCACCAGCATCAGGGTGTCCCCCACCCGGGTGGTGAGGAAGGCCTTCATCTGCGCCATGTTGGCCGCCCGGCGCCGGAAGTAGAAGCCGATGAGGAGGTACGAGCACAGGCCGATGACTTCCCACCCGATGAGCATGAGGAGGAAGCTGTTGGCCAGCACCATGGTGAGCATGCCCGCGCAGAACAGGGACAGGAAGGCGAAAAAGCGGCCGTAGTACGGGTCGCCCCGCATGTACCCCACGGAGTACACGAAGATCAGTCCCCCCACCAGGGTGATCATGGCCACCGTGATGGAGGACAGGGGGTCTACCGTGTACCCCACGGTGATCACCCGGTCCCCGCCCACGGCCCAGGCGGTCCGCCAGACGAAGGCGCTGGCTCCCCCCACCTGCTCCAGGAACACCGCCCAGGCCAGTACGAAGGACAGGGCCATGGCCCCGATGGCTACGTACGGAGCCCGCTCCCCGAGCTGGCGGCCCCGGAAGGCCAGCACGCCGTAGCTGGCCAGGGGGAACAGGGGGATCAGCCACGCGAGGCGCGCCACAGGGTTCCTCCTAGCCTTTCATGAGGTCCACCTGGTCCACGTTCACCGTCTCCAGGTGCCGGTACGCGTTGATGACCAACGCCAGCCCCACCACCGCCTCGCAGGCCGCCAGGGTGATGACGATCAGGGCCGCCACGTGGCCGCGGACGAAGGTGGGGTCCACAAACTTGGTGAAAGCCACGAAGTTCACGTTGGCCGCGTTCAGCATCAGCTCGATCCCCATGAGGATGGCGACCGCGTTCCGCCGGGTCAGCACCCCGTACAGGCCCAGCGCGAACAGCAGGGTGGACACCACCAGGTAGTGCGAAAGCCCGATCATTCCTCCCTCCGGGCGATCACAATGGCCCCCACCAGGGATGCCAAAATGACCAGGGAAGTCACCTCGAAGGCCAGCACGTAGGGCATGAGGAAGCTCCGGCCCACCGCCCCCGGGTTGTAGGGAGGCAGGGGCCCCGCGGCAGGGCCCCACGGCACCCGCACCAGCACCCCCAGCAGCAGCACCGCAAGCCCCCCACAGACCAGGAGGGCCAAGGGCACCTGCTCGTTGCGCTGCCGCACCCGCAGCCCGGTGGCACCTTCCGTGAGGAGGATGACGAACAGGATCAACACGGTGATGGCGCCCACGTAGATCAGGATCTGGATGGCGGTGACGAACTCCGCGTGGAGCAGCACGTACAGCCCCGCCACCCCCAGGAGGGTGGGGACCAGGGAGACCGCCGCGTGCACCAGGTTTCGCGACTGGACCACCAGACCCCCTCCCACCAGGACCATGGCGGCCAGGGCGTAGAAGGCCAGAGCTTCCGCGTTCACCGGATCCCCACCACCAGCAGCCCCGCCACCAGGAGGTTGACCATGCTCACCGGCAGCAGGAGCTTCCACGAGATGTTCAGCAGCTGGTCGATGCGGAACCGGGGGTACGTCCACCGGACCCACATGAGGAAGAAGACCACCGCGTAGGTCTTCCCCAGGAACCACACCAAGCCGTTCCCCACGGGCCCCAACCCCGGGAAGGCGAAGGGGCCCTTCCACCCGCCCAGGAACAGGGTGGTGAACAGGGCGGAGCTGGCCAGGAGGGAGCCGTACTCCCCCAGCTGGAAGAGGGCGAACCGCATGGGCGTGTACTCCGAGAAGTACCCCGCCACCAGCTCCGCCTCCGCCTCCGGGAGGTCGAAGGGGATGCGGTTGGCCTCCGCGGTCGCCGCCACCAGGAAGACCAGGGCTGCCACCACCACGCACGGGTACGCCACCGCGGGGTACGGCTGGGCCTCCACGATGCGGACGGTGGACAGAGTGCCCGTGAGGGTGGCCACCACCAGGAGGGAGAAGCCGAGCGGCAGCTCGTAGGACACCATCTGCGCCGCGGACCTGAGCCCGCCCAGGAGGGAGTACTTGTTGTTGGAAGCCCAGCCGCCTGTGAGGATGCCGATCACCGTGAGGCTGCTGACCGCGGCGAAGTACAGGATCCCGACGTTCAGATCCCGTACCACCCAGCCTGGGGCGAAGGGGATGACCACGAAGTCCAGGAGGGCCGCCACCGCCACCAGGATGGGGGCCACGGAGAACAGGACCACGTCCGCCCGGTGCGGGACGATGTTCTCCTTGTACAGGAGCTTGAGGGTGTCCGCCACGGTCTGCAGCAACCCGTGGGGCCCCACGTGCTTGGGCCCGACCCGGGCCTGGATCCACGCGCTGATCTTCCGCTCCGCCAGGACCAAGAAGAGGGGCCCGCCCACCGCCAGGAAGGTGAACACCACGGCGGCCAGGACCACCATGCGGACGAGTTCCACTTGCCAGACTGCGCCCAGGAACCCTCCTAGACCCACTCCAGCGCACCCTTCTTCCACGCGTAGGCCAGGCCGACTCCCAGCACGCCCAGGAAGATCAGCATCTCCACGAAGGCGAACCCGCCCAGCTCGCGGAGGACCACGGCCCACGGGTAGATGTAGATGACCTCGATGTCGAACAGCAGAAAGGCGAGGCCGAACAGGTAGTACCGGACGTGGAACTGGCTCCACGCCTCCCCGAAAGGCACGATCCCCGACTCGTAGGGGATCCGCTTCTGGGGGTAGGCGCTCCGGGGCGCCAGCAGCCACACAATCCCCAGGGGCAAGGCCGCCATCCCCGCTCCCACGAGCGCGAAGACCGCCACGTACGCCCAGTCCAGCGGCACCCGCTCACCTCAAGGGTTCGGCTCTCGCTTCCTCGTCCGCGCGCACGGGTTCGCCGCCGACCCGGCCCAGCCCTTCCTGCGGCCGCGATCGGCGCTCGCCTGCGCCGGTGGGAAGGCGGGAAGAACAAGCAGGGGACGCGCCGGGGTCGCGCGTCCGGCCGCGGCCCACGGGCATCATACGGAGGGGCTCCCGGGCTGTCAAGGTGAGCTCGGCCCCCGGGCGCCCCGACGTTCGGGGTGGTCTACGGGTTGATGACGCTGACCCGCCCGACCCGGTGGCGGCCGCCCAGCAACCGGTCCAGGACCTCCAGCACCGCCTCCGCCAGCCGGCCCGGGTCGTGTCGAACCAGCTCGACCTCGCTGATGAGGGGGAACCCGAAGGGCTCCACCCCCATCAGGCGGACGCGGTCCAGGTCCGGCTCTACGGGGAAGGCACCCTCCGCCCGGTAGCGAGCCAACAGGACCTCGTTCCGCGGCATCTGGGTGTTCACCACCGCGGCCCGGAGCACCGGCCCCGCGTGGTCCAACACCGCCCGGACGTGGTCCGAGGCCCGGTACCCATCCGTCTCCCCCGGCTGGGTCATCACGTTCACCACGTACACCACCGGGGCCGAGGCCCTCCGCAGGGCATCCGCCACCCCGGGGACCAGGAGGTTCGGGAGGACGGAGGTGTAGAGGCTGCCCGGTCCCAGGAGGATGAGGTCCGCCTGGGCGATGGCCTCCAAGACCTCCCGCAGGGGCCTGGCGGTGGGAGGTTTCAGGTACACCCGCCGGATGGCCTTGCGGGCCGTGGGGATGGCGGACTCTCCCTCCGCGTGGGTCCCGTCGAGAAACTCCGCACACAGGACGATGTTGTCTGTGGTGGCCGGCAGGACCTGGCCCCGGATGGCCAGCACCCGGCTCGCCAGCCGCACCGCGGACACCAAGTCTCCCGCCACCCCGGTCATGCTGGCCAGGAACAGGTTGCCGAAGGAGTGTCCTTTCAGGTCCCCCCGGTCGAAGCGGTACTGGAACAGCCGCGTCATGAGGGGTTCCGCCTCCGCCAGGGCCACCAGGCAGTCGTTGATGTCCCCCGGGGGCAGCACTCCCAGCTCCCGCCGGAGGCGGCCGGAGCTGCCCCCGTCGTCGAACACCGTCACCACCGCGGTCACCGACACCCCGTACCGCTTCAGCCCCCGCAACAGGGTCGAAAGCCCTGTCCCGCCGCCCACCGCCACGATGCGGGGCCCGCGACCGAGGGCCCGGCGCTGGACCATGAGCTCGGCCAAGCGGTGGTCGCCCCGGGGCAGGAAGACTGCGGCCACACTCCGCACCGTGGCCCGCACGCCCAGGAACACACAGTACAGGCCCCCCAGCACCAGGGCCGTCCCCGTGGCCACGAGCCCCCAGGGCTCCCCCCCGGAGATCCACGAACTCAGCCACACCATCCCGTACAGGACCCGCAGGATCCCCGCGGAGACCACGTCCGCCAGCAGCACCGCGCCGAAGGCCACAAGGCCCACGCCGAGGAACACCAAGGCGAGGTACCGCTTGACCCGGATGCCGGGCACGAGCCACTTGGCGAACTGCCGTACGCGCCGGACCAGGGATTCCTTCAGCCGGCTACCGGCCACGGCGCTACTCCCGGTGCAGGTCCCGGTGGCGGGCCCGCACTTCGTACCCCCGCTCCTTCAACACCCGTACCAGCTCCTCTGCCACCGCCACCGACCGGTGCTTTCCTCCCGTGCACCCCACCGCCACCGTGACGTCGGTCTTGCCCTCCCGCTCGAACTCCGGGAGCAGGAACAGGACCATGTCCAGCAACCGCCGCCAGAACGCCTGTCCCGCGGCGGAGTCCAGGACGTACGCCCGGACCTCCGGGTCCAGCCCGGACCTGGGGCGGAGCGCCTCCACGTAGTGGGGGTTGGGCAGGAACCGGGTGTCGAACACCAGGTCGGCGTCCATGGGGATCCCGTGCTTGTACCCGAAGGACACCACGGTCACCGCCAGCCCTACCCCGGCTCCCCCGGACCCGAAGGTCGCCCGCAGCTCGTCCCGCAGCTGGGCGGGGGACATGTCGCTGGTGTCCAGGATCCGGTGGGCCCGCTCCCGCAGGGGCTCGAGCCTGCGGCGCTCCTCCCGGATGCCCTCCAGAACCGACCCGGACCCGCTCAAGGGGTGCTTGCGGCGCGTCTCCTTGAAGCGGCGGACCAACACCTCGTCCGAGGCGTCCAGGAACACGATGCGGTACGCCAGCCCCAGGCTGTCCAGGTGCCCCAAGGCATCGGTCAGGGCGTCGAAGAACTCCCCGCTGCGGACGTCCACCACCACCGCAGCCCGCGGGACCTTCCCCTGGGCGTGAAGGACCAGCTCCGCAAAACGCGGGATGAGGGCCGGGGGCAGGTTGTCCACGCAGAAAAAGCCCAGGTCTTCCAGCGCGTGCGCGGCTTGGGACTTGCCCGCACCCGACAGCCCCGTCACCAACACGAAGGTGATCCCGTGCGCGGGACCCTCTGCCCGCACCGGCTCCCCTTCCCGCACTGCTCCTTGCAGCCTCACCTCAGGCCCAGGGTACCGCCCCCGACCCCCGCGGTCCAGGCACTCCCGGCCTGCTTCGGAAAGGCCCGTCGAGAAGACGGTCTCACACCGCCAGGAGCTTGCCCACCGCCACGCTCGTCAGGCTCACCAGCACGGACAGCACCAACAGGTCCCAGAATCCCCCGTGGGGGATCCCCAGCGTCCACGCCACCAGGTACAGCATGAGAGTGTTGACCACCAGGGTGAACAGGCCCAGGGTGAGGAGGTTCAGAGGCAAGGTCAGGAGGAGGACTGCGGGGCGCACCACCGCGTTCACCAGCCCCAGGGTGACGGCGGCCAGCAGCAAGGTGCGGGGGCTCTCGAGCCGGAGGGCCTGGGGGTGGAGGGCGGTGGCGAGCCACAGCGCCACCGCGGTGACGCCTACGCGGACCACGAAGCGCATGCCTCGCCCGCCCTCGCCGGGCAGCTTCCCAGACGGCGCCCTACCGCCCGAGGGCCCTGGCCACCAGCTCCGGGACTCGGGTGGGCAAGTCCGCTACCTGGACCCCTGCCGCCTGCAGGGCTTCCACCTTCGCCTGGGCGGTGCCCTCGGTGCCGGAGATCACCGCCCCCGCGTGCCCCATGCGCTTGCCGGGAGGGGCGGTGAGCCCGGCCACGTACGCCACCACGGGCTTCCGCACGTGCTCCCGGATGTACCGGGCCGCCTCCTCCTCCGCGGCGCCTCCGATCTCCCCCACCAGGACGATGGCCTCCGTTTCCCCGTCCTCCTGGAACAGGGCGAGCAGCTCCACGAAGCTCATCCCGATCACGGGGTCCCCTCCCATGCCCACCGCGGTGGACTGCCCGATCCCCGCCCGGGTCAGCCCGGCCACGATCTCGTAGGTGAGGGTACCCGAACGCGACAGCAACCCCACGGGGCCGCGACGGAACAGGTGGGAGGGCATGATGCCGATCTTGCACCGCTCCGGGGCAGTGATCCCCGGGCAGTTGGGCCCGATCACGTGCACCCCGCGGCGGCGGGCGAAGTCCACCACCGCGATGGCGTCGTGCACAGGGATGTGCTCGGTGATCACCACCACGGGGTCGAGGCCCGCGGCGATGGCCTCCAGGGCCGCGTCCTTGGCGAAGCGGGCGGGCACGAACACGCAGGAGGCGTTCGCACCTGTGGCCTCCACCGCTTCCTCCACGGTGTCGAACACCGGCACCCCGTGGACCCGGGCTCCCCCTTTTCCGGGCGTCACCCCCGCCACCACCTTGGTGCCGAACTCCAGCATGCGGGCGGTGTGGAACTCGCCCTGGTACCCGGTGATCCCCTGCACCAGGACCCGGGTGTGCTCGCTCACCAGGATGGCCATGTCGTCCCTCCGTCTGCCGAAAGGCGGTGCGCGGGGTTCAGCCGCCCCGGGCCAGGGCCACCGCCCGCCGGGCGGCTTCCTCCGGGTCCGTGAAGGCAAAGATCCCCGCGGCCTCCAGAATCCGCCGCCCCTCCTCCTCGTTGGTCCCGGTGAGGCGGATGCTGGTGGGGACCGGAGGGGGGGAGGAAGCGATGGCCCGGGCCACGTCGTCGCACCGGGTAATCCCGCCGAAGATGTTGATGAACAGCGCCTGAACGCCCGGCTTCCGCAGGACGATGTCCAGGGCCCGGCGCATGGCCTCTGTGGAGGCTCCTCCGCCCACGTCCAGGAAGTTGGCGGGGCGGCCCCCGAAGTGCGCCACCATGTCCAGGGTGGACATGACCAGCCCCGCACCGTTTCCGATGATGGCGATGTCCCCGTCCAGCTCCACGTACGAGAGGTCGTACTCCCGCGCCAGCCGCTCCAGCTCGGTGGTCTCCTCGTCCGCGGGCAGGTCCGGCTGGCGTGGGCGGGCGTTGTCGTCCACCACCAGCTTCGCGTCCACGGCCAGCCACCGTCCCTGGCACAACGCCAGGGGGTTGATCTCCGCCAGCTCCGCGTCTCGCTCGCACGCCAGGCGGTACAGGGCGCAGGCCACCTCTGCGAACTGCCCCAGCAGGGGCCCCGCCAGCTCGAGCCGCCGCGCCACCCCTCGGGCGTGGAAGGGGTGGAAGCCCAGGGCGGGGTCCACGGGGAGCTTCACGATGCGCTCCGGCGACCGCCGCGCCACTTCCTCGATGTCCACGCCGCCCTCTGAGGACGCCACCAGGGTCAGGCAGCGGGCCGTCCGGTCCACCACGAAGGCCAAGTAGTACTCCCGCTCGATCTGCGCGGCCTCCACCACCAGCAGCCGCCGCACCCGTTCCCCCCGGATCTCGCTTCCGAGGATCCGGGTGGCCTTCTCCCGGGCCTCCTCGGGGGTGTGGGCGAGCTGGATCCCCCCCGCTTTCCCGCGCCCGCCCACCAGCACCTGGGCCTTGAGGACCACGGGGTAGCGCAGGTCTCCCCGGGGCACATCCTCCGCCCGCTCCACCACCACGCCCCGCTGGACGGGGATCCCGTAGCGCGCGAACAGCTCCTTGGCCTGGTACTCGTGCAACCGCATGGCGCTTCAGGCGGGCAGGGCCGACAGGAGTTCCCGCACCGCGGCCACGGACGCCCGAAAGGCCTCCGCCTCCTCCTCCGACAGGGGCACCTCCAGGATCCGCTCCACGCCCCGGGCACCGAGGACCACGGGAACGCCGACGCACACATCCCGCTGTCCGTACTCCCCGTCCAGGTACACGCAGCAAGGGATCACGCGTCGGAGGTCCAAGAGCACGGCCTCCGTCATGGCGCACAGGGCCGCTCCGGGTGCGGTGAAGGCGCTGGCCTTCATGAGTTCCGTGATCTCCGCTCCCGCCCTCCGGGTCCGGGCCACCACCGCCTGCAGCCGCTCCGGGGGAAGCAGCTGGCGAACCGGGATCCCCCGGACGTTGGCGGAGGACGCCAGGGGCACCATGTCCTTGTCGGTGTGGGCGCCGATGACCATGGCCTGGACGTCCCGCAGGGAGACCCCCAGCTCCAGGGCCAGGAAGGTACGGAAGCGGGTGCTGTCCAGGGCCCCGCTCAGCCCGAACACCCGCTCCCGGGGCAGCCCCGACACCCGGTACGCCAGGTACGTCATGGCGTCCAGGGGGTTGGTGACGATGACGAACACCGCCTCCGGGGACCTTGGGACCACCTGCTGCATCACGCTGCGGACAATGCCCGCGTTGGTCCCCACCAGCTCCTCCCGGGTCATGCCGGGCTTCCGGGGGACTCCCGCGGTGACGATCACCACGTCCGACCCCGCGGTGTCCCCGTAGTCGTTGGTGCCGACCACCCGGACGTCGAAGCCTGCGATGGGGCCCGCCTGCTGGACGTCCAGGGCTTTGCCCTGGGGAAGGCCCTCCACGATGTCCACCAGGACCACGTCCCCCAGCTCGCGTGAGGCGATCCAGTGCGCCGCCGCGGTGCCCACGGTCCCCGCGCCCACGATGGTGATCTTCGCACGACCCCTCGGCATGTCCGCCTCCTCTTGTCCTACCCCATGCGCTCGATGACTGCGGTGGCGAACTCGCTGGTCCGGACCTCCCGGGCGCCGTCCATCAGACGGGCCAAGTCGTAGGTGACGATCTTCTCCCGGAAGCACGCCTCCATGCCCCGGATCACCCGCTGCGCCGCCTCCTCCCAGCCCAGGTACTCCAACATCATGACCCCCGAGAGGGTGAGGGAGCTGGGGTTGACCTTGTCCAGGTTCGCGTACTTGGGGGCGGTCCCGTGGGTGGCTTCGAACACCGCGTGGAAGTCCCCCACGTTGGCGCCCGGGGCCATGCCGATGCCCCCCACCTGGGCCGCCAGGGCGTCGGAGAGGTAGTCGCCGTTGAGGTTGCCCGTGGCGATGACGTCGATGTCCTGGGGACGGGTCAGGACGTGCTGGAACGTGACGTCCGCGATGTAGTCCTGGATCAGCAGCTTCCCGGGAGGCACCTTGCCCCCGTACTTTTCCTGCACCTCCTCCCACGTGACGGTGACGTCCCCGAACTCCTCCCGGGCCACCTGGTACCCCCACTCCCGGAAGGCCCCTTCCGTGTACTTCATGATGTTGCCCTTGTGCACCAAGGTCACGTTGCGGCGCTTCCGGTCCAGGGCGTAGCGGATGGCCTTCCGGACCAGCCGCTTGGTCCCGAACTCGCTCATGGGCTTGATGCCGATGCCGGAGTCGGGCCGGACCTCGACGCCGAACTCGCTCCGCAGCCACTCGATCACCCGTTTGGCTTCGGGCGAGCCCGCAGGCCACTCGATGCCGCGGTAGATGTCCTCGGTGTTCTCCCGAAACACCACCATGTCCACCTTCTCCGGGTGCCGAACCGGGGACGGCACGCCCTCGAACCACCGCACGGGGCGGATACAGGCGTACAGGTCCAGAAGCTGCCGCAGGGCCACGTTGAGGGAACGGAACCCGCCCCCCACCGGGGTGGTGAGGGGGCCCTTGATGCCCACCACGAAGTGCTCGAAGGCCCGGAGGGTGTCCGCGGGAAGCCACTCCCCGAACTGGCGGTTGGCCTTCTCCCCCGCGTACACCTCGAACCACACGATCCGCCGCTTGCCCCCGTACGCCGCCTGCACCGCGGCGTCCAGGATGCGCCGGGTGGCCCTCCAGATGTCCGGGCCCGTCCCGTCCCCCTCGATGAAGGGGATGATGGGGTCGTCGGGGACCAGCAGCCGTCCGTCCCGGACTTCGATCCGGTGGCCCTCCTTGGGCACGGAAAGCCTCTCCAGGGTCAGCATCGTGCCGCTCCTCCAACCGTTGGGACTGGGTTTTCGAGGACCCGCGGGGCGGACCCGGGGCGAGTCCGCCCCCAGTGTACCCCCAGACCCACGGTCCGCCAACCGTCCCTTTACAGTCCCCCGCGGGCCGTGTATGGTGGGGGTGGTCAGGCCGCTAGGCCACTGGTCCGATGGCGCACTCTTCCATCTTCCAACCCGTCCGCCCGCGGCGGATCTACGAGGACATCGTCCGCCAGATCCAGGGGTTGATCGCGGAGCGCCAGCTCCAGCCCGGGGATCGCCTGCCCTCCGAGCGGGAGCTGGCGGAGCTGCTGAGCGTGAGTCGGGCCTCCGTGCGGGAGGCCCTGCGGGTCCTCAGCGCCATGGGTCTCGTGGAGGTCCGCTCCGGGGACGGGACCTTCGTGCGGCAAGCCCCGGCCCCCGTGGACCCCGCGGTGTGGGGACTGCTTCGGGAGCGGGAGTTCCTCCTCGACCTCCTGGAAGCCCGCCGGGTGGTGGAGGAGGAGGTGGTGGCCCTGGCGGTGCACCGGGCGACCCAGGACGACATCGACCAGATGCAGGACCTCCTGAACCGGAGGGAGCGGGAGCTGGCGCAGGGCAAGCACGACTTGGAGACCGACCTGCAGTTCCACCAGCTGGTGGCGGAGGCGACCCGCAATCCCGTGCTGGTCTCCCTGGTCCGCACCCTGTGCGAGATGTGGCTGCGCAGCCGCGAGGCCACAGGCCGAGCCCCCACCAGCCCCCACAAGGCCCAGGAGTTCCACCTGGCCATCGTGGAAGCCATCCGGATGCGCAACGAGCCCTTGGCCCGGGGCGTGATGCACCGGCACATGGAGGACATGCGGGAGGACGTGGAGCGATCCACCTGAAAATTGGAAGGGGGTGCCCATGTACCGAGGCGGACCCGGAATGCTGGCGTGGGCGTTGCACCGGATCACCGGCGTGGCGGTGCTCCTGTTCCTGCTCCTCCACATCGTGGAGACCAGCATGCTGCTCTACGGGCCCGAAGCGTACGCGCACGCCCTGGCCCTGTACCAGCAGCCGTGGTTCAAGCCCCTGGAGTTTCTCCTGGTGGCGGCGGTGGTCTACCACGCGGGGAACGGGATTGTGGTCCTCATCCTGGACCTGTTCCCCTACGCCACCCGCTGGTACCGCACCCTGTTCTGGGTAGGGGCGGCCGCGTACGTGGTGGTCATGGTCCCCGTGGCGGTGGTCATGCTGCGGCCCTTGTTCGCACCCTGATTCGGGAGGAGAGCCGTGGAAGCGAGGCGGGTACGACCCAACGGGTGGGAGTGGCTGTCCTGGCTGTACATGCGGGTTTCCGCCGTCCTCCTCCTCGGCCTGGTCCTGGGGCACCTGTACATCATGCACATCCTCCAGGGCACGGACCGCATCGACTTCGCCTTCGTGGCGGAGCGGTTCTCGACACCCTTCTGGCGCGTGTACGACCTGCTCATCCTGGTCCTGGCCCTCTCCCACGGCCTGAACGGACTGCGGGGCATCGTAAACGACTACACCCGGCCGGGTGGGGCGTGGCGCCTGGTGTGGAACGTGGCCCTGTGGACCGTGGGGCTCGTGTTCACCCTCCTGGGCGCCCTGGTGCTGTTCTCCTTCAACCCGTCCGCCTTCGCCCGGCCCTGAGAGGAGGGGGACCATGCCGGTGCACGAGTACGACGCGGTGATCGTGGGAGCCGGCGGCGCGGGCCTGTTTGCGGCCCTGGAGCTGGGCCGCCAGCGGGACCTGCGGGTGGCGGTGCTGTCCAAGCTGTACCCCACCCGGTCCCACACGGGGGCTGCCCAGGGAGGCATCGGCGCCGCCCTCGGCAACGAGGAGGAGGACCACTGGGAGTGGCACATGTTCGACACGGTCAAGGGGGGAGACTACCTGGTGGACCAGGACGCCGCGGAGATCCTGGCCCGGGAGGCCATCGAGACCATCTACGACCTAGAACACTACGGCCTTCCCTTCGACCGCACCCCCGACGGCCGCATCGCCCAGCGCCGGTTCGGCGGCCACACCCACCACTTCGGCCAGGGCCCCGTGCGCAGGGCCTGCCACGCCGCGGACCGCACGGGCCACATGATCCTGCAGACCCTGTACCAGCAGTGCCTGCGCAACGACGTCCACTTCTTCAACGAGTTCCAGGTGGTGGACCTCCTCCTGGAGGACGGCGTCGCGGCGGGGGTGGTGGCGTGGGAGATCCTCACGGGGGAGCTCCACGTGTTCCACAGCCGGGCGGTGATGCTCGCCACGGGGGGTTGGGGGAAGATCTTCAAGGTCACCAGCAACGCCCACACCCTCACCGGCGACGGAGCCGCCCTCTGCTGGCGGCGCGGCATCCCCCTGGAGGACATGGAGTTCTACCAGTTCCACCCCACGGGGATCTACCGGCTGGGCATCCTCATGTCCGAGGCCGCCCGGGGCGAGGGGGCGGTGCTCCGCAACCGCTACGGGGAGCGGTTCATGGAACGCTACTCCCCCAACCTCCTGGACCTGGCGCCCCGGGACATCATCGCCCGGGCCATGATCACGGAGATCCGGGAGGGCCGGGGCATTGACGGGAAGGACTACCTGCACCTCGACTTCACCCACCTGCCCAGGCAGGTGCTGGATGAGAAGCTCCCGGAGATCACGTCCTTCGCCCGCACCTACCTCGGAGTGGACCCCGCCAAGGAGCCGGTCCCGGTGCAGCCCACGGCCCACTACGCCATGGGGGGCATCCCCACGGACGTGTGGGGCCGGGTCCTCCGGGACGAGCGCAACACCCCCGTCCCCGGGTTGTACGCGGCGGGGGAGTGTGCGTGCGTGTCCGTGCACGGCGCCAACCGTCTGGGGACCAACTCCCTGGTGGACATCCTGGTGTTCGGCCGCCGCGCGGGCCGGGACATGGCCCGGTACCTGAAGGAGGCGGAGCGGGTCCCCGTGGCCCACAACCCTGACAGCGAGGCGCGGGACCAGCTGGAGCGGCTGCTGTCCAGCACCGGGGGGGAGAAGGTCGCAGCCATCCGGGAGGAGCTGGCCAGCTGCATGATGGAGTGGTGCGGCATCTTCCGCAACGGGCCGGACCTCCAGCGGATGCTGGACAAGTTGTCCGAGCTGCGGGACCGCTACGCCCGCATCAGCCTGGACGACCGTGGCCGGCGTTTCAACCAGGACCTTCTGGAGGCGTGGGAGCTCGGCTGCCTGCTGGACGTGGCCGAGGCCACAGTCCGGTCGGCCCTCCACCGCACCGAGAGCCGGGGAGCCCACATGCGGGAGGACTACCCGAAGCGGGACGACGCCCAGTGGCTCAAACACACCCTCCTGTACCGGGACGGACGCTTCGCGTACAAGCCCGTGACCATCACGCGCTTCCCGCCCCAGGAGCGGAAGTACTGAGGAGGAGCCATGAAGGTCCACGTCCGCATCAAGCGCTTCAACCCTGAGAAGGACCCGCGTCCCTACTGGGCCGACTACGAGGTCCCCACGGATCCCTTCGACCGGGTGCTGGACGTCCTCCACTACATCAAGTGGAACCTGGACGGCACCCTGGCCCTCCGCCGCTCCTGCGCCCACGGGATCTGCGGCTCGGACGCCATGCTCATCAACGGCCGCAACCGCCTGGCCTGCAAGGTCCTGGTGAAGGACCTGGGGCCCCGGATCACCGTGGAGCCCCTCCGGGGGTTGCCCGTGATCAAGGACCTGGTGGTGGACATGGAGCCCTTCTTCGCCAAGTACCGCCAGGTGATGCCGTGGCTGGTGAACGACGAGCCGCCCCCTGCCCGGGAGCGGCTCCAGACCCCGGAGGAGCGGGCCCGCATCGACGACACCACCAAGTGCATCCTGTGCGCGGTGTGCACCACCGCCTGTCCGATCTTCTGGGGCAACGGGGAGTTCCTGGGACCTGCCGCCATCGTGGCCGCCCACCGGTTCGTGTTCGACAGCCGGGACCGGGCGGGCTCCGAGCGCCTGGCCATCCTGGCGGAGCGCAGCGGTGCCTTCAAGTGCCGCACGGTGTTCAACTGCACCGACGCGTGCCCCCAGGGCATCGAGATCACCAAGGCCATCCAGGACATCAAGCGGGCCATCGTCCTGAGCCGCGCGTAGAAAGCGCGGAGCGGGGCGGGCTGCGCCCGCCCCGCTCCGCGTGCACGCCGCTGCTTACCGCCGGCCGCCCACTAGGCCCTGCTCCCGCCACTTCTGGAACACACGGCGGATCTGTGCCGCCGCCGCGTCCAGGGCCTGCTCGGGGGTGTCGATCCCCTGCGCCACCCGGGCGAACATCACGTTGAGGATCCACGTGTTGAACACCTCGTCGATGGCCGCGTTGGAGGGGCCCGGCCAGCCCACGTTGTGGGCCCACTCGTAGGCGGTCTCGATGCTCACCAGCTTGTCGCGGCGGTCCCCCGCGGCCTTGGACACCGGGTCATCCCGCAGGTACGCCAGCCGCTTCTCCTTGGGGATGGCGTTCTGGAAGGTGGGGTAGTCGTACGCCTGGGAAGCGTGGAACTTCCCGGGCGGCCAGCCTTCCTTGGCCGCCACGTCCGGGTCGAAGCTCAGGATCAGGTCGATGAGCAGCTTCTTGGCCGCCTCCCGCACGGGACGGGGCCGGTTGCGCCAGATGAAGTACACCCCCATCACGTGCTCCAGCCCCCGGGCGCCCGCGGGCCCTTGAGGCGCCCGCTCCGTGATCCAAGTGTTGCGGGCGAACTGCACCGCGGGGGACTGGTTGGGGTTCTCGCCCCGGCGGATGGCGGCCGCCGCCGCCGCCTGAGCCGCACGGATGATGGAAATGGCGTTCATCGCCACCGAGATCCGGCCCGCCAGGAACTCCTCGTTGTTGGAGGCCGCGGTCCACGCGAATACCCCGGGGAACATGGTCTCCTCGTACAGGGCCTTCACGAACCGCAGGGCGTCCAGGGTCCGCTGCCGGAAGGGGGGCACGTCCAGGATCACGTTGCTGGCCTCGTCCTGCTCCCCCGTGCCCCAGGAGTACATGAGGGCCCGCAGGAACATGCCGGTGTCGATCTCCTGGCTGAGGCCCAGGCCCACGGGGTGGCCCATGCGCTTGAGCTCCCGGCCCGCCTTCCGGATGTCGTCCCACGTCACGGGGCCGCGCAAGGGCACCCGCTGGTCCCCCGTGAGGCGGGCGGAAACCTGCCGCCACAGGTCGGCCCGGTAGTGGATGGGGTCCGGCACGAAGTTGTCCGACACCCCGAAGTACCGCCGGGTGACGGGGTTGTACGTGCTCTTCTCCGCCAAGGGGATGTAGGGCCCCACCTTGCGCTTGAGCTCCTCGATCACCTCCCGGTGGGCGTCCGTGTCCACCTGGCGCTCCAGGGTAGCAGGCGGGGTCAGGTACTGGACCATGTCGTGGCCCGGGTCTGCCCCCGCGGCCACCCGAGCTGCCTCAGACGCCGCGATGGCCGGCAGGTCCGCCACGCCCACGTTTTCCACCACCACCCGCACCCCGTTCTTCTCCCCCCACCGGGGAGCGAAGACCCGGTTGAACCACTCGTCGTACGGCGGGACGAAGTGCCGCCACTGTAGGATGCGGAGGGTCACGGGCTGCGCCCGGGTCCGCTCCGTGAGCACCAGCGGGCCCAGGCTACCCGCGGCCGCGCCCACCGCCGCGGACTTCAGGAAGTCCCGGCGGGTCAGGCGGCGCCACCGGCCTTCCGCGACCTGGACCCACGCACCGTCCTGCTTGCGCTCCTCCTCCATCTCCATCCCCCCTCGCCGTGGTTTCGTCCTCCTCAGCGGAGGGCCCCGCTGAGGCTGAAGCTCCCCACGAAACGCTCGATCACCAAGTAGTACAACGCCGCCACCGGCACGCTGGCCAGGAAGGCGGAGGCCATGAGGGGGCCCCAGTCGAAGATGTCGCCCCGGACCATGTCCGCGGGGACCCCCACGCTCACCGTCTTCTGGGCCACGGCGGTGACGAAGCTCAGGGCGTACACGAACTCCTGCGCGGACAGGGTGAAGCTGAAGATGACCACCGTCACGATCCCGGGTACGGCCAGGGGCAACAGGACCCGGCCCAGGGCCCCCAGCCGGGTGCACCCGTCCACCATGGCCGCCTCCTCCAGCTCCCGCGGCAGGCCCCGGAGGAAGCCCGCGAGCAACCAGGTACACAGGGGCACGGTGATGGTGGGGTACACCACGATCAGGGACCACAGGGTGTTCTGCAGCCGCAGGGTGGTCACCACCAGGGACATGGGGATGAACAGCAAGGTCGGCGGCACCAGGTACACGAGGAAGATCCCGATGCTGGCGCGCTCCCCCCACCGCCCCAACAACCGGGCCAGGCTGTACGCCGCGGGGACCGTGAGGAGCAGGGTGATGGTCACCACCCCCAGCCCCACCAGGGCGGTGTTCAGCACCCACCGGGCGAACCACGTCTTGGTGAAAGCGTAGTGGAGGTGCTCCAGGGTCGGGGGCTCGTTGAACCAGAAGGGGTTGTTCTGGGGGTTGTACAGGTCGGAGTTCTGCTTGAAGGCGGTGATCCCCATCCACGCGAAGGGGAAGGCCGCAAACACCACGAACACCCCGATGAGCAGGAACCGCCCGCCTCCCAGGAGCCACTTCCGGGTTCGGCCGCTCACCAGCTCACCTCCGCCCTCCGCGCGGCCCGCAGGACGAACACCGCAGCCACCAACAGCACGGGGAACAGGAGCAGGGAGATGGTAGCCCCCACGCTCAGGTTACCGCCCACGATGCCCTTGAAGAAGGCCAGGCTGGCCAGGACCTGGGTGGTGTCGAAGGGGCCTCCGCGGGTGAGGACGTACACCACCGTCATGTCCGTGAAGGTGAAGATGGTCCCGAACAACAGGGCCACCACCGCCACGGGCGCCAGCAGGGGCAGCATCACGTGCCGGTACTTCTGCCACAGGTTCGCGCCGTCCACCTCCGCCTGGTCCAGGAAGTCCTGGGGGATGGCGGAGTGCCCGGCCAGCAACACCACCGTGGCGAAGGGGAGCATGCGCCACACGTGGACCCCCACCACCGCGGCGAAGGCAAGGTCCGGGCGGCCCAGCCAGAACATGTTGGCCCCGGGGGGGAGCAGGCCCACCTGGCGGAGGGCCCAGTCCAGGACGCTGAAGCGGGCGTGCAGGATCCACAGCCAGCCGATGGTGGACAGGGACACGGGAGCCACCCACGGGAGCAGCAGCAAGAACATGACCGCGCCCCGGCCCCGGAAGGGCTTGCGCAGGGCCAGGGCCAGGACGTTGGCCAGCACCATCACCGTGCCCTGCGCCACCACCGTGAACACGAAAGTGTTCCGCAGGGCACGGGAGGCCACGGGATCCTGGAACACCAAGGCGAAGTTCGACAGGCCGATGAACCGGCCGAAGGGGTTCCCCGTGGTGGCGTCGGTCCAGCTCAGGTACAGGGCGAAGAGGAAGGGGAAGCCCACCAGTAGGACGATGTACGCCACCGCGGGCGACAGCAGGACAGGCGCCAGTACCCGGTCCCGCTCGAACCACGTGCGCCCGCGGGACAGCGCGGCCCCGATCCCCTGCGCCACCGCCATCCTCAGACCTCCCGCTCAGCCTCCCCCAAACCTAGCCGCGGCCCCGGAACGCTGTCAAGCACGCGCCAGGCGCGCCCGACCGGACCGGGCCCTCCGAAAACCGGTCTACGAGCCCGGGCGCCAGGCCTGCTCCTCCACCCCGTGAACTCGGTTCGCCCACCGCGCGGCCACGAACAGGAAGTCTCCGAGGCGGTTGAGGTACCGGAGCAGCTCCGGGTTCACGGGGTCCCGCTCCGCCAGGGACACCACCCGCCGCTCCGCGCGCCGACACACCGCCCGGGCCACGTGCAAGAGCGCCCCTGTCTCGCTGCCCCCGGGCAACACGAAATTCCGGAGCGGCGGCAGCTCCCCCTCCATCCCGTCGATCCACCGTTCGAGCTGCTCCACCTGCGCCGCCGTCACCCGCGGGACGTGGGAGGCCAACTTGGAGTCCTCCGCCCGAGCGGTCGCGAGCTCCGCCCCAACCTGGAAGAGGGTGGCCTGGACCACCCCCAGCTGGTCCGCTAGCCCCGCAGGCGCCTTCCCCCGGACCAGGCCCAGGAGGCTGTTGAGCTCGTCCACGGTCCCGTAGGCCTCCACCCGCGGGTCGGCCTTGGACACCCGCTCCCCGCCGAACAGGCTCGTTTCCCCCCGGTCCCCCGTGCGGGTGTAGATCTTCACGCCTCCGCTCCCTCCCCCTCCGACCTCCAGGGCGTCGCTACCGGCCCTCTGCGAGCCGCTCCCACAAGGGCCGGGGCAGCCCCTTGCGCTGCATCTTGACCTGCACCGCCTCCACCGGGTAAGGCACCCGGCGCAGCTCCACGGTGGCCTCCTCGGAGTCCCAGAGTACGTACGCGGCCCGGGGGTCACCGTCCCGGGGCTGGCCCACGCTGCCCACGTTCACCAGGTGCCGGAAGCCCGCTTCCAGACGCACCGGGGTGTTCACCGGGAGGGGGAACACGTACGTGCGGTGCCCGTCGTGGGCAAACCGGACGGGGACGTGGGTGTGACCGAACAGGCAGAGGGAGAACTCCGCGGCCCGGAAGTTGTCGTCCGCCGTCTCCCAGTCCAGGATGTACTCGGCCACGGGGTCCTGGGGGCTCGCGTGCACCAACAGCACCCCCTCAAACTCTTCCCGAGGCGCAAGCCTCTCCAGGTACGCCCGTACCGTGGCGCTGAGCTGCTCCCGCGTCCACTCCAGGGCCGCCCGGGCGAACAGGTTGAACCGCCTGGCGTCCAGCCGCCCTAACGCGGCCAGGTCGTGGTTGCCCACGAGAGCCGCGGACAGCTGGGGCCGGAGCGTCTCCACACACGCGTTGGGGTCGGGCCCGTACCCCACGAAGTCTCCCAGGCACAGGAGCCTGCGCGCCCCCTGTTGGCGCGCGTCCTCCAGCACCGCCTCCAGGGCCTCCAGGTTCCCGTGCACGTCCGACAGGACCGCGTAGCGCATGGACTCCCCGCACCCGCAGGATACCGCAGGCGCCTCCTCCCTTCACCGGCGCGTCCGGCGGGCGTCGAGCACGTCCAGGACCTCGGACCACCGGACCCCGTGCCGGGCCAGCAGGACCAGGAGGTGGTAAACGAAGTCCGCAGCTTCCTCCGCAAGGCGCTGGGGCCCCTCCTCCCGCGCCGCCCGGACCACCTCCGCCACCTCTTCGAACAGCTTCTCGTGGAGCCGGGCGGGGTCGCCGGAGACCAGGGCGGCGGTGTACGACCCCGCGGGCGCGTTCCGAATCCGGTCCCGTACCACCTCCTCCAGCTCCGCCAGGACGCCCCCCGCTGCCGTCTCCCGCTGCCCTGCGGGGTCCCGGTGGAAGCAGGAGACCTCCCCGGTATGGCAGGCGGGGCCCGTGGGGTCCACCACGTACAGGAGGGCGTCGCCGTCACAGTCCACCAGGACTTGGCGCACCCGCAGGAAGTGGCCGGAGGTGTCCCCCTTCCGCCACAGGGCCTGGCGGGACCGGCTGAAGAAGTGCGCGAGCCCCGTCTCCCGGGTCCGGCGCAGGGCTTCCTCGTCCGCGTACGCCACCATGAGGACCTGGCCGGAGCGCCGGTCCTGCACCACCACGGGCCGCAGCGGTCCGGTGGGCTCTCCCAAGGCTCCTAGCCTCCTTCCTCCCGCACGGGGACTCCCCGCGCCCGGAGGGCGGCCTTCACGTCCCGGATCCTCAGGACCCCGAAGTGGAACACGGAGGCGGCCAGGGCCGCGTCCGCTCCCCCCTCCGTGAGCACCTGGACGAAGTGTTCCACGCGGCCCGCCCCCCCGGAGGCGATGACCGGGACGGACACCGCCCGGCTCACCGCCCGGGTGAGTTCCACGTCAAACCCCTCCGTGGTCCCGTCCCGGTCCATGCTGGTCAAGAGGATCTCCCCGGCTCCCAGCTCCGCAGCCCGTTCCGCCCAGGCCACCGCGTCCAGACCTGTGGGGGTGCGGCCCCCGTGGGTGTACACCTCCCACCCCTGTTCCCGCCGGCGCGCGTCGATGGCCACCACCACGCACTGCCGGCCGAACCGCTCCGCCAGCCGGCCCACCAAGTCGGGGTCCTGCACCGCCGCGGTGTTCACCGCCACCTTGTCCGCACCCGCCCGGAGCATGCGCCGGGCGTCGTCCACGGACCGGATTCCCCCTCCCACGGTCAGGGGGATGAACACCTCGCCCGCGGTGCGCCACACCGCCTCCTCCAAGGTGGGACGCCGCTCCGCAGAGGCGGTGATGTCCAAGAACACCAGCTCGTCCGCACCTTCCCGGTCGTAGACAGCAGCCAGCTCCGCGGGGTCTCCTGCGTCCCGGAGGTTCACAAACCGCACCCCCTTGACCACACGGCCCCCGTCCACGTCGAGGCAAGGGATCACCCGCTTGGCCAGCATCACGACCCCGACCGTCCTTCCTCCGCGACCCGCAAGGCGTCCTCCAAGGCCAGGGCCCCCTCGTACAAGGCCCGGCCCACCACCACCCCTTCCACCCCCACGTCCCGCAGGGCCCGCACGTCCGCCGCGTGCCGCACCCCGCCCGAGGCCAGCACCGCCACGGGCAGAGCGACCAGCCCTCGGTACAGGGACAGGTTGGGCCCCGCCAGGGTGCCGTCCGCCGCCACGTCCGTGACCAGCAGGCGCCGGGCGCCGCTCTCCACCGCCCGGCGCGCCGCCTCCTCCACGGAGAGCGGGGTCGCTTCCACCCATCCCCGCACCACCACCCGGCCTTCCCGCACGTCCAAGGCCACCACCACCCGGTCGGGCCACCGGGCGCACACCCGGGCCAACCAGGCGGGATCCGAGACGGCCCGGGTGCCCACCACCACCCGGTCCGCACCCGCTTCCAGGGCTTCCTGCAACGCCTGCTCGGTCCGCAACCCGCCCCCGAACTGCACCCGCAGGCCGACCCCCGCCACCGCGGACACCACGGAGAGTTGCACCGGCGCTCCCCGGCGGGCACCTTCCAGGTCCACCACGTGGATCCACCGCGCCCCTGCGCGGGCCCACCGCCGGGCCGCCTCCACCGGGTCTAGCCCGTACTCCGTGACCCGCTGGAAGTCCCCCTGAACCAGCCGCACCACGCGGCCGGCCAAAAGGTCCAGGGCGGGGAACACCGTCACGCCCGCGCTCCTGCCCCCGGACCACCTGGCGATTTTTGGGGACCCCGGTGACCTCCCCCGAAGGCTTTTCCCAGACGCAGCTGGAAGTGGTCCCGCACGCCTTGCAGCAGCCGGAGCCCCACCGGGCCGCTCTTCTCCGGGTGGAACTGGAAGGCCACCACCGGCCCGGCCTCTACCACCGCGGGGATGCGGACCCCGTACTCCGTGTCCGCCACCACGAACTCCGCGGGCGTCTGCACGTAGAAGGAGTGGACGAAGTACACGTACTCCCCTGAGCGCACGTGGGCCGTTACCTTGGACGGCCGCACCAGCCGCAGGGCGTTCCAGCCCATGTGGGGGACCTTGACGCCCCCCGGCAGCCGTACCACGCGTCCCGGGAGCAGGCCGAGCCCTCGGTGCAGCCCGTCTTCCTCGCTGTACTCGAAGAGGAGTTGCATCCCCAAACACAGACCCAAAAGCGGCTTTCCTGCCGCCGCCCACCCGCGGAGGACTTCCGCGAACCCCACCTCCTCCAGCCGGCGGACGGCGGGGCCGAAGGCCCCCACCCCCGGCAGGACCACCAGGTCCGCACCCTCCAAGGGGTCGGGGCTGTCCACCCGCACGGGCTGGAACCCCACGCGATCCAGGGCCCGCTCCACGCTGCGGAGGTTGCCGGCTCCGTAGTCCACCAGGGCCGCCCGCACCGCCCCCTCCTACAGCACGCCCTTGGTGGAGGGGTGGCCCGTGCGGTCCACCTGGACCGCGCGCCGCAGGACCACTCCCAGTCCCTTGAAGGCAGCCTCCGCCAGGTGGTGGGCGTTGCGCCCGTGGAGGGCCACCACGTGCACGCTCAGCCGCGCGTGGGTGGCGAAGGCCCGGAAGAACTCCTCCACCAGCTCCGTGGCGAAGGACCCCACGGAGGGCGCAGGCCACCGGACGTCCCAGTGCAGGTACGGCCGTCCACTCACGTCCACCGCACACAGGACCAGGGCGTCGTCCATGACCGCGTGCAGGCTGGCGAACCGTGCGATGCCCACCCCCTCCCCCAGGGCCTGGGCGAAGGCTTCCCCCAACACGATCCCCACGTCCTCCACGGTGTGGTGCGGGTCCACGGCCACGTCCCCGGAGGCTTCGACCTCCAAGTCGAACCCGCCGTGGTACGCCCACTGGGCCAGCATGTGGTCCAGGAAGGGCACCCCTGTGCGGACCGCGTGCGTCCCGGTGCCGTCCACGCACACGGACACCCGCACCCAAGTCTCCGCGGTCCTGCGCTCCACCTGCGCCTTCCTCACACCGCCACCTCCCGCGCGGCCCGCAGGGCCGCCAGGAACGCTTCGTTCTCCTTCCGCGAACCCACCGTGACCCGCAGGCAGTTCTCCAGCATGGGGTAGCGGGACACGTCCCGGACCAGGACTCCACGTTGTACGAGGCGCAGGAAGGTCTTGTGGGCGTCCTCTACCCGGAACAGGAGGAAGTTGGCGTGACTCGGGTACACCTGCACGCCCATCCCGCGCAGGGCCTCCCACAGGTACTCCCGTTCCGCCACCACCTGCCGGACGCGCTCTCCCACCAGGTCCAGCCGCCGAGCCATCACCTCCACCGCGGCCTGCCCGAAGAGGTCCACGTTGTACGGCGGGACCACCTTCGCCACCGCGGCCACCACCTCGGGACGCGCCACCAGCCACCCCACCCGCGCTCCCGCCAGCCCGAAGGCCTTGGAAGCCGTGCGGAGCACCACCAGGTGCGGGTAGCGGTCCAGGAGGGGCAGGGCCGTCCACGGGCAGAACCCCCAGTACGCCTCGTCCACCACCACGGGTCCGGAGAAGGCCTCCAGCAGTTCCTCCAGTTCGTGGGGGGGCACCGCCTGCCCCGTGGGGTTGTTGGGGGACGCCAGGAAGACCAAGGCCGCGTCCAGTTCCCGTGCGGCCCGCGCCAGCGCCCCCACGTCCAGGGTGAGGTCTTCCCGGAGGCGCACGGGGTGGACCCGGGCCCCGCCCACCACGGCCAAGGGTGCAGCCATGGAGTAGCCCGGTTCCGGGAGCACCACGGTGTCCCCGGCGGCGAAGGTCTGTACCAGGGCCAGGATGGCCTCGTTGGAACCGTTGGTGAGGAGGACCCAGTCGGGGGGGACCGCGCAGGCCCGGGCCACCGCCTCCCGGGCGGACTCCGCCCGCATGGGCGGGTACCGGTTCCACGGCGCCTGGCGCAGCCTCTGCAGGATCTCTTCCTTCATCTCTGCGGGGACGTCGTAAGGGCACTCGTTCTGGTTGAGCTTCACGGCCACGTCCACCTGGGCCAGGCGGTAACCCGGGAGCGCTTCCACCTCGGGGCGGGGCCGGGGCGTGGTCACCGGGCTCCTCCCCCGGGCCGGTCCCGCACCGCCATGACGTGCGCGGGGAACCCCTCGTAGGTGCCCAGGTGCTCCACCACCGGCCGGAGTTTTTCCAGTCCTTCCGGATCGAGCTCCGCCAAGGAGGTGGCCTTGAGGTAGCTCAGCACCGTGACCCCGGACTCCCGCCGCGCGCCTCCTCCCGTGGGCAAGGCCGCGGGAATGCCGATGGCGTAGTTGGCCGCGGAAAACGGTGTGTGCGGGCCCAGAAGGATCTCCCCCGCGTGTCGGATCCGGTGCGCCACGGACCACGGGTCCTTGGCGTGGACCATCACGTGCTCCGGCGCGTACAGGTTGACGAAGGCTACCGCTTCTTCCCAGTCCTCCACCACCACGATCCCCCCGAGGTCCGTGAGGGCGTCCCGCGCGTACCCCCGGCGCGGCTCCGGAAGCCGTTCCAGCAGGTCCACGACCCGCGCCCGCACCGCGTGGGCCAGTTCCTCGCTGGGAGTCACCAGGAGGGCCGCGGAGTCACTGCCGTGCTCTGCCTCGTTCAGCAGGTCCAAGGCCACCCGCTGGGGGTCTGCGTCGCCGTCCGCCAGCACCACCGACTCCGTGGGGCCGAAGGTCCCCAGAACCCGTACACCCCGGGTCTGGACCAGCATCTGCATGGCCACCACGTACGGGTTCCCGGGTCCCACCAGGGCCTCCACCCGCGGGAAGGACTCCGTGCCCACCGCCAGGGCCGCGATCCCCGCGGGGCCGTTACACCGGTATACGCGCTCCACGCCCAGGAACTCCGCGGCCACCAACACCGCGGGGTCCGCGCTGCCGTCGGGTTGCGGGGGGACCACCACCGCGATCTCTGGGACGCCCGCCACCACCGCGGGGGTCACGAGGGTCACCAAGGTGGAGGGGAACTTTCCTTTTCCGGAGGGGACGTACACGCCCACGGAAGCCAGGGGCGTGAACTGCACCCCCACGGTGATGCCCGGCTCCAGCTCCTCCGCGCAGCGCGCGGCGGGCCGCAGCCACTCGGAGAATCTGCGGGCGCGGTCCACGGCGGCTGCCAAGGCCGCCCGCACGCCCTCCTGCACGCGCTCCCGGGCCTCGCGGAACTCCTCCGGCGCCACCCGGAGCCGGTCGGCTTCCAGCCGCACGCCGTCGAAGCGGGCGGTGGCTTCCACCACCGCCGCGTCGCCCCGCCGCTCGACGTCCTCCAGAAGCGCCCGCACCGCCTCCTGGGTGCGGGAGTCCAGGGCCTGTACCTGCGCACGGGCCAGGATCCGCCGCAGCTCCCCCGCGGGCGTGTGCCGCAGCCGGAGGATCCGCACCGCCTCCTTCACCGCACCGCCTCCCGGGCCCGGCTCAGCCGCCGGACCAGCTCGGACACCGCGTCGCTGTGGGTGCGGAGGCTCACGGGGTTCACCACCAAGCGGGCGGTGGACCGGAACACCTCCGCCACCTCCACGAGCCCGTTGGCCTGCAAGGTGGCCCCGGTCATGACCAGGTCCAGGATCCCGTCGCTGAGCCCGACCCGGGGGGCCAGCTCCACGGACCCGTACAGCTCCACGATCTCCACGGGCCTCCCCTGCTCCCAGAAAAACCGCTCCGCCACCCGTGGGTACTTGGTGGCGATGCGCAGGTGCTGGCGGGGGTTGTCCCACAGGGCTCGCCGTTCCCGCGGAAGGGCCACCACGCCCCGGCAAAAACCGAACCCCAAGTCCACCAGCTCGTACACCTCGTGGGCCTGCTCCAAGAGGATGTCCTTGCCCACCACCCCGCAGTCCGCGGCTCCGCGCTCCACGTACGTCAACAGGTCCACGGGCTTCGCCACGATGACGGTCAGCTCGTCCCAGAGCCACACGAGGCTCCGGTCTTCCCCCTCGGGCCCCCGGTAGCCCGCGGCCCGCAACAGCCGCACCGCGTCGGCCAGGAGGCGGCCGGAAGGCACCGCCAAGGTCAGGGAGCTCACGGCGTCCTCCCCCCCAGGAGCGCCTCCAAGGCGTCCGGGCCGAGGGGACGTTCCGACGTGCCGTCCACCCACCAGACCCCGTCCCCTCGGAAACACAGCCCCGGACGCGAGGCCCCGCGGGAGGCCGGCCCCGCGGCCACCTGCAGCCCCGCCGCCCGTGCCCTCCGAACCCACCGCAGGGCTTGCTCCCGCGCCGGGGGCTCGTACACCACCTCGAGGACCCGCGGCGGCGTCGGCACGCGGTGGCAGGCGGCGAGAACCCGCTCCACGTCCACCGCAAACCCCACCGCGGGGCGGGCAGATCCGAAGCGTTCCAGAAGCTGGTCGTAGCGGCCTCCCCCCAGCAAGGGTGCGCCGCTTCCCGGCGCGTAGGCCTCCAGCACCACGCCCGTGTAGTAGTCGAAGTCCCGGATCACCCCCAAGTCCACCTCCACTTCCTCCTCCACCCCGTACGGCGCGAGGGCTTCCAGGACGCGGCTGAGGTCGTCCACCGCGGCCTCAGCCACCCCCAGAGCTCGTGCCCGTGGGAGGGCGTCGGGACCGCGTAAGGACGGGAGGTCCAGCAGGGTCCTGCGGATGTCCGGGGAAACTCCCTCCAGCAGGGAGGACAGGGTCACGAAGTCCTTGCGGTACAGGGCGGCCTGCGCCGCCCGGCGGTCTTCCTCCTCCAGGCCTGCCCCGTCCAGCAAGGCCCGCAGGAAGGCCGCGTGGCCCAGGCCCAGCCGGGCTCCGGCCACCCCCGCGGCCCGGAGGGCTTCCACCGCCAGGGCCACCACCTCTGCGTCCGCGTCCGCCCCGCCGTCTCCCACGCGCTCCACCCCCGCCTGCAGGAACTCCCGGCTTCCCCCACGGGCCGCCTCTCCCCGGAACACCGGCCCCACGTAGTACAGCCGGGCCACTTCCCCCTCCCACCGGGTGGCCACGAAGCGGGCCACGGGGACCGTCATCTCGGGCCGGAGGGCCAGCAGCTCCCCCGTACGATCCACCACCACGAACAGGGCCGCGGGTGAGCGGGAGCCCATCCCCCGCGTCCAGGTGTCCAGGTACTCCAGGACCGGGGTCGCCACCTCCCGGTATCCCCACGCCTCGAAGGTCCCGCGCAGGCGCCCCTCCAAGGCCCGCAGGGCGGACAGCTCCTCCGGGGTCCAGTCGCGAAGCCCCGCGGGCAGGCGCTGCCACGGGGCAGGGCTCCGTAGCCGAGACTTTATCACTTTACCTCGCTAAAGAGATGAACTGGCCCTTAGGGTACCACGCACCTGGCCCCGGGGTCAACCCTTGCCCCGGGAGCCCTTGCTCCGCGCCAGGCGGCGCAACACCAAGCGGTAACCGTCCGCTCCGTATTCCAAGAACCGCTTGACGCGGCTGACGGTGGCCGAGCTGGCCCCCGTCCGCCGCACCACCTCCTCGTAGGTGGCTCCCTGGTGGAGCAGCCGGGCCACGTGGAACCGCTGGGCCAGGGCCCGCAGCTCGTGCACCGTGCACAGGTCCTCGAAGAACCGGTAGCACTCCTCCACCGTGCGGAGCTCGAGGATGGCTTCGAACAGGCGGTCCGTGTTGGGGTCCCGGAGTTTGGGGTTCACCGGCATCTCAACCTTCCCCTCGCTCCCCCGGCAGCCACAAGGCGGCGAAGGCTGCCGTCCCGACGACCGCGGTGGCGGCCAGGGCCCACCGGGGAGAGGGGGCCACCACCCGCAGCGCGGGGTCCAGGGACAGTTGTACCGCGCAGGCCACCGCCAGGCCCACCCCGGTCCGGCCGGAGGTCGCCAGGCGGGCCGCCAGCCCCGTGCTCCCCGCCCCCGCCAGCAGCCGGGCCGCGGACGCGGTGAGGGCGGAAGCCAGGGAGACGCCGCCGGGCAGCCCTAGCTGCGCCACCTGGAACACGGACCGCAAGATCACGGCCTCCGACCACGCGCCGAACCCCGCCCCCACTGCAGCGCCCAGCCGGCCGCCTTCCCACGCTTCCATCCGGTACAGCTGGTGCACCACCAGGGCCGCGGTCAGCTTGGACACCTCCGCGAACACCGCCAGCACCGCCACCACGGGCCACGCGGGTACGTCCGGAGTCCCGCCCGCCACGGTCCCCAAGAGGCCCCCCACCGGACGCGCCACCCCTTGCGTGACCAAGAACACCACGCCGCCCGCGGCGAAGGCGGACCACACGCGGGCGTCCTGCCACCGGCCGCGGCTGGCGGCCAGGGTCGCCAGCAGGCCGAAGCTCACAGACGCGGCAACAGCCGTCCACACCGGTGCCGACCTCACGGACCTGGGTTCGCCTCGGTCCCCAGCTCCCCTCCCGACGCCGCCTCCCCGAGGACCTCGTCCACGGCCTCCTCCGCGGGCGGAGGCACCTGAGGCTCTCCTTCCGCCACGGGCGGCGCTCCCAAGGCCCCAAACAGCAGCTCCCGCGCCCGCTCCCCGTCCGCGTCCCGCACCCACCGCACGTTGGGCGGCCTCCGGGAAAGGCCCAAGGGGTCCAGGACCAGCTGGCCGCGGGTCAGTTCCCCCCGGGTCTCCACGTCCGCCCGGACCCGGACCACGTCCCGCACCACCTCCGGCTGCAGGGCCGCGGCCATGGTGAGCACCGCTCCCAGATCCGAGCCCCGCTGGCGCAGGGTCCTCCGGCAGTAGTCCGCCAGGGTCCGGGTCCCCTCCAGGAAGAACCGGCACTCCCGGGTCCCTCCCTGCCGGATGCGGTGGATGTCCACGTCCCGCATGGACAGCTGCTGCCGCGCCAGGTCCCAGCCCACCAGGGTCACCGGAAGGCCGCTGTCCAAGACCAACGCCGCGGCCTCCGGGTCCGCGTAGAAGTTGTACTCCGCGGCCGCCGTGACGTTGCCGCCCTGTGCGGATCCCCCGTACACGTATACCTGGCTGGGCATCTCCGCCAGCCGCGGCGATTGGATGAGGGCCGCGGCCAGGTTCGTGAGCGGTCCCAAGCACACCAGCTCCAACTCCTTCCGGTAGTGCCGACACAGGGACAGCAGGGCGTCCACCGCGTGGGCAGACTCCGCCCGGCCCTTGGGTTTGGCGGGGGTGTGCGCGCCGAGGCCGCCGCGCCCGAAGAATCCCTCGAAGGGCGTGTACGGGCGCACCAAGGGCCGCTCGCACCCCGCGTACACGGGGATGCGGCTCAAGCCCGCCAGCTCCAGCCCGTACAACACGTTCTCCGTGGCCTGCTGGACCCGCACGCAGCCCGCCACCGTGGTGACCGCCACCACCTCCACGTCGGGCTGCTTGGCCGCCATCCACAGGGCCACCACGTCCTCCGTGGTCCCGTCGCCGTCCACCACCAGCCTCCGCATGGCCACCTCCAGCACACGAAGACACCGGCCCCCGGAGCGCGTCGCGAAACACCGTGGTCAGAGGGGGCCCCGAAAATCGCGCGGCGATTTTGGGGTGAACCGGCGCCCTCGCTTCCCCGATATTCTACGCCACGCGGCAGCTTTGACAGCCGAGGGGGAACCGCGTACAAAGGCTACGGTGCGACTGTTCCCCCACCTTCCCCCGCGCGCCCGGCACGCGTTCCTCCACGACCTGGTGGGCGCGGTGCTGTTCGGGATCTTCTCCGGCGTGGTCGTCCCCTTCGCCGCGGTGGTCGCCCGCCGCCTGGGAGCGCCGCCCCTGTGGATCTCCGTCCTGGCCAGCGCCCCTGCCCTGGGCTTCTTCCTCACCGCGGGGTGGGCACCCACCCTGGTGGCCTCGAACCCCGTGGGCCTGGTGGTGTGGCCCGCGGCCCTGGCGCGGGGCCTGTTCCTCCTCACCCCCTGGTTGCCCGGGCCCGAGGCCCTGGTGGCGGTGGTGGTGGGATACCACCTGCTGAACGGCCTGACGGTTCCGGCCTACGCGGAGACCGTGGGCAGGGTCCTTCCCTCGGAGCTGCGGGGACGTCTGGTGGGGACCGTCCGGGTCGGCATGAGCGTGGCGGCGGTGGGCGCTTCCCTGCTGGCGGGACCTGCGATCCAGCGGTACGGCCACGGCCCTGTGTTCGCGGTGGCTTCCGTGTTCGGCGTAGCCGGTGCCCTCGTCTTCAGCCGCATCCGGCTGCCCCGCGGGTCCCTGCACCGGACCGTTGCCCCGCCCGCCTGGTGGACTGCCCTCCGGGACCGGACGTTCCGGAGCCTGCTGCTGGCGACCTTCGTGTTCGGGTTCGGAGGCTGGATGATGGCCCCCGCCGTCCCCCTGCTCCTGGTGGACGAGCTGCGGGCCACCAGCCCCCAGGTGGGGGTACTGTCCGCGGCCTCGTCCCTGGCGTCCATGGTGGGCTTCTCCGTGTGGGGCCGCTCCGTGGACCGCCGTTCCGGGGTCGCGGCCCTGCGCACCCTCCTCACCGGCGCCGTCGCCACCCCCCTGCTGTTCCTCGTGTCCTTTCACCCGTGGTTTGCCCTCCTGCCCTTTAGCGCGGACGGCTTCTTCGTGGCGGGGCTGGACTTGGCCTGGATGGCCGCCTGCATGGAGCTGGCGCCTCCCGGCCGGGTGGCGGCGTACGCCGCCGCGTACACGGTCCTCATGGGATTCCGCGGGATTACCGCTCCCTTCGTGGCAGGTGCCCTGGCCAGCGCCACAGGACCCCGGGCGGTGTTCCTGGTGGCGGCCCTGCTCATCGGCCTCGCGGGCTTCCTCGCCCGCCGCCACCTGCGCCTCCCCTCCGCGGGGGCCCCTTCCCCCTGACCCGGCCCGCGTCCCCAGCCCCGCTTGACAGCGAGGCCGGTTCCCGCCATGCTCATGGTACGATCGAACGCCCGATAGGCAGCTCTCACCTTCGACCACCGCGTCCTGGACGGCGAACAAGCGGGCCGGTTTCTGCACGACCTGGTAGGCCGCCTGACTGACCCGTGGGAGTTGTTTGGCGAGCTCCGTGGGACCCGCTAGACCGTGTCCACAAAGACCCTCGGGCGGGGGCTCTCCGGGGACATGCCCGAGCCCTCCTACACGGTCACGGGCTCCGCTGCAACAGCCACACGCAGTTCCCGTCCGGGTCCCGTAGGCACGCGGCCCGGGCACCCCACGGGTAGTCCTGGGGTCCCCGCTCCACCACCACCCCGCGCTGCTGCAGTCTCCCGCACACCCCGTCCACGTCCGCTACCTGAAAGCTCAGGTGGTCGTACCCCACGGGGTTCCCCTCCAGGTCGAAGGACCGAGGCGACAGCGGAGGACCCTGGGTCCGGAAGAGGTACAGGGCCACCCCGGGCCCTCGCAGGAAGGCGGAGTCCTTGGCCACGTACTCCGGTTCGAACCCCAGAAGCTGGTAGAAGGCCACGGACCGAGCCACGTCTCGGACGGCCACCCCCACGTTGTCCAGACCGAGGATCACCGCACACCTAGAGTCCGGTCCGACGGGTCTGGCGCGCCCGGCAGGATTCGAACCTGCGGCCTTTGGCTCCGGAGGCCAACGCTCTGTCCCCTGAGCTACGGGCGCGCTCGTCCCTATCTTATCGCAGGAGCCCGTCCCGGAAAAGCCGCGGTCTGGAAGACGGGCCGGGGTCCGGCTCCGCCGCGTCCCCGAACACAATGCGGTTCCGCAGGACCCCGATCCGGGAGATCTCCGCCTCCACCACGTCCCCGTGCCGCAGAAACACGGGCGGGTTCTGACCAAACCCCATCCCCGCGGGGGTACCCGTGGCGATCACGTCCCCCGCAAGCAACGTGATGCCCCGGGACAGGTCCTCGATGGCCTGCGCCACGGAGAAGATCATGTCCCGGGTGAATCCGTGCTGGCGCACCTGCCCGTTGACCCGCAGCCACAGCTCCAGGTCCTGCGGGTCAGGGATCTCCTCCGAGGTGACCAGCACCGGGCCCACGGGGCACAGCCCGTCCAAGCTCTTGCCGTAGAACCACTGCCCGCCGCGGGCGAACTGCACGTCCCTCGCGGAGAGGTCATTGAGCACCGTGTACCCCAGCACGTGGTCCAGGGCCCGGCTGGCCGGGATCCTCCGCCCTCCCCGCCGGAGGACCACGGCCAGCTCCACCTCCCAGTCCAGCTGGGAGGTGAGGGCGGGGTCCACCACCACGTCTTCCTCCGGCCCCACGATGCTCGTGGTCGCCTTGGTGAACCAGACGGGCTCCTTGGGCACCTGCCGGGCCGGCGACTCCTCCACGTGGGCCAGGTAGTTCAGCCCCATGCAGAACACGTTCCGGGGCGGGTCCACGGGAGCCAGCAACCGGACTGACCCCACCGGGAGGGCGGTGTCGTCGGGCTCTACGGGGGCGTCGTACCGGAACTGCCGCACCGGGCGGACAGACTGACCCTCCAGGACGCCCCAACGCACCACGCCATCGGACTCGAACCGGACCAGCCGCAAGGCTCCCTCCTCAAGGCCGGGGCAACCGCAGGCGCAGCAGGCGCCGGGCGTTGCCGTGGAAAATGGCCTCCTTGGTCTCCAAGGGGAAAGAGACGTTCTCCACCACCCGGATGGTCTCCCGCAGGAACAGGGAGCCTCCCTCGGGGTCAAAGGGGAAGTCCGTGGCGAAGAGGACCCGCTCGGGGCCGAAGAAGGCGATCCCGCACTCCGTGGCGGGCAGGGCCCCGAACAGGGCGGTGTCCGCGTAGAACATGCGGAAGTAGTCCAAGGGGCGCCGGCGGAGGGCCTGTTTCGCCCGCACGTCCTCCTCCTCGTCCGTGCGACGGCCTACCTGGTCGAGGCCCCACCCCACGCGCCCCTCGAAGTACGGTACCATGCCGCCCATGTGGTGCGTGACGACCTTCAGGTTCGGGTAGCGGTCGAACAACCCCCAGAACACCAGGCGGGCCATGAACACGCTGGTCTCGTACGGCCAGCCGAAGGCCCACCAGATGTCGTACTTGGACCGCCGCTCCGTGGGGTAGTCCGGCTGCTCCGGCGGCCGGGTAGGGTGTACCCACACCGGCAGGTCGAGCTGGCTCATCTGGGCGAAAAGGGCCTCGTACTCGGGCTGGTCCAGGGGCGCGCCGTTCACGTTGGTGAACACCTGTACCCCTGTGGCGCCCAGCTCTTTCACGGCGCGCTCCGCCTCCCGTACCGCCGCCTCTGGGTGGTTCATCGGGAGCGAGGCCACGAACCCCACGAACCGGTCAGGGTACCGCTCCACCAACTCCGCCATGGCGTCGTTGGCCACCCGTGCCAGCTCCACGGACCGCTCCGGCGGAGCCACCGCCTCCAGGGGAGGTGCAGCCAGGGACAGGACCTGGACGTACCCCGGGTGCTGGTCCATCATCCGGAAACGCAACTCCAGGTCGTGCAGGGCGGGGACCCCGCGCACCCGCTTCTGCATATAGCCGCCCCCGGGCAGCTGCTCCACCATCCTCCGGTAGTACGGGTCGGGCAGCACGTGGCAGAACACGTCGATCTTCAGCTCGCTCACCGAAACGCCTCCGAAGGGGAGTCTACGTGCCCTCGGCCTTCGCCGGGTACCGGGTCTATGGTTTCCCGCTTCCGGCCACCGCGCAACGAGCCCGTTCGACAATGCTGAAGGGTCCCCAAAAATCGCTGGTCTAGCCTTGCAGCGCCCTCCGCCGGCGGTCTTGGGCGATGGCTTCCCGGAGCCGCTGCGCGTACTCCTGCGCCAGGGCGCGGGCTTCCCGCCCGAACAGGCGCACGTCCTCCTGCCCCACCACCAGGACCACCTCCTCCCCCACCCGCACGCTCCACTCCCCCAAGACGCCCACCGCCCGCACGTCGAAGGGCGAGGGGTCCTCGTTGAAGATGCGGTCCAGGCGGGCTGCCACCTCCGCGGCCCGTACCCTGCCCCCGCTCACCCGCACCACCGCCTCGCCGTTCACCCGCACCACCCCCACGGGCCCCTCCTCGTCCACGGACAGCTGCAAGAACCCCGCGGCCACCCTCCGGTGCAGGGGAACGCCCCGCCGCGCCAGCTCTTCCTCCACCGCCCGCACACGTTCCCCCCACGTGGGGTGCGTGCGGAACGCCCCGGGGTCCACCCCGCCTGAGAGGAGGTCCTCCCGGGCCAGCCGCTCCAGGAGCGTCAGCACGCCCACAGGGTGCCACGGGGTCTGGAGGAGGTAGCCCACCGCCGCCGAATCCGCCTCCCGCTCCAGGTCTCGCCCGAAGGCACTCAACACTCCCCCCGCCACCAACTGCGCCCCCGCGGCCACCCGGGCGTCCCGGGCGAAGACCGCCACCAGCATCACGAGGAGGTTGGTGCGGTTGGCCTCGCGTTCCATCCGCTGGTGGTGGCGCAAAGCCACGTGGGCGGCCTCGTGCGCCAGCAGGGCCGCCAGCTCGTGGTCCGTGCGCACCAGCTGTAGTGCGGCCGAGGTCAAGTACACCAGGCCTCCGGGAAGGGCCACCGCGTTGGGCACCCGGTGCTCCACCACCTTGAAGGTCCACGGCAGGTGGGGCCGCTCCGTGACCGAAGCCACCGCCTTCCCGATGCGGGCCACCCGGGCGTTCAGCTCCGGATCCGCGACCAGCTTCAGGGACCGCTCGATCTGGGCCCCCGCCCGCCGGCCTGCCTCCACCTCCGCGCGGTCCCCTGCGGTCTGGGCGGTCCCGGGCGACGCCAGCAGCACGAGCCCCAAGGTCACCGCGGCAAGCCGAAACACCGCCGTGCGTTCTCCTCCGTCGTCTGCGCCACCGCGGGCACGGCTTGCGCCCGCGCCGCGGCCGCAGCCTCCACCACCCGGGGAAGGAAGCTGGGCTCATTCCGGGTGCCCCGCTTGGGGTAGGGGGCTGCAAAGGGCGAGTCGGTTTCCACCAGGAGGAGGTGCTCGGGAATGGTTCGCACGGCCCGCCGGACCTCCTCCGCCTTCGGGTACGTCACGGGCCCGCCCACGGACACCCAGTAACCGCGGGCCGCGCACGCCTCCGCGTACGGCGCAGGCCCCGTGAACATGTGCATCACCACCCGCCAGGCCCCTTCCTCCTCCAGGATCCGCAGCAGGTCGTGGTGCGCGGAGCGGTTGTGAACCACCAGGGGCTTCCCGAGACGGCGGCTCAGCCGCACGTGCCACCGGAGGACCTCCTGCTGGCGTTCCGGGGCGGCCTGGGCCCGCTCGTAGTCGAGCCCGCACTCGCCCAGAGCCACCACCCTCGGGTGCTCCGCCAGCCGCACCACCACCTCCCAGTCCCCTGGCTGGACCGCGTGTGCCCGGCTGGGGTGGATTCCCACCGCCGCGTAGACCCCCGGAAACCGCTCCGCCAGGGCCACCGCCCGTTCGCTCGTCTCCCGGTCGGTGCCCAGGGTGACCACCGCCCGCACTCCTGCCGCCCGGGCTCGCTCCAGGACCGCCTCCCGGTCTCGCTCGAAGTCCGGGTGGTCCAGGTGTACGTGGGTGTCGATCACGTCACCCGCGCCCCAGGCGGCAGATCCCGGTCCAGGGTCACCAAGCTGAGTTGCCCGTCCCACTCCGCGGCCAGCAGCATCCCCCTGGACTCCACCCCCCGGACCCTACGCGGCTCGAGGTTGGTCACCACCACAATGGTCTTCCCCACCAAGTCCTCGGGCTGGTAGTGGGGCACCAGGCCCGTCACGATGGTGCGCACCTCGCCCCCCACGTCCACCCGGGCCTCGATGAGCTTGTCCGTACCCGGCACCCGCCGGGCCTCCACCACCCGGGCCACCCGCAGGTCGAGCTTCCGGAACTCCTCCAGGCTCAGGGTTTCCGTCTTGGGTTCCTTGGGCAGTTGCACCGGCCTCGCCTCCTCCACCCTGGGGAAAATGGGTGCTCCGGGCCGGATCCGCGTGCCGGGCCGGAGCCACCGCCACCGCCGTGCGTCCTCCAGCCGCAGCCCGGTCCCCCGGTAGGGCTCCCCGCGTTCCCGCACCTGCCGGGCCCGCTGTTCGAACTCCGGGTAACCCAGCTGCGTCCAGACCTTCAACGTGGCGCTGGGCAAGACCGGTTCCAGGAGCACCGTGGCCACCCGCAGCGCCTCCAGGGTGTTCACGAGGACGGAGCCGGCCCGCTCCCGTCGCCCTTCCCGGTGGAGGCTCCACGGGGCCTCCCGGTCCAGGTAGCGGTTCGCGGCGCCCAAGAGCTGCCACACCGCGGCCAGGGCCCGCTGGAAGTCGTATTGGCGCACCCACTCCCACACCGCCTCTACGGCGGAGGTGGCCTGTTCCCGGAGCTCGCGGTCTGCGCCCTCCTCCCCTCCGGGCTCGGGCAACTCTCCGTGGAAGTACCGTTCCACCAGGGGCAGGGTGCGGTTCAGGAGGTTCCCGTAGTCGTTGGCCAGGTCCGCGTTGAACCGGTGGACGAGCTGCGCCCGGCTGAAGTCCCCGTCCTCCCCGAAGGGGACCTCCCGGAGCAGGAAGTAGCGCACCGCGTCCACACACACGTCCACGTCCGCCTCGCTGCGCTCCGCCAGCTCCCGGGCCACGGCCACGGGGTCCACCACGTTGCCCAGGGTTTTGCTGATCTTCTGACCCTCCAGGGTCAAAAACCCGTGCACCAGCACCTGGCGGGGCGGGTCTACGCCCGCGCTGGCCAGCATGGCGGGCCACAGCAAGGAGTGGAACCGGTTGATGTCCTTGCCGATGAGGTGGACGGCGGGCCACCAGGTCCGGAAATGGTCCTCGTCGCGGCCGAAGCCGATGGCGCTGATGTAGTTGGTGAGGGCGTCGAACCACACGTAGATCACGTGGGAAGGGTCGTCGGGGACCGGGATTCCCCACGACAGCTTCTCCACCGGGCGGGAGACGGACACGTCTTCCAGGGTGTCCACCAGCTGCAGCATCTCCGCGTACCGGGTCTCGGGCACCACGAAGTCCGGCCGCTCCGTGAACAGCCTTCGCAGGAAGGTCCGGTACCGGGAAAGCCGGAAGAAGTAGTTTTCCTCCTCCACCACCTGGGGCTCCGTGAGGTGTCGGGGGCACCGGCCGTCCACCAGCTCACTGAGGGTTACGAAGGCTTCGCACTGCACGCAGTACAGGGCCCGGTACTGCTTCTTGTACAGGTCGCCCGCGGCCTGCACCCGGCGCCAGATCTCCTGCACCCCCGGCCAGTGGCGCCGCCGGTCCGTGGTCCGGATGAAGTCGTCGTTGGACAGGTTGAGGTCGCGACACAGCTTCCGGAAGGCCGCGGCGTTCTCCTCCACGAAGGCCTGCACCGGTTGGCCCGCCCGGGCGGCGGCGTTGGCGATGTTCTGCCCGTGCTCGTCCGTCCCGGTCAGGAAGAACACTTCTTCTCCCGCCAGGCGGTGGTAGCGGGCCAACACGTCCGCCAGCACCTTCTCGTACGCGTGCCCGATGTGGGGCGTGGCGTTCACGTAGTCGATGGCCGTGGTGATGTAGAAGCGGTCCGCCAAATTCCGTCACCTCCCGAGCTGCCTCAGGGCAGGCCGCCCCCGAAGCGCTCCTCCCGCCAGGGGTCTGCCCGCAGGTGGTAGCCCGCGGCCTCCCAGAACCCCGGGCGCTCCTCCGTCAGGAACTCCAACCCCCGCACCCACTTCGCGCTCTTCCAGAAGTACAGGTGCGGGACCACCAGGCGCAGGGGCCAGCCGTGCTCCGGGGTGAGGGGTGCCCCGTCGTGCTCGTACGCGAACACCACGTCCTCCCGGTCCAGGTCCTCCAGCCGGAGGTTGGTGGTGTAGCCGCCCTCCGCGTGCACCATCAGCCACCGGGCGCCCGGGAGAGGTCGTACCCTGGCCAGCACCGCCTTGGCCGGCACGCCCGCGAAACGGTTGTCCAGCCGGGTCCACCGCGTGACGCAGTGCACGTCGCACCGCACCTCCGTGCGGCCCAGGGCGCGGAAGGCCTCGTAGTCCCACACCTGCTCTTCCTCCACCGCCCCGAACACCCGGAACCGCCACGCGGCCAGGTCTACCCGGGGCACGGGGCCGTAGTGCAGCACCGGCCAGTGGTCCGTCACGTACTGGCCGGGGGGCACCCGGCTCCTCGCAGCAGGGCTCCGCACCGTCCCGTCCCCCCTCACACGTCCGGCTGCAGGGCGGCCTCCTCCGCTGCGCGCCGCCTGCGCACGATCAAGAACGACACCAGCACCGCGCCCTCGTACAGGGCGAACATCGGCAGGGCCAACAGGAACATGGTCACGGGGCTCCAGTCCGGGGTCACCGCCGCGGACACCACCAGGATCACCAGCAGGGCCAGTTTCCACTCCCGCTGCAGCCGCTGCGGGCTCACGATCCCCAGGGCGCAGGCTGCCACCACCAGGAGGGGGGTTTGGAACCCCAGCCCCATGCCCACCAGCAGCCACGTCACGAAGTGGAGGTAGTTTAAGGCGGTGATCTGCACCCGGATGAGCTGGCCGGCCTGTGCCAGCAGCCAGTTGGAGGCCGCGGGCAGGATGAAGAAGTACCCGAACACCGCCCCGGCCGCAAACAGGACGCCCGCGGCCAGGGACACGGGCACCACCACCCGCCGCTCGTGGGGCTTGAGGGCCGGGTCCACGAACCGGAACGCCTGGTAGACGATCCACGGCATGGACAGGGCCAGCCCCCCCGTCACCGCCACCCGGAACCGCGCCAAGAAAGGCTCCAGCATCCCGATGGCGTGGAGCTGAATGCCCCCCGTGGGCCGCAGGAGCAAGCGGAGCAGGGCCTCCGAAAAGTTCCAGCAGAGCGCCGTCCCCAGGGCCAAGCCCAGGAGGCTCCAGAGGAGCCGCTGCCGCAGCTCCTCCAGGTGCTCGATCCACGTCATGGGCCGATCCTCGCGCGCCACACCCCTCACCCCGCAGACGCCGGGGCCGTCCTCCGGTTGAACCGGTCCATGGCCCGCTGGATTCCCTCCCGCAGCACCGTCTCCACGGCTTCCGCCGCCCGCTCCACCGCCTCCGCCACCAAGGGCTCCTCCGCCTCGGTGAAGCGCGACAGGACGTGGTCTACCGCGTCCGTGCCCGGACGGCCGATCCCCACCCGCACCCGGGGAACCTCCGAAGTCCCCAGGGCCTCCAGGACCGAGGCCATGCCGCGGTGGCCGCCCGCGCTCCCCCGCGCCCGGACCCGCAGGGCTCCCGTGGGCAGGTCCATGTCGTCGTACACCACCAACACGGAGGACGGCGGGATCCGCCACCGCCGCACCAGCTCCCCCACCGCCTGCCCGCTGAGGTTCATGTAGGTGAGGGGCTTGGCCAGGAGGACGGGCTGTCCCGCGAAGCGGGCCTCTGCCACCTCCGCGGCCCCCTCCGGCCGCAGGGACACGCCCCAGCGGCGGGCCAAAAGGTCCACCACCCGGAAGCCCACGTTGTGCCGGGTGCCCCGGTACCGGCGGCCCGGGTTGCCAAGGCCTACCACCAGCCTCATCGACCCCAGTGTACGCCAGCCGCAAAAACAAAGCGGGGGCGCGCAGGCGCCCCCGTCCGGCAACCCCTCAGGCCGGCTATTCCTCCTCCCCCTTGCCCTTGCCCACCACCTCCGGCTGGGCCGGTGCTTCCTCCGCCGCCGCGGCGGCTTCCTCCGCGGGCACGGCTGGGGCCAGGAGGGTCACCAGGGTCTCGTCGGGAGGAGTCAGCACCGTGAGCCCCGGGGGGACCTTCAGGTCCCGCACGTGCAGAGACTGGCCCACCGCGAGCTGGGAGACGTCCAGCTCCAGGTGGTCCGGCAGGTCCGTGGGCAGCCCGCTCACCTCCACCTCGTGCCGGAGGAACTCCAAGATCCCGCCCTCCCGCACGCCCCGCGCCTCTCCCCGCAGCACCACGGGCACCCGGGCGTGCACCTTCTCCGTGAGGCTCACGCGGTGCAGGTCCACGTGGAGAATCCGCCGGCTGAGGACCTCCCGCTGGACGTCCTGCAGCAGGGCCAGCTCGTTGCGGGCCTGGCCGTCCTCCCGCACCACCACGTCCAGGAGCACGTTGCCGCCTGCCGCGGACTGCACGGTGGCTTCCAGGGCCCGCAGCTCCACCGCGATGGGCAAGGGCTCCACGCCGCGGCCGTACAACACGCCGGGGATCCAGCCCGCCCTGCGCAGCTTGCGGACCGCCGACTTCCCCACCTCCCTCCGCACCTGTACCTCCAGGGTCAACCGCTGCATGGCGTCCTCCTTCTTGGCCTGGCTCCCTACGGCGCGACGGGATAGGCTCCTCGCCTCCCGGTGGAGCATTATAGCAGCCTGGGGGACCTAGCCCTGGCCCTCCAGGAGCGCCAGGAGCTCCGCCACCCGGCGCGCGAGCTCGTCCCGGACACGCCGGAAGGCCTCCGCCACCTCCTCCTCAGAGCCCCGAGCCTCCGCGGGGTCCGGCAGGTCCCAGTGCACGGTACGCGCTCCCGGGAACACGGGACAGCTCTGGCGGGCTCGGTCGCACACGGTCACCACCCAGTCGAAGCGGCTCCCCTGCACCTCGGAGAGGTGCTTGGACCGCTGCCGGGAGATGTCGACGCCTCTCTCCGCCATCACCCGCACCGCGAGGGGGTGCAGCCCTCTGGGCTCCGTGCCCGCGCTGGCCGCTTCCACCCGCCCCGCCGACAGGTGACGCAGCCAGCCCTCCGCCATCTGCGACCGCGCGGAGTTGCCGGTGCACACGAACAACACCCGCATCCTGCCCCTCACACATTCAGCTCCCGCAGCTGCCCGGTGACCATGTACACGACCCGCTCCGCCACGTTGGTCACGTGGTCCGCGGCTCGCTCCAGGTGCTGGGCCACCAAGATCAGGTCCAGGGCCCGGGAGATCGTCCGCGGGTCCTCCACCATGTAGGTGATGAGCTCCCGGAACACCTGGCTGCGGAGGGCGTCCACGACGTCGTCCTTCTTGGCCAGGGACTCCGCCAGGGCGGCGTCGCGTTGCACGAAAGCCTGCAGGGCTTCCTGGAGCATCTCCTGCACCAACCGCTCCATGTACGGGATGTCTACCAGGGGCTTCAGCAGCGGTTCCCGGCTCAGCCGCTTGGTGGCTTTGGCGATCCCCTCCGCGTGGTCCGCCATGCGCTCCAGGTCGATGGAGATGGCCAGCACGGACATCAGGACCCGCAGGTCCCCCGCCATGGGCTGCTGGGTGGCGATCACCTTCGCCACCCGTTCCTCCAGGTCCAGGTGGAGGCGGTCCACCACGTCGTCCTCTGCGATCACCGCCTCCGCGGCCTGCACGTCCTGGTTCTTCAGCGCCTCCACCGCGCGGTGGATCAGGTCGCCCGCCAGGCTCCCCATGCGGACCACGTCCTCCTCCAGGGCCCGCAGGGCCTCGTCGTACGCCTCCCGGATGTGCTTCCCCGTCCCGGGCACCTTCCCACCCCCTACCCGAAGCGGCCCGTGATGTAGTCCTCCGTGCGCCGGTCCCGAGGCCGGGTGAACAGCTCCTCCGTGGCCCCGAACTCCACCAGTTCCCCGTCCAGGAGGAAGGCGGTGAAGTCCGACACCCGGGCCGCCTGCTGCATGTTGTGGGTCACGATCACCAGGGTGTACTCCCGCTTCAGGTCCTCCAGGAGGGCCTCGATGCGGGCGGTGGACACCGGGTCCAGGGCAGAGCAGGGTTCGTCCAGGAGCAACACCTCCGGTTCCACGGCCAGGGCCCGGGCGATGCACAGCCGCTGCTGCTGTCCTCCGGACAGCTCGAGCCCGCTCTTGCGGTGGAGGTCGTCCTTCACCTCGTCCCACAGGGCCGCCTGCCGCAGGGCCCGCTCCACCCGCTCGTCCAGCTCCCTCCGGCTCAACCGACGGTGCAGCCGCAACCCGAAGGCCACGTTCTCGTACACGGACTTGGGGAAGGGGTTGGGCTTCTGGAACACCATGCCGATCCGCACCCGGACCTCCACGGGGTCCACGTCCGGGTCGTACAGGTTGCGGCCCCGGAACCACACCCGCCCCTCCGTGCGGACCCCGGGGATCAGCTCGTTCATCCGGTTGACGGCCCGCACCAGGGTGCTCTTCCCGCAGCCCGAGGGCCCGATCACCGCGGTGATGCGGCGCTCGGGGACGTCCAAGGTGACCCCCCGCAGGGCCGGCCTGCTCCCGTACCACACCCGCAGCTCCTCCACCCGGAGGGCCACCGCCTCCACCGGCGCCGCCGGGTGCGTCACCTCCGGCCTCAAGCGTGTCTCCACCACCGCGTCCATTCCCCCCTCCTCACCACCGCACCTGCCACCGGTTCCGCAGCCAGATGGCGGTCCCGTTCAGGGCCAGCAGCACCGCCAGCAACAACAGGATGCCCGCCGCGGCCAGACGGTGGAACTCCGGGTTCGGCAAAGACACGTAGTTGAAGATCTGGATGGGGAGGACCGTGAAGTAGTCCCACACGCTGCGGGGCAGGAAGGGTACGTACTGCAGCGCTCCCAGCATGATGAGGGGCGCGGTCTCCCCCACTGCCCGGGACAGGGACAGGATGGTGCCCGTGAGGATGGCGGGAGCCGCGTAGGGGAGCACGTGGTGGCGCACCACCTGCCACCGCGTGGCCCCCAGGGCGTACGCGGCCTCCCGCACAGAGAAGGGCACCGCCCGGATGGCCTCCCGGCTGGACAGGACGGTCAGGGGCAGAACCAGGAGGGCCAAGGTCAGCGCACCCGCCAGCACGCTCTTGCCCATGCGCAGGCCCTCCACGAACAGGCCCAACCCCAGCAAGCCGTAGAGCACCGAGGGCACCGCCGCCAGGTTCGCGATGTTGACCTCCAGCAGCCTGGTGAGCCGCCCGGGCCGCGCGTACTCCTCCAGGTACACCGCGGCCAGGACGCCCAGAGGGAAGGCCACCAGGCTCATCAGGCCCGTCACGTACACCGTCCCCACCAGGGCGCTGGCATAGCCCGCCTGACGGGGGAACCGGGAGGGGAAGTGGGTAACCAGCTCCCGCCGGAGGTACGGCGCCGCGTCCTGCACCACCTCCGCCAGCAGGATCCCCAGGAAGAGCAACCCCAAGAGGGTGGCCCCCTGGCAACCGGCCACGAACAACCTCGCCAGGAACCGCCGGCGCTCCAGGCGCCTCCGCCACACCCCCTCCCCCGCCGCCGCGGTCATCCGTACCGCTCCCGAAAACGCTGGACCACCCGCACGCTGGCCACGTTCAGGACCAGGGTGGACGCGAAGAGGAGGGCGCCCGCGGCGAACAGGGTGCGGTACTCCACGGAGCCGTAGGGGGTGTCCCCCAAGCTCACCTGCACGATGAAGGCGGTGACGGTCTCCACGGGCTCGAGGGGGTTGAAGGTCCAGTTCGGGCTCTGGCCCGCGGCCAACGCCACGATCATGGTCTCCCCCACCGCGCGGGAGAGGGCCAGGACACAGGCCGCCGCGATCCCGGACAGGGCCGCGGGGAACACCACCCGGAGGGCCACCTCCATCCGCGTGGCACCCAAAGCGTAGGCCCCGTGGCGCAGCTCCGCGGGGACCGCCTGCATCACGTCCTCGCTCAGGGACGACACCAGGGGCAGGATCATGATCCCCATCACGAGCCCCGCGGACAAGGCGTTCTGGCTGCTCATGGCCTGCCCGAACACGTGGTCCTGGAGCCACGGCGTCACGAAGGTCAGGGCGAAGTACCCGTACACGATGGTGGGGACCCCCGCCAGGACCTCCAGGGCCGGCTTTAGTCGGGCCCGCACGTGCCCGGGGGCGAACTCGCTGAGGTACACCGCAGCCAGCAGCCCCAGGGGCACCGCCACCGC
>Ga0079995_1047046_pt1 | contig 104190 bp, 87 predicted proteins | sample FaiFalFF_MnMetaG_2_FD_69198 | JGI IMG/M metagenome (GOLD analysis project Ga0079995, IMG submission 69198) | Freshwater microbial communities from Yellowstone National Park, Wyoming, USA - Fairy Falls C (FF_Mn_C) (SPADES assembly) (version 4) | ecosystem: Environmental > Aquatic > Freshwater >... | reverse complement strand
CCCTTGAAGCTCAACACCTTCGTGATCGCCGCCGTCAACGTCGTCTTCCCATGATCCACATGCCCAATCGTCCCCACGTTCACGTGCGGCTTCGTCCGCTCAAATCGCGGCTTGCTCATCGACAGTCCTCCTCGATCCCTTCACAGATCTCCACACCAAAGAGCCCACGTGCCTCACCCGTGGGCCCATTCGCGCGTCCGCGCCTTCCGGTGGGGGGAGAGGGATTCGAACCCCCGCAGCTTTCGCACCTAGTTTACAGCCAGGCCCCTTTGGCCACTCGGGCATCCCCCCGTGACTGGTACTGGTAGAGCCGATGGTGGGACTCGAACCCACAACCCGCGGTTTACAAAACCGCTGCTCTGCCCATTGAGCTACACCGGCCTGCGCACCGCGCCAGCACCAGCCGCAATTCTACGGTGCCGTCGCTCGCCTGTCAATCCAAGCCAGAATGCCCGCTCCCGCCAACGCGTAGACCCACTCGATCCACTCGATCGGTGGCGCCATGCTCGTTCCAGTTCCACCGGGCGACCGCCCGGCTATGTCGCCGACCAGGACGATCCAGTGCCCCAGGATCCATGCCGGCACCCCGAACACACTGGCCAGCCAGGGCATCACGCCACCGATGAGGGCGATCAATCCCGTGGCCAAGAGCCAGGGAACCACCGGTTCGACCAGCACGTTGGCGAGCGGTGCCACGAGCGAATAGGTTCCGAAGCGAGCCAGGAGCAACGGGGTCACCACGGCGTGGACGACCACCGGCAGCAGGATGAATTCCCCCCAGCGCCGTCCAGCGACGAGCAAGCGCCCGACGCTCAGTGCAGCCGTTGCCAGCGCCGAAAGTTGAAATGCCAGCGAAGCGAGCAGCTCCGGTCGAAGAATGAGAACGAGGACGACTGCCCAACCGAGCGCGTTCAGCGGCTCGCGGGGCCACCCACGCCAGCGAGCGAGTACGTACAAGCTCGCCATCGCTGCTGCCCGGATGACGGGTGGCTCGAGACCGGTCAGCGTCGCGTACCCCCAAACTAGAGCCAAAATCGCGAGTGACCGGATCCATCGTCTCGCACGCAGTACCGATAACAGTCCGTCAGCGAAAGCCGTCACGACGGCAACGTTCCAGCCGCTCACGGCTGTCAGGTGAGAAAGCCCCGCCTCGCGAAGTACCAGCCGCGTTGACCGCGACAAACCGCGGTCATCCCCGGTCAGGATGCCGAGTGCCAGCGAGCCGCTCGGCTCGGGAACACCGCGCAGTACTGTCGAACGCACCCGGTTCCGCACCGACTGCAGAACGCCCTCGCGCTGACCGCGCTGGACATCCTCCGCCGAAACGTGGTACATCCCAGCGACCGGAACGCCGTCCAGGCGCGTCCGGTCGACTCGGTGCTCGCCACGCCAGGCGATTGGCTCACCTGGCAGGAGTTCCAACCGACCGTCGACCTGGAGTCCGACCAGTCGGCCGTCATCGCGCAACGCGACCAGTCGCTGAAGAGAGGAAGTGTCGTCGATCCAGAGTACCTTCCCTCTTCCTTCCGCTAGCCGATCGCTCGCCGGCTCCCACATAGCGTACCGCGCCAGCCCGAGAGTGAATCCCGACACGACCAGGAAACTGGTCACCAGGACCCGACGCTCATCGCGGGCGAAGACCCAGGCGATAGCCACGCTCGCGGCAACGATACCCAGGGCAGGGAGCATACCGACGGTTGCTCCCGCCGCCCCGATCACGAAACCGAAGGCGACCCACGCGCCGGTCACTCGGTCGTTCCCACCGTGATCAGCCCAGCCCACTCGTCGACCATACGAGGCGAGATACCAGGAACCTCAGCCAGTTGCTCGGGACTCTGGAAGGGTCCGTGCGTTTCACGGTAACTGACGATGCGCTGGGCCAGGATCGGTCCGACCCCTGGCAGCCGTTGCAGGTCTTCCACTGTAGCTCGATTGATATCGATCAGTTGTTCGGCTGAAACAGTCGGCTCCGTCGACGAGCCAGCTGCATCACCTCGAGCGTGACCGAGATCCGGGCTCGCCCGAACCGGCACGACCACCATCTGCCCATCTTGAAGGCGCGCTGCCATCTGGACGCGCGACAGGTCCGCTTCGGGAAGCGGCCCGGCCTGCTCCACGACCTCCGCCACCCGAGCCTCGCTTCCCACCGTGTACAGCCCAGGTCGGGCAACCGCGCCCGTGACGTAAACGACCACCGCCGTCGGACTCGCCAGCGGCTCCACGCGCAGCACCAGATCCGGTTCGCGCCGCATGATCAGCTGCGCCGCTCCGAGGCCGACCATCATCCCCACGAGGAGACCCAACCCAAAAGCGCGCCGGCTCGTGATCCATCGCGACTGCGTCATGTTCTCGCTCTTCCAGCATGGTATGGTTGCACAAGATGCCTCGAACACCCCGCCCGGTGGCCGGGATTGGGGCGTTTGGTATTGTCGTGTATCCAACGATCATTGGCGAGATGACCATCGAGCGTCTCACGAACGCACTCGTCGGTTCCCGAACGATTCGCACGGTCGCCAGCCGGCTGGCGAGCGGGCAGTCGCTCGTGGCCGAGGAACTCCCGGTCGCCGCGCGCCCAGCAGTCCTGGCGGCCCTGGCCCGCATCTTGGACAGACCGCTCCTCGTCATCGTGCCGCGTCAAGCCCACGCCGACGAGCTCGCTGATGCCGTCGGCCAGCTTCTCGGCGAGATCCCCGTCGAGGTTTGGCAAGCCCCAGAAACGCTCCCGTACGACGTCTTCGCACAGGATCGAGCGAGTGCCGTTGAGCGAAGCTGGTTTCTTCAGCGGATGACTGAGCCGTCCCCAGGTCTCTTCATCGCACCGTCCCGCGGACTGCTGCAGTTGCTCCCGCCGAACGAATCTCTCCGGGGATGCCCGCTCACGCTGCGGGTCGGCCAGAAGATGGCACTGCAAACTGTACTCGACTATCTGGTCGATTCCGGGTATGCACCAGTACCGCTCGTCCAACAGCCTGGATCCTTCAGTCGCCGGGGCGGCATCGTCGATGTGTGGCCGCCCGGCAACGACCTCGCTGTACGGATCGAGTTTTTCGGCGATGAGATCGATTCGATCCGGCGCTTCGAGCCGACTACTCAGCGTTCGGTCGATCGCCTCCACTCCATCATGCTCTTGCCGCTCAGTGAAGCACCTCTCCCTCAGCTGCAGTCAGCCGCGACAAAACTGCGGCGACTCGATACTTCGTCACTCCGTCCCGAAGTACGAGAAGAATGGGAACGACTCTGCCAGCAGATCGAACGCGGGGAACTCGTACCGCTACCGGAACTTGCCCTTCCCTTCGTCTTCCCGGAAGCATCCTCTCTCCTCGATCGCTTTCCTCGATCGTTCCCGGTGGTCGTCGTCGACCCGGGAGCGGTTCGTCTGACTATCGATCAACTGACGCAGCAAGCGGAAGAACTCCGTGAAACCAGCGAGCTGAGCGGTGAACTTCCCCGAGGACTACCTCGTCCCTATCATCCTGACGATCGCATCTGGACTGCACTGCGAGTTCACCCGATTCTTTGGCTGGGTACGGTAGAGCAGGGAGGCTCCGCGAACGGCGACATACCATCCGATCTCGGTTTTACAACGGACATTCCCGCTATCGCTGGACGGCTCGATACACTGCCCGCAGTGCTCGCTCCCTTCCTCGCTGAGGACTACGCCGTCACACTGGTGACCGAGCAAGCCGACCGCTTGGCACACCTTCTGAGCGAGAGTTCCCAGTACGCGGAGGCAGCGAGCATCGCAGCACCGACTATCGCGCGGGGGCGTCTTCCAGGCGGGTGGAAACATCGCGAAGCACGCCTGCTCCTCTTAACCGATCGCGAGCTGTTCGGTTTGCGTCGGTTGCCTCGCCCGCGCGGTCGCCGTCGCTTCGAGGTGACGAGCGATCTTCTCAGCCGGCTTGTCCCTGGAGCATACGTCGTTCACGTCGATCACGGAATCGCACGCTATGGGGGACTCGTCCATCTCACGATCAACGGGGTGCACCGCGAGTACCTCTTGCTCGAATACGCCGAAAACGATCGACTCTATCTCCCCGTTGACCAACTCGATCGCATCACGCTCTACGAGAGTCTCGACGGCGAACCAAAGCTGACGCGCCTCGGCTCGCCGGAGTGGTCACGCGTCAAGCGACGTGTCCGCGAGGCAGTCCGCGAACTCGCCTTCGAACTGCTGCAACTCTATGCTGCGCGCGAAGCCGCTCCCGGTATTGCCTTCGGCCCCGACACCCAATGGGATCGCGAACTCGAGGAGAGTTTCCCCTACGAGGAAACCCCTGATCAATGGCGCGCCATCCAGGAGGTAAAGGCCGACATGGAGCGGCCTCGGCCGATGGATCGCCTCTTGTGCGGAGACGTCGGTTTCGGCAAAACTGAAGTCGCGCTGCGCGCCGCCTTCAAGGCGGTCAATAACGGGTATCAAGTCGCCATTCTCGTCCCGACGACTGTTCTCGCGCTTCAGCACTACAACACGTTCCGCGAGCGGCTCGCTTCCTATCCCGTGCGCATCGAGATGCTCTCGCGTCTGCGCAGCAAGCGCGAACAACGAGCGATCATCGAGGGACTTCGCGCTGGTACCGTCGACATCGTGATCGGTACCCACCGATTGCTGCAGCGTGACGTCGCCTTCAAGCGCCTCGGCCTCGTCATCATCGACGAGGAGCATCGCTTCGGGGTCGCCCACAAGGAGCACTTCAAGCGACTCCGCACCAACGTCGATGTCTTGACCATGACCGCCACGCCGATCCCCCGCACGCTCTATTTGGCACTGTCCGGGGTGCGTGATCTTTCCGTCATCGCCACTCCACCCGTCGACCGCACGCCGGTGCGCACCTTCGTGACGCCAGCACGTGATTCCGTCATCCGTGAAGCGATTCTCCGTGAAATCGCACGCGGCGGACAGGTCTACGTCGTTCACAACCGCGTTCACTCGATTCTGGATTTCGCTCAGCGTTTGAGAGGCTTGGTTCCCGAAGCCCGTTTCGCGGTCGCGCACGGACAAATGCCGGAACAGGAACTGGAGCGCATCATCGTCGACTTCATCGAGCGGAAATACGACGTGCTCATCTGTACCGCCATCATCGAATCGGGCGTCGACATTCCCTCGGTCAACACGATCATCATCGACCAGGCACAGCAGCTCGGTCTCACCCAACTCTACCAACTGCGCGGGCGCGTGGGGCGAAGCCATCAGCGCGCGTATGCCTATCTCTTGTACGACGACCGGCGCCCACTCTCAGCCGAAGCACGGGCACGCCTGGAGGCAATACAAGAAGCGACGGAACTCGGTGCCGGACTCCAGATCGCGCTCCGCGATCTCGAGATCCGCGGCGCGGGCAATATTTTGGGTCCAGAGCAGAGCGGTCATATCGCGGCAGTGGGCCTCGAGCTCTATACCCAACTCCTTGCGCGCGCGGTCCAAGAACTGCGCGAAGGACGGCCGATCGATGAGGCGCCGAGTGTGACCATCGACTTGCCGATCGAGGCGACCATCCCCAGCGAGTATTGCGGGGACGAAGCGATCCGCATGCGCTTGTACCAGCGCTTCGCTGAGATCCGGACTGATGAACAGCTCGAGGATCTCGTGTCGGAAATTCGCGATCGTTTCGGGCCGCTTCCGGACCCCGTCCAACGGCTGGTCGATCTCGCGAAGCTCCGGCTGTGGGCAAATCGACTCGGCCTCGCCTCGCTTATCGAGCGTGATGGCGAACTCTTCATTCGACCAGTCGTGGGCACTCGCCTCGATCAAGAGGAACTTCGTCGGCAAGTCGGCTCCGGCGTCTATGTGACCCCGCATCAGATCCGGCTCGTCATCGCACGCCTCGAGGTGCCGCTCTGGGAGGCCGTCACCACTGTACTTCGAGCGATCGAGCATCGGCGAGCGACGGTTCTCCTGATATCCCCACATGCGGCCCTGACCACGACGTGAAGCGTTCATTCCTCGGACAGCGACGCGAGGATTTCCTTGGCGCGCTCGGCATCCTGGCGACGCACGAACAGTGCCCGATCGGCGACGAAAGGCGACCAATATGCGTAACCCAAACCTAATACCTTGACGAGTACCGGTATCCCTTCTTCTTCCTCCAGAGCACCCTGCCACAGGGCCGCAACGATTTCGTTCGGAGCCACTGCCACTTGCACGAGTTCATCGTCCGCTGTCATGCGACGCTCCTACACTTCGAGATACACCACTGTGACCCCAAGACCACCCTCGTGAGGCCCAGCCAGTTCCCAGCTCTTCACGAGCGGATGATCGCGGAGGAAGGCATGAATCGCCTGTCGCAGGGTCCCGGTTCCCTTGCCATGGACGACTCGAACCCAGGGCAGGCCAGCTCGCACAGCTCGATCCAGGTATCGGTCGAGTCGATCCAGTGCTTCTTCCACATGCAAGCCACGGAGATGGATCTCCGGCTCCACGCGAGGAATCGTCGTGACGGAGACCGGCGGTGCAAAGGTTTGACTGACCTCCTCCCTTCGAGGCCCGATGCGGCGCACGCTCGCTTGAGGCTGACGCACGCGGAACTGGCCGATACGTACCTCGACCTCCTCGCTCTCCGGATGGATCGCCACGACATCTCCCTCGAGTCCGAGCGCCGTCAACTCCACGCGGTCACCGACCGCGATCTCCGGAACCCTCTCTTGCCCTGACTGTCGCCCGCTCGACTGGATCCGACGTTTGACCTCCTCGAGGGCTCGCAGGCTGTCCTGGGTGACTTCGATCGGCGGATAAGCAGGCGACCGTGCCGCCCGTTCGATCTTCCGGGCAAGTTCACGCGCCCGCGCGAGTTCTGCCTCCAACTCCCGCAGGACCTCCTGGCGAGCCTCTCGGCGTTCTCGCTCGGCCTCGGCGAGCAGGCGCTCGGCCGCTGCCCGCAGCTGCTCAGCCTCGCGCCGGGAACGCTCCGCTGCCGCTGCCAGCGACTCGGCTTCTTCCAGACGACGGTGCATCTCCGCGATCAAGCGGTCGAGTTGAGGGGCACCGCTGCCGAGGAGTTCGCGTGCCCGTGCGATCACGTCCTCCGGCAATCCCAGGCGACGAGCGACTTCCAGTGCATGCGACCGGCCGGGGAGACCGACCAACAAGCGGTACGTCGGGCTGAGCGTGATCGGATCGAACTCGACGCTCGCGTTCTCGAGCCCTGGTGTCCCGGTCGCGAAGACCTTGAGTTCCGGATAATGGGTTGTCACGATACCGAGTGCACCGATCTCCAGAAGACGCTCCAGAATCGCCCGGGCGAGCGCTGCTCCCTCCTGTGGATCGGTACCCGCTGCGATTTCGTCGAGGAGTACGAGGCTGGACGCATCCGCCTGCTGGAGCGTCGCGACGATACGGCGCATATGGGACGAAAAGGTGGACAGATTCTGCTCGATACTTTGTTCATCACCGATGTCGACGAAGACGGCCGGGAAGACGCTCAGACCACTCCCGGGGGCGGCGGGTATGAAGAGCCCCGCCTGGGCCATCAGTGCCAGCAACCCGACCGTCTTCAAGGCGACCGTCTTTCCACCAGTATTTGGCCCAGTGATGACCAGAATCCGGAAGCGCTCTCCCAGTTCCACATCGATCGGCACGGCGGTCCGACGATCCAAGAGCGGATGACGAGCCGCTCGCAAGCGAACGCGCAGGAACGGATGTCCTTCAGGAACGGTCGGTCCAGACGGCTCGAGCAATTCCGGTTCCACCGCATCGAGGTCGTACGCCAGACGCGCTTTGGCCAGAGCGAGATCGAGCGCCGCACCCGCCTCCACGATTTGCAACAGCTCATCCGCTGCATCGGCAATCCGTTGCGTCAAGACGCGCAGGATACGCTCGATCTCACGAGTCTCTGCAGCCTGGAGTTCCCGCCACCGGTTGTTGAGTTCCAGGACCTCGAACGGTTCGACGAAGAGCGTCTGGCCGCTGCCCGAAACATCGTGGGTGATACCAGGAACAGCCTGGCGCCGGTCAGCCCTCACTGGAATCACATACCGCCCATCGCGGATCGTGACATAAGCATCTTGGATGGCTTCCTGTCGCTCCGCGAGGAGTCGTCGCAATCGTTCCAGGAGGCGCTCATGCGCCTCTTTGAGGGAACGCCGTATCGCCGCGAGTTCCGGCGAAGCCGTGTCGAGCACCTCACCGCGCGGGCCGATGCTCCGCGCTAAGTCAGCTCGCAATCCAGGAAGGTCGACCATCGCGAGCACGAACTCGGCCAACGCGGGATAGCGTTCGCTCCATCGTTCGTCCGCCATGAACTGGCGACGCAACGAGGCGGCGGCCTCGAGCGTGTCGAGAACGGTTCGCACATCCGCGGGTGCGAGGATATTCCCCCTTTGCGCAGCCTGCACGACAGACCGGATGTCGCGGAATCCACCGATGGTGAAGCTCGGTCGCTCGTTCAAGAGACGCGCTGCCTCTCGCGTTACGCGGAGGAGATAGGCCACTTGATCCCGGTCGGCGGTCGGTGCGATTTCGCGGGCCCGCTCACTCGCAACCGAGTACTGGCAGCGCGCAGCGAGGAGTTCACGGATCTTGTCGAACTCCAGGAGACGAAGTAGTTCACTGGCCATCGTGTTCCCAGGACCCTTTCAAGATGGTCGGTGGATCACCGGGAAGCCAATCGAGCGCCACCCGCTCGATCGAGGGTTGTGCGTCGCGTGCGAGCGGGATCAGCCGCGAGCGCACCACTTCCTGGCGCAACCGAATTCCCACACGATCAGCGGGTAGCTGATCGATCGTGTTCGAGATGATATTCACGACTGTCGCGAGCACCACACTGGTCACCAGCAAAGCGACGACCGAGCGAAGAACGAGCGACGCCGGTCCTCCACCACTCTCGAACCAGCGGCGCGTCGCCACCGATGCGAGACGCCAGGACCAGACGTTGCCGAGTACCCCGAGCACGACGATCACCGAGACCACCAGCACCAGGGCGACGAGTTCGCTCGTCCAGCGGGACATCCCGGGGACGATGCCCCGGAATACCGTCGCGAGCGGTGCAACGAAGAGTGCCGCCGCAGCGAGGACAACGAACGACGCAACCAGCACGAGCAAGCCGCGACCAACACCAGCCAGAAAGATCGCAGTGTAGAGAGCCACGAAGAGGAGCACGATCAGGAGATCAGCGATCGCCATGATGACCCTCGACCGCTAGACGATCCTCCCCTTGACACGAACGGATGTTCGCACCTATACTGGCACCGATGGTCGGGCCTGACAGAGAGCGACGGGGGCGAATGGGCAAGCGACTCACCAAACGGCAACAGGAAATCCTCGAGTTCATTCGTCATTTCGTGGACGAGCGAGGCTATCCGCCAACGGTGCGCGAGATCCAAGCGGGACTCGGTATCTCGTCCACCAGTGTTGTCGATTATAACCTGAATGTCCTCGAGTATCTCCGCCTCATTCGCCGCAATCGAAACATTTCGCGCGGCATCGAGCTGCTCGATCGCCGGCTCGGTCGCCACGATGTAGTCGTTCGTGTCCCGCTCGTCGGCACGATCGCCGCGGGTCAGCCGCTACCTGTACTGGAGCCGATCGAAGTCGATGGCGCTGCCGAATACGTTGAGCTCGGTAGCCAGCTCGTTGGGCATCCAGCGCGTGACCTGTTTGCCCTGCGCGTCAAGGGGCAATCGATGATCGACGCGCTGATCGACGATGGAGACATCGTCGTCTTGCGCCGGCAGGCCACCGCCGAAAACGGCGATACCGTCGCCGCGTGGCTCCGACGGGAGCAGGAGACGACGCTCAAGCGCTTCTACCGCGAAGGAAATCTCGTGCGGTTGCAGCCAGCCAACGCCACCCTCCAACCGATCTATACGACGATCGATAACGTCGAAATTCAGGGAAAGTTGCTTTTGGTCATCCGGCGCTTGGACTGAAGCGCCTGCGCCCGAATATGTCCTGCCTGCACGCCTCCGGCGAGCACCGACGCCACGCCCCCGCGATCGTGCGCCTCGCCGGCTGACATGGGCAAAGTGGTCGTCCCGCGATGTCGAGGAGCCGAGCTATCCTGGTCTGGCAAGCTACGCTTCCTGATCGACCAATTGAAGAAACCTCTGGGAGAGTCCGAGCGACTGCCCAGCAAAACACCAGTCATCTTTCCGATTGACGACGACTCGCGCAGTCCCTACACTGGGATCGAGCCGTCACTGTGAGCGAACGCGATCGACGGCCACGAGTCGGGAAGGGGCAGGTGGATGGATATCGGGCTGGCCTTCAGCTATGCCTTTCGCGATCCTCAGTGGGTCAAGAAGGCGTTGATCGCCGTTGTCATGCTCATCATCCCCATCATCGGTTGGCTCATCTTGTACGGGTACGTTCTCACGATCGCGCGTCGAGTCGCCCTCGGAATCGAGCCGAGCTTGCCGGAGTGGGACGATTTCGGCGCGTTCCTCTCGCTCGGCTTCCGCGGTGCCGTGGTCGGTGTCGTCTGGTCGATACCTGCTTGGGTCATCTCCGTCTGCCAAGCGATAGTGGGCGCCTTGCCAACCGGTCGAGAGAACGATGCACTCTCAGCGGTTGCTGTCGTCGCGGTGTGCCTCGGCTGTCTCTCCTTGCTCGTCAGCGCTGCCATCAATTACCTTCTGCCCTTGCCGCTCACGCGCCTGGCTGTGACGAATCGAGTGGCGAGCGCGTTCGCGTTCGGTGAGATCTTCCGCGAGCTCCAGCGGGTGCCCACCGATCTCTTGATCGTATTCGTTCTCTCGTTGGTTCTCGGATTCCTCGCTATTTTCGGCATTCTGCTCTGCATCGTCGGCATCCTGGCAACGCTGCTGTATGCGTTCTTCGTGCAGGGTCATCTTTGGGGACAGCTGCGACGCCGTCTTTCGGCGGGAGATGTGTCTGCCGCAGTCGCGGTCACCTGACGCACCACCAGATCACCTGACCGCAACGGTCGAGGACGATCCGGGTTCGAAACTCTTCGTCCTGAACAGCTAGTACTGGTACGGGCGGCTCTGCATGGACACGGTTGAATCATCGGCTGATCGATCGTGCGAGGATCGACGTGGAAATCGCTCGTGCGTTGAGCGCTCCGTTTCGCGACGATGACTGGCCAGAGAAGCTGGTGATCGCAGCCCTGCTTCTCCTGCTCCCGCTCATCGGTCCGCTTTTGGTGCTCGGCTGGGCCTTGCACTACGCCCGCGAAGTCGCCGAGCAGCGCGATCGAGTCCTCCCCCACTGGCAAAACTGGAGCGAGCACCTGACGCTCGGTCTCTTGGGCGCTGTCGCGATCGTCGTCTGGTTTCTCCCGACGCTCGTGGTACTCGCCCTCAGCGCTCTCGCTCTGTTCCCCGCCTTGCTCGGTGACGACCGAGCCCGAATCATCTCGCTCGCAATCTCCCTGGCCGGACTCTTCTGCTTGGCCCTTCCTCTCGCCATGCTCACGACGATCCTCTTGCCTGTCCCGCTGGGACGTTTGGCCACGACGAACCAGTTATCCAAGGCGCTTTCGGTAGTGGGCGCACTGCATGAGGCCAGGCAGGTTCTTCCCAGCCTCCTCGTGACCTGGGTTGTTCTCCTGCTCCACAGTCTCGGACAAGTGGTTCTCGTCAGCATTGCGTCACAGTTCGCGCTCTTCCTGTGTTTGCCTGGCATCGCTGCGTCGGTCATCCTGGCGACCGGTCTCCAGGCACACCAGTACCTGGTGATGGCCCATTTGACCGGCCAGATCCGCTATCGGCTCGAGCCTCACCGCGAACGCGCTGCGGGAGAAGCGTAGATCAGATGCAGGGCCCGATCCTGCAAGACGCAAAGGGGCAGGACTTGCTACGGATCGACTCAACCTCTATACTCGAAGTCGGAACGTGGCAGATTGGGTGACGGGCGACGATGGAGTTCAAGGACTACTACAAGATTCTCGGCGTGCCGCGCGATGCGGATCAGGAGACGATCCGCAAGGCCTACTTGCGTCTCGCGCGCAAGTACCACCCTGACGTCAACAAATCACCGGACGCCGAGGAGAAGTTCAAGGAAATCAACGAAGCGTACGAGGTTCTTCGGGATCCGGAAAAGCGTGCTCGCTATGATCGCTTCGGAGCCGACTGGGAGCGCTATCAGCAAGCCGCTGGAGCACAAGGAACCACGACCGACTTTGAGGAATGGTTCTTCGGCACTCGCGATCGAGCGCAGCGTGAGCGTCGTCAAACGAGTGATTTCTCCGACTTCTTCGACCTTTTGTTCGGTGATCTCGGCGATTTCTTCGGGACGACTGGTGAGCGCATCCGGACACGCGCCCGGCCGGAGCGGGGACAGGATTACGAGCATCCGATCGAAGTCACGCTCCGCGAGGCCTATCGCGGCGCAACCCGCCGCATCGACGTGAAGATCGACGAGCGTTGCCCGGCCTGCAATGGCACAGGACTGAACGGACGCGGCATCTGCCGTGTCTGTGGCGGTAGCGGCTACGTGACTCGTACCAAGACGCTCGAAGTCAAGATCCCTGCTGGGGTACGCGATGGCTCGCGCATCCGCATCGCCGGCCAGGGTGGACCGGGTGTAAACGGCGGACCACCGGGTGACCTCTATCTCCGTGTCCACCTGTTGCCGGACCCGCAGTTCGCACTCGAGGGGGACAATTTGCGAACCGAGGTGGAGGTGCCGCTCTACACGGCGATCCTCGGCGGAGAGGTCACTGTTCCGACGCTCGACCGACCGGTCGTTCTACGCATTCCACCCGGTACACAAAACGGGCAGGTCTTCCGCTTGCGCGGCAAGGGGATGCCGTCGCTGCGTACTGGTCAGCGCGGTGACCTCCTGGTCAAGGTCAAAGTGATCCTGCCGACTGATCTCACCGAGGAAGAGCGACGCCTCTTCGAGCGACTTCGCGAACTCCGTCAGGTTCGCACGCGCGCCTGATCGCCCTGGCGATGCTATAGTTCACCGGGCAGCATCGCCCGGAGCGACCGAGCTGACGAGGAGTCTACGCGATGCCAGTCACGATCGTTCTCGGCGGCCAGTGGGGCGACGAGGGGAAAGGGAAAATCACCGATGCCCTCGCCGCCACGGCCGATATCGTCGTCCGGCCGAACGGGTCCACCAACGCTGGTCACACCGTCGTCACCGATGAAGGTGTCTTCAAGCTCCACGTGATCCCCTCGGGGATCCTTTACCCGCACTGCACCTGCATCATCGGTGCCGGGGTTGCCGTCTCGCCACCTGATTTCCTTCGCGAGATCGAAAGCTTGCGCGAGCGACACCCACGTCTCGGGCAGCTCTACGTCAGCGACCGAGCCCATGTCATCATGCCGTATCACCCCCTCCTCGATCTCTACGAAGAACGGCGACGAGGAGCCGCTGGCATCGGCACGACCCTGCGCGGAAATGGCCCAGCCTTCACCGACAAGATCGCTCGCCGGGGCATCCGCATCGCCGACCTTTTGCCTGGATCCGAGCGCTCGTTGCGTCACAAACTCGAGACGCTTTTGCCCGAGAAGAACACACTGTTCATCCATCTCTACGGCGAGTCACCGCTCGACCTCGATCAGCTCTTCGAGCAAGTGCGTACCTGGGGCGAGGCACTCGCTCCGTACGTGATCGCGGCGGAAGTCTTCGTACAAGACGCACTCGATGCTGGAAAGTCAGTGATCATCGAAGCCGCACAAGGCACCATGCTGGACCCAGACTATGGGACGTACCCCTATGTCACGTCCAGTTCCCCCACCGCAGCCGGCGCCTGCCAGGGAGCTGGCGTCGCACCGACGCAAGTCGATCGAATCGTCGGTGTCTTCAAAGCCTACACGACGCGGGTCGGCGCTGGTCCCTTCCCAACCGAACTCACTGACGAGACTGGCCAGCTCATTCGGGAACGCGGCCGCGAGTACGGCACGACGACCGGGCGACCGCGGCGAGTCGGTTGGTTCGATGCGGTAGCCGCGCGGTATTCTGCACGTCTCAACGGCATGACCGAAGCGGCACTCACGAAACTCGACATGCTCGACCCCTTGCCGGAAGTGCGCATCTGCGTCGGCTATCGTATCGACAACCAGGAAGTCTCGGCGCCGCCTGCCCAAGTGGAGCGCTACGCAGCGGTGGAGCCGGTCTATGAGGTTTTGCCCGGCTGGCAGTGCGATACCAGTCAGGTAACCTCCTTCGATGATCTGCCGCCGGAAGCACAGCGCTACGTGGCTCGGATCGAGGAACTCATCGGTGTACCCATCACGATGATCGGCGTCGGACCAGCCCGTCGTCAGATTCTCTGGCGACCAGCCGGTGCCCTGACGTGATCGAGACCGAGGAGACCAGCATGTTGGAAGCCTGGCAAATTCAGGAGATCATTCCTCACCGCTATCCCTTTCTCCTGGTCGATCGCATCATCGAGATCGAATGGGGGCAACGCGCCGTCGGCATCAAAAATGTGACGGTCAACGAGCCGTTCTTCGTCGGTCACTTTCCCGGAAATCCGGTGATGCCTGGTGTACTCATCATCGAAGCACTGGCCCAGGTCGGTGCCGTTGCCCTCCTCGGCCACCCGCAGTATCGGGACAAAACAGCCTTCTTCGCTGGCATCGATGGGGTGCGTTTCAAGCGGCCAGTTCGCCCCGGCGATACCTTGCGGCTCGAAGTTCAAATCGGTAAGGTCCGTCGCAATATCGGAACTGGTACCGGCCGAGCCACCGTCGACGGAGAACTCGCCGCCGAAGGGGAGATCCTCTTCGCTCTCTTGGACCCGGAAGCTGCGCGTGCGACACGCTGACCAATGCGCCACGTTCTCGTCGTCAAACCCTGCTGCTTGGGCGATGCGCTGATGGCGACCCCTGTCCTCCGAGCGCTCCGTACGACGTACCCCGACATGACGATCGATATCGCCGTCACTGCCTGGGCTGCTCCGGCCTTCGACGGTCATCCGGCTGTCCGGCGACTCGTTCCCTATCCGGAGCGCCCCACTCTCCCGCGTTTCTTCCGGCTCGCGCAGCGTTTGCGAGTCGAACGATACGACGCGGCGCTTGGGCTCGACCGTTCCCCCTGGGTAGGACTGCTGCTCTGGGCCAGCGGCATTCCCGTACGGGCAGGGCTGGCAGCTGGCTGGCGGGGGCTCCTGTACACGCACCGCGTACCCCCTCGCCCGGGTCGACACGAGTCCGAGCAGTATCTCGCTGTCGCAGCACGGCTCGGAGCGGTCCCAAGAGGTCTCGAGCCCGAGTTCATCGTTCCTGAGCCCATCGCACGAGCGATCCGCGAGCGTGTACGACACTTCCGTCGGCCACTCATCGTCATCCATCCCGGCGGAGCGATCAACCCTGGTAGTCGGCTCCTGGCCAAGCGTTGGCCGCCTGAACGCTTCGCTTTGGTAGCCGATCGCCTTACTCAGGTGTGGGGCAGCACGATCATTCTCGTCGGCGTCGCAACCGATCGCGACGCGACGGCTTCCGTTCTTGCTCATGCTCGTACGCCTCTCATCGACTGGACTGACCAGTTGAGCTGGTCAGAGTTGGCGGCTCTCCTGGCTGAGGCCGACCTCTTCATCGGCAACGATACGGGGGCCGGCCATCTGGCTGCCGCAGTAGGGACACCGACCGTCTCGATCTTTGGTCCGACGAGTCCGCTGCTCTATCGTCCTCTCGGTCCCAAGAGCGTCGTCATTGCCCCGCCGGCGAGTTGGGAACTGCGTGAGCCACGTGACCTCCGTCGCCTCTCGACGATCGCGGATCGCCTGGACATCAGTCAGGTCCACGTGGACCAAGTTGTCGAGGCTGCGTCTCGGCTTCTGCAAGGGGAGCAGGGGACCGCATGACGCGAGACTTCGTGCGCCGGCTCGTGCGTCGGTTGGGATCCACAGTCCCTGCTCTTCCCCTCGCACCGAGCACTCGACGCGAAGTCATCCTGATTCGTCCTGACCACCTGGGCGATGCACTCCTGACGATTCCCGCCTTGCGTGCTCTCCGGGCCACCGAGCACCGGTTGTACCTGACGCTCCTCGTCGGGCCATGGACCCGAGAGGTCTTCATGCTTCGCGGGCTGGTCGACGAGGTACTCGTTGCGTCGTTTCCAGGCTTTCGCCGTGAGCCCACTCGAAATCCGTTCGAGCCCTATAGACTGCTCTTTCGACTCGCTGGCAGTCTCCGACGACGCGGTCCCATAGCCCTGGTCGTCCTGCGCGATGATCACTGGTGGGGAGCCTGGCTCGGCGCACTGGCCGGTGTTCCGGTACGGGTCGGAGCGGATCATCCTGCTGTCCGCCCGTTTTTGACTCACCCAATCCCTCTCCAAAGCCAGCATGTCGCGGCGCGAAATCTCGAATTGGTGACTGCACTGTTGACAGTACTGGGATACACCGACGAGTCTCGCCTGCTGGCACCGGAGGCCTGTCCATTGGTATGGCCATCCGATCCAGTCGCCGCACGAGCTGTCCGGGATGTCCTCGAACGCCATTGCGTTGCAGCTCCCTACATCGTCGTGCATCCGGGTAGTGGAGCCGCCGCCAAGTGCTGGCCGGCGGAACGGTGGGCAACGCTCGTCGACGCCCTCGCCGCACGGGGTTACCAAGTGCTGCTCACCGGCTCCGCCTCCGAGCATGCGCTCCTCGCCACGATCGTTGCCGCGACCAGCAGCGCTCCTCATAACCTCGCGGGACAGCTCTCCCTTCCAGAACTAGCCGAGTTGTTGCGGAGGGCGGCGCTCGTCATCGGAACCGATACGGGTCCCCTCCACCTCGCGGTCGCCGTGGGCAGGCCAACCGTCCATCTCTTCGGTCCGACCCGACCCGAGCGGTTCGGACCATGGGGTCCTCGAGCCCGACATCGGGTCGTCCAGGCGCAGTTGCGCTGCCCGCGCTGCGGCGATATCGGACCGGATCGCGCATGCGGTACTGCCTGTATGATGGCGATCGACGTCGACGATGTGCTGGGAGCAGCCCTGGAGCTCCTCGAGAGTCGTTCTGCCCGATGAGTACTCTGCTGATCGGGATCGACGCCAGCCGCGCTTGTCGCGAACAGATGACAGGAACCGAGCGATACGCGCGACGTGTGATCGACGGCTTGCTCACGTTACCGAGCCCGGTCCGCTTTCGTCTTTATCTTGATCGGGTCGGTCCGATTCCCACCGACTGGACAAGGGTTGAGATTCGCCCGATACCGTTCCCTAGGCTCTGGACGCATCTTCGCCTCGCATACGAACTGCGGCAGAACCCGGTCTCGCTCCTCTTCGTACCAGCGCATGTCCTGCCCTTCCGCTGCCCCGTGCCTGCCGTCGTCACCGTCCACGATCTCGGCTATCGCTACGAGCCGGACGCTCATCCACTGGCGCAACGCCTGTACCTCGAACTCGGAACGCGCCGAAGTGTTCGCCAGGCCCGGCTCATCATCGCGATTTCACAGGCCACAGCTCGCGACCTCACACGTTTCTACCGAGTTCCCGACGATCGCATCAGGATTGTCTCGCATGGTGTCGACGAACGGTTCTTCCCACGTCCTGAATCTGAGCGAGCTGCTGTCCGGCAACGCTACGGTCTCGCACGGCCGTTTCTCCTCTTCGTTGGTACACTCCAACCGCGCAAGAACATCGTGCGGCTCGTGCAGGCATTCGAACTCCTGGCTCGCTCCGAGGAAGAGCTGGATCTCGTCCTCGCCGGCAAGCGAGGCTGGCTCGCTGGCCCCATCGAACAGGCACTGTCATCGAGCCCTGTGCGTCACCGCATCCACTGGCTCGGACACGTCGCGGAGGAAGACCTTCCCGCGCTCTATAGCGCGGCTGAGGCCTTCGTGTACCCATCGTTGTACGAAGGGTTCGGTCTGCCAGTCCTCGAAGCGATGGCGAGTGGCGTACCAGTCGTGACGACGCGTCGCGGCGCACTGGAAGAGATCGCTGGCCCAGCTCTCTTCTGTAACCCTTTGGATCCGCGGGATATCGCAGAAGCCATCCGCGCGGCCCGCGAGCCGCAACGTCGCGCGCGACTCGTCGCCGCGGGGCAGGAACATGCCCGGCGCTTTACTTGGCATCGCACAGCCAACGAAACGCTCGCAGTTCTGCTCGAAGCGGTGGGCACTCCATGAGAATCGGACGCTTCGAACGGATGCTCCTCATCAAGATCGCTGATCTCGGTGATGCCGCCATTACCTTGCCGGCCATCCACTCTCTCCGCAAGGCGTATCCGCAGGCGTCGCTCCACGTCGTCAGTTCGCCGCTCGGTACCGAACTCTACCGGCTTTCCCCTGACATCGATCGCTGCTTCGTACTGGAGAAGTCGCGCCTCAAACGTCCCGCTGGAGCCCTCGCTCTGGCTCGTCTCCTGTGGACACTCCGCCAGCAGCAGTACGACGCGGTCGCACTGTTCCACCATCTCACGACCAACGCCGGACGCTCGCTCTATCGGCTGCTTCTGGCTGCGACCGCCAGTCCGGTCCGGGCAGGTCTCGACAACGGTTTGGGGACTTTTTTGACTCACCGGGTTCCCGATCGGGGCTTCGGCGCCTGCCCCGAGTGGGACTACGCTCGGGCCGTCGTCGAAGCACTCGGAGCGAGCCCTCTACTCGAACGACCACGCCTCCGAGTCCCCGATGCCGCCTTCCGACGAGCCCAGGAGCTCATCGGTGATGCACGAGATGGCCTCGTTGTCATCCATCCGGGCGTCGGCCCATTCGCTCCAGCGCGACGCTGGCCGGTCGAGTCGTTTACGACCGTGGCACGCGAACTCACTCGACAGGGTTACCAGGTCATGGTCACCGGAACAGTCAATGAGGAACCCGAAGCCAGACCACTGCTGCGGACTCCCGGGGTGACGAGTTTGATCGGCCGAACCGACCTCGCGACTCTGGTCGCCGTTCTGCAGCAGGCCAAACTCGTGATCGGCAACGACTCGGGAGTCACCCACCTCGCGGCCGTGCTGGGTCGTCCCACGGTGGCCATCTTCGGTCCCTCGAATCCCGATGCCTGGCGCCCTTTCGAGGCCGAGATCGTCACCCCAGAAACACTGACGACCACGCGGGCTTCGGTGCTGGCTCTCACGGCCGCGCTCCCCTGCGCACCCTGCTGCTATGTCGGTTTCCGCGTTGGTCGACCCCAGGGCTGTTCCACCCGGACATGCCTGATCGATCTTCATCCCGATGTCGTGCTGCGTGCCGCACTGCAACTTCTCGAGGGAGATCGCGACTCCTCCTGGTAAGAAACCGTCGAGCGTTGCGCTATCGAGGCCCTTCACTCCCGTCTTGCAGGCTCGTTGGGCCAAAACAGCGTGCATGAAACAGGCAGTCGCAGCGAGCGCGGAAGCTGACGCGACGGCGATGCCCAGCGAGGACAGGGAAGCCTCCCAGCGTCCGGCGGAAGTCCTCACCCGCCACATCCATTAACGGCAAGGGTCGCTGCGAAGTGTGAACGATACTCCAAGCATTTCCACGAATTCTCGCCGCACACCGATCGTGGACCGAGGACACGCAGCGATCGACGTCGAGGCATCTCCTCGTTTTCCGTCGACTCTTGTCCTTTGGATCGCGTGCTCGCGTTGACGCGCCTTCGAAACGGTTTTACAATGCCAGTCATGGAGCACAGAGCTCCCGTCTTTGCGTGGGGATCGCCGATTGCAGGAGAGGAATACGGTCAATCGTGGGAGAGCGAAAGATCCGCGTCGCGATCATCGGAGTCGGCAACTGCGCCTCGTCCTTGGTGCAAGGTGTGCACTACTACCGGAATGCTGATCCGAACCAGTTCGTGCCTGGTCTCATGCACGTCGAACTGGGCGGCTATCACGTCGGCGATATCGAATTCACCGCTGCTTTCGACATCGACGCCAACAAGGTCGGCAAGGATCTGTCCGAAGCGATCTTCGCTCCACCCAATAACACGTACAAGTTCACCGATGTTCCGTACTTGGGCGCCCCGGTCTATCGGGGCATGACCCACGATGGATTGGGCAAGTATCTCTCTCAGATCATCACCAAGGCTCCCGGACCGACTGCTGATATCGTGGGCATCCTCAAGGACACGAAAACGGATGTCGTCGTGAACTTCCTTCCTGTTGGAAGCGAGATGGCCACCAAGTGGTACGTCGAGCAGGTGCTCGATGCTGGTTGTGCCTTCGTCAACTGTATTCCCGTTTTCATCGCCCGGGAGGACTATTGGCAGCGGCGCTTCCGCGAGCGCGGCCTCCCGGTGATCGGTGACGATATCAAGAGCCAGGTCGGCGCAACGATCGTGCACCGCGTGTTGGCTCGCTTGTTCGCCGATCGCGGCGTGCGCATCGATCGCATGTACCAGATCAACTTCGGTGGGAATACCGACTTCCTGAACATGCTGGAGCGGGAGCGACTCGAGTCGAAGAAGATTTCCAAGACCAACGCGGTGACGAGTATTCTGGACTATCCGATTCCCGAGGAGAACGTGCACGTCGGTCCGAGCGACTACATCCCTTGGTTGAAGGATCGCAAGTGGTGTCACATTCGTATCGAAGGCACGACCTTCGGCGACGTGCCGATCAACCTCGAACTGAAGTTGGAAGTCTGGGACTCTCCCAACTCTGCTGGTGTGGTCATCGACGCAATTCGCTGTGCCAAGTTGGCCCTCGACGCAGGTATCAGCGGCGCACTGATCGGCCCCAGCGCCTACTTCATGAAGTCGCCACCAGTCCAGTATCGCGACGAGGAAGCGCGCGAGATGGTGGAAGCGTTCATCCGCGAGACGGTCGCCCAGCGCGAGCGCCTCGCAACAACGGAGAATGCGTGACTCCGGCTTTGTCTTGGGAAACTGGGGGGTGGTGGCTGGTTCACACCACCCCTCTGTGTCTCTGCTGAGCGACGATACCGAGAAAGATCGGCGGCTCGCTATCCTGCGCATCAATTTGTCTTACGTTCTTCACGAGTCCTCTTCCAGCGCAACAGTCGGACGATTCGCCAAGCAACTCCTCGTCAACGCTCGAGCGGCTACCCGGGCCACCCGTCGGATCGAAACCTGGACCGATGAACGTTTTCTTCCGACTATCGTGATTCGCGATGAGCGCGTGCTCTGGGACTTCCAGCGTGACGCATCCCCCTTTGTCCTGACCATCGATCTCGGCGCTTCCTCGTTATTGCATCGTGCCCTGCACCTGCTCCTCCCATCGACATGCCCGGCAAAAACCCTCTGGTCGGTCGATCGCTGGTCAGCTGAGGCACGGTCGTACTCTTGCACGCTCTTTCGCGCTGAAACGACGGTGGCTCTCCCAGCGTCGTCCGAAATCCCCGCGTGGTTCGCTCTACTCGTCTTCCGCCCGGGTTGGCGCTCGATGTTGCTCGACTTGTCACGCTTGTCAGCGGCAACTTTCGACCGCGATCTCGTCCGCACGCTCGAGCGCGTCATCCGCGACTACACCGATCAATGGTGGTGCTGGCGACCGTGGTGGCCCGTACCCGCTGAGAAAGCGCTACCCGAGCTGCAGGGGGAACGATGAGTTTGCTTTGGGCACTTCGTATCGGCGCACTTCTCACGCTCATCGTTCCAGCACGACTCGGCTATTGGCTTTGTCGTGTCATCGGCATCGCTGTCTTCCTCTTTCACCCTCGCGCACGACGTGCGGTCTTGGATAACCTTCGCCACGTTTGCCCTCGCTGCTCTCGTCTCTGGCGAACGCACCAAGCCGCGCGAGTCTTCATCACGGCTGTGATGAACTACTACGATCTCGTCCGTATCCGCACGGTGGATCGTCACCGCTTGCGAGAACTCATCGAGGTGCGCGGTTGGAACCACGTCGAAGCAGCGCTGGCTCGACAGCAGGGCGTGATCGTCCTCTCAGCTCATCTCGGTAATTTCAACGTCGTTGCTCAGTATCCGGCCGAACTCGGCCTGGAAGCCGCGATCGTCGTCGAGCGCGTGCAGCCACCCTCACTCTTCGCCTATCTCTGCCGCTTACGAAGCGCCACAGGCGTTCGCGTCCTGCCATCCGGACCGGAAGCTGTGCCAGCGATCCTTCGGCTACTGCGTCGGAACGGGATTCTCCTCGTCGCGGGCGACCGCGACGTGACAGGGCACAGTCGTCTCGTTCGCTTCTTCGATGCACCAGCCCGGTTACCGATCGGTCCCATCATGCTCGCGCGACGCACCGGAGCCACGCTTCTACCCGCCTACACGATTCGCCTCTCCCCTCGCCGATCGCTGGTCGTCGTCGACCCACCATTGGATCTCGTCCACACGGATGATCAGGAACACGACCTGCTGGCCAACCTCGAGCTGGTCGCCCGCGCGCTGGAGCGGATGATCCGCACTGACCCCGGCCAGTGGGCCGTGCTCCAGCCGGTGTGGGCGGACGCGTCCCCACGGACTCCACTCGCTGAGGCACTTGGGACTGTGCCGGCGAGCGCTCCCGGAGGCACAACCCTCCAGGCCACCAGCGACTAGCCGACCTGACGTTCGCACAACGAGTGAGCATCTACACTCGTTTCTCACAGTCAAATGTTCAGCGCGGGCGGACGCCCCTGGACCTATCAGGAAGTAGGGTTACGACTTTGGTAAAATCCAGCGGGTGGGTCAGCGATGGATGGCGGAGCGATGAGCGAGCAACAAATCGGACGCGTCCGTGTCATCAGCATCGAAGAGGAGATGAAGCGCTCGTATCTCGATTACGCGATGAGCGTGATCGTGCAACGAGCGTTGCCAGACGTGCGCGACGGCCTCAAACCAGTCCAGCGGCGCATCTTGTACGGCATGTACGAAATGGGCCTGCGCCCAAATGCCAAGTACCGTAAGAGCGCCGGTATCGTCGGTGAGGTCCTGAAGTCGTATCACCCCCACGGGGACAGTGCGGTCTACGACGCCCTGGTTCGCATGGTCCAGCCATTCACCATGCGGTACCCCTTGATCGACGGGCAGGGTAATTTCGGCTCCGTCGACGGCGATAGTGCCGCCGCGATGCGCTACACTGAGGCGCGCCTCGCTCCGATCGCTGAAGAACTGCTCGCGGACATCGACAAGCAAACGGTCGACTTCGTTCCCAACTATGACGATAGCACGCGCGAACCCTCGGTCCTCCCAGCCCGTCTACCGAACCTTCTCGTCAACGGGGCAAGCGGCATCGCGGTCGGTATGGCCACCAACATTCCCCCACACAATCTCGGCGAGGTCGTCGATGCACTGGTCTACCTCATCGATAACCCTGAAGCGACCGTCGAGGAACTGGTCGAACGATTGCCCGGTCCGGACTTTCCGACTGGAGGAATCATTCTGGGGCGAGAAGGAATTCTGGCCGCCTACGCCACCGGTCGCGGACGCATCGTCGTCCGAGCACGCGCTCACATCGAGGAGCCCGGGCGGGGTCGGACCAGCATCATCGTGACCGAGCTACCCTATCAGGTGAACAAGGCTGCGCTCATCGAGCGCATTGCGGAACTCGTCAAGAGCGGGCGCCTGGAAGGAATCCATGATCTGCGCGATGAATCCGACCGCGACGGTATGCGCATCGTCATCGAACTCAAGCGTGATGCACAACCCAAGGCTGTGCTCAACAATCTGTTCAAGCATACGCAACTGCAAACCACGTTCGGCGTCAACATGCTCGCACTGGTCGATGGAGTTTTACCGCGCGTCCTGACCCTCAAGCGTCTGCTTCAGCTGTACTTGGAACATCGCCAACAGGTGATCCGGCGGCGTACCGAGTTCGACCTTCGTCAAGCCGAGCGGCGAGCACACGTCTTGGAAGGTCTCAAGATCGCACTGGATCACCTCGACGAGGTCATCAGCACGATCCGGAACGCCCGCTCGGCTGAGGATGCCCGACAGCAGTTGATGGCACGCTTCAACTTGACCGAAATCCAGGCGAATGCCATCCTCGATATGCAACTGCGTCGCCTGGCAGCGCTCGAGCGACAGAAGATCGAGGACGAGTATCGGGAACTTCTCGCGCGGATCGCCGAACTGCGTGCGCTTCTCGCCGACGCGGCGAAGATCTTGGCCGTCGTGCGGAAAGAGCTCCTCGAGCTCAAGGAACGATACGGCGATCCCCGGCGAACTCAGATTCAGGAAGCTAGTAGCGAGATCAGCGACGAAGACTTGGTTCCGCGTGTCGATGTCATCGTGACGCTGACCTCGCGAGGTTATGTGAAGCGGAGCACGAACGGACATTTCCGTGTCCAACATCGTGGTGGCCGGGGCGTGAATGGAATGGCCGTCCGGGACGAAGACTCGATCCAGCACATCGTGCTCGCTAGTACGCATGATTCGCTCCTCTTTTTCACCAACCGCGGTCGCGTCTTCCAGCTGCCAACCTACGAACTTCCCGATGTGGGGCGCAACGCGCGGGGGCTCCCGATCGTCAACTTCCTCAATCTCCAGCCGGGTGAAGAAGTCACGACACTCCTTCCCGTACGGGACTTCTCGACAGCCACGTTTCTGTTCTTCTGCACGCGTCAAGGCCGGGTGAAGCGTGTGCGGCTCGAGGAGTTCTCCAACGTTCGCGCGAGCGGCCTCATCGCCATGTCGTTGGACGCGGGAGACGAACTGGCCTGGGTACGCCCCACGAGCGGCTCGGACGAGGTCATTCTGGTCACCGCTCATGGCCAGGCGATCCGCTTCCCGGAGGACGACGTGCGACCGATGGGCCGCCAGGCTGGCGGAGTGATCGGTGTTCGTTTGGACGAGGGAGACGCTGTCATCGCGGCAGAAGTCGTTCGCCCAGAAGGCGACCTTTTGCTGGTCTCCCAGTACGGCTACGGCAAGCGCACTTCTCTCGACGAGTTCCGAACCCAAGGACGCGGTGGATCCGGTGTCATCGCCATGAAGGTCACGCCGCGCACCGGCCACGTCGCTGCCGCGACGGTCGCGCGTGAGGAAGACACCGCTGTTCTGGTCAGTCGGCGTGGACGCATGATCCTCGTGCCGGTTGCACAAATCCCACGTCAAGGTCGGCACACGCAAGGTGTGAGCGTTATGCGACTCCAGGAAGGGGACGAGGTTGCTTCAGTCGCGGTCGGTCTCTTGGGCGAAGCCCTCGCCCCGTCGCGATCGACCCAGGAGGTACTCAGCGGTGACGGTGTCGAGGGAGCGAACTAGCCAGCGACGAACCTGCGGGAAGAAGAGCGCCACCGCGATCAGTGCCTGGCCACTCCACAAGAGGACACCGAGCGGCTGATTCTGCAGCAGCCGTTCGAGTGTTCCATTCGTCCCCAAAAGGCCGAGATAGACGACAGTTCCGCTGATGACGACCCAGGAGGCAGCTCGTGCCGGCACCATGCGCGCCACGAGCGTTACGAGTGCTCCAGCCAAGCACGCGATACTGACTGCGACCGCCAACGCGGGAGTCGTCGCATCGCGTGCCCCTGGCAGGATACCGGTCGGCCCGGCCAGGACGAGCCACAACGCCAGCACCCGAGCCAGCGGGCTCCACAGTGCCCTTCTGCGCTCGACGAGGATCGCCGCCGCGATCATCACGAGGACGAGCGCGAGACCGATCTCTGTCGCCAACAGGAGCGATTGTCCAGCAGAGACTTCCGTCGGGAGGAGCACCCAAGCCTGCACGACGGCGAGGGGCAGCGCCAAGCCGAGCGCGAGAGTCTCGATCAGGCTTGCTGTCCGGAGACGCAACGGCAGGCGGAACAGCGGCGAGGCGACCAGCCCGGTGGCACCGGCCAGCACAGCCAGCACGAGGAGCGCTGTCGTTCGGTTAGGTTGTGTCACGGCCAGCATGGCAGCGAGCGTCGCCACCACGCGTAACGCGATCAGCCAACCAATATCGAGACGCAGTCCCGGAGGAACCCACCCCTGCCGAATTGGTCGCTGCCCCACCGCCGAGAGTCGTGGCGGCTCCCATCTCGTTTCGGCTCCGTCTCGACTCTCAGTTGGATAATCCATCCGTCCGCTCCTCAGTCCGAACGCAGAGTGTACGATTGCCCACGACTGAAGACGAAGCGGTCGAGGAGGAGCGACGGGTGTCACGGCTCGGGATCTTCGGCGGAACGTTCGACCCTATCCATCATGGGCACCTGATCGTCGCTGAGGTGCTCAAGGAGGAACTCCAGCTCTCCCGTGTCCTCTTCTTGCCAGCCGGGCAGCCACCGCACAAGATCGGGCGGCCCATCACCCCGATCGCACACCGGCTCGCGATGCTCCAACTCGCCCTGCAGGGGAACCCGCATTTCGCGATCTCCTACGTCGATGTTCGCCGCCCCGGTCCCTGCTATACTGTCGACAGCCTCACCCTGCTGCGCCGAGAGTATTCCGATGCGGAACTCGTTTTTCTGATGGGTGAAGACTCGCTCCATGATCTTCCGACCTGGCACGAGCCGAATCGCATCGCCGAGCTGGCACTTCTCGGGGTCGCTCTGCGCCCTGGGATCGAGGTTGATCTCCAGACCATATTTGCTCGCGTACCGGCAGCACGCGATCGGGTCATACTCGTCCCTGTACCGCTCATCCAGATCGCAGCCAGCGACATACGGCGGCGTGTCGCTGAAGGACGAACGATCCGCTATCAGGTTCCGCTCGTCGTCGAGGAATACATCGCTCGGCATGGACTCTACCGGACGGTCGAAGCGATGATGCCAACGATGACGCCGCGAACCTCGGGAGTATAATCCCCGCGGCGTGGTACACCACGCGAGCGGAAGCGAGGAACGCATGCGTATCCGTCCGTGGCAAACGTTGATCGTCATCGTTCTTCTCAGCCTGGCAGCAGTCTGGGTCGATCTCCCCGGGCAGCAACTCGACCCCTTCGGGTGGAAGCGCTCGATCACGGTTCGGCTCGGGCTGGATCTCCAAGGCGGCGTCCAGCTCGTCCTGCAGGCACGCCCACCGGCTGGTGTCACGGTGACGCAGGACGTGCTGCAGGGAACGCGAGACACGATCGAACGCCGCGTCAATGGGCTGGGGGTCAGTGAACCAGTCATTCAGACGCGCGGGACCGATCAGATCCTCGTGGAACTCCCTGGCTTCCAAGATCCGGAGCGTGCGGTGCGCGTCCTGCAACGGACTGCTCTGCTGGAAATCATCGATACGAAAGGCGAATTCTTACCGGTTGGCACGATCGTGAACACCACACTTGGCCCAGCTAGCGATGTCGCGCCGACCCCGACAGCGAGCGCGAGTACACCAGCGTCAGCGACTGAGCCTGCGGCTGCGAGCGAGACAGCTGCCGCAACGCCCGGAGCCACCCCTACTCCAGCAGCGACACCGACGCCAACCGGTACGGTTTACGAGACCATCGTCACCGGTGCTGATCTGAAAGACGCCTATCCGACAACCGATCAATTCGGTAACCTCGTCGTCGGCTTCGAGTTGAAACCTGAAGCAGCTGACCGTTTCTATCAGTACACGAGCACGCATATCGGCCAGCCCATGTCGATCGTCGTCGACAAACAGGTCATCAACACAGCGACCATCAGAGATGCGATCCGCGATCGCGGCATCATCCAGGGTCTGACGGCGCAAGAGGTCCGCGATCTGGCACTCCAGCTGAAGTCCGGTGCCCTCGCTGTGCCGCTCGAAGTCGTCCAGAGCCGAACTGTCGGCCCGACACTCGGCCAAGACTCGATCCGCAAGAGCATCGTTGCTGGGATCGTCGGGCTCGGCTTGGTGGCACTCTTCATGATCTTGTACTACCGACTACCAGGATTCATTTCCGTCATCGCACTACTCTTGTATACGGCTTACGTTTTTGCACTCTTCAAATTGATTCCGGTGGTTCTGACACTTCCGGGCATTGCAGGGTTCATCTTGTCCATCGGTATGGCCGTGGACGCGAACGTGCTGATCTTCGCACGTATCCGCGAAGAGCTCCGCCTCGGCCGCCCGATCGCCCGCGCCATCGAGGAGGGTTTCAATCACGCTTGGCCCTCCATTCGGGACTCCAACATTTCCACGATGATCTCCTGCATGATCTTGTTCTGGTTCGGACGGTACGTCGGTGCCACGATCATTCAAGGGTTCGCCCTGACGCTCTTCATCGGTGTTGCGGTCAGCATGTTCACAGCGATCGTCGTGACTCGTACGCTCCTGCGCCTCTTGTTGACGCGCCATCTGTTCCGCGATGTCCGCTGGTTCGGGATTTCGCCGTCACAGGTCGCGATGGCACCAGCACGCGGTGACTGAGAGGAAACCTCGATGCTCGATCTGGTCGGTAAGCGGTACTACTGGTTTCTCCTCTCGTTGATCGTCATCATTCCCGGCCTCGTCTCGCTCGCCGTGCACGGTCTGCGCTTGAGCATCGATTTCACCGGCGGAACACTCTGGGAAATTCAGCTGAGTCGGCCCGTCCAGCCCGGTGATGTGCGACAGGTTCTCGCCCAAAACGGCATCGATGACGCGATCGTTCAGACAGCCGATAACAATGTCGTTTTGATCCGTATGCGAGAGCTCAAAGAGGGTTCACCGGAAAAGGAGAAGCTGACTCAGGCTCTCCGCGCCTCGTTCGGCGACATCACAGAGCTTCGTCTGGAATCGGTCGGACCGACTCTAGGTACAGCGATCCGGAACCGCGCAATCACCGCCGTTGCGCTGACGACGGTCGGTATCTTGCTCTACATAGCCTGGGCTTTCCGGAACACTAACAATCCTTTCCTCTACGGAATCGCTGCCATCATCGCGATGCTGCATGATGTGGCTGTCGTGCTCGGCGTCTTCTCCATTCTCGGCTGGTTGCGCGGCGTCGAAGTCGATGCTTTGTTCGTCACAGCCTTGCTCACGGTGATCGGCTTTTCGGTTCACGATACGATCGTCGTCTTCGACCGGATCCGCGAAAATCTCGCCCGTCGGGCAGCTCCGACCTTCGAGCAGATCGTGAACTACAGCCTGGTGCAGACGCTCGTCCGCTCGATCAACACCTCGCTCACGGTCGTGCTGACGCTGCTCGCGCTCTATCTGCTCGGAGGCGAAACGATCCGGACATTCGTGCTCGCCTTGCTGATCGGTATCGTCAGCGGAACGTACTCATCCATTTTCAATGCCAGTCAAATCGTCGTCGTCTGGGAAAACCGGGAACTCCATCGATTGTTCGCTCGCTTGCGTCGCCAACACGCTCCTGCCTGAGGGACACTGCATGCCGACTGCGCTTCGCATCGGGATCATCGGTGGCGGTATCGCAGGCTTGACCGCAGCCTACCGTCTCGCGCGCCAGGGGCACCGGATCGTTCTCTGGGAACGACAGCGGCAGCTCGGTGGACAAGCGGCCGCTTTTCCCTTACTCGGGACAGCGCTGGAATACTTTTATCATCACCTCTTCCTGAGCGACCGGGATATCGTCCGTTTGCTCGAAGAACTCGGTTTGGCTGATCGGCTCGTTTGGCTACCCTCTCGGGTCGGCTTCTTCGCCCGCGGACGCATCTATCCGCTCTCGAGTGCGCTCGATGTTCTGCGACTCGGGGTCGTTCCACTGCCCGATCGCCTGCGTATCGGCCTCGTGACTTTCTACCTGCAGCATGTCCGCGATTGGCAACGCTTCGAGTACGTGACCGCGGAACAGTGGCTACGCCGCTGGGTCGGACACCGCGCTTTCGAGCGTGTCTGGGGCGCTCAGCTCCACGCCAAGTTCGGTCCGCGCGCCGGGGACGTCGCCATGGCCTGGTTCTGGAACAAAATCTATCTTCGAACGCAGTCTCGGCGATCGCTTTTCGAGCGCGAGCGGCTCGGCTACATTCTCGGCAGTTTCAATGTCCTGATCGATAGCCTCGCAGCAGCGATCCAGGAAGCAGGCGGAGCGATCCACTCGGGAGTCGGGGTCGAGGCGATCGTACGGCATGAGGACAGCTGGCTCGTGCGCGATTCGAGTGGCGCGACCACGCTGGTCGATGTCATCGTGGCCACCGTCCCCAGTCCGCTCGTCGCCAAACTGTTTCCGCAACTTCCTGAGACCTACCGGCACAAGCTGCTCGGTACCACGTACCAAGCAGCCGTCACTCTCCTCCTCCAGTCGCGCCACCGACTCAGTGATATCTACTGGCTGAATATCGGCGATCCCGATCTCCCGTATACCGGCATCATCGAACATACGAACTTCATACCACCGTCCTATTACCAAGGACGTCATCTCATCTACGTGAGCAAATACGTCGAGCAGAGTCATCCTTATCTCGCACTGCGGGATGAGGAGGTTCTCGCGGCTGCACTGCACCACTTGCCGAAAGTGAACCCATCGTTCTCACCCGAGTGGATCGAGGACTACTGGGTTTTTCGAGAGCACGCTGCTCAGCCGATCGTGACCCTGCGCTACAGTGAACAGATCCCGGAGCATCGGACGCCGCTACCCGGCGTCTACGTCGCCAATACCGCGCAGATCTATCCGGAGGATCGTGGCACCAACTACAGCGTGCGCCTCGGCAACGTCGTCGCTGCAATGATCGCGGATGACCTGCGTCAGGGCCGGATCGCACCATCCACCAGAGTCAGCGGTTCCTCCGATCGCTAGACGAGAATCGCAATAACCTCCAGCCGTGGGAGCGATAAACCAGCGGTTGACAACGGGCCGGTTTCTCGAGTATGGTGCCCGTTCGGGCTGGGCAGACCGCCAGCGATCGAGCAGTCAGGAGGAAGCGGTGCAACGATGAAGTACGTCGTGATCCCGAATGGGAAAAAACTCGTGACCTTGATACCTGGCGACGGCATCGGACCGGAGATCGTGGAGAGTGCTTGCCGACTCATCGAGGCAGTTGGTGCACCGATCGAGTGGGAAGTCCGCCGGGCCGGTGCGAGCGTCTTCCGAGAAGGCATCGCGAGCGGTGTACCCGACGACACGATCGAGTCGATCAAGCGCACCCGGGTGGTCCTGAAGGGACCACTGGAAACACCGGTCGGCTATGGCGAGAAGAGTGCCAATGTGACGTTGCGCAAGCTCTTCGAGGCATTCGCGAATGTCCGCCCGGTGCGCGAACTCCCCTCGGTTCCCACACCCTACCGCGGACGCAACATCGATCTCGTCGTCGTTCGCGAGAATATCGAAGATCTCTACGCTGCTATCGAATATCGCGAAACTCCTGGAGTGACCATCGCCCATAAGCTGATATCCTATAAAGGGAGCGAAAAGATCATCCGCTTTGCATTCGAACTCGCCCGCGCAGAAGGCAGGAAGAAGGTTACCTGTGCGACCAAGTCCAATATTTTGAAACTGACCGAAGGATGGTTTCAGCACATTTTCGAGGAAATCGCTTCCGAGTACCCGGACATCGAAGCCAACCACCTCATCATCGATAACTGTGCACACCAACTCGTCAAAGCTCCTGAGCAGTTCGAGGTCATCGTCACGACCAATCTGAATGGTGATATCATCTCCGATCTCGCCTCGGGTCTGGTCGGCGGGCTCGGCTTCGCCGCCTCAGGAAATTACGGCCACGAGGTAGCCATTTTCGAACCTGTTCACGGCACAGCACCGAAATATGCTGGGAAGAACGTCATCAATCCTACCGCCATGATCCTCACTGCGGTGATGATGTTGCGCTACATCGACGAGTTCGAGGCAGCGGAGACGATCGAGCAAGCCCTCATCGTCACGCTCGAAGAAGGGAAAGCGCTCACCCGCGATGTCGTCGGCGATGAGCGAGCCGTTTCGACGACGGCCTTCACTGATGCGATCATCGCCAATCTCGGCCGTCGTTCCGCAACGTGGAAGACACGTCCTTACCAACCGATTCGTATTCCGGCACAGCGCCCGGAACTCGATCCGGTTCGTCCCAGTCGACGCCGTGTGGTGGGCGTCGACCTCATCGTCGAGGGAACCGAACCACCCCAGATCTTGGGGCCTAATCTCGAGCGCCTGATCGACGATCTCCCGCTACGGCTTCACCTCATTTCGAGTCGTGGCCTTCAGGTCTATCCTGACGTCGGCACCACCATCGATTACGTCGATCACTGGCGCTGCCGATTCCTGAGCCACGACGGGGAGGTCTCCACAGCAACGGTCACTGCCCTGCTCGAACGACTGAGCGCTCGCTATCGTTGGAGCCGGGTCCAGCTGCTGCACGAGTTCGATGGGGAGCCTGGTTTCACCCGTGCCCAGGGCGAGGATTGAGAGAGGTACGGCACTGTGCAGGTAACAAACGCTTCCTCGCGCCCGCTCGTCGGCATCATCATGGGCTCACGATCCGACTGGGAGACGATGAGTCACGCTGCCAGCACGCTCGATCACCTGAATATTCCGTACGAGGTTCGTGTCGTGTCAGCGCACCGGACTCCGGACCTCATGTTCGAGTATGCGGCGACAGCCGAAGCACGCGGGATCGAGGTCATCATCGCCGGAGCTGGGGGCGCCGCCCATCTGCCCGGGATGACCGCCGCCAAGACTGTCGTACCGGTTCTCGGCGTGCCGGTGCAGACCCACACGCTGCACGGACTCGATTCGCTGCTTTCGATTGTCCAGATGCCTGCCGGAGTACCGGTCGGCACACTCGCCATCGGTCGTGCCGGTGCAGTCAATGCTGCGCTCCTGGCAGCAGCTATTCTCGGGACGAAGTACCCCGAGATCCGCGAGCGTCTTCGCCGTTTCCGAGACGAACAAACGCGCGCGGTTCTGGAGAACCCTGACCCGCGACAGGCACCGTGAAGGAGCGACCGATGCGCATCGGCATTCTCGGCGGAGGGCAACTCGGGCGAATGCTGGCGCTCGCCGGTTATCCGCTCGGTCTGCACTTTCGCGGTCTCGATCCAGCTCCCGAGGCCCCGCTCGGTCACGTCGCCGAACTGCTCGTGGCCTCCTACGACGACCGCCTTGCCCTCGAGCAGTTTGCAACCGGGTTGGACTGCGTCACGTATGAATTCGAGAACGTCCCGGGCACGACGGCCGAATTCCTGGCGACACGGCTGCCGGTTCTGCCGCCACCAGTGGCCCTGTTCCGTGCTCAAGACCGGCTGGAAGAAAAGCAACTGTTCGAATCGTGTGGTATTCCCGTCCCTCGTTACGCGCCGATCTCGTCGCCCGAGGACTTCGGCCCGGCCATCGAAACTGTACCGTTTCCAGCTGTTCTCAAGACGCGACGCTTCGGTTACGACGGGCATGGGCAAAAACGCGTGCGCCAGCCTGCAGAACTCCCGCGAGCCTGGGAAGAGCTGGGTCGTGTCTCCTGCCTGCTCGAGGAGTTCGTACCGTTCGACTACGAAGTCTCGCTCCTTGGGGCGCGTTCACGCACCGGTGAAATCGCGTTCTACCCACTCGTCGAAAACCGCCATACCGAAGGCATTCTCGCGCTCTCACGCGCACCGGCCCCACGCGCGAGCCGCACCCTGCAAGAGCAAGCCGAACGCTCAGTGGCAGCTCTCCTCGAAGAACTGTCCTACGTGGGCATCCTGGCCGTTGAGTTCTTCGTCGTCGGCGAGACGCTCCTGGCCAACGAAATGGCACCTCGCGTGCATAACAGTGGCCACTGGACGATCGAAGGAGCGGAAACGAGTCAGTTCGAGCAGCACCTGCGCGCTATCCTGGGATGGCCCCTCGGCTCGACGGCGATGCGCGGCTACGCGGCGATGATCAACCTGCTCGGTTCCCTACCACCGATCGAGTCGCTCCTCGCGATTCCCAATGTGCACGTGCACCTCTACGGGAAAACCCCGCGACCACGTCGAAAACTGGGTCATGTCACGATCCGGGCCGAGAGCCCCGAAGAACGGGATGAACTGGTTCGCCTCGTCCTTTCGATCGTTGAATTCCCTCAACCCGTCACGATCTAGCAAAACAGGTGGGGCCGAGTGTTGTCTCAGCCCCACCACTCGTTTCACGATCTCATTGCCAGGCAGGTGTCCGCAAGACAGCACCCTGCGAGGCAGAGCTAACGAGCGCAGCGTAGCGCGCGAAGACCCCATTCGTGAACCGTGGTGCTGGCGGCGACCAGCGCGAACGCCGTTCGGCGAGTTCCGTCTCTGACACCTCGAGATCGATCCGCCGCTTCTCCACGTCGATCACGATGGTGTCACCATCCTGGACGAAGGCGATCGGTCCACCCACCGGCGCTTCGGGTGCCACATGGCCGATCATGAGTCCCTTGGTACCGCCTGAGAACCGGCCATCGGTGACCAGCGCGACATGTGGACCGAGCCCCTCACCCACGATCGCTGCCGTGATCCCCAGCATTTCCCGCATGCCCGGACCACCCTTGGGCCCCTCGTACCGAATGACCACCACATCGCCTGGCTTGATCTGCTGGTTGAGGACCGCTTGCATCGCTTGCTCTTCGGCATCGAAGACGCGAGCCGTCCCGCGGAAGTACATCTGCTCTGTGCCGGCGACTTTCAGAACAGCACCCTCGGGAGCGAGCGATCCACGCAGGATAACCAGACCACCATGCGGTTTCAACGGAGCGGACGGATGATAGACGACCGGCTGACCAGGAGCCTCCTGAGCATCAGCGACTGCCTCGGCCAGGGTCTCACCCGTCACCAAACGAGCATCCCCATCGACGAGTCCAGCCTCGAGGAGTCGCTTCACCACGAGCTTGGTCCCGCCAGCCTTATAGAGGCTCCATGCCACGTACTTACCCCACGGTTTGAGATCAGCGATGATCGGCGTTCGCTGGCTGATCTCATCGAACTCGTCGATGCTCAGCGGAATACCCAACTCGTGCGCGATCGCCAGGAGGTGCAAAACCGCGTTGGTCGACCCGCCCGTTGCAGCCACTGCAGCGATCGCGTTACGCAGCGAGGTCTTGGTCAAGAAATCGCGCGGCGTTCGGTTCGCCCGGACGACCTCCATGAAGCGACGGCCAGCCTCGCGGGTCGCTGAAGCCTTTTCCGGCGCGATCGCTGGTATCGCGTTGTAGCCCATCGGCGACAAGCCCATCACTTCGAGTGCCATCGCCATCGTGTTCGCCGTATATTGCCCACCACAGGCTCCCGGTCCCGGGATCGCGCGTCGCTCGATCTCCTGCAGCTCCTCCAGCGTGATCTTTCCGGCCGCGTAAGCCCCTACCGCTTCAAAGACCTCCACGATCGTGAGTTCGCGATCACGCCAGTGCCCGGGAGCGATCGAGCCTCCGTACAACACCATGGCAGGAACCCCAGCACGAATCACCCCCATCGCCCCTCCTGGAATCGTCTTGTCACAGGAGACGATAGCGACCAGGGCATCGAACTGGTACCCATACGCCATGAGTTCGATCGAGTCAGCGATCACCTCGCGACTGATCAGCGAGGCCTTCATCGCTTCGGTTCCCATCGAGATGGCATCGTTCACCGCGATCGTGTTGAACTCGACCGGTACACCGCCAGCCTCGCGGATACCCTCACGCAAGTGCTGGGCGAGTTCCCGCAGGTGGTAATTACACGGCATCGCATCGGTCCACGTATTGGCGATCGCGACGATCGGTTTGTCGAAGTCCTCGTCGCGAAAACCGACTGCTCGCAGCATGGCGCGGGCCGGTGCTCGATCGATCCCGTGCGTGATCCGCTCACTGCGCATCGCTTTCTCGACTCCTCTCCCATCAGTCCCTCGACTACAGCCCGCATTGTACCGCGAGCGTTTCGCGAAGCGATTTGTCAGGAATGCCAATGATGTCTACCATCAGCGCGAGGGTGATGGCACCCATCGACTGGGGAGGGGGCTCTTGTGGATCGACCGCCGATGGTCTGCCTCGTCGTCCTGGACGGCTGGGCGATCGGCCCGGACTATCCCGGCAATGCGATCCGGGCTGCCCACACGCCGGTCATGGATCGTCTCCAAGCAACCTATCCGATGACGACACTCCGCTGCTGGGGTCGGGACGTCGGCCTGCCCGATGACCAGATGGGAAACTCTGAGGTCGGGCACCTCAATCTGGGTGCCGGGCGCATCGTCTATCAACTCATTACGCGTATCGATCTTGCGATCGAGGACGGTTCATTCTTCGAGAATGAGGCATTCCAGCGAGCACTCGACCGCGCGCGCCAGCCGGGACGCACGCTCCATCTCATGGGCTTGATCGGTGATGGTGGCGTGCACAGCCATCAACGGCACCTTCTGGCCCTGTTGGAACTCGCTGCTCGTGCTGGGATTTCCCGTGTCGCCGTCCATGCCTTTACCGACGGTCGGGATACCGCTCCGACGAGCGGTGTCGAACACCTGCGCGAGCTACTCGCCGCGCTGGATCGCCTCCGCACCGGTTTCGTCGCTACCGTGAGCGGTCGCTATTATGCGATGGACCGAGACAAGCGCTGGGAGCGGACCAAGCTCGCCTACGACGCCATCGTCTGTGGGCTCGGCCAAACCGCGCGCTCGCCCCTCGAAGCGATCGAGCGAAGCTACGCACAGGGTATAACCGATGAGTTCATCGTCCCAACGGTCATCGTCGATGCAGAAGGGAAGCCGCTCGCGACCATCAACGACGGGGATGCGGTCATCTTCTTCAATTTTCGCGCTGACCGCGCCCGGCAGCTGACGCAAGCGCTCACTGATGCCGGCTTCACTGCTTTCCCACGCTGTCGATGGCCTCGTGATCTCCTCATGGTGACGATGGCCGAGTACGAACCCCACTTTCCTGTGCTCGTCGCCTTCGCCCCTGATATCGTCCGCGTTCCCCTCGCTCGAGTACTCTCCGATGCCGGACTCCGGCAGTTCCACACCGCCGAGACGGAAAAATACGCGCATGTGACGTATTTCTTCAACGGCGGCCGCGAAGAACCATTCCCCGGCGAGGATCGGCTCCTCGTCCCCTCACCCAAAGTACCCACCTACGACCTCAAGCCGGAAATGAGTGCTCCCGAAGTGACCGATGCTGCGGTCCAGGCGATCGTTTCGCAACGCTACGCCTTCGTCCTCGTCAACTACGCCAATCCCGATATGGTCGGGCACACGGGTGTCTTCGCGGCCGCAGTCGCTGCGGTGGAGTGTGTCGACCGTTGTCTTGGACGCATCGAGCAGGCCGTGCGTTCGGTCAACGGCTATCTTGTCGTCACGGCTGACCACGGAAATGCCGACGAGATGCTGGTTCCTGGAACCAACGAGGTTTGGACCGCGCATACGAAGAATCCGGTACCGTTCATCCTCGTCGCACCGAACCATTCGCCATTTCGCTCGGTGGCTCTGCGGACCGGTGGGCGCCTAGCCGATGTCGCGCCGACGATCCTCGAGATCATGGGCCTTCCCCAACCGGAGGAAATGACCGGCCGGAGTTTGATCGTCGCACCACCCGTCAGCAGGTGATCGGAGCGGGCTCGCTTCGCGTTGGTGAGCACCTCGAGCCGAATCGAGCGCGCGAGTCGTCATCATCAGTGTCGAGCTGTGCGGTCACACGCCAGCCCCGCAAGACGTGCAGGGCTGGCTGACCGGCGTGTCCACAGAATCATCATCTTGGGCGTTGAACTCCATGGAATATCGCTCAGCCGAAGCGACGCAAGCCAGCCGGAAATCCACGCCAGCCAGCGTAGATGCCAGTAGACCCGAGTTCCTCCTCGATGCGCAGCAGTTGGTTGTACTTCTCGACCCGATCCATCCGCGCTGGGGCACCTGTCTTGATCAAGCCGGCATTCACCGCCACTGCGAGATCAGCAATGAAGGCATCGGCGGTCTCACCGCTCCGGTGCGAGATCACGGTCGCGTACCCATGCGTCTGAGCGAGATGGATTGCCTCGAGCGTTTCCGTCAGAGTCCCGATCTGGTTCGGCTTGACCAAGACCGCGTTGGCGACACCGAACAGGATACCCTGGCGAATCCGCTGCGGGTTCGTGACGAACAAGTCATCCCCGACGAGTTGCACACGCTGGCCGAGCCGGGCCGTCAAGCGCTGCCAATGATCCCAGTCGTCCTCCGCGAGCCCGTCCTCGATCGAAACGATCGGATACCGCTCGATCCACTCCGCCCAGAAGTCGATGAGTTCGTCCGGTGAAAGCGTGCGACCCTCGCCTGACAAATGGTAGATTCCATCCCGATAGAGTTCGGTCATCGCTGGGTCCAGTGCCAGCACCACCTGCTCACCGATTCGGTAGCCAGCGCGATCGATCGCCAAGAGGATTACCTCGATCGCGTCCTGGTTCCCTGGCAGACGCGGGGCATAGCCGCCCTCATCACCGATCGTGGTCGCAGCACCACGCTCCGCGAGCACCGATCGAAGAGCCTGGTAGATCTCGCTCGCCCAACGGATGGCCTCGGCGAAGGATGGTGCCCCGACCGGGACAACCATGAATTCCTGCATGTCGACACCGGAGCCTGCGGCATGCTTGCCGCCGTTCAAGATGTTCAGCATGGGAGTCGGGAGAAGATGAGCGTTCGGCCCTCCGAGGTAGCGGTAAAGCGGGAGTTGCACCGCAGCAGCCGCAGCGCGGGCGACCGCGAGCGAGACGCCGAGAAGCGCATTGGCACCCAAACGGCTCTTGTTGGGCGTGCCATCCAGTTCGATGAGTACTTTATCGATCGCACGTTGATCGAGCGCGTCCATTCCACAAATCGCCGAAGCGATCGGTCCATTGACGTGCTCGACCGCGCGCCGCACCCCCTTGCCAGCATAACGCGGCTCGCCATCGCGTAACTCCAGGGCCTCATGGCGCCCAGTCGAAGCACCGGACGGCACCGCTGCTCGTCCGACAGTCCCGCAGGAAAGTTGGACGTCCACTTCGACGGTCGGATTGCCACGCGAATCGAGAATCTCCCGTCCCCGGACTGCTGCGATCGTCGTGTGGCTCATCGATTCGACCTCCTGTCTTACCCGTTTCTTTCGGGCGAAGTGTACCCGGCATCGGTGAACTCGACCCTCGCTTGACACGCGCCATCACGCATCCTTATGCTCAGGCCGCGTCCCGACGGGCGCGCCTGCGCGTGGATGAGCGCGACGACTCCGGAGCAGGAGGTATCCGTGAACACCGATCGGATCGAGGAACTGCGACAGCGCGCCAAACGAGAACTCCTGGCGATCACGACACAGGCTGCGCTCGCCGAATGGTACGCTCGATACCTCGGCCGACGCGGAGAGCTGACGCAACTTTTGCGAGCCTTGGGTACGCTGCCACCAGAACAACGGCCGATCATCGGTCGACTCGCCAATGAACTTCGCGATGAACTCCAAGTCGCCTACGAGGAACGCGAGCGCGAGGTACGCGAGATCGAGCTCGCCGCCCGCATCGCGGCCGAAGCGATCGATGTGACGCTTCCCGGCCGACGCCCGCGCATCGGGACACTCCACCCTGTTACGCAAATGATTCGCGAGGTAACCGACATCTTCGCCCATCTCGGCTTCCAGGTGGTCGAGGGTCCTGAAGTGGAATATGGCTCTTACGCGTTCGATGCGCTCAATATTCCACCGGAGCACCCGGCTCGCGACGTGTGGGACACGATCTTCATCGAGTCCGACCAAAAGGAGATCGTTCTGCGTCCGCATACTTCGCCAATGCAGATCCGCGTGATGGAGCGCCGAAAGCCACCGGTTCGCGTCGTGGTGCCCGGTCGTTGTTACCGGTACGAAGCGGTCGACGCGACGCATGAATGGCATTTCCACCAGATCGAGGGGCTCGCCGTCGATGAACAGATCACGATGGCTGATCTGAAAGGGACGTTGGCCGAGTTCGCACGCCAGCTTTTCGGTAAGGAACGACGCGTCCGCTTTCGCTGCGATTTTTTCCCCTTCGTCGAACCGGGGGTCGACTTCGCCATCGACTGCATGTTTTGCCGTGGCGAGGGCTGCCGAGTGTGCGGCCAAAGCGGGTGGATCGAGATCCTGGGTGCAGGGATGGTTCACCCGCAGGTACTCCGCAACGTCGGATACGATCCTGACCGGTATACCGGTTGGGCATTCGGCATGGGTGTCGAGAGACTGGTGATGCTTCGCTATGGTGTTCCTGATATCCGGTACTTCTACCAAGGCGATCTCCGCTTTCTTGCTCAGTTCGACCGCATACCGGTCTGATCGAGTCGAGAACGAAGGGCAGGCGCACCACCATGAAGGTTCCGATGCGCTGGCTCCAGGAATTGGTCGCGACCGACCGCTCTGCAGAGGAAATCGCCGAACGGCTTACGCTCGCCGGACTCGAGGTCGAGTCGATCGAGCGGATCGGTGCACATTGGGACAAGATCTACGTCGGTGTGGTCGAGAAGATCGAACCCCATCCGAATGCTGATCGACTCGTCTTGGCCACGGTCGATGCGGGAGCCCATCGTTTGACCGTGGTGACGGGAGCGCCGAATATCGCCGTCGGACAGAAGGTCGCGCTGGCTCTCGCCGGCGCAACGCTCTACGATGGCCACAGCGCAGAGCCCCGGCTGATCACGCTCAAACCTGCCACCATCCGCGGTGTCCGCTCGGAAGGAATGGTGTGTTCCGAGAAGGAACTCGGCCTTTCCGAGGAGCATGAGGGCATCCTGGTGCTGGATCCGGACGCTCCAGTCGGTATCCCGCTCCGTGACTATCTCGGTGACGAGATTCTGGAACTGTCCATCACACCGAATCGTGTCGACGCCTACTCGATAGTCGGGATCGCACGCGAGGTCGCTGCACTGACGAATTCACCGCTCCGACTTCCCGAATTGGCACCGATCCAGGTCTCCGTCGACCCGACCCTCGCGACAGTCGAGGCGAGCGACCTCTGCCATCGCTTCGTCGGTATCGCACTCGAGGGAATCCGCGTCGCCCCCTCGCCGTGGTGGCTGCGCCGCCGACTCCAATTGGTCGGCCTTCGCCCGATCAACAACGTGGTCGATGTCACGAACTACGTCATGATCGAGTGGGGACAGCCGCAACATGCCTTCGACCGGTCCCGTCTGCGTGGCGGCCGCTTGATCGTGCGGCGAGCCCGGCCCGGTGAGGAAATCGAGACGCTCGATCACGTCCGTCGTCCACTCAACCCCGACATGCTCGTCATTGCCGACGCCGAGCGTCCAGTCGGGATCGCTGGCGTGATGGGCGGGCTCGAGAGCGAGATCAGCGACGAGACGACCGATGTCCTCTTGGAAACCGCGAATTTCGACATGCTCAGCATTCGACGCACCGCGCGTACGCTCCGGTTGCGGACCGAGGCCTCCGCTCGCTTCGAGCGCGGGCTCGATCCCAATCTTTGCTGGCCCGCCGCCCAGCGCGCGGTGCAATTGCTCAGCGTACTGGTTCCGACCTGCCGCGTCGTCGCGATGGTCGACCATTATCCGGTCCCGCGCCGACCGTGGCAGATCCGATTCCCGCGCAGCGAGATCCCTCGCCTCCTCGGAGTGGACTATCCGGACGAACGCGTGATCAGCGTCTTCGAAAGCTTGGGGCTTTCGGTCGAGCGTGGATGGGACAATGGGCGCTCAGTTTGGCTGGTCACAGTGCCAACGTATCGCAGCGACATTACGATTCCCGCTGACCTCGTCGAGGAGGCGGCACGCGTCATCGGTTACGACACCATTCCCGAACGTCTGCCGGTGGGACAAACCGTCCCCGTCGAAATCGATCCGGAATTGCGCCTCGTGCGCCAAATCCAAAACGGGCTCGTCGCTGCCGGCCTCCACGAAGTGATCACCTACCCGATGGTCGATGATCAAGCGCTCATGGCACTCACACCGTCGGGCGACCGGCTGCCGGAACGCATCGGCTTCTTCGTACGGCCAACTCAAGAGTTCGTGCGAGCCCGCAATCCAATCCGGCCGGAATGGTCGATCATGCGACCGTCCATGTTACCGACGCTCTTGCGCAACGCTGCCGAACAGCTCAAATTCAATGAAGCGGTCGCCATCTTCGAGACAGGAAAAGTCTACCTACCGCGACAACGAGACGAATTGCCGGACGAGCGCCGTGTAGTCGGCTGTCTGCTCGCGGGGCTCGCGACACCACGTGATCTCTACCAAGACGAGCGTCCGGTCGATTACTTCGATCTCAAGGGCATTCTCGAAACGATCCTGCCTCGGATCGGCGTCGCAGACGTGGCATTCTGCGCGCTCACGCATCCGACACTTCAACCTGGCCGGAGCGCCGAGATCAGCGCACGAGGCCGTCCGATCGGCGTGCTGGGCGAAGTACTGGTGACCGTCGCCGAACGGTTCGGGATCCCGCCACAGACGCGTGTCGTCGTAGCCGAAATCGATATCCCGGCGATCCTGGAGATCGGCCTGGCGCCCATCAGCGTCCGACCGGTTTCGCGCTATCAGCCTGTCGACCAGGACTTCGCGATCGTCGTCGACGAGTCGGTCCCGGCCGCCGATGTCGCGGCAGCCATTCGGGCTGCAGCAGGGCCGTTGGCCACGGAGATCAGGCTGTTCGACGTCTATCGTGGTCCAGCTATACCTCCCGGGAAGAAGAGCCTCGCGTTCCGAGTCATTTTCTCGGCTCCCGACCGCCCATTGAGCGAGGAGGAACTGCAGCGCCTGCGCGAACGGATCGAGCAACAGGTCCGTCGACGGGTCAAGGGAGAGTTCCGCCGGTGACCATTTACCAGCTCACCGAAGCACCGCAACCCATAGAACGCTTGCGCGGCATGCAAGACACCCCCCCTGCTCTTCATCGGCGGCGACAAGCGGTTTTGCGCCGTATCGCTCGCGTGCTCGAGCGTCACGGATACGAATTCATCGAAACACCGATCTTGGAATCCACCGAACTCTTCCTTCGCAAGTCCGGTCCTGAACGGATCGCTCAGCTCTACGCCTTCAGCTTCCGGAATCGCGATATCGCCCTCCGTCCCGAGCACACGGCATCGATCCTTCGCTACTACGTGGAGTCGAGACAGAACGATCCCTTACCGCTGCGCTTCGCGTATGCTGGTCCTGTTTTCCGCTATGAGCGACCGCAAGCTGGGCGTACACGCCAATTCACCGAGATCGGGGGTGAACTGCTCGGTGCTCCGGGGCCGAGCGGGGACGCTGAGGTCATCCACCTCGCTGCTGAGATTCTCGAAGCAGTCGGGATCGTGCCCCGTATCGTCATCGGGCACGTCGGTATCGTGCTGGACTATCTCGCTCATCTGCCCCTCCGGCAACGTGCGCGCGATTGGCTTCTTTGGAGCATGGAGCGACTGCGCAAGGGGCAAACGATCGACATCGAGAGCGAACTCCCGGCATTCGTCGATTCCACCGATATCGTGCAGATCACCCAGGAAGTGCGGACAAAACTCGCCTTGACCACGGAGGACCTGGAACGGTTGATTCTCGCACTGCTGCGAGAAGTCGGCGTGCCGATGACCGGTGCATCCCGCCAGCCCGAGGAGATCGTTCGCGGTGTCCTGGCAAAGCTCCAACGCAGCGCCGATCCTGACGCGTTGCGGCAAGCACTCGCTTTCGCCCGCGAACTGGCGTCCCTCTCGGGTCCGCCGGACGACGTACTCTCCGCGCTCCGCCGGATCGTCGAGCGCTACGGACTCGATCCCGCACCACTGCAGCAAATCGACGAGGTGCTCGATCAGCTCGCCGCCTATGGACTGGAGACCGATCGGATCGTGCTCGCGCCAGGAATGGCACGCGGACTGCACTACTACACGGGCATCCTCTTCGAGATGTATTCCCAAACTGACGAGGGACTGCAACTGTGCGGCGGCGGCCGGTACGACGATCTCGCTCAGCTGCTCGGTGCCCGCCAGCCGCTCCCAGCGTGCGGCTTCGCCGGTGGACTCGAACGGATCGCCGATGCTTCAGCCTTGCAGCCGAAGACCGAGCCACGCCTCCTCGTCACCGCGGCCGATCGCTCCGCCATCGCAGCCGCCACGCGTTTCGCCGAGCAGCTGCGAGCCAGCGGCGCGATCGTCGAACTGGACGTCCGTCAGCGGTCACTTTCTTCCAACCGTCGTTACGCCCGTCGGCGCGGCGTCACTGAAATCCTGATCGTCGACGCGACGGGTTCCGTTCGCCGTATCGACCTCTCCACCGAGGAATGACCTGATGGCCGAACCGCTCCGAATCGCCATCGCTTCCAAAGGTGAATACGAGCAAGCAACCTTGCGTTTCCTCGACAGTGCTGGCCTCAGCGTGTGGCGGCCCAACCCACGTCAGTACGTCGGGCGACTGGCTGGCTTCGAGGACGTCGAGATTCTTTTTCAGCGTACGGCCGATATCGTCCAGCAGGTCGCCAGCGGGGGCGCTGACTTCGGTATCACCGGTTACGATCTTGTCGCCGAACTCGCCGGCGACGATCCCGATGTCCTCGTTGTCTTCGACGATCTCGGTTTCCGGCGCTGTCAGCTCGTCCTCGCCGTCCCCGAAAGCTGGCTGGACGTTACGACACTGGCTGACCTGGCCGACCTCGCTGTCGAGTGGAAGCGACGTGGGCGCACCATGCGCATCGCCACGAAGTTTCCCAATCTGACACGCGAATTCCTGTTGCGCAACGGCGTCAATTACTTCACGCTCGTCGAGGGACACGGCGCGCTCGAAATCGCTCCCGCGCTCGGCTACGCTGATTTGATCGCCGATCTCACCGAAACAGGCGTCACCTTGCGCGAAAATCGGCTCAGGGTACTAGAGGGTGGAGTCATTCTCCGCGCCCAGGCCTGCCTCATCGCGAGTCGGCGAGCGCTGCGGGCAGCACCGCAAAAACTGCAGCAGGCTCGCGCCATCATCGAGCTGATCGAGGCGCGTCTCCGCTCGCGACGCTATCGCCTCATCACAGCGAACATTCGCGGATCAAGCGAGGACGAGGTCGTCCGTCACGTCACGGCACACGCGGCAACGACCGGCGAGCGCGGACCGACCGTTGCGCGCGTCTACCCGAAGTCGGGTGAGGACGGTCCGGGTTGGTACGAAGTGACGATCATCGTTCCACAGCACCTCTTGCTGGAGGCTGTCGACCATCTGCGCTTGGCCGGAAGCTCGGGGATCACCGTGACTTCCCCCGAGTACGTTTTCGATTCCCGCTCTCATGCCTTCGCCCGCCTCTGCCAGGCCTTGGAGGAGAAAGCATGACGCGCACCATTCGCGTGATCGAGAGCATCGCTGAAGCCGAACGCTTCCTGTCCCGCTCCCGTCAAATCCCAACCCACCTCCCTGCCGCCGTGCAGGAACGCATCCGCGCCGTCTTCGGTGGCGATCTGACGCCGCTTCAGGTCGTCGAGCGAATCATCGACGATGTTCGTTCCCAGGGAGACGATGCTGTCCGCCGTTATACGCTCGCGTTCGATGGTGCTCATCTCGATACGTTTCTCGCCACTCCGGAAGAGTTCCTGCGAGCACGTCGAGCGATCACGCCTGAGCTCGAGGCAGCGCTCCGCTTCGCCCGCGACCGCATCGTGGCGTTTCATCGGCGAGCGATCCCGCGCTCCTGGATCGAGTTCGACGAAACGGGCGCCTTCGGACAGCTCGTGCGACCGGTCGATCGCGTCGGCATTTACGTGCCAGGCGGCCGAGCTCCGCTCCCCTCCTCGCTCCTCATGACCGCAATCCCGGCCCAACTAGCTGGTGTTCGTGACATTGTCGTCTGCACGCCACCAGGCCGCGACGGGACGATCTCGCCTGCTGTACTGGCCGCAGCGGAACTTCTCGGTATCGAACGCGTCTTCAAGATCGGCGGTGCCCAGGCGATCGCTGCACTGGCCTATGGCACACAGACGGTTCCAGGTGTCGATATCGTCGCCGGCCCGGGCAATCTCTTCGTCGTCCTCGCCAAAAGACTCGTTTACGGGGACGTCGGGATCGATCAGCTACCAGGGCCAACAGAAACATTGCTGATCGCTGACGAGCAGGCTGATCCGGTGCTCTGTGCGGCTGACTTGCTTGCCCAGGCTGAACACGATCCCCTGGCCTGCGCGATCTTGATTACTCCAGCGCGCACGCTTGCCCACAAAGTGGCGCAGGAACTGGAACGGCAGCTCCAGCAGCTGGACCGGAGCGAGATCGCTCGTGCTGCCTTGGAAGCGAATGGAGCCATCATCATCGTTCCTGATCTCGAGCGCGCCTTCGACCTGGCCAATCTCTTCGCGCCGGAACACCTCTGTCTGCTTGTCCGCGATCCCTGGCGCTATCTCGACCGGGTCCGTCATGCTGGTGGTGTCTTTCTCGGCGAGACTTCACCCGAGGTCATCGGCGATTACACCGCCGGCCCCAGTCACGTCATGCCGACCGGCCGGACCGCACGCTTCGCTTCACCTGTGACCGTACAGACGTTTCTGAAGGTGACGAGTCTCGTCGCGGTCGCACCGAAGGCGCTGGAACAGCTCGGAAGCCCCGCTCTTCAACTGGCCATGAGCGAGGGGCTCACTGCACATGCAGCTGCCATCGAGCATCGCCTGGAGCGCACGCGGCCTGATTGATTCAGGGTGGTGCCAACTGACGGAGCGCAGCGACGATACGCTCCTCGAGGGACGGGGCACGCCGCACCTCGGGATGGGTTGCGGCTTGCCGTGCCTCCTGCGCCGTATAGCCGAGCGCTTGGAGCGCGGCGACCAGTTCCTGGTCGATCGGCTCCCCCGCCTGCACCTCGGTGAGTGCAGGTAAGCGACCCCGCAACTCGAGCACGATGCGGCTGGCGGTCTTCTTCCCGATACCTGGTGCGCGAGCGAGTTCCTCGATCCGCTCTCCACGAATCCACTCGGTCAACCGATCCGGTGCTGCCAAGGAAAGTAAGCTCAATGCCCCACGTGGTCCGACGCCGCTCACAGCCAAGAGCGAAAGAAACAGCTCCAGCTCCGCTTCGGTCGCGAATCCGTAGAGCGCAAGCTCATCCTCGCGCACGATCAGGTGCGTGACCAACGACACCAGGTCTCCGGGCTCGCCGAGTTCTTGCAACGTGGTCGCTGACGTTTGGACGCGAAAGGTCACACCCTGAACGTCGACGAGAACTTCGCCAGAACGTTTCGCGACCAGCGTACCACGCACTCCCCGAATCACCGGGCATCCCTCTCGGAAGGGAGAGTCAGACGATAAACGCGTCGAGCGTTCTCGCTGAGAACGAGAACGAGTTCCTGTTCCGTCAAACCGCTTTCCCTTCGCACTCGTTCGAGAAAACGGCCTTGCTTCAAGACCGGAAAGTCGCTCGCAAATAGCACCCGTTCGACACCCACGAGGTCAACGACAACACGGAACACGGAAAACCGATAGAGATACGTGCTGGCAGCCGAGTCATAGACCAGATTGCGCGTCACCGCGGCAACCTCTGGCATGAGTTCGTAGAACGGCAAGCCTCCACCCCAATGGGCCGCCACGACGACTATATCGGGAAAGCGTTCGAGGAAGCGCACGAAACGTTGCGGCCAGGCGGTCCCCTTTCCAGGATAGTCATGGCCCAAGGGCTCACTGACGTGAGCCATGATCGGTCGCCCTGCTGCACGGCATACTTCGACCATTTCGGTCAGCTGGTCGGGTTCTGACCAGTCGAAGCCTTGGGCATCCGCGTTCAGCTCCCCGATTCCGCACGCCCCGGCCGCGAAACTGCGGACCGCCTCCGCAGGAGCCGAGCGATGGTGCGGGACGACCGTCGCCAACCAGGCGATTCTCCCCCCGCTCGCACGGGAAGCCTCGGCAAGATAGTCGTTGTGATAGGCGCAGAGTCCTGAATCGGCCCAGGGAAAGCCAGCCGCAATCGCAACGTTTATTCCCGCCTCCTCCATCGAGTTGGCGAGTTCCTCCGCCGTGACGAGGCGAGCCCGCGGGTTACCGTAGAGGAGTCCGAACCAACGGTCTCGCTCGCAGTATGCGGCCCGGCTTCGGACGATGTCCGGCGGGAAGATATGGACATGCGCATCGACGACCGGGATCATCCACCGGGACCCAAGACGAGAATGACACCGATCAGAGCGATGAAGACGAGGAGACCGATGATCAACAGGACGATCATCCAGCGGCTACTGGATTCCTCTGCAGCTGGCGACGGTTCGACCGGTAGATCGGCTGGCTTGAGCCAGGCGACGACTGCTGTTGCATTGTCTTGCGTGCCAGAGGCGAGTGCCTTTTCCACCAGTGTCCGAGCGGCACGTTCGGGCGACTCAGCGAGCACGACAGATGCGATCTCGTCGTCCTTTACCACATCGTGAACACCGTCGGTCGTGAGGACAATCCGATCATCGCTCATCAGCCGGACTTCGAAAATGTCGATATCGACGCGAGGTCGATAGCCGAGTGCCCGCGTGATCACATTCCGATACGAGCTCCCGCGTGCCTCGTCCGGCGTCAAGAGACCTGCCTCCACCTGCTCGGCTACCAGCGAGTGGTCACGCGTGATCTGGGTGGCACGACGCGCGCGCACGAGATACGCCCGACTGTCTCCCACATTGGCAACGGTCAGACTGTCGCCCCGGATCACCGCTGCCACTAACGTCGTTCCCATGAGATGCGTTTCGCCCTGCGGTTCCCATTCTCGATAGATTCGCTCGTTGGCAGCCCGGAAGGCTTGTTCCAGCCGTTTCGCGATCTCGGTTGGCTGGACAGGTGCAGCGTAGAACTGCGAGCGCAGCGTCTCCACCGCGAGCTGCGCAGCGACCTCACCACCGCGATACCCGCCCATCCCATCGGCTACGGCCAAAAGGACGCCACACTCCTGAGCCTCTGGCGAAGCCGGATCGGTGATCAGGACCGCATCCTCGTTCTGTTCGCGCACCGGTCCGGGATCGGTCGCAGCTCCGACCAACAGTGTGGTCTCTCGAATCCGTGTGCGGGTACTCACGATCGACCGCACCCTTCCGCTCGTCCGGACCAAGTATGTGCGGCCCTTTCGCTCCTCGCAACTCCGCTGCACTCTTGTGCGACCTGCACGATGAGTCGCGAGCGACCGTGACTCGTTCTGTCACATTGTTGTAACGACGAGCCACCATCAACGATCTATCATCCAAGTAGCGGGCAGCTTCACCCGCGGGAGGGAGTGCAACGATGCGACCCCAACCCGCCTCCGAACAGTGGCAGTGCGAGCTCATCGGCGAACTGATCCTGCGGTATTACTTCCTCCAGCCAGCTCCGACGCAGTGGGTCGCCGTCGGCTTGTTGGGAACGGAAGCGGGTACGATCTTCCGCGTCGGTTGTGGCAGCGAGCCGGAGACTGCGCTGGTCGATCTCCGAGAGCGGCTGCTTGTTGCGCTCAGCGAACTCACGGAGCGATCGGTGCCCTCACGGCTGGTCAACTGCGCTGCCTGACAAGTCCGCGCCTCTGTCCAGGGCCCGGAACGTCGCTACCTCCGCTCATCGAGAAATCCCAGAGGGCTGTTCGACTCACCCGATTTTCCTCACTCTGGCGTGAACGTTCGACAACGATACGCGCGACATGGGATATCGCTCCCGAGGATCTGGTTTGCGCGGTACGACACGCGCGAGTTGCCTCGGCACGCAGCCAATTGCCTCACGTCCCCACTGGGCTGGCAGCCACCGAATGGCGCGGCGAGTACCCGCGCGCCGTCCTGCTCCTGATCGCGTCGCCGGAGACCGATGGTCCGACCGGTCGTCATCACACTGTTTCTGTTCAGCGCCCGAAATCCCCGATGCGCCGAACCGGTTCCCGTTCGGCGGACCGAGTTCTCACATCGGTGCCCAGGGCCGCAAGACCGAATTTGACGACCACTCACGAACGTTCGAACGACCGCGGAAGATTCACGAGGTATGAGTCACCCGGGCCGCCCCGGGACAGCAGTGCGCGGTTAGCCAGACATCGGTCACCCATCCAGGCTACACCAACGCACCAGAACGCTAGCCCCTGTAAGCGAACCAGAAGGGATCATCGGATGCCGACCGACCGCTCGAAACCGACCACCTTGCTGCAAGACAGGCACGAATGGAGGAAAACGTGGGTCACAGCTCGAACGGGTGGCACTCGATGCACGGGTCGTTCCCGCTGCTGCGTATCGAGAAGGCGGCCAGCGCGAGACTCAGTCGTCCGATCGGGCAGAAACGCTTTTCCCGCTCCAGTGCGCGGTTGTCACGCCGTGACGGGAACAGCTGGGTCGGCCAGCCGATAGCCGAGTCCCGGCCGGGTCTGGATGATGCGATGTGGCTCCTCGTCGTCGCGCAGTTTAGCCCGCAACCGGCTCACCCACGTGCGCAGGTAATAGGTCTCGCGAATGAACTCCGGCCCCCAGACATGACTGAGGAGTTCACTGTGGCGCACCACCCGACCGGGTTGACGGGCCAACTGTTCCAGGAGCGACCACTCGGTTCGGCTGAGTCGGACTTCCTGGCCATCGACGAAGACGCGTCGATTCGCCAGGTCGATCGTCACGCGATCGTATTGCAAGAGTGGTGACCGATCCACAGTTGGAGAGGTACGGCGCAGGACTGCCTCGATGCGCGCGACGAGTTCATCGAGATAAAACGGCTTGGCAACGAAGTCATCGGCACCCAACTCGAACCCTCGGATGCGATCGTCCGGAGCGGCGCGAGCGCTGACGATGATCACCGGCACGGCTGACCGCAGGCGGATATCCTGCAGTAATTCGAACCCGCAGCGATCCGGAAGCACGATATCCAGGAGCACGAGATCCGGCTCATGCCGATCGAGCGCGCCCAATGCCGCCTCTGCCGTCGCCGCGACGACGAGGCTGTAGCCGCGCGTCGTCAAGGTAGCCCGGAGCAAACGCTGGATGACCGGATCACCGTCGACGAGAAGGACGAGTCGTCTCCGCATGCCAACCCCCCATCACCCCGGCAATCGATACCGGGACAGGATCGTCCCCGTTGTCGACCTGATCCGCAGCGATTCCATCGTAGTCGCTTCTGTGCTGCTCGTCAAGAAGTCTCCTGCTCGTTCTTCCACAGCGCCGACGGTGCACGACTCCATCGCGCGATTCCGGCAACGATGATCACTGACCGATCACTTCCCGGCTCCGCTTCCCGACACGGCTTTTTGCTCGCTTTCATCGGCACGGTCGGGTGACCCGATTTCCCGGTGCTGAGGAGCGCATCTCGGTCGACCGATACAACCCATTTCTGGAGCAGCGCTCAGTCGGGACGAGAGGCATCATTCCCTGGTACAGCCAGACACGACGCAACTCGAGGAAATCAAAGGTATCGCGTCGTCCCCCTTATTCCCTGACGTGCTACCACCGGGCTTGCAGCCTGCTCGATTACGAGTCATACTTCGCCGGGAACGAAGGACAGCGTTGTGAACGATCCGGACCGATCGACCTTACCCAACGAGCAGCAGATCGCGAGTCGATTGGCGGGTGCCCGCGAGCAACTTGCCATCTTGACCGAAGCGCTCCGCACGCGACGTCCGGTTCTCGCCGAGGCTGCCGCCTGCGCCGTGATCGACCAAGCACTCAAGACAGTCACGGCAGCCCTGCACGGTTTCAATCTTTTGCTTCCCCAACCGCTTCCAGCCGAACGGGTGAGTTGGAGAAACCTCCGGGCTCGCTTTGTTGCTGTGCAGGTAGAGAGTGCGGTGTTGGACCTCGTCGAAGAACAGCTCAGGCCGCGTTCCGGTTGGCTGTGGTGGCTCGACCGGAAAGAGCATGCCAGCACCTTCGCCCCGCTCCTCCGCTTCGACAGCGAGGCTGGATCAGTGGCGATCTGGCGCGACCCGCTCGATCCTACTGCCGGTATGGAGCCGGGAGCTCCGGAAGACTATTTAGCGACCGTTCTGCAGCGAATCGAAGAACTGACGCGCGAAATCGGGCGCCTTGCCCGCAAGGATGCCGAGGCTTACCGGCAGGCAGCTCGACGGCAACCCGGGAGAATGCTGTGATTCCTCACGCAACCGATGTCAATAGCGAAGAACCCGCGCGCCAGAGAGCTCACCTTCCGAGAGACTTCCTTTCTTCGTTCTGCCGATAGCGCGATCGGTGAGCCGACGTTCTTGTCGCGTACGGACCCGTTTCCAGTGAGGCACGCGACATGGGTCGCGGCGACGGAGGAACTCGCACCCTGATCGCGGGAGCGGGCAGGCGCTCTGCTGCTGACATACTCGATCACACCACGAGCAACCCTTGACATGAGAGCGATCGTCTGCTAGTCTGAGACCGAGTGCGAAGCCTCGGGAGGGCCAGCAGGTGGATGCACCGGATCGCAATCGGATGCAGCTGATGACACGGGGCCAGCTTTGCGTGTCCTGCTGGGAACCTCTCATTGTGCGGCGTTCGCTCAGCACCATTCTCTCCGTCGTACTCGTAGTACTCGTACTTACGAGCCTGCTGCTGGTGGGAGGCTGAGCGAGCGCGATCCAATAACCAGCAAGGAACGAAGCGTCTCGCGAGCCTCCCCCAGCGGGAGGCTCGCGATGTATCGACGACTGTCGAGAAGGGAGGGCGAACTGATGGCGATCGAGACGAAGGAACGACGAACGGTCGAGGAAGAGCCACAACGCGAACCGCAACTCGGTGCGCACTTGGTGATGCAGGCGCTGGTTCGCGAAGGGGTGGAAGTGATCTTCGGTTATCCCGGCGGGGCGATCCTCCCCGTCTACGATGCATTGCCGAGTTATCCGATCCATCATGTGCTCGTCCGTCATGAACAGTCGGCAGCGTTTGCCGCTGATGGCTACGCTCGGGCAACCGGCAAAGTCGGCGTTTGTATGGCAACCTCTGGCCCCGGCGCCACCAACCTCGTCACTGGGATCGCTAACGCGATGATGGATTCCATTCCCATCGTGGCGATCACGGGACAAGTGCCACAAAGCGTGATCGGGATGGACGCATTTCAAGAGACGGACATCACGGGGATCACCCTGCCCATCACCAAGTACAACATGGTCATCCGGAGTGTCGAAGAGATCGGGCCAGCCATTCAGAAAGCCTTTTACCTCGCGCGCAGCGGTCGGCCAGGGCCGGTTCTGATCGATATTCCCAAGGACGTGCAGCTGGCCAAGGGGTATTTGGCCCCCAGACAGGAATTGCATCTGCCTGGTTACCGACCGACCATCGTGCCGCATCGCCGACAAATCCGGCGGGCAGCGGAACTCATCCGGCAAGCCGAGCGCCCGCTCATCCTTGCCGGTCACGGCATCATCATCAGCGGTGCCACCGAAGAACTCGTTCGGTTTGCCGAACGGACACAGATTCCCGTCGGCTTGACGCTCCTCGGGATCAGCGGTTTTCCCGCCTCTCACCCGCTCTGTCTCGGCATGGTCGGCATGCACGGACTCGCGCACGCCAATCGAGCGATCCACGAAGCGGACCTCATCATCGGCATCGGCATGCGTTTCGATGACCGCGTGACGGGTCGACCGAGCGAATTCGCGCCACACGCGAAGATCATCCATATCGATATCGACCCTGCGGAAATCGGCAAAGTCCTCAAGACCGAAGTGCCGGTGGTGGGCGATGCCCGCGAGGCCCTGCGCTTGTTGCTCGAGGAACTCGAACCGCTCGAGCACGACGACTGGCTCAGCGCGATCCGCAGTTGGTACCGACCGATCCGCACCGAGCCCTCGGGACCCGACGGAGCTTTGCAGCCGCAATACGTGATCGCCCGGCTCCATGCCCTAACCGAGGGAAAGGCGATCGTGACGACCGACGTCGGTCAGCATCAGATGTGGACGGCCCAGCTCTACCGCTGCGACATTCCCAAACAGTGGATCAGCTCGGGCGGATTGGGTGCTATGGGCTTCGGTGTGCCGTCAGCGATGGGCGCAGCGATCGGGCGACCGGATGCCGAAGTGTGGGCGGTTGTCGGCGACGGCGGCGTCCAGATGACGCTCAACGAGTTCGCCACGCTCGTGGACGAGCAACTCAACGTCAAAGTGGCCATTATCAACAACGGGTATCTCGGTATGGTACGGCAATGGCAACAGTTGTTCCACAACCGCAATTACTCCGAGACGCCCATCTCCAGCCCGGACTACGTTTTGCTGGGCCAGGCCTACCGCATGGCGGCCCGTCGCGTGACACGACCTGCCGAGGTCGACGACGCGATCACTTGGGCACGCTCGTTCCGTGGCCCAGCCCTCATCGAGTTCGTGGTGAACCAGGAAGAGAACGTGTTCCCGATGATTCCATCGGGGGGATCGTTCCGCGACATGATCGACGATTACCGGATCGAGGGGGAATGGTGAGCGTGCGGAGCCATACGCTGGTCGTCTTGGTCGAAGACAAGCCGGGTGTCATGAACCGGATCGTCAGCTTGTTCCGCCAGCGCGGATTCAATATCGACTCGATCGCCGTCGGCCACTCGGAGACGCCCGGCTTGTCCCGTATCACGCTCGTCGCGCAGGGTGACGATCGCAAGATCGAACAACTGGTCAAACAGCTGTACAAGATCCTCGAAGTGATCAAGATTACCGATGTGACGGACGAAAACTTGATTCAACGCGAACTCGCCTTGATCAAGGTCACAGCGACGGACCGGAATCGTAGCGACATCATGCGCTTGGTCACGGACGTCTATCAGGCGCGCATCGTGGACGCGACTCCCGATTCGCTCATCGTCGAGGTCACCGGACCACCGGATAAGATCGATTCTTTGATCACGATGGTGCGGTCTTACGGGATCAAGGAGATCGCCCGTTCCGGCGTCATCGCCATGGCCCGCGGTGCGCGAGTGGTTGCGACAACTCCACAGCCCGTTGTAGCATGAGACATGGAGACTCGGTTATCGAGCAGTTGGAGGGTAAAGAGACCGATGGCGACAATCTATTACGACTCGGATGCCGATCTCGCGTACCTCGCTGGCAAGACCGTCGCCGTTTTGGGTTATGGAAGTCAGGGTCACGCCCATGCCCAGAACTTACGTGACAGTGGCGTCCAGGTAGTGGTCGGCCTGCACGAGGGAAGCCGCAGCCGCGAGCGAGCAAAGTCCGACGGCTTCGAGGTTCTCACTCCACGCGAAGCGGCCGCTCGTGGCGACATTATCTCCATGCTGATGCCTGACCACGTCCAGAAGGGCGTCTACGAGGAGAGCGTCGCGCCGGAGCTCCGTCCAGGAAAACTCCTCATGTTCGCTCATGGTTTTAACATTCACTATGGGCGCATCGTGCCGCCGCCGGACGTCGATGTCGCGATGGTCGCACCGAAGAGCCCAGGGCACATCTTGCGCGATCTGTATGTCCAGGGGATCGGCGTACCCGCACTCGTTGCCGTCCACCAGGACGCCAGTGGCCAGGCCAAGCAGATCGCGCTGGCTTATGCGAAGGGGCTCGGCTGCACCAAAGCAGGTGTCATCGAGACAACGTTCAAAGAAGAAACGGAGACTGACCTCTTCGGCGAACAAGCGGTACTCTGTGGTGGCGTCAGTCACCTGATCCAAGCCGGCTTCGAGACGCTGGTCGAAGCAGGATACCAGCCCGAGGTGGCCTACTTCGAGGTCCTGAACGAACTCAAGCTGATCGTTGATCTGATCTACGAGGGTGGCCTCAAGTTCATGCGCTACTCGGTCAGCGATACCGCGGAGTATGGTGACTATGTGAGCGGCCCCAAAGTCATCGACGACCATGTACGCGAAACGATGCACAAGCTCCTGCAGGATATCCAGACGGGACGTTTCGCTCAGCAATGGATCGCTGAGAACGAGGCTGGTCGTCCTAACTTCTACCGAATGCGCCAGGAGCATCTGCAACACCCGATCGAGGAAGTGGGTGACCGCCTCCGAGCGATGATGCCCTGGCTCAAGCGACGCGAAATTCCGTCCTGACAACCGAACCCACCGGAAACAGGAAGGGGTATTCGGCGAGCGGTCGAATACCCCATGCCTTTCTCCGTGGGTATCATTTGCTATACTGTCGGTGTTGTGCGTGGAAGCGCTGAGCGCCTGAAGATCGGGGGATTTACAAAACGATGGCGTTGTACAAGGCGCAAAAGGCAGCGATCATCGAACAGTTCCGTCAGCATGAGAACGACACCGGTTCGACCGAAGTGCAAGTCGCGCTGCTGACCGAACGGATCAACATCCTGACCGAGCACCTGCGCGAGCACAAGCATGACTATCATTCCCGGCGTGGACTGATGAAGCTGGTCGGTCAGCGCCGACGCCTGCTGCGCTACTTGAAGCGGACCGATGCGCAACGATACCAGGCACTCATCCAACGACTCGGGCTCCGCGGATAATCGCGGCGTCGATCATAACCATTCCGGCTCGGTCGGTACCGGCCGGGTACCGCAGCGTACCCAGCGCGACGTCGATCCGTGCCTTCTCGCGATGGCCCAGGGTGTTGTCCCCTGGGCCATCTCATTGCAGCGAGCGAGAGCACGACTGTGCGTTGCCACGATACGATCACGAACGGAGGAGAGTGGGAGCCATGCCACCGATCATCCATGAGCGCTCCATCGAGATTGCCGGTCGTCTCCTGACGATCGAAACTGGCCGGGTAGCGGAGCAAGCTGATGGCGCCGTCCTCGTGCGCTACGGCGAAACCGTCGTCTTGACGACGGTCGTCGGCGCAAAACAGCCGGTCGAAGGAATCGACTTCTTCCCCTTGACGGTCGAGTACGAAGAGAAAATGTACGCCGCTGGCAAAATACCCGGCGGCTTCTTCAGACGCGAGGGTAAGCCATCCGAGGCCGCGATTCTCGCCGCCCGGCTCACCGACCGCCCGATCCGTCCCCTGTTTCCCAAAGGCTATCGGAACGAGGTCCAAGTCATTTCGACGGTTCTCTCTGCCGATCAAGAGAACGAACCAGATGTCCTCTCCATCATCGGTGCGTCAGCTGCCCTCACTTTGTCCGACATCCCCTGGTACGGGCCAGTCGGTGCCGTCCGAATCGGCGAACTCGATGGTGAGTTAGTGATCAACCCAACGAGCCATCAGCTCCTCGAAAGCCGGATGGACATCGTTGTCGCTGGCACGGCCGATGCCATCCTGATGGTCGAAGGGCAGGCGAACGAGATCTCGGAAGACCGCTTTATCGAAGCTGTTGTCCGAGCACATCAGGAGATCAAGCAGATCGTTGCTGTGCAGCTCGAACTCCAGGCTGTGGCTGGCAAACCGAAACGAGAATTCGTGCCACCGCTAGAAAATGTCGAGCTCAAACAGCAGATCGCCGACTATCTCGGTGATCGGCTGCGTGAGGCTGTCTTCAATCCAGACAAGACACTGCGCGTCCAGGCGACCGCTGCACTGCGCGAGGAAGTCATCGCTCACTTCGTTCCGAACGAACCACTGGCCATTGGCACTCCCCAGTCTGGTCTCCCGACCGCAAAGGAAGTGGGCGACTTGTTCGATTCCCTGGTCAAGGAACTGGTGCGCCGCACGATCCTCGAACAGGGCGAACGCCCTGATGGTCGCAAGCCGGACGAAATCCGCGAGATCTGGATCCAGGTCGGTCTGCTTCCGCGACCGCATGGCTCTGCACTGTTCACGCGCGGCCAAACGCAAGTCCTCACGGTCTGTACGCTGGGAACCAAAGAAGAGGAACAATTCCTCGATTCCCTGGGAATCGAGGAAACCAAGCGCTACATGCACCACTACAACTTTCCACCCTTCAGCACTGGTGAAATCCGGCGGCTGCGTGGTCCGAGCAGGCGAGACATCGGCCACGGCGCTCTGGCCGAGCGCGCTCTTCTGGCTGTCCTACCGAGCGAAGACGAATTTCCCTACACGATGCGACTCGTCTCGGAAGTTCTCAGCTCCAACGGCTCGACCTCGATGGCTAGCGTCTGCGGCTCCAGTCTCGCCTTGATGGATGCCGGTGTCCCTATCCGCAAGCCGGTCGCCGGCGTGGCGATGGGACTCGTTACCGATCAGACGACCGGCCGCTACACCATTCTCACTGACATCCAGGGAATCGAGGATGCCCTCGGCGACATGGACTTCAAGGTTGCAGGCACGCGCGACGGAATCACCGCCATTCAAATGGATATCAAGGTGATGGGAATCACTCCCGAGATCATGCGCGACGCGCTCGAACAAGCGCGCCGCGGTCGTCTCTTCATCCTCGACAAGATGTGCGAGGTGATCGACGCCCCCCGTCCGGAGATGTCGCCGTATGCACCACGCATCCTGCGGATCAAGATCAAGCCCGAACAGATCGGCGAAGTGATCGGGCCGGGCGGACGAGTCATCCGCGCCATCCAGGAGCAAACCGGAACCAAGATCTCGATCGAAGAGGATGGCACTGTCTTCATCAGTGCTGCCAACGAGGACGCTGCGCGACGCGCTGTTCGGGAAATCGAGCGGCTCACCCGGGTGCCGGAGGTCGGCGAAATCTTCTACGGCCGCGTGGTCACCATCATCCCCTCCGGCGCCTTCGTCGAGATCCTTCCCGGCAAGGACGGCTTCCTCCACATTTCAGAGATCGCTCCCGAGCGGGTCCGCTCAGTGGAGGATGTCCTCAAGGTCGGACAAGAGATCAACGTCATGGTCATCGGTGTCCGCCCGGACGGCAAGATTAACCTTTCCCGCAAAGCTCTCCTGGAGAAGGAAGCGGCAGAACGTGCCGCCACAGCACAAGCACCAGCCGATGGGCGAAGCCACCAGCCGCGAGCACCTCAGCGGCCGAGTGGAACGGCTCAGCCTGAGCGACGCCCTGGTCCTCCAACACCCCGGCGACCGGAACAGCGTGGTCCGAGCCGCCCACCACGACCACAAGCTCAGCGTTCCACCCCACCACCTGGTCAATACCGCATCGGAGACCGCCTCAAGGAACTTCTGGGGGAAGACGAACCGAATTGACCCACCTTCCCACGCCGGGCTCGTCGTGCCTACTCGCCCAGCAATGACGAGCCCGGCACGGATATCCGCTCACTCGGCCACGAGCGAGCGACGTTCGGGCGCAGCCAGTGCAGTACGCTCGAGCCAGATCAGGGCGATCACACCCACCAACACGCCGAACCAAAGTGTCCCGAGACGGATCGCGACGGTAGCGGCTGCTGCGACCGCTGCCCCGATGCCCGGTCGCAGCACGATCAAGAGTCCAGCAATGCTGGCCTCGGCGGCTCCTAAGCCACCGGGCAAGAGCGAGAGAGCTCCAGCGATCGAAGCCGCCGAAAGGGCAAACGTCGCCACCGCCGCGAGCTGCCCATCGGGGGACAAACCGAAACCGACCAGGATGAAGAAGAGCGCTGCACACTCGAGCGACCAGGAGACGATGCTCATCCCGCTGACGAGGAGAAGTCGCCGCCAGGCGAGGAGTTCCCGAGCTGCCTCATAAACGGTCATGATCGCATCGGTCCGTTTCCGAGCGAACGGAACGCGCTCGGCCAGGCGCAACAACGGGATAACCACCCGCTCCTGTTGCACCAGCCACAGACCGACGAGGACGAGAACCCCCAACAGGACGAGGGGTTGCCAACCCCAGCCGGTCCCGAGCACGGCACTCGCCAGACCCAAAACGAGCATCGCGATTCCGTCCGTCAATCGCTCGATCGCCACCACCGGTACGATCGGCGCCATCGGTACCCGGGCGAGCTTTGCGACCAGCAGTGCCTTGATCCACTCTCCGACCTTTCCCGGTGTGATAGACATGGCAAAACCGGCCAAGAAAATACTCAGGCTCGTCGTTCGGGGTAGGTGACGGACGCCGACCCATCGCAGAAAGAGTTCCCATTTGAGGAAACGCAGCAGGTAATTTCCCGTCGTCAAGGTCAGAACGAGCGGAACGAGCGGCCATGGGAAACGCGCGAGAACCGGCAAGACGGCCCGGACATCGGCCACGACCAGGACACCGGCAAGTACGGCGATACCGAAAGCGAGACCGGTGAGCACACGTCGCCAGACCGACCGTCCGCCGAGCACCTCGGACTCGTTCACCGACTGGTCCATCGCCACCTCGCACCAGTGTGTTACCCTTGCCGACCGGACAGCGAAACGGCTGATCGGAGCGTGCGATGCTCGAAGAACTGCATGACAAGTACGAGCGATTGCTGGAGCGTCTCCGGTGCCTCGGTTCCGTCGTGGTCGCCTTCAGCGCTGGCGTCGATTCCACGTTTCTTCTTTACGCAGCCCGGGAAGCGCTGGGTGACCGCGTCATCGCGGCAACCGGGCTGTCGGAAACCTATCCCGAGGAAGAGATCGAGGAAGCGCGTCAACTCGCCCGCGAACTCGGTGTCCATCACATGCTGATTCGAACCGAAGAATTGACTGATCCACGGTACGCGTCGAACTCCCATCAGCGATGCTTCTTCTGCAAGCAGGAACTGTACAGCAAGCTCCGAGCGCTCGCCGACGCAGCAGGTTTTGCCGCCGTCATCGATGGGACGAATGCGGACGACCTCGCAGACTATCGCCCCGGCTTGCGGGCAGCCCGTCAACTCGGCGTGTACCACCCGCTTGCCGAAGTAGGGCTGACCAAGCGCGAGATCCGCGAACTCAGCCGTCGCTTCGGCCTCCGCACCTGGGACAAGCCAGCATACGCCTGCCTTTCGTCCCGCTTCCCCTACAGCACCCCGATCACCGTCGAGAAGCTGCGTCAGGTGGCCGCAGCCGAGCGAGCTCTTCGGGAGCTGGGGTTCCGTGCTTTCCGAGTACGGCATCATGACCAGATCGCTCGTCTCGAACTCCAACCAGAAGACTTCCCGCGCGCGCTCGAGCTGCGCGATGAGATCGTGACACGGCTACGGGCTGCTGGTTATGAGTTCATTACACTCGATCTCGAGGGCTATCGTTCCGGCAGCTTCAACCGTACCCTTCCGGACGCCCTGAAAGTCGGGAGCACCGGCCACTCATGACCTTCGCCCCGATCGACCGAGCCGGACCAGCCGTCGAGTTTTGGGTTCAGGTCCAGCCGCGCGCTCAGCGAGCGGAAGTTGCTGGTTCGCGACGCGATGCCCTGCTCGTCCGAGTGACAGCACCGCCGCGTGACGGTGAGGCGAACGAAGCGGTCCTCCGCCTTCTCGCCGAGACGCTCCATCTCCCCCGCGGGAGTATCCGCATCATCGCCGGGACAGCGCAGCGACGCAAGCGCATTCGCATCGACGGCCTGACCAGCAAGGAATTACTGGAGCGACTCGCTCCCATCCTTCACCGCTCCTGAGTCGGCCGCCCACCGGCGAATCGTCGCCAGAGCCAGTACAACGCGGTTGCCCCGAGTCCCACCATTACCCCTGCCCTGACGAGCTGGCTGGAACGCGGCTGCGGGCGTCCACGTCCGACTCCACGCGGCGGTTGATACCAGAGTAGCTGCCACCACAGTTGCGCTACCTCGCAGACGGCACGCCGGATCACTCGCACGCTACCGCCGGATGGTTCACCGCTCAAACGCGGATAGTGGCGGACACCGACCTCGACGATGGTCGCTCCCGCGCGTTGTGCCTTGACCAGGAGTTCCGTATTGACCAGTGCCCCGTTCATCGTCAAGTGCAACGCACGGACGAGATCACCTCGGAGCACTTTAAAGGCGCAATCGATATCCCGAACGGTGATACCGAACAGCAGCCGCATCGCTGCATTGAAGATCGCGGCATAGACGAGACGGATCCAGGGATCACGCCGCTTGACCCGATACCCGGCAACGATGTCCGCATAGGGAACAAAGGGTGCCAGATGCGCGAAGTCAGCTGGATCGAACTGTTGATCAGCATCCATGAACATGATCAGGTCACCGCGTGCCGCGGCGAAGCCGGAACGCAGGGCAGCACCGTATCCGCGGTTGGTCTCATGGTGAACCACCCGCACACGCGGATCGGAAGCAGCGAGTCGGTCAGCGATCTGGCTCGTACCGTCCCGGCTTCCATCGTCGACGATGACCACCTCGAAGTCCTCGACAAGAGCTGGCAAAACCTCCAGCGCTCGCCGGACGACTGCTTCCAAATTCGCTGCTTCGTTATACGCAGGTAGGACGAGCGAGAGCGTGCCACTGATCGGCAGCATCGTCGCTCGAGTCTCGCTCGGGAGTCTGTTCATTTCGGCATCTCCTGCAACGCCCGATATGCCGGCCGAGGGTTCCAGTCAGCATAAACCACGGACCAGGGATACTTCTCATCGCTCGGTTGCGTGATCGTACTGAAGTTCAGGTTCCAGACCAGAAGCACACCGGCCCACGGCCACTGCGAGCGTGCGATCTGGAATGCGCGGACGAGATACTGCGCCTGCTGCTGCTCGCTGATGTACCTACCGTACTCGTAGCCAGGAGCCTGGTTTGCCGTCGACCAGCCGAACTCGGTTAGCCACACCTGCTTGGCACCATCGCCGTTTTCGACCATGACCTGCCGGATCTGTTCTGCGCGACGGAAGTAGAAGCTCGGGTGGTCGATCCAGCCCGGTCCCGGTCCCGGTCGTTCCGGCCACAGGGCATCAGGCGGGTTGAGCGTGCCGCCGGGATGTGTCGCGATGTGGTCGAAATAGCGCTTGATCTCGCCATTGTTGTAGGCATACGCCTGCCGCAAGTACTCCACGTCGTCGATCGCGATCGAGGGATCCATCACACCAGTCGGCGTGAGACCACCGAAGAGGACGATCGCCTTCGAATCGCCGCGTTTCACTCCCTGATAGCCTTCCTTCAGCAGACGTACATAGCGACCGACATCGACGTGTCCGCCGGTTTCCAGCGCCAAATTCTGTTCATTCCAGATTTCCCAGGCATGAACCTTGCCAGCGTAACGCTTGGCGAGGAACTCCATCAGTTTCCCGAACGGTGCCGGATCAGCCGGTATACCGCCGTTCGGATCAGCCCATGCCGGTGCCTTGACGACGCTCACCACGACTTTCACGCCATTGCGTGATGCTGCATCGATGATGCGATCGAGGGCATGCGTATCGTATCGTCCCGGTCGCGGCTCGATATCCCGCCAAATCGCCTGCACACGTATCCAGGAGAAGCCTGCACCCTTGACGAGCTCCATCGTCCGCTGATTGAAACCGTCACCGTCGTTGTCTCCGCGCCACGCCACATTGAACCCATAACCGACATGAGGACCATACTGCCGCTTCCGGATAGGATCGTAGGGCGGCAAAGTCGCATCCTGCTTGGCTCGGGCCTCGGCAGGAGCTCCCCGGGCCTGGAGGTATTCCCACCCTAAGAGACCGAGCAACACTTCATATGGGGTTCCGCGATTCTCAGGATGGTACTCGAAGCGTGCGCGCTCGAAGTACTGCACCGTGTACGAGCGCCCATCTCCCGCCGGAGGTGGCGGATTTTGCTCCGTGAACTCCTCGGAGAGCGGTAAGCCGAACACCCGCCATCCCCCATACCGATCCCAGTAGTTCTTGAAGCCGTATGCCAGGGAATGCTTCGTCTCCGGGAAATACCGCCGATCCGTGGTATCGGGAAACCAGGCCACCGGTCGGAACGGCTCCTCCTTCTCGCGACCACTCACCCGCCACGCTCCGACCCGCACGAGCTGGACTTCGTCGACTGTTCCGGCCTTTTCCGGGTGATACTCGAAGACGGCCCGCTCGAAATATTGTCGCCAATACCCATCCTGCTGAAAGACACCCGTTATCGGGTACCCGAAGACAAAGAGAGCTCCTTGCGTTTCCCAGAAGCGGCGGAACGGCCCCTGGACCCAGAAACCTGTTTCGGGAAAATAGCGTGGCATCTCCAAGTCTTCTGGAACCGTCGGCGCTGCTGCCTGCACGTGTTTCACTGGTACGACGTTCGCCAGAACGCCAAACACGAGCAACGCGAGAACGATGAATCGCGCGACCTTCACTGATCCCCCTTCCCTCAGCGCGCGGCAGTTCGAGAAACGTCCAAGCCGCTCTGGCTATCTGCGATCTGCCGCTTTCGCTCCACCCGTGACGTCAAACGCACCAGGCACGCCCGGTCCGCGCCTCATCCTAGCATCCGCTCATTACCCACCGCACCTTCTCCGACGGCCGTGCATCGTTTCTCGTTCGTGACTGGTTACGGCGACACACGATGCTTCACGGGGCGAGGACCAGCCGAACGTCTCCCAACTCGATCACGTCGCCGTACCGGAGCCCCGTCGGCGCAGTGACCGGTTTCCCGTTGACGCGCGTTCCATTGGTACTTTTGAGATCGGTGATCCACCATCGTCCCTGTTCCCACGTCAGCTGGGCATGCTCGGTCGAGATGAACGCGTCGTCCAGCCGCACCGTACACGAGGGATGGCGCCCGATCACCGTGACCGGTTCTAGCGGCAAGCGTGTGCCCGGCCGAAGGCCAGTCGATCCAGGTGATTGCACGATCAAGTGGCCGGGCGGCCCTCCCTCCTCGCTACTGGTCACGGCGGCCGCGGCCAACTCCCGCAGCATGATCCGTGCCAGGAGAAAAATGAAGAAGTACAGCAAAAAGGCGAAGACGAGGCGCAGGAGCAAGACGAACCACTCGAACGGGAGTTGCGTCACCAACTCCATCCTCGACCATCACGCTCCTGGCAACGAGAACTCGAGAACGACCGTCCCGAGCGTCAGCCGGTCACCGTGACGAAGGAAGGAACGGTCGACCGGCACTCCGTTCAGCAGCGTGCCATTCGTCGAGCCGAGATCGATGATCTGGAACATCCCTGCATCGAATTCGATCCGGGCATGACGGCGCGAGACGTCGAGTACCTCGAGCTGGATGTCGTTCTCCGGGGCGCGTCCGACCGTGGTGACACGCTTGCGGATCAAAAAGGTCTGGCCAGCTAAAGCCCCTTCGACGACACGCAAGAACGCACGCGGAACATTCCCGGCATCCTGCAAAACGCGATAGACCTCGGTTCGCTGCCACAGCTGTCGAGCAGCGAACTCGTCCGCCGGGAGCGTGGCGATTTTCGCCTCTACCTGAACCTGCCGACGAGGAACAGAGGGATCGCCGAGGATCCGCACCCGCACCTGATCGACGAATCCGTACTCGCGCTCGTCAGCGATATCCAGCAACCACTCCTCGAGCTGGAGCGACAACGAATCGGCAAAGTCGGCGAATTGCACGAAATCCTCCGGATGCAGCCGGACGAGATAGTCGTTGGGAACGATCGGTCCCTCAGGACTCTCCAGCCGCTGGCTCTCCATCGCTCGTTCCAACCAGCGCGCGATCTCGGCCGGCTGGATGGTGGTCCGGAAGATCCGGCCGACGGTACCTTCCATCAGCCGCTCGACGAAGTCCTCGAATTGCTGCAACTTGCTCAGCATGCTCGCTCCGCCACCCTGTCCGAGTATACGCGGGCGATCACTCGCTCTCGGTTTCCAACTCCTGGCGCCAGCGCGGCGGTACCCGAGCTGCCTGGGTATCGACCAAAAGACCGCCATGCGCCAGGCGTGCCATGAGTGGCCGGTCGATCCGCTCGTCAGCGAGTGCGAAGGGAACGATCAAATCGAAGACCGATGTCCGTCCATACATCTCACAACTGGCCAAGCCGAAGATGGGCACCGTATCGCGGTACGCCACCCAAAACATCGTTCCAGGGTCGACCGGTGCACCGTGGACTGTCCGCTCCGCCCGGAGACGGCGCACTGCCCGCAAGAACGGATCGTCAGGGTCCAACATGATGGACCCCGCCGTCAAGACGAGTTCGATGCCGCCCGCTACCCAGTGCGCGATGCGCTGAGCGATCACACTGGTGTCATCCGCATCCAGTCGCTCGATCTCCTCCAAGCGAGCGCCAAAACGAGCCAGCTTCTGCCCGAGGGCTCGGCCAGCCACCTCGAGCGCCGCCGGCCGCACCCGCGCCCCAGCCAGCAGTGCCACTCGTCGACGTCGAAACGGCGCGACGTGAACGACCGATCGTCCGGCAAGCACCGCCAGTGCTCGCTCCAGGCGCTCGACGCGCGCGAACAGCGACGGCGCTTTGGCAATGGCGATCACTTCGCCTTCCTCGGCGACCCGACCATCGAGGACTGTGGCCACGAGCGCAGCACCGGTCCGCACCAACCGCTGCAAGCCCTGCTCGTCGACACGGACGAGCCCGAATTGTCCGGCCCGGATCGTCACTTGTCCCTGGTGCGGCGCATCGAAGCGTGTTCCGGTCCCGGCTACCGCTCGGGCGATGCGCAGCGATGCCTCATGCTGCTCGATCTCGCCGGCATCCGGAACCGCGATCGGAATACGCAGTCCCTCGGGAACGCTCGCTTGGCTCAGCAGTTCCTCCAAAGGAGTTCCACGGCGAAATTGCCGCCGACCATCGCTGTGCAGGATCAGATCCCGCCGCAACACGGCACCGGTCGGAAGCGGCTCTCGGCCCGCGAGGTACCAGGTCCGGCGCACGCACTTCCTCCTCTGCTTCTCTGCAAGCATAGCCGAAGGCGGAATGAGTACACTGACCCGCACAGTGCTCGGTTCGGTCGAGCGCGAGAGGACATGCAGATGACGACCACCTTCGGTTATCGGCTTCCGATGCTCTCGCCGTCGATCTTGAACGCCGATTTCGGTCACCTGGCCGCCGTCGTCCGCGAGCTGGATGAGGCTGGCGCTGACGCCATCCACCTCGACATCATGGACGGCCGGTTCGTCCCGAACATCAGCTTCGGCCTCCCGATCGTCCGTGCCGTCCGTGATGCGACGACCTTACCCTTGGATGTCCACTTGATGATCGTCGAACCGGAGCGTTACCTCGAAGCGTTCGCCCAGGCCGGTGCCAGCGCTTTGACCGTCCATGTCGAAACCTGCCCACACCTCCACCGGACCATTCAAGCCATTCACGAACTCGGGCTTCTCGCCGGAGTAGCGCTCAATCCCGCGACCCCGCTCGCTGCGATCGAGGAGATTCTGCCCTTCGTCGATCTCGTACTGATCATGACAGTCGATCCGGGCTTTGGTGGGCAAGGCCTCATTCCCGCGGTACTCGGGAAACTTCGGCGCTTGCGCCAGATGGTCGATGAACGAGGGTTCCGCTGCCTGCTCTCGGTCGACGGCGGCGTCAAACTCTCCAACCTGGAATCGGTCATCTCGGCTGGTGCCGATATCGTCGTGACCGGTTCCGTCCTCTTCACGGCCGAGGAACGGCCCGGCGAAATTCTCCGTCGTCTGCGTGAGCGCGCGACGCAAGCCTATCGGACGCGATCCCTCCGGTAAGCGTTCCGAATCACGGTATGGCCAGGCTGCAACGATCCGGTCTCTTTCCTCTGCTCTCGGGCCGCGGCGACCCGCGCGAACTCACCGGTGCCCGACCCAGGATCGTCACCACCACGTCTGGTAGCTGGCTCTCGAAGGCTCGCCCGCTCTCGCCACCCTCTTGCCACCAGGCAGTCCCGCATGCTATACTGCCTGGTGCCGGTGGATCGAACACCGGCACCAGAAAAAGCGTCGTGCGCCCGTAGCTCAGTGGATAGAGCGTTAGGTTGCGGACCTAAAGGTCGGGGGTTCGAGTCCCTCCGGGCGTACCAGTAAGTATGCAGGGCTTCGGCCCTGCATCTGGCATGTGGAGGGGTGTCCGAGTGGTTTAAGGTGCCGCTCTCGAAAAGCGGTAGGCGTGACGAGCGCCTCGTGGGTTCGAATCCCACCCCCTCCGCCACTCTCAGTCAGCCGAAGTCGCTCGCTCCTCGACGCAGGGTCGATGCCGAGCGTGTACGAGGTATGAGTCGCTTGCGGGCACCTCGGGGCACCGCTCGGAGGGAGGATACGCCCACGACTCATCCGCTCGTCCCGGCGTCTCGATAGCCTTGCCCAGACGACCGTCGAGAGTACTCGGCCCCTTGTCCGGCAGCCGAGCCGCTGGGTAGACTCTTTGCGGAAAGGCGATCGCGTATCGCGCACGGAAGGGTCGCATAGTGGCCGAGTGCGCACGGCTGGAAACCGTGTGGGGGCGTAAGCCCCTCGTGGGTTCGAATCCCACCCCTTCCGCCGAACGTCAGTCAGACACATGAGGGCCGGCAGTGCATCCCGGCCCTCTTTTGGCTCGAACAACTTTGCCTCAGTACGCGCGCGCCCAAATGACTTGATACTTCCCCGGTGCGCCGCACACCAGGCAGGGCTCCAGTTCAGCCGGTTGCTCGAACGGAATGCACCGGACCGTTGCCTTCGTCTCGGCCTTCACGCGGGCTTCGCACGCCGGATCCCCGCACCAGAATGCTCGGTTGAAGCCAGCGTTCGTCGCCACCCGCTCCTTGAGCACCTCGTAATCACGGACGTCTTCCGTATAGCGTTCCAGCATAGCGCGCGCCGCACGGAACAAACTTACCTGGATCGACTCCAGTTCGCTCTGGACCGCACCCACGAGGTTGGCGATGGGCACCGCCTGTCGCTGCCCGAGCACATCGCGGCGCACGAGCGTCACTTGGTCGCTCGCCACATCGCGCGGACCGATCTCCAATCGGATGGGAACACCCTTGAGATCCCAATCGTTAAACTTCCAGCCAGGCGTCTTGTCGTCCCGCAAGTCCGCATGGACCCGCACGGCGCGACGCAGCATGGCCCGTACGCGGTCGACCGTCTCCTCGACCTGCCGCCGCTCCTCGTCCTTGCGCCAGATGGGAACGATCACAACTTGAATCGGCGCCACGCGCGGCGGGAGCTTCAGCCCACGATCGTCCCCGTGTACCATGACCATGGCACCGATCGTCCGATGCGAGAGTCCCCAACTGGTATTAAACACATAGCGCCGTTTGCCTTCGCGATCCAAGAAGGTAATGTCGAACACTTTCCCGAAATGATCGCCGAGATTGTGCGAGGTCGCGGACTGCAGCGCCCAGTGCTTCCCACCCATCATCGCTTCGATGGTGTACGTGCGGAGAGCTCCAGCGAACTTCTCCGACTCCGTCTTCTGACCCGGGATCACCGGGATAGCCAACTCCGACTCGACGAAGTCGCGGTATACCTCGAGCATCAAGCGAGCACGTTCTTCTGCCTCCTCGAGCGTGGCATGAACCGTATGCCCCTCCTGCCACAGGAACTCCAGCGTGCGCAAAAAGGCACGCGGTCGCTCTTCCCAGCGCACTACGCTGCACCACTGGTTGATGAGGATCGGCAGGTCACGATACGACTGGACCCAGCGAGCGAACATCGGGCAGATGATCGACTCCGAGGTCGGGCGAACCGCGAGCCACTCCTCGAGTTCCTTGTCTCCGCCACGGGTTACCCAGGCGACTTCGGGCGCGAACCCCTTGATATGTTCGGCCTCCCGCTCCAGAAAACTCTTGGGGATGAACAAGGGGAAATAAGCGTTCTGGACTCCCGTCGCCTTGATACGGCGATCGAGTTCGGCTTGCATGTTTTCCCAAAGCGCAAACCCATAGGGACGAATCACCCTGGTACCGCGGACAGGCGATTCGTCGGCCAGTTCTGCCTTCTGAATCACCTCGACGTACCAGCGGTCGAAATCGTCTTCCTGCTCGATCAGCTCTTCGACGTACTTGCGATCCGTCGTCATCGTCCGCTCTCCCTCGCGCGGTCGATCGTTACCGCGCAGTCGTCACCCGTCCTCGCGTAGAATGCGCAGGGGCCACGTCGAGCAGCGAAAACCCACCCGTCTCGACGTGAGTATACCCATGTTGCCGAATGCCACGATCGAGGAGGTTTACCACGATGGCAGAGAGATCGCTCCGCCGGATCGGCGTTCTCACCGGCGGGGGCGATGCCCCGGGACTCAATGCCGCCTTGCGGGCCGTCGTTAAGACAGCCATCTTGCGCTACGGTTGGACAGTGATCGGCTTTGAGGACGGGTACGAGGGCGCGATCCTCGGCCGCGCTCGGCAACTCGGGCTCGACGATGTCCGCGGTTTGCTCGTACGAGGTGGAACCATCCTCGGCGCTTCCAACCGTGCCAACCCGTTCTTCTTCGCGCATCCTGAACAAGGCGACACCGAGCCGCGTGATCATAGTCGGACCCTGCTCGCCACGCTCGAGCGCATCGGCATCGATGCCTTGATCGTCATCGGCGGCGAAGGAAGCCTGTCCATCGCGCATCGGCTCAACCAGATGGGACTTCGTGTCATCGGCGTCCCCAAAACGATCGACAACGACGTCCGAGGGACGCTCCAGACGATCGGCTTCGATACCGCTGTCACCACCGCCACCGAGGCGATCGATCGCCTGCACACGACCGCCGAAAGTCACCATCGCGTCATGCTGGTGGAACTCATGGGACGGGACACCGGATGGATCGCGCTCTCCGCTGGAGTCGCCGGTGGAGCCGATGTGATCCTGATCCCGGAAATCCCGTTCGTCCTCGACCGCATCGTCGAGGTGATACAAGGACGACGGCAACGTAGGCGTTCCTTCACCATCGTCGCCGTCGCGGAAGGTGCTCGGCCGCTCGGTGGCGAAGGAGTGTTCGAGCGCACTGGCCCCTTACCCTACCAGCGAAAGTACGGTGGTATTTCGCTCGTTCTCCAACACCAGTTGAGTCGCGTCTTGCCGACCGAAGTTCGCGCAGTCGTTCTCGGTCATCTCCAGCGCGGAGGTACGCCGACACCGACCGACCGCGCGTTGGCGACTGCACTCGGCTCGGCTGCAGTTGACGCACTCGCCGACGATGACGATGGCGTCATGGTCGCCATCCGCGCGCACCCTGCCGGGCAAGCGACCTGGGGCATCGTACGGGTTCCATTGGCCGAGGTCGCACGTGGTCCACGGCTAGTCCCTCTCGATCATCCCCTCGTTCAGGCAGCGCGTGGAATCGGGATCAGTTTCGCGCAACAGGACGAGGAGTGAGCGCGTGAGCGACAGGCCTCTCCCCACCGGGAAGCTTCCTCCCGAACTTCTGGCTGAATTTCTCGGGAATCTTTCTCCGGATCCGAGCGTCCTGCTCGGTCCTGGTATCGGTCACGATGCCGCGGTCATCCAGATCGACACTATCCGGCTGGTGTTCAAGAGCGACCCGATCACTTTCGCGACCGAGGCGATCGGCTGGTATGCCCTCAACGTCAATGCCAACGATGTCGCCTGCCTCGGTGCTCGCCCGCGCTGGTTTCTCGCGACTGTCCTCCTCCCCGAGGGAACGACAGCGCACGACGCGCGAGTCATCCTCGATGACCTCGCTCGGGCCGCCGAGCGACTCGGTGTCAGCCTGGTCGGTGGTCATACGGAAATCACGGTCGGGCTCGATCGTCCCATCGTCGCCGGCACCATGATCGGAGAACTCACGACCGAGTACGTTCTGTCACCGGCCCGCGTGCGGCCGGGAGACGCGCTTCTCTTAGTGCGCGGCATCGCCATCGAAGGGACTGCTCTCCTCGCACGCGAGTGCCGCCAGACTCTCGAGCGGATGCTCGACCAAGATCTGCTCGCTCGCTGCCGTCGCTTTTTGTACGAGCCGGGCATCAGCATCGTCCCCGCCGCTACCCTCCTGCTCGAGAGACTGGGTGAGGACCTCCGTTACTTGCATGATCCCACGGAAGGTGGGCTCGCCACCGGCCTCCACGAGGTTGCTGTTGCCTGCGGTACTGGCCTCGTCGTCTCGGAGGAGGCGATCCTCGTCTATCCGGAAACCCGCGCCGTGTGCACTGCGCTGGGTTTGGATCCGCTCGGTCTCATCGCTTCTGGAGCGCTCCTCGCTGTCGTCACGCCGGAAAGCGTCGAGCGCGCGCTCGACACTTTAGCGCAGCACGATATCCCCGCAACGCAACTCGGCTGGCTCGACCCTGATCCCGGTCGTCGTGTCCTCATCGGGTCGACTGGCGAACGACCGCTCCCCGTCTTTCAGGTCGACGAGGTCGCGCGCCTCTTCGCGAGCGGTGACTGTGTCTAGGGTTGCTTGGGCATCGCGCTGAGCGCTCGATACGCCGGACGCGGAGACCAGTCAGGGTTGAGCACTGACCATGGTCCTTTCTCATCTTCTGGCCCGACGATGGTCGAGAAGTTGAGGTTCCACACGAACATACCAGTAACCCATGGCCACCGCGTGCGGGCGATCTCGAAGGCTCGGACGAGATACTCGGCTTGCTGCTCCTCGCTGACGTACTGACCGTACTCGTAACCAGGGGCCGGATTGTTCGTCGTCCAGCCGAACTCAGTGATCCAAACCGGTCGCCGATCACCGTGCCGTTCCATCACGGCCCGCAGTTGCTCGACACGACGAAAATAAAAGCTCGGGTGATCGCGCCAGCCTGGGCCCGGCCCGGGACGCTCTGGCCACAGCGTATCGGGCGGATTGAGCGTCGCGTTGGCATGCGCTCCGAGTACGTCGAAGTACCGAGTACAGGATCCACCATCCAGTGCATAGAACGCCTCGAGATAGGCGACGTCGTCCATGGCGATAGTGGGGTCGTTGACACCAGTCGGGGTGAGCCCACCGAAGACGACTAGAGCCTCCGGATCTCCAGCCTTTACCCCCTCATACCCGGCGCGGAGCACTGCACAGTACGGTTCCACCCGAACGGGACCATGGAGCTCATGAGCCAAGTTCTGCTCGTTCCAAATCTCCCATGCGTGGATGCGGCCGCGGTACCGTGAGGCCAATCGCCGCATCGCCTCGCGAAAGGTCGCTGGATCCGCGACGATTCCCCCATTTGCTGCACGCGCCCACTCGGGTGCGCCGACGACTGACGCCAGGACCGACAAGCCGGCTGCTTCGTACACCGGCAGAACGCGGTCGATCGGCCGGAAATCCCACTCTCCGGGCCGCGGCTCGAGTGACTCCCAGCGCACCTGAAAACGCACCCACTGAAACCCGGCCTGGCGTACCATCTCGGCGGTACGCTGGTTGAAGGCAGCTCCATCTTCGTCTCCACGCCAGGCGACATTGAAGCCATACGCGAATCCGCTCGCTGCACTGCCTCTCGGCGTCGCTTGGCTCGCCTCGAGTACCGGCGTACCGACGGCGCCGCTCTCTTGCGATGGGGTCGGTACGGAGCCGAGCAACGTCGACCGAGTCGGCGTCACCGTCGGATAAACGGCCGGACCTCGGCAACCTACCAGTGCGAGCATCGTGACGATTGCGACGAACACGAGAGGCCTTCGCCCGCTCACGGATGCCCTCCTCGAATCAGCAACAGCCAGCGCGGCTCTCCACCCTCGTCGTCCCGGCTCGCATTCTACCGCTCGTTCATGCGAGCGACCCGGCAAAGACGACATCGACTTCTTGTTGGGGCGCGCTTCCGAACGAATTCGGAAACTTACTGCTTGACAAAGTCGATACCCGGGCGTATAGTGGAAGCGGTTCCGGTACGTCTGCGCGGCGAGCGGAACCATTCCGAGTTTGCAGACGTCCTCCCTCCCCTGCCACACCCATCCCCCACCTCACCGTGCGGGCGTCGGTCCGTTCCGGCGCCCGCTGGTGTATGCTCGTAGCGGCGACCGCGAGGAAGATGGGACCGATCATGGGCAGACGGCACGAATACCCAGAGCTAACTGTGCTCGAGGCGGAGGCGATCGGCCAACCGGGCCAACGACGTTTCCGCCTCATCGCCGGTGTCGGCTTGGATCTCGTCTCGCTCTGGATGGAAAAAGAGCAACTCCAAGCCCTCGGTCTCGCCATCGAGCAGCTGTTCGAGCAACTGCGGCTGGCAGGGCTCGTGCGCTCCCGTATCTCCGAGCAACCCGCGGCACGCACGGCGCCGCTTCCCCCCGATCTCCCCGAATATGTCGTTGGGAAAATGGCCATCGGGTACGATGAGGAGCACCAGCGCATCGCGATCTTCGCGCACGATATCGAGCAGGACGAGGATGACGACCCGGTGTTCGCCGGACGCGCGAGCTTACCAGCAGCGAAGGCGCTCGCACGCCAGATCGCCCAGGTCATCGCGGCGGGACGTCCGCGTTGCCCACGCTGCGGCGCCGTTATCGGACCGGAAGGACACGTCTGCCCGCACGACAACGGCCATCTCCCCCTCGAGTGAGGCTCACCAGCCCAGAGCGTAGCCTTCAGCGCGCGGATCGGAAGCTCCGGAGAGCACCCCATCGTCCCCGATCATGATCAGGTGGGCATGGCCCATCAACGAAGACCAGCGTTCGACTATCTCGACGCGATGTCCCAGCCGAGCCAGTTCGCCCGCCGCTCGCTCCGCCAGTTCCGGTTCCAGATAGATCGTCTCCCCTGCTTCCCCCGGCTCGCGGCGCGAAACCCAGCGCGCAACCTCGATCGCTTCCTGTGGTTCGAAGCCGAAGTCCACGAGCCCGTTCACCAGTTGCAGGTGGATGACCGGCTGGCTATGGCCACCCATCGTCCCGAACACCACCCAAGGGCGTCCGTCACGCACCATCATCCCGGGGATCAAGGTATGCAACGGCCGCTTGCCCGGCATGAGTGCATTCGGTGATTCTTCATCCAGCACGAAACACGCGCCACGGTTGTGGAGGACGATGCCAGCAGCGACCAGCCCGCTCCCGAATGACTGATAAATGCTCTGAATCAGAGACACCGCTCGTCCGTCGCGATCGACGACACAAAGGTAGATCGTATCCGAGTCCCACTGCGGCGGTGGAGGAACGCTCGCCCGATCCGGGTCGATGCGACTCCGAAGTTCAGCTGCGTATGCTTTGCTGAGCAGGCGAGCGACGGGAACATCGACGAAAGCCGGATCGCCCAGATAGCGATCGCGGTCCGCAAAGGCGAGCTTCTTCGCCTCGAGCATCAGATGCAAGAGTCGAGGGGATCCCCACTCGTCCGCACCGATCGGGAAACCCTCGACGATATTCAGAAGCTGAAGCGCGGTCACCCCCTGCGTATTGGGCGGCAGTTCGATCACCTCGACCCCTCGATACGTGCTGCGCAAGGGCTCCACCCACTCGGAACGATGAGCAGCCAGGTCGTCCAATGTCATCGCTCCACCAGCGCTCCGGAGGACGGCGACGATCGCCTCGGCGATCGGTCCGCGGTAGAACGCCTCGGGACCATGCTCGGCGATCAGGCGAAGGCTCGCTGCCAAATCCGGCTGGCGCAGCAACTGCCCCGAGCGCGGCGGGCGGCCTCCTGGCAAGAACTGGCGGGTAGCCGCTTCCTGGCGCCGAAAGATCTCCTCCTCAGCCGCGATGGCTCGTGCCAGCAACGGACTAACCGGGAACCCCTCTTCCGCATAGCGAAGAGCTGACTCCAGGAGCGCTGCGAGATCACGCGTCCCATAGCGTGCCAAAACCGTCGCCCACGCATCGACTGCTCCGGGAACCGTCACCCCCCAGGGGCCCTTCGCCGGCACCTCGCGGAACCCGCGATCGCGTAACGCCGCAAGACTGATGCCTTGCGGTGCGCGCCCGCTTCCGTTCAGGCCAACCAGCCGTTGCTCCCGCGGTTCCCAGATGAGGAAAAAGGCATCGCCACCGAGCGAGCACATGTGCGGATAGACCACCGTCAACACGGCGTTCGCGGCCACGGCTGCATCGACGGCGTTCCCACCATCTTGCAAGACCCGCAGACCAGCGAGCGTCGCGAGGTAATGCGGCGTCGCCACCATCCCTTCCGTCGCTCGAGTGGTCGGTCGCCCGGTGACTACCTTCCTCACCACGTACCCCCTCGTCCTGGAGCTTGTCTTCCGCCGCGCATCCTAGCATGTCGGGAACAGACGCCCAACGTGATACGATTCGCCACCGGCGTGGAGTTCGGTGAGGTGCACAGCCATGGTCGACGTCTGTCTTCTCGGCACCGGTGGGATGATGCCGCTTCCGGATCGTTGGCTGTCCGCTCTGCTTGTCCGGTGCGAAGGGCATGTTGTCCTCCTCGATTGCGGCGAGGGCACACAGATTTCCTGGCGATACACCGGATGGAGCTTCCGCGATCTCGATGCGATCGTCTTCACGCACCTCCACGCCGATCATGTCGCTGGTCTCCCTGGTATCCTCTACGCTCTTGCCTTCGCCGACCGTCAGGAGCCGGTTCGCATCATCGGCCCTGTCGGTACCGCGCAGGTGGTCGCTGCACTGCGGAGCATCGTACCGACTCTCCCGTTTCCTGTCGAAACACTGGAGCTCTCCGGGACCAGCGAACTCGAACTTCCTGGCGGACTCCTCCTGCGTGCCCTGCCGGTCACACACCGGATCCCTTGCTTCGCATACACGCTGCACCGTCCACGGGGACGCCGGTTCGACCCACAGCGAGCGCAGGCGCTCGGCATCCCGATGACGCTCTGGCACCGTCTGCAGCGTGGAGAAACGGTCGAGTTCGCGGGACAGCTCCTGACCCCTGATCTCGTGCTCGGCCCGCCGCGACGCGGTATCACCGTCGCCTTCGTGACCGATACCCGACCCACCCCAGAGCTTCCCGGGTTCGTCGCTGGAGCGGACCTCCTGGTCTGTGAGGGGATGTACGGCGACACCGCTCTGCTGCCGCGAGCGATCGAACGCGGCCATATGCTGATGCAAGAGGCAGCCGAATTGGCCCGTGCCGCCAGCGTCGAGCGCCTCTGGCTCACTCATTTTAGTCCTTCGCTGACCGATCCCGAAGCCTGGTTACCCGCCATTCGCGCGATTTTCCCCGCGAGCGAGATCGGCCCCGTGCACCAGACTGTGACGCTGCGTTACCGGGACGCGTGAGACGAACCGGAAGCATCGCGCAAGGAGCGAGCCTGCTCGCTCGCATCGCATCTGCGTTGGTGAATCACCACTTCACCGTACAGCATGGTTCCGCTATATTCCCGAGAAGATCCCGCGTCAACGGTCGAGCCACGGAGGCAGCAGGTGTGACTCCCGGCTCGCGACAAGGACGACTGCGCTTCCGCCACACGGTACGATATGCGCGCCCTGCTTTGGGCGACGAGTGCACCGCACGGGGGAGAAGTCCTCCAGGCGGTCAGGCGATCCGATCGACCCTTCTCGAGAGTGCACCCGAGAGGCCATAACGAACACGCGCCGCCGAGAAGAGAGAGGTGGGAGAGCAGCATGCGCATGACACGACGAGCGCTCATGTCTAGCGCACTGGTGATGAGCCTCGCCGCTTGTCGGAGAGGCGGGCAAGCAGGTGTCACCACCGTGACGGTCGAACTGGGCGAGTATTACATCAAAGTCGACAAGGCGGAAGTTCCTGCTGGGAAAGTCCGCTTCGTCGCCAAGAACGTCGGCCAGATGGAGCACGAGCTGATCGTCCTCCGCACCGACTTGCCAGCCGATCGTCTTCCCTACAATGAAGCTGAACAGAAAGCCGAGGAGGAACAAGCAGGCGAAGTACTAGGCGAGATCGAGCCGGAAGATTTACCGCCCGGCAAGACGGCCGAGATGACACTCGACCTCACTGCCGGCCATTACGTTCTCCTGTGCAATATCCCGACCCACTACAAGCAGGGGATGCACCTCGACTTCCGCGCCCGGTGAACAACGCTCGGCTTGGGACGGAGTAGTACCCTCCCGGGCCGAGCGCGTCTTCTCGACAATGTCAATTGGCTCTTCCACGGACGAGCTGGAACAACAAGGGATCGTTGCGAAACGCCTCATCCAGCAATTCCAGACGCCGGATTTCCTCACCGAGGAAAAGTTCGCGTCCGAGCACATCGGTCACCAGGGTTTCCACAGCGGTGAACACTTCATTCGCCATCGGCGAGACATCGGACGGGAGCAGCGCGACGATCCGCTCCAACCGTTCGCTCAGGCGCTCCCGTAGGCTACCCTGCTGCTGATCAGCCACGGGGTAATCCAAGAGAAGGTCCAAATCATAGAGGGCGCAGATGAGCGGGGTGAGGCGCTCCAGGACGACGAGCGCGCCGGGAGAGAGTACTGCCATGAGCACGTCCCGATAGGTTGGCACCGTTCCCATCCCGATTCCCGCTTCAGTCGAGCATTGGCGCGCCTGTCGCAGTCGTCTGTCGCCGCGCTCCGTCGCCAGCTACTCGACCGCCCGAGGCACGAGGCGTGCAACCGAGGCGCGCCCCGAGCCAACCACTGATCGCACCAGTATACAACTCCACGATCGTTCTCCGATCGCTAACGACTACACCGACGTAACCCGGCGAAGGAGGCCGTCGGCGCAACGACTCTGCTGTGTGATGCCGACCTATCAGTCGACCTTCTTCGTGATCACCGAGTACCCTGCCATGATCCTCCCCCACCAGAGGCCCGGTGAGGTTCCCTCGATCTTCGGAACGTCGTTTGCTGGTCACGTCCGAAGTAACGGGTCGCTTCCGACACTTGCACCTCCGCGTTGCATCGCGTCAAGTCGAGAATATCGAAAGGTTTCGTCAACACCCTCCAACGCAAGGGAGCAACATCCCCCATTTCCGGCGATACCAGTAGTCGCTAGGCTCCCGCTGTCGAGAAGCGAACGAGCCCACTAAAGAGGAACGAACCATTTGAAGAAGAGTTGGTAGTTACACGAGACATCGGAAATCCATGAAACAGTCAGCCCCAGTTGGATACGCCGCGACGACCCGACGCACATCAACAGGTCGTTCGAGACTCGAGGGTGCACATGGACCCGGAAGAGACCGTAGATCGGCACGAGCATTGCCGATGCATGCCCGAAGTATCCTTCTCGGATCAGCGACTTCCCCTCTTCTGTCGGCGTAACTCTTGCCGATCCAGTAGCAGCAATAAAGCCCGAATATCGCGACCGTCAGCGCGGCGACCAACCAGAGAGGACACCGAGCCGGATGATACTCGGCCGGACTGCCCTCGAGCGGTCGCTATGCCCGAGCAGGACCAGTAGCCCGCGGCGTGCCATTTGGCACAGCAGAGGTTTCGCGCCGCCCTCGACAACGCGGGCAAAACGCGACCTCACGGTACCTGATCGGCTCACCGTACAACGGATAGGACACTACCGAGTCGCACACTGTTCCAGAAGATGAGCCGGGCATACAAACCGTTACGTCGTACTGCGCCCGCATCTTCGCGCGATCGATGCAGGAGGACACCCCACGACCCACGTGCCTCCGTCGAGCGAGCAACTGGAGCGGGCTGGTCCCGGGCGACGGTGTCCTCCCCTCAGGGTGTCAAGCGGAAGAAGGTCGTCACGTAGCGATCTGCCAAGAAGGGATCGTCATACATGAGCAAGTTGCCAGCATCGCTTGTGAGAACTTGCCAGCAGACGTTGCCGCGAATCGTTCCGCCAGTGAACACTTCCCGATCGCTGATCCGATCCGGGATCACACCACAGCTGTCCTCGAAGGTTCGGTAGGACACGTTCGAGGGTCCGAGTGCACGCAATCGGTAGCTTCCGTCGAAGGATGCTGACCCTCGACCTCGATATGTCGCTTCCACGGTCGCGATGAAGTACTGGTACCCCGGTTTCGGCGGATCGTTGAACATATTCTCGCGCAACACGATGTCCGTCGCATTCGGGATCACCGCGACTACCCGAACCTCCCAGTTGCCATACAGGAACGCCGATTCCCCTCGCGGGATCGGATTGTTCCGGCTACCACGGTCCGGTGCCAGCTCGTAGCGCCACCGGAAATAGTGCTGGCCGACGTTCCCTGCCTCCACTTGCCATCCGGGAGGATTGTCTGGAGTGTAGGTCAGAACCCGTCGCTCGAACACTTGAACCAACACGCGCTTCGCTACCCCACCGACACGGACGGTCGTCCAGTACGCCTCAGTGATCGGAAACCCTGTAGCATAGAACGGGTTAGGGAAGAGTGGACCCTCTCGGATGAGCCCGTATTCCTCGATCGGTCCGCTGCTGTTCATGAACGCCCAGAAGGGCGAGGCAACCGTGTGCTTCGTTTCGGGAATGAAGACCGCTGCAGTGACACCGTAGCGACTGAGTGATGGATCATCCCCTACGTTCCCCGATCGGTCGAGGGTCGCCGTGATCAGTTGACCGATAGGCCACGGTGGAACATACAGCAGTTTTTGGAATGTCGCGTAGGTCGGACCAGATGAGTCGTCGGGATCGCCGGCCACGTTGATCTCAGCCGGACCGTACTCGACGAAGCTGTTGTCTCCGTACTGTCGCAAACCACTCACGAGTTCCTTCGCCAGCAAGCCGTTGGTCACACGCCAGGGGGAGTCGTACGGCTCTCGTTCATTCAGCTCCATGCGCGTCTTGTCGAAATACTGCACGGATCGGGCTCCGCCCTCGGCCTCGTGATAGCGCTCCCAGAGTGCCGGTGTCATTGGTCCGGGACCCCACATCCATGTCCGTGCCGCCCGACCATTCTGCACCGGCAAGTCAGTCCTTTCCCAGGTGCGACGGAACTCGTAGTGCGCGAACTCATCAGCCCGTAAACTGGCCAGCGGTGCGACCGCGACGAGTATCACGAGCGTGCAGAACAGAGACAACCACCGGCCACGCATCGGGACCCCCTTTCTGCTCCGTTTCCTTTACCCTTCACAGGGGATTTTCGCCGCAGTACGGGAACAGAGGTGTTCCCGTTGTCACGGACGGCCTCATTCCCGCCTACGAGCACGAAGGCATGCTACCTGCAGCCAGCCTTACCGTGCAACGCGTCATGCGCCTGTCCTTTGCTCGCTCGGAGACTCAGCAAGCACACGCAAACTGGTAGTGTGCGACATTTCTCAGGTCCAACCGTCGATGAAGCGAGGAGCCGGCAAACGGCTCGCTTGTCAGTCATCGTCCACTTTGTTACAGTATTCGTTCGACAACGAGACGGCTGCGGGAGCTCGGGGGTCACCGGGCTGAGAGGGTGGCGAACGCCCTGCCACCGACCGCGGAACCTGAACTGGGTAATGCCAGCGGAGGGAAAGCCGTGACGCTCATCGGACGATCCACGTTCGCCTCTCGCTCCCAATCCAACATTGTGCTCGTCATCTCCTCGCCGAGCGGCAGCGGACACACGTGTCTACCGCTCGACGAGCGAAGGCTCTTCCTGCCCCACCGGTCGCCTTTCTGCGGAGGTCAGTGGTGAGCTGCGTCGATACCGACTGGCGCCTGGAACTTCGCGGTGTCACCAAGGTCTTCCAGCGTGACCAGCTGCAGGTTCATGCTCTCGGCCCGCTCGACCTACGCGTCGCCGACGGTGAGTTCGTCAGCATCATCGGGCCGTCCGGATGCGGGAAGAGCACGCTTCTCGACATGATCGCCGGCCTCGAGCAGCCGACGAGCGGAGAGATCTGGCTCGATGGAGCTCACGCCCCGTACCGACTCGGTAGGGTCGCCTACATGCACCAACGTGACCTCCTTCTCCCCTGGCGGACAGTGCTCGAGAACGCGATCCTTCCCCTGGAGGTAAAACGCATTCCTCGTCGCCAGGCCATCGAGCGAGCGATGCCGTGGCTCCGCCGTTTTGGCTTGGCCGAGTTCGCTTCTAGTTATCCAGCACAACTCTCGGGCGGCATGCGCCAGCGCGCGGCGTTTTTGCGCACGCTGCTCACCCAATGCCCGCTCATGCTCCTGGACGAGCCGTTCGGTGCACTCGATGCCTTGACGCGCTCGAGCATGCAGGAGTGGTTACTCATGCTGTGGGAGGAGCTCGACCGCACCGTCATCCTCGTCACGCATGACGTCGAGGAGGCAGTCTTGCTCAGCGATCGCGTCGTTGTCCTCAGCCAGCGTCCCGGAACGATCGTGGCCGACATTCCCGTCGATTTGCCCCGCCCCCGGACATACGCGATCGTGACCGACCAGGCATTCGTCTCCCTCAAAGCGCGCTTGCTCGCCACGCTCCGTCGCCAGCCAACCATGGGAGTTGTGACCGATGATGCGTGACCGAGTGTTGCCGAGCCTTCTCCTCATCACAGCTCTCTTCGCCTGGGAACTGGCCTGCCGCGTATTCGCGGTCCCAGACTGGGTTCTGCCTCCACCGAGCGCGATCCTCGCCGCGCTGCTCCGCGATTACCGTCTTCTGCTCTTTCATCTCAGTGTCACCATGCAGGAAATCGGGTTAGGGCTCATCGTTTCCATCGTTCTGGCGATCGTCCTGGCGATCGGTATCGTCGCCTCGCGGATCATCGAACGCTCGGTGTACCCGCTCGTTGTCGCTTCCCAAGCGATCCCGATCGTTGCGCTGGCTCCGCTGCTCCTGATTTGGTTCGGCTACGGCTTGACGCCCAAGGTGATCGTTGTCGTTCTCATCTGCTTCTTCCCGATCGCCGTCAACATGGTCGACGGCCTCCGCGGGGTCGATCACGAACTGATCGATATGGTCCGCAGCTTGGGCGCCTCCAAATGGCAGACTCTCCGTTTCGTGCGGCTCCCGGCGGCTCTCCCAGCATTCTTTTCCGGACTCCGCGTCGCTGCTGCTGTGAGCGTGATCGGTGCTCTCATCGGGGAATGGATCGGCGCCTCCGCTGGGCTCGGCTATCTCATGATCCGGGCAGCCGCGCAATTCCACACCGATCGCGTCTTCGCTGCTGTTCTCGTGAGTGCACTCGTCAGCATCGCGCTGTTCGCGAGCGTGACGTGGCTCGAGCGTCAGACCCTTCCCTGGCGCACCCGGCCACGAACGGAACCCTGAGAGGAGGTCATCGATGTTCCTGGCCGATCGCTTCACCCGCCGGCGTTTCTTCGCCCTCGGCGCCATCGCTCTCGCTACCGCCTGTCGTCGCGGAGCGGGGTCGCCACCGACCGAGACGGCTCCGACGTCGACTCCGCCTGCACTCGGCCCCACCCCTGGATCCGGCCAACTCGAGGCAGTCAGTGTCGCGCTCGACTGGTACCCCTGGTCCAATCACACCGGACTGCTCATGGCGCAGGAACGAGGTTTCTTTCGCGTGCAGGGACTCGAGGTCACGCTCGACGTGCCAGCCAACCCGGAAGACGTGCTCAAACTCGTGGCCACCGGACGCAATACGTTCGGTATCAGCTACCAGACCGACGTCCTCCTCGCCCGCGCCGAAGGTATCCCGATCGTCTCGATCGCAGCGCTCGTTCAGCATCCGTTGAATTCCGTCATGGCGTTGGAGCGAAGCGGTATCACACGACCACGCGATCTCGTCGGTAAGCAGGTCGGTTACCCAGGCCTCCCCAGCGACGAAGCCCTGCTGGCGACCATGTTGGAATCCGACGGCGCGCACCTCGACGACGTGAAACTGGTGAACGTGGGTTACGAGCTCGTGCGAGCCTTGCTGAGCGGGCAGGTCGATGCAGTGATCGGTGCCTACTGGGTTCACGAGTCGATTCTCATCGAGCAACAAGGCGAACGACCCGTCATTTTGCGCGTCGAACAGTGGGGCGTGCCCGATTTTTACGAACTCGTCATGGTGACGAGTGAGCAGCAGGTCCGCGAGCGACCTGACCGCGTACAGCGCTTCGTAGGCGCGATGATCCAGGGCTATCGTGAAGCAGCGGCCGATCTCGATGGAGCAGTCCAGCTTCTGGTTCGGAAGTACCCGGAAACGAATCAGACGCTCGAAGAGCGTGGCATCCGCCTCCTGGCCCCGCTGTGGACGGAGGGAGTACCCATCTTCGGCTGGCAAGAGGAAAAGCGCTGGACCGACTACGCCGCTTGGATGCGATCTCGTGGACTCTTACACGGCGACCTGGATGCCCGGCTCGCCTTCACGAACCGGTTCGTGGAGGCAGCACGCGAGTAACCGGAGGCACTCACGCTGTGCCTGTCCGCACCGACAAAGTATCGCACCCTCGCGGCCTGACGATCACCGATTAGCCCAGCGATACACCGGTGCTTCCGAGGGGCGCGATGCGCACGTTCCGATCGAGCGGTGGTACGTCCACCAGGCGCCAACGACTGTGGGACCGGATCGGACTCGCGGGAGATACTGGGTATCCCGTCGACATCGCGATCGCTACTCCGGCGCTACTACGCGCATCTGTCGGCTTCACCCCAGAGCGAGCATCGCCTCCAAGGCACGGCGTGCCGGCACAGCGATCTCCTCGGGAACCGTGATCACATACTTCAGATCGCGCAGCGACTCATACACCTTTTCGAGCGTGACTCGCTTCATGTAGTGACAGATCGCGTCCTCGCGGACTGGGATGAAGCGCTTCCCCGGGGCTTTCTTGTGCAACCGGTGCAGGATACCGACTTCCGTTGCCACAACGAATTCCCGTGCTGCCGACTGAGCAGCGTAGCGAACCATCCCTTCGGTCGACAGCAACTTCGCATCCGGGCGGAGGAAGATGCAGGTCGAGCTGCAACCGCACTCCGGGTGGATGAGGAATTCGGCGTCCGGATGCGCAGCGAGCTGCGCTGCAAGATCTTCACTTCGAATCCCCGCATGGACATGACATTCGCCGAGCCAGATATCCAGCTTACGCCCCGTCACGCGCTCGACATGTGCACCCAGGAACATGTCGGGGACGAAGAAGATCGGTCGATCTTCTGGCAGGCTTGCGACTACTTCAACGGCGTTCGCGCTCGTGCAACAGATGTCGGCCATGGCCTTCACTGCTGCACTGGTATTCACGTAGGCCACGACGATTCCGTCAGGGTGTTGCTCGCGCCAGGCCCGCACGTCCTCCGGGTTGATCGTCTCGGCGAGCGAACAGCCGGCCTCGAGATCAGGCAGTAGAACCGTTTTCTCGGGATTCAAAATCGCCGCGGTCTCGGCCATGAAATGCACGCCACAGAAAACGATGACGTCGGCATCCGTCCGCGTCGCTTCGCGCGACAACCCGAGCGAATCACCGACGAAGTCAGCGATATCCTGCACCTCAGGCCGTTGGTAGCTGTGTGCCAGGATGACCGCACGACGCTCCTCCTTGAGTCGGAGAATCTCTCGAACGAGTTCCTGCTGTTCCATCAGCTCGACTGACCCTCCTTCAGCGTCCGTCGACAGCCACGACCTCCAGGGAGATGTCGAGTGCAGGCGCTGAGTGCGTCAGCGCGCCGACCGAAATCGCATCCACTCCTGTCTCGGCGATCGCGCGCACGCGCTCGAGCGTTACACCACCGGATGCCTCGAGCTTGGCACGCCCAGCCACGCGACGGACGGCCTCACGCATCGTCTCGACATCCATGTTATCGAGCAGAATCCAGTCCGCACCAGCGGCCAGTGCTTCGTCCAATTCCTCGAGCGTCGTCACCTCGACTTCGACCAGCATCGTGTGTGGAATCACGTTGCGTACCCGCTGCACAGCTTCGCGCACACTTCCCGCCACTCGGACGTGGTTGTCCTTGATGAGAACCCCATCGAACAGACCGAAGCGGTGGTTCCGCCCACCCCCGACGCGTACCGCGTACTTCTCGAGCAACCGCAGCCCCGGTGTCGTTTTGCGAGTATCCAGGATCATCACGCCCGTCCCAGCCACCGCATCGACGAAGCGGCGAGTCAGTGTCGCGATACCGGAAAGGCGCTGCAGGAGATTGAGTGCCAGTCGCTCACCAGCAAGGATGCCGCGGAGCGGTCCCACAACTTGGCCGACAACGGTGCCCTCCGGAACCAATTCCCCCTCCCGACACATCGTCGTGACCCTGAGGCGTGTGTCGAGCTCGGCAAAGACTGCTTCGATCACGGGCATTCCACAGAGGACACCGGGTTGCCGCATCACGATCGCCGCAGTGCCGGTCGCACCCGGAGACACGACCGCAAGTGTGGTGCGATCCCCATAGCCCAAATCCTCGCGCAACCACGCGCAGACCGATTCGCGGAGGACCAGAAGCGGAATGTCCCAGTCGGGCGCAACCAAGGTACCGCTCCTCAGCACAGTCACCACCGTTCGCAGCCCACGCTTTCTCGCTTCCCAGGATAGTCGAGCGCCCCTGGCCCTGGCCAACTCGCTCCTCGATATCCCGAACACCAGGCGTAGCGGGCGGTGCCTTTCTTGGAGTCAGCACCACCCTCGCCAGTTCGTCGCGAGGGTCATCGTCCGCCAGCTCCGCGCAGCACCAAGCAAGGCTCGTGCACCGCGCTGTGGGAGTGTCGGGAATCATCGGCCGACGGCCGGCTGGACGACCGTGCCAGCGAGCACCCGAGCGAATAGCACGTGTCAGCGGCCGGTCATGTGCATCTCTCGCAGGAACGAGGTGCTCCAGCTCGCCGATTGAGCCTTTCGTGGATCAGGACGGCGAAGGCGGTCAGAACGTCCCCAGCCCTCAGACGCTCACCCACTGCGCCTGCTCAGAGCGTCACGCGAGAGCGACAACCTTAGGGTGGCCAGCTGGAAAGTGCTGGCCACCCGTGCTGTGGGAAGGCGGAAGTGTGCGAGGTGAAAGGAATTGGAGTCCGCTCGTTGCCTCCGACAAACGGTCATGCCGACCAAATCACGTCGTGCTCTTGATGTACTCCACCAGAGCATCCAGGACTTCTGGCTTTTGGAGTTCCGGCATGAAGGGCATAATCACATTGGTCATCGAGCCCTTCGGATAGCCCTTCACTGTCTTGGCATCCGGTTGGAGGATCGACTCCCGCAGATAAGCGTCATCACGGACGACACTCGAGCCATCCTCGAGCTGCACCTTTTTGCCGTAAATACCATTCAGCGCCGGTCCGATCCCCGCTTGGCCTGCCATGCTATGACAAGTGCTGCACGCGTATTTATTGAAATATTCTTTTCCGGCGACAGCGAGTTCAGCGTTGACCGGTGGCGGTGTGACCTTCTCCCCTGACCCGCCTCCGCCTCCACCACAGGCAACCAGAAGCAAGGCCGACAGCAGGCACCCGAACAGGAGTAGGCGACGCATTGCGACACCCCCAACGTCCGCATATTCCCAAAACCGGACTCCACGCTTCGTGGTCTTCGCTTCACCACGCGGCCTCGGGAGACGATCGCGGTGGGGGAGATTCGGGATCCTGCTGCACTCCGACCGGATGATCGATCGTTTTGCCTGGACGCACTCGACTTCGATGTCCCACGAGCAACATTCCTGGGAACTCGGCGAGCAGCGGCAACCCGGTCATGACCCGAAGGTCAGAGTCCGCTTTCAGCTCGGCATCCGCAGCCGGGTCAACCGAGCGCGTCACAGTTGTCTGACCATGATGGTGATGCGGTGAGAACCCGAGCGCGCTGTGCTGGTGCGGAAGATCCGCCCCACAACGGCACTCGATGCGCGGGAGTGGCACGAGCACGACCGCAACGAGACAGGTAGCTACTATGAGCGCACGAAGAACAGTACCAAAGAATCGCCGTGAACCGAAGAATCGCCGTCGCACCTCGCCCACCCGCGACCACGAGCACGATCGCTATCCTGAAGATAGTAAGTCGGGGCCGCGGTCATCGTCAGGGTTTTTCTGATGTTTTAACGGGATCGACACCTCAGTTCGGGGAAGCACCCCACGGGACGATCGATCGACCCGAGAGGCGATCAACCTTCTTGCCTCAACCGCTCTCACGCGTGCCCAACCAATGAACGCTCGCATCGTCGGGCTCGATCTGCCGCGGATCCCGTCGCTCGAGCGAGGCCGGAAAGCTTTGGCATGACACGAGCAGCCACAGCGGGCGCTGCGCGAGTCGCGCAGCCCCCTTTTGGGCGGCGAGCCGTCACGTAAAAATGCACTGCCGCTGGCTCCTACCTCAGCACGCTGTCTTCGAGAAAAGCAAAAATCCCGGCTTGCAGTCCATAAGCGTCTGGTTGGACCACACGAGGCTCTATGTCTCCGACATCCCTCTTCCGAAGAAGTGCGCACACGAGCGGAGATACCATTCCTTCGAGACGCCGTGCGCGACGGGCTCGGCAGGCTCTACACCGCAGCTCTGGTCCGATGGGTAAGCGTGCCGCCACCTACCACCCGCACGTGAGGCTTCGATGAAACACAGCAGCTACTCGTCCCGGCGCACGACCACTGGCTCTGGCCGCTCTTCGCGCTCACGCTAGCGCTCGGGCCCGCCAAGGGGAAGCACAGGGTTCTCCTGGGAAGATGTCGACCTCGACGACGGGCTGGTGGTCATTCGCTGGTAGCTGCAGCGTGTGGATGGTCAGTGGCAGCGGTTACCAGCGAAATCGAAGCAGTATCCGTACGCTCCTTGTGCCGCCGTTCGCCTGCGAGTCGCTGCTGCGGCAACAGGAGCACCAGCGGGTGTGGCGCGAGCAAGCCGGAGGTGAGTGGCGCGGGAACCCTTGGAGCCTTGTCTTCAGGACACACGCCGGGACGCCGCTGAGCGCGTGAAACGTCATCCGCATCTTCCACCTGCTCTGCCAGCAGGCTGGGGTGCCGCCGATCCGATTCCACGACTGACGCGATGCGGCTGCAACGCTACGCTTGCACGCCGGGGTCGATCTCGAGACCGTCTCGGCGATTCTCTGGCAAAGCCAGCTTTCGGTGACAGGTGACTACTTTGCTCCGATGACGGCGCAGGTGATGCAGCCAGCGCTCGCGCAGCTGAGCGTCCTGCTCCAGGACTGAACAGACCGTCCACTGACGCTCGTCTCATTTTCTCACCGGCACGAGAGCCTGCGACACCGGTGAGAATTTCATTTTCCTTGTCCACATGAGGATTTTCGCCCCGAATCCTCATTGTCTCACGGATTCCAGGAGGGTGAAAGCAAAAAACGCGAAACGCTGTGCCGGCTGCGCGCACCTGCACGACTTGCTCCAGACCTGATTCCCGTAAAGATTCCCGTAAAACACTGGAGACGACCGGCAACCCAGTCGCGGCTGTTTTTCAGTTCCGCGTCCAGTTGAGATTTTGAGGGAGCCGGTGGTCGGATTCGAACCGACGACCTGCTGTTTACGAATCATAAGCAGACCGTCTCTCGTCGTCTCTCGAATTCTCTCTCGTATCATCCGTACGCGGCTACCTGTCTCTGGTTCGTCCTCACTGTCTCCGCTTGTCTCTCCCAATTGGCATCAAAATTGGCATCACCCCGCACCAGCGAGCAGCCGGTCGAGCCGGGTCAACGCATCTTCGGCCAGCCGACGACTGACGTGCGCGTAGTAGTCGGCCGTGACCGACAGCTGCGAGTGTCCCAGCAAGGCCGAGACGGTCTTGAGGTCAGCTCCGGCCTCGAGAGCCAAAGTGGCCGCGGTGTGGCGGAGGTCGTGGAAGCGGATATGCGGCACCCGTGCCTGCTCGCTCAGCTGCGCGAAGATCCGGTTGACGTTGCGCTGGTCGAGCGGTGTGCCGATGGTCGTGGTGAAGACGAGCGACCAGGCGTTGCCCACCCAACCCGGCGACTGGCGCCACTGCTCCTGCTGCTCGCGCTGACGCACCAACGCCTGCCGAGCCAGCGGCGTGAGCGGAAGGCTCCGGCGCGACTGCCGGGACTTCGGCGGTACCAGCCGCCAGGCGCCGTCGACTCGCTGGAGCTGGTGGAGGATGACGAGCGACCCACCCTCGAGGTCAACGAGCTCCCACGTCAGGCCCAAGAGCTCGCCGAGCCGCATCCCGGTCGAGACGGCGAGCGCAAAGAGCGGCCAGAGCCAGTGTCCACGCGCCGCGTCGAGGAACTGCCGCACCTCCGCAGCCGACCAGACGTCCGGGCGGGGTGGGTCGACCGGCACCGGGCGGGCGAGAGCTGCTGGGTTCTGAGCCAGGAGCCCATCGCGGACAGCGTCTTGCAGGGCGCGGCGCAAGAGGGCACGGGCCTGACGGACCGCGTAGACCGAGCGACCCTCAGCGCGCAGCCGAGCCAGCGCCCGCTCGACGGTACTCGGTGTAAGCTGTACGACCTTCTCGCGGCCGAGGGTGGGTAGGAGCAGGTGCTCGAGCACTTGCTCGTAGCGGCGTATCGTCGTCGGGCGGAGCCGGTCACGGTGGACGGCGAGCCAGTCGGTCAAGAACTGGCCGAGCGTCAGTCGTTCCGGTGCCGGGCGCAACCCGCGGTCGAGTTGGTGGAGCAGTTCGCGCAGCTTCCGCTCGGCTTCGGCGCGGGTCTTCCCATAGACCGCCTTGCGCTTGAGTCGACCCCCTTCCCAGTAGCTCGCCCGGGCCTGCCAGCGGCCGTCGGGCAGCTGCGTGACCGAGCCAGCATGGTTACCGCGCCGCTTCGTCATCACTGGTCTCCCTGTCCAACCCGACCGCTCGCCGGTACTCCAGGATCTGCTCCGGCTCGACCCCGAGCGCGGCCGAGAGCTTCCGCCAGGTTGCCGGATAGCCCCGGCTCCGGCCGTGCTCGAGTGCGGTAATCGTCTGCGGCGAGAGCCCCGTAAGGCGGCTGAGTTCGCGGAGCCCGAGCGCGCGGGCATATCGCCAGGCACGGAGCGGTTTCACTTCCACAATCACGCTCCTCTCTGAGACGAGTCTATCACGACTGGCTGCCAACGCTCAACGACCCTTGACACATGTCACACACTACGCTATAATCGTCTCAGAGAATGAAATTGTCGTCGCGAACGGAAGAGGATCGACACGGTGGTCACGGCGAAGCAGGCGAAGGCGATCGCAGAGCGATACCAGAAGGCAGTCGAGCTGGTTGAGCAAGGCAAGGTCGCACCGGTCTACGGCCAGGACGGCGTCTACTGCGTACTCAACGGTCGGGGTTACGCCTACCTGGTGAACCTGGTGCAGGAGACTTGCACGTGCCCGGACACGCAGTACCGCGCGAAGCAACTCAAGGTTCCCTGCAAGCACCGGCTCGCGGCCGCGCTTTACCAGGAGCGCCACCAACCGGATTCGGAAGGCGGCCGGGGTGCGACACCCCGCCGCTACCGGTGCGACCGTTGTGGTCACACCGTCGAGTCGGACGACGACCGAACCGGCGAGCGCTGCCTCTGCTGTCTGATCGTCGACCCGACCGCACCGCGTGGCCGGTACCAACCCCTCGAGGAACCGGAGCCGGAGCGCTGCGAGCAGTGCGGCAGCGAACTCGACGAGTCTGGCGAGTGCGATACCTGCATCGCCTACGCCGAGCGCACCTATAGCGGAGCGCTGGTGCGTGACGCCGACGGCGTCGTGACGGAAATCTGGTGACACCCCTCCGTCGTCGAGATCGTCTGGTCGGGTGGGCGGACCCACGGGCGAGCAACCACCCACCAGAGAAAAGCGGTCGCATCGTCACCGGTCGTCCGGCGCGCGAGGAGCCGGCGCTTCTCGGCGTAGAGGCGGTGCAGGCTCGCGTCGAGCGCGCGGACCTCGCGGAGGTCGTCCTCACTCGGCCGCCGCTCGCTCGGCGGTACCAGTCCAGACGGATCCGCGAGACCTGGTCGATCGCTCGCTGGACCGCCCGGAGCATCGCTGCCCACATCTCCATCCCCCGTCTCCGGATCGAGTCCGTCGTCCCACGTCAGCCGGATGCGGATCACTCCCGGCGGCGGTGGTCCGAGCGGTTCCTCGTCCGGCCAAAAGATCCGGATGCGCGGTACCCGCCGACGGGTCGACAGGCGCCACAGTTGCTCCAATCGTCGTTCACACCGCATGGCTACCCCCCTTGATCACCTGCTCCAGCTCGTCGAGACGTCGCTCGATCTCCGTAATCTCGAGGAGCTTGACGACGTGGCCGAGGACGACGTCGCAGGCCCGGATGCGGGCTGGCCACAGTACGGTCTCGTCGGCCACGGCTCGCGCGAGGGTGGCACAGGCCTGCCGAGCGACCGCCCGCAGTCCCCGCGTGACCGCCGCCAACGCCTCGCGCTCGGCTTCCCGGACGATCGCGCAGACCGTGCGGTCGTCGGCATAACGCCTTTTAATCCGCGGGCTGTGGGTTCGAGTCCCACCCGGCCTACCACGCAAAACCGCACCAGGACGCAGAACCGAAACGACGGCCGGTGAGCGGCTACTGGTCGCCATGCTGTTTTGATGCCAATCTCGATGCCAATCTTCACCGCGTCGGGAGCTGTACGCCGTAGACGTCCTCGACAGCCTTGCGGAGTGCCCGCCAGAACGACCTGCGGTCACGGTAGGCCCAGGATGGATTGCGGTCGTTCCACTCCTGGCGAAGCTGCTCGTCTATCAACGTGTGGCTGGCAGCGGGGCGGCAGCGGCGACACGCCCGCGATCGGCCAAGGCCTGCGTCTTGTCGTCTGCGGCGCTTTGCTTCCCCTGGCTCGTAGCCGTCCTCTAAGAGGAAGAGCCCGGAACGTGATCCTCTTGCCTGCCGCGCGGCCTGCCTTATACTGGGGTCACGCAGATCGGGCAGCCGGGGTATCCCACGACGCCAGCCCGCCGGCCGGCGTGCTACCCCGAGCCCGCTGACCACGAGGGGGATAGATGCGATCGCTCTACGAGACCTGCGAGCCACGGCCGGAAGTCCTCCAGGGCGAGCTACGCGAGGAGCTGTTCGCAGCCCGCCTCAAGGACGTCCTCGACGGCAGCGCCGACCCGGTCTACCAAAATCCAGCCATCTTCTTCGACAACACCTACCCGACCACGGGCCTGAGCACGCTCCTGCGCGAGGCGCTCGGCCGGCTCACCGGGCGCGTCCCCACGGCCAACGCCGTGATCCGCCTGGAGACGCCCTTCGGCGGCGGCAAGACCCACAACCTGATCGCGCTCTACCACGCGGCGCGGGGCAGCCAGGCAGCAGCCGCGCTCGTGGCCCCTGAGCTGATCCCGCCGCCCGGTGCCGTGCGGATCGCCGGCATCGTCGGCTCCGAGCTCGACCCGACCGGTGGCCTGCTCCACCCGGACGTGACCACCTATACGCTCTGGGGCGAGCTGGCCTACCAGCTCGGCGGCCCCGCCGGCTACCGGCTGGTCGCCGACTCCGACCGCCAGACCAAGGCTGCCCCTGGCAGCGGGCTGCTCGACCAGCTCATCGGCGACCGACCGACCCTGATCCTGATCGACGAGATCGCCCGCTACCTGCGCGCGGCCGGGGCCGTGCCCACCGCCACCGGCCGCGATACGCTCGCCGAGCAGACGGTCGCCTTCTTGATGTCGCTGCTCGAGTTCGCGGCCAGCCGGGAGCGCGTGGTGGTCGTGCTCACCCTCGCCGATCCCGCCGATGCCTTCGGCCGCGAGAGCGAGGAGCTGCGGGAGCGGCTGGCCGAGGCCCGCCAGGTCACTGCCCGCTCTGAGCGCGTGCTCACACCGGCCGCTGAGGAGGAGACCGCGCTGATCGTCGCTCACCGGCTCTTCCGATCGATCGACCGGGAGGCCGCCCGCGAGGTGGCCGAGGCCTACCTGGCCTTCTACCGGCGGCTGGCCGAGCAGGGCACGCCGCTGCCGCACGAGCTCACCACCGCCGAGTACGCCGACCGGATCGCGACGACCTACCCCTTCCACCCGGAACTCCTGCGCGTGCTCAGTCTGCGGGTGGCCACTATCCCGAACTTCCAGCGCACGCGCGGCGCGTTGCGCCTGCTGGCCCTGGTGGTGCGCCGGCTCTGGGAGCGCCGGTCGCAGCCGCTCCAGCTGATCCACCCCCACCACATCGACCTGGGCCTGCCAGCGATCGTGGAAGACCTGACCAGCCGGCTCGACCGGCCTGCCTTCAAGCAGGTGATCGAGGCCGACATCGCCTCGCGGGTGCCGGGCCAGCCGGCTCACGCCCAGGAGATCGACGCCCAGCTCGCCGGCCCCGGGCGCCCACCCTACGCCCAGCGGCTAGCGACCACGATCTTCCTCCACAGCCTGGTGCAGGCCCAGGCCGCTGGGATCGAGGAGCCGGTCCTCCTGGCCGCCGTCCTGGAGCCGGGCGACGACCCCTCCCCACTGCGCCGGGCGCTCGACGCCCTGCTCGAGCGCTGCTGGTTCCTGGCCGACGACGGCCGGCGCTACCGCTTCGGCACCGAGGTGCAGCTCCCCAAGGTGATCGCCGACGAGATGGCGGTCGTGCCGGTGACCCTGGCCAAGGCCAAGCTCGAAGAGCGCATCCGGCAGATCTGGAGCCGCAGCGCGCTGGAGCCCGTCTTCTTCCCCGCCGAGCCAGCCGACGTGCCCGACGACGCCCGATCGCCCAAGCTGGTCGTCGTCCACTTCGACGCCGCCGCGGCCAAGGCCGCCGTGCCCGAGCCCCCGGAGCTCGTCCGCACCCTGTTCGAGCACGCCGGCGTGGTCGGCGGCTTCCGCCGCTACCGCAACAACCTGGTCTTCCTGGTGGCTGACCACGACCAGCGGGAGGCGCTGGTGGCGCTGGCCAAGCGGTACCTGGCCATCGAGCGCCTGGCCGGTGACCCGACCCGGATGCGCGACTTCAGCCCCGAGCAGCAGCGACGGCTGCGCGAGCTGCGCGACCAGGCCGAGCTGGAGCTGCGGGTTGGGATCACCCGGGCCTACCGTTTCCTCTACTATCCGAGCGGCGACGTGCCGCCCGGGGCCACGCCGCTGGCCCGCGAGGTGCTGCCGGCCCAGGATCGGGGCGAGGTCAGCGGCAACCAGACCGAGGTCGTCGTCCGGCTGCTGCGCCAGCTCGAGAAGCTGCGGTTGGGCGACGACAGCCCGCCGCCAGCGGCCTTCGTGCGCGCCCGGGCCTGGGACGGCCAGCAGGGACGCGTCAGCACCGAGGACGTGCGCCGCGCCTTCGCCCAGCGCGTCACCCTGCCGATGCTCGCCGAGCCGACCCTGCTCAAGCGCACGATCCGCGAGGGGATCCGCGGCGGCGAGTGGGTCTACTACTCCGCGAGCGAGGGAAAGGGCTACGACGCTGAGTCGCCCGAGCCGCTGGTCGAGATCAGCGAGGACACCTTCCTCTACACCCCGGAGGAGGCCGCGCGGGCTGGCCTGCCCCTCGCCCGGAGCGTGCCTCCGTCTCCGGCCCTTAGCGAGGAGCGGTGCCCGGTCTGCAACAACCCGGTCGCGGCCTGTACCTGCGGCGAGGTGACGGACGGGCAGCCCGTCCGCGCGCTCGACCTCCGGGCCGCCGGCCCGCCGGCCCAGGCCTTCCAGGCGCTGGCCGACCGGTGTCGTGACCAAAAGGTAGCCCGGCTGGCCCGCCTCCGGCTCCGGCTAGAGGGGGCGGGGCAGGCGGCGGCGCAGGAACTGCGGGCCCTGGGCGTGGCCCTGGGACAGCTCGAGCGCGGCCGTGTCCGCCTCACCCTCGAGGCCACGGCCGAGTTCGGGGAGGGCGAGGCGCTCAAGCTGCGCTTCACCGGCGAGGAGAGCCGGTCGCGCCCGGTGCGGCAACTGCTCGAGAGCCTGGGCGGGCAAGCACGCGCGTTGCTGACCAGGGCTGAGGTGGAGCTGGACTACGGGCCGGAGGGCCTGGCGGTGGACGGCGGGCTCGGCCCGCTCGGCGACGTGTTCGCTGGGCTGCCCTTCGGCAGGGTGGAGTTGGAGGCGGAGCAAGCGGAGGAGCGACGGGAGGCTGCCTCGTGAGTGGAGGGACGGATCGGGCGTTCCGCCTGCGGGTGGAGCCGCGCGGCGGAGACGCGCTGCGGCTGACGCTGTGGCAGCAGCCACCGGCGGCCAACGGCCGTCGACCGTCGCTGCGCCGGCTGGCGTTACTGGAGGGGACGCCGCTGCTGGTCGCAATCGACCAGGTGCTGGAACTGCTGCGTGCCGAGGGCTACCGGGGCCTGCGCGGGGGCGAGCGGCTGTGGGCCGGGGTCGGGCGCGGCGCGGGGGACGAGGCCCGCGAGCTGGTGCTCGGCGAGACCGCGGGCGTGCGGCTGGGGCTGCTGTTCCTGGCCCTGCGACCCCTGCGGCGGGTGGAGCGGATGGAGCGGGTGGCGGCGGGCGTGCGGGCCATGACCGACGAGGAGGCGTACTACTGGTTCAGCAAGTGCGCTGCCCGCGACACCGGCCCCCGCGCCCGGCAAGCTCTGCGGATCCTGCTCGCGGGGGAGTAGCCGGGTCTCAGAGAGGCCAAAGAAACGATATGCTCGAGCTCCCGCTCCTGCGCAGCGACACGGTCTCCGTCGCGCCCGAGTAGGCCAGCGACGAGTTGCGCGGCATCTGGCTCGGGCGCCGGCACTTGGCCGTCTGGTGCGAGGGTGACGGCTTCTGGCCGGAGGGTGTGTTCCTCTGCCCCGATGCGGAGCAGCGGCGCATCGTCGACCGCGTGCGGCCGGCACAGCGGACGCGACTGGCGGGTCGGCCGCGCTAACCGAGCGGCCTGCTGCTGCGAGGCGTCCACACGGAGCTGCTGCTCCCCTTCCGGCGGTGGAGAGCGGTGAAGCCCTGGCCGGAGGCGGCCGAGGAGCTGTGCTTCGATGCCGGCCCGGCGCGCGATCCAGGCGCGGGGAGGGAGACAGGCGCAGGGAGCGTTGCTCACCATCGCGTCAGGCCCGGACGGACTGTGGGCCCGTATCGAGCCACGGGACGGCAGCGTCGAGGTCGTGCCGCTGGCGGGCGAGCTGGACGTGGCCGAGCCGGCGGCGGTGCCGGCGGCCTCACCTCGCTGGATGTGCCGGGCCGGCTACCGCGACGACGTCAACGTGGTGACCCGACCGCCGGTCGGCGGCTGGGCGGCCTGGTGGGCCGGCAGCCGGCCTGGTCGCCCGCGCCTGGGTGGACAACCGGGGGACGGTGGTGCAGCGACGCCCGCGACGACCAACATCGCAGGTGTGATAGTGTTACTGCCAGCGACGGCGAGCGATTTCGAGCGGGCTGAAGGAATGCGCAGGAGTGCCAGCGCTGACGGCGCAGGCGTGGCCATCCGCCAGGTCAGACCGGTCTTGCTTCGTGGAATGGCGGTCGGCCACAGTACGAGGAGGCGAGCTCCTGCGGGAGCGGTCAGCCAGGAACACCGAATGGCCGGAGCACACTCTCGGTCACTGGCCTCCATCATCACGCGATGAGGTGAAGGCAGACATGCCTAATCGCCAGATAGAAACTCGGCGGAACGATACGATCGGGAACGATCCAGTTCCCCTCCTGGTCTACCTCGATGGCGACTACGTGGTCAGCGCCAGCGTCGCCATTGACGAACTGGGCATCCCCAGCACCGCCGTCCTGCGATCGATGGTGCTGGATAGCGAGAGCACAACGCGGGCACGGGCGGGTAAGGGCAGGCTCGGCGTCCCACTTCTGGAAGCTGGCGTGGAGCTGAGCGGAACGCAGGAGGACGCACGCGAGGAGCACGTCGAGCTCTCCCTGACTCGCCTGTCTACCTACCATGCGGTCTTCTGGCGCCTGCGCAGAAGCCTGCTGGAGCGCGGACTCTTGGTGCAGATGCAGGAGGGATTCCCGATCGAGAACGTCCGGCACGGGCAACTTCTCGAAGTTCAGGTGCAGTTCGATCCGAACTACGGTCGGAACGCGATCGAGATGACGAAATTTTTCATCGAGCTAGCCATAAACTCATTTGCGCTCGTGAAGACTGAGGGCTTCCGAAAAGGCGAGGAAGCGAAGAAGTTGAAGAATCAATTGAAGGAGATGGCACAGATCCTGGACACGATCGACAACGAGTTGGGCAAAGGCGATCCTCCTGTGATGTTGCCTGGGTCGATGGTCAGTCATGAGGAGTGGAAGGTCGTCGTACCGGTCAAGCCAGCCCACTGCCAAGACAGGTCGCTCCGTATCCTGTTGCTCTCCTCGTTCACTGTCGTCGGCAAAGTCGCGCGGGTCTTCGGTGCTGGGGAGTCTGTGTCCTTGCTCCCCGAACTCCCAGAAGCCATTTCGGAGTTATTGGTCCCCCTCGCAAAAGAGGTCACCGCTCATCTAGCGGGTGGACCCCGGGTCGCAGTGGGGCACAAAGTGTCGGGTCCTGGATTCGTGCTGCTGCCGATCGGGATTTACGTGTCGTGTGCACAGGGAAGGGACGGCGCATGGGAGGGTATCACTCGGTCGACACTGGCCCGCTGCTGATCGAGGAGTGGCTGCCGCTCCAGGAGCTGGGCATCGAGGCGCGGCGGGAGAACAGTACCGGCCAGCACCCCCCGCCTAACCGCCTCCACGTCTGGTGGGCGCGCCGGCCGCTGGTGGTGAGCCGCGCCGCCGTGCTGGCCAGCCTGCTCCCCGCCTGGCGGCCGGACTGGCCGGAGCCGCTGCGTCAACGCTTCCCCACCCGCGACGCCTACCACGCCTGGGTGCGGCGTCTCCTCGGTATCCACGGCGACCCCGTGGCCGCCCGCCAGCGCATCGCCGAAGCGGACGCACGTGGCGAGCGGCTCGGGAGGGATGCGTACGGGTACAGCCGTGCGTTCACGTATTCGCCAGGCCAAGATGACCTGGCTTTCCTCATGCATGTGCTCACCGAGGCGTGGGCTGACGGTGAGCTGACTGTCGTCGATCCAATGGCTGGTGGTGGCTCGATTCCCCTAGAGGCTCTGCGGCTGGGCCTGACGGTGCACGCCAACGAGCTGAACCCTGTTGCAGCGGTTGTCTTGATGGCAACGTTAGATTTCCCAGCACGATTTGGAGAGGGCTTAGGGGATGACATTCGTCACTGGGGAGATCGCTTGCTTGCCTGCGTTCGCTCAGAGCTTCAGCCCTTCTTCCCCCATCCTGAGGCTGGGGTACTCGATGGGTACCTCTGGGCGCGGACGGTGGCCTGCCCGCAGACCGGCAAGCCGATCCCCCTCTCCCCCAACTGGTGGCTCCAGCGCGACGATCGCGGCCGCGTCGCCGTCCGCCTCCTCGTCGACCCCGCCTGGCCGGCCTGCCGCTTCGAGATCGTCTCCGGCCCCGCGGCCGAGCGCGCCGCCGAGCCGGGCACCATCCGCCGCGGCGTGGCCGTCTCCCCCTGGACGGGCGAGGTGGTCGACGGCGACTACATCAAGCGCGAGGCGCAGGCCGGCCGCATGGGCCAACAGCTCTACGCCGTCGTCGTCAAGACCCCGAAGGGCGTCGAGTTCCGTACACCGACCGAGACCGACCTGGCGGCCGCGGCGGCGGCCGAGGCCGAGCTGGCCCGCCGCCTCCCAGGCTGGCTGGCCCGCGGCCTCGTGCCCGACGAGGAGATCCCGGAGGTGAGTAACTACAACCGAGGTCACCGCCTCTATGGCATGACCCGCTGGCGCGACCTCTTCGCCCCCCGCCAGCTCCTGGCGCTCGGTACCGCGGTGGAGGCGCTGCGCGCGCTGGAGCCGGAGATCCAGGCGGAACTGCCGCCCGACCGCGCCCGCGCCGTCGTCACCTACCTGGCGCTCGCCATCGACAAGCTGGCGGACTACAACTCGCGGATGAGCCGGCTGGATGTCACGCGCGGCGTGGTGAAGGGCACGTTCGACCGCCACGACTTCAGCATGAAGTGGAGTCATGCCGAGATGGCGGTGGTGGCCGCCGGCAAGGGGCTCGACTGGGCCATCGACCAGGTGGTCGACGCCTATCGCGGCATCGCCCGGCTGGCCCAGCCGGCCCGTCTCCCGCTCTGGCAGCGCGCCGGTGGCTCGCCGGTCGAGCGGCTCCGTGTCACCCAGGGAGACGCCCGCCGCCTCGCGCATCTCCCGGACGACTCCATCCACCTGGTCTGCATCGACCCGCCCTACTACGACAACGTCCAGTACGCCGAGCTCTCCGACTTCTTCTACGTTTGGCTCAAGCGGACACTCGGGCACCACTATCCAGAGTGGTTCGCCACCCCGCTGGCAAGCAAGGAGGACGAGGCGGTGGCCAACCCGGCCCGCTTCGCCGGGCTGGGCCGCCGCGCCCGCGAGCTGGCCCGCCAGGACTACGAGCGCAAGATGGCGGCTGCCTTCCGCGAGTGCGGCCGCCTGCTCCGGCCCGACGGCGTGCTGACGGTGATGTTCACCCACAAGCAGGTGGACGCCTGGGACGCGCTGGCCACGGCGCTCATCGACGCCGGCTTCCAGATCGTCGCTTCCTGGCCGGTGCACACCGAGAGCGAGCACAGCTTACATCAGGCTAGGAAGAACGCGGCCCGCAGCACCATCCTGCTCGTCTGCCGCAAGCGGCCGCCCGGCGACGGCCCCGTCTGGTGGGACGACCTGCGCGGCGAGCTCTCCCGCCGGGTGCGCGCGGGCCCAGGAGCTGGCCGCACAGGGCGTCGGCGGGGTCGACCTGTTTTTGGCCGCCTACGGGCCAGCGCTCTCTGTCATTTCGGCCCGCTGGCCGGTGCTGACCAGCGCGACCGACCCCGCCACCGGCAAGCCGCTGGTGCTGCGCCCCGAGACCGCGCTCGACCTGGCCCGGCGCGAGGTGCTCGCGCTGCGCCGCGAGCGGCTGCTCCACGGCCAGCGGGCCCGCTTCGACCCCGAGACCGACTGGTACCTCCTGGCCTGGGACACCTTCCGCGCGGTGGAGTTCCCGGCCGACGAAGCGCGCAAGCTGGCACTGGCGGTGGGGCTCGACCTGGAAGAGGACGTGATCGGCCGCGCGCGGCTGGTGCAGCGCAAGGGGGACACAGTCGCGCTCTTGACCCCGGCCGAGCGCCGGCGCCGCGGCGCGGTCGACCCCGACGCCGCCAGCTTCGCGCGGCTGGTGGACGCCGTCCATACCGCTCTGCTTGTCTACGACGAGGACGGCGCCCCGGCCTGCGGGGCGTTCCTGCGCCGCGCCGGGCTGCTCCAGCACCCGGAATTCCGCCAGTGCCTGCAGGCGCTACTGGAGGCGGTGCCGCGGACGCGGGGCAGGGACGGCGCCTTCCTCCGGCCCGAGGCCGACCTGCTGGAGCGGCTGCGGCTGGCCTTCTTCCCGGAGCTGGAGCCGCCGGCCGAACCGGAGCCGGAGGCCGCCGTGCTGCAGCTCGGCCTGCTCGCCACCGAGGCCGCGGAGGCGGGCGAGGAGGACGAGGAGTAGCGGCCGGTGGGTGGCCTGCGCGACTACCCCTTCCGCATCTCCTACGGCCCGGCCGACGACCGGCTGCACGCCTTCTACCTGCCGGCGCTCGAGCGTAGCGTCGCCTACGACCGCTCGGCCGGCTTCTTCTCCAGCTCGGCGCTGGCAGTGGCGGCGGCCGGGATCGCCCGGCTGATCCGCAACGGCGGGCGGATGCGGCTGCTGGTGGGGGCCGCGCTCGCGCCGGAGGACGTCCAGGCGGTGGTGGCCGGCGAGGCACTGGCTGCGGTGGTGCGGCAGCGGCTGCTGGCCGGCCTGACCACACCGGAGGACGAGCTGATGCGCGACCGGCTGGCGGCCCTGGCCTGGATGGTGGCCGAGGGGACGCTCGAGATCCGGGTGGTGCTCCCCTGCGACCGTGAGGGCCGCCCGCTGCCGGCGGAGGAGGCCGAGGAGTACTTCCACGCCAAGGAGGGGGTCTTCACCGACGCCTACGGCGAGCGGATCGCCTTCAGCGGCAGCGTCAACGAGTCGGCCCGCGGCTGGCAGCACAACTACGAGCAGTTCGCGGTCTACTTCTCCTGGGATCACACGCGGGCCTACCTGGAGCAGGTCGTCCACCGGTTCGAGCGGCTGTGGCGAGGCGAGGAGCCTGCCTGGGTGGCCCTGCGGCTGCCGGAAGCGGTGCGGGAGCGCCTGCTGAGCTTCCGGCCGGCACGGCGGCCGGAGCGCGACCCGCTGGAGCGCACGCTGGCCGTGGGGGAGACGCGGGGCGTCTACGTCGTCGAGCGGGCCGCGTCGCGGGGCGCGGTGGTGGCGCGGTACCTGCGCGACGCGCCGCGGCTGGTGGGGGCGGACGGTTTGGGGCTGGCGACCGCGCCGGTGGTGCCCTGGCCGCACCAGCTCAGGGTCGCCCGGGCGCTGGTCGAAAGGTTCCCGGAGCGGTTCCTTCTGGCCGACGAGGTGGGGCTGGGCAAGACGGTCGAGGCCGGGCTGGCGCTGCGGCAACTGGTGCTGAGCGGGCGGGTACGGCGCGCGCTGCTGCTGGTGCCGCACAGCGTGCTGCGGCAGTGGCAGGAGGAGCTGTACGAGAAGTTCTGCCTGGATGTGCCGCGCTACGAAGACGGCCGGCTCTGGTCGGTGCGCGGCGAGGCACGGGAGCCAGTGGGGCCGAACCCCTTTGCCGCCCAGCCGCTGCTGCTCCTCTCCAGCCAGCTCGCCAAGCGGCGCGACCGCGCCCAGCAGGTGCTGGAGGCCGGGCCCTGGGATCTGGTGGTGGTCGACGAGGCGCACCACGCGCGGCGCCAGGGCCCCGAGCGCGGGCCCGAGCGACCCAACCGGCTGCTGGCGCTCCTGCGCGAGCTGAGCCGGCGGACGCGCGGCCTCTGGCTGCTCAGTGCCACGCCGATGCAGGTGCACCCGCTGGAGCTGTGGGACCTGCTGGCACTCTTGGGGCTGGGCGGCACCTGGGGCGCCGGGCCGGAGCCGTTCCTGCGCTTCTTTACCGAGTTGCGGCGCGGCCCAGCGGCGCTCGACTGGTCGGCGGTGCTGCCGCTGGTGCGCGAGGAGATCGCGGTCAGCGGGCTCGACCCGGCCTTCGGCCAGCAGGCGGAGCGGGAGCTAGGCGCGGTCGGCTGGGAGCAGGTACGGGGCGTGCTGACCGGCCGCTCGTCGCTCGCGCCCCAGCACCTGGACGAGCGGCAGCGCGCCTGGCTTCTCGCCGGCGTGCGGCGGCATACCCCGCTGGCCCGGCTGATGTTCCGCCACACTCGGTCGCTGCTACGCCGCTACGCCGAACGCGGGGTGCTCCAGCTACGCGTGCCGGAGCGAGAGCCGCGGCCGGTCTGGATCGCGATGACGCCGGTCGAGCAGGGGCTCTACGAGCGGATCGAGGAGTACATCGCCGAGTTCTACGCCCGCTACGAGGCGGAGCGGAAGGGGCTGGGCTTCGTGATGACAGTCTACCGGCGGCGGTTGACCTCGAGCTTCGCCGCTGTCCGCGCCAGCCTGGAGCGCCGGCTGGAGTACCTGCGCGGGCGCCGGCGCGACCCGGGCCTGACCGAGGAAGACCTGGAGCAGGCCGAGCTGGAGCAGGACGTGAGCGAGGAGCTGCCCGAGGCGCTGGAGCGGGCGTTCGCGGAGGAGGCGCGCTACCTGGAAGACTTCGTGCGCGAGCTCGAGCTGCTCGGCCACGACTCCAAGGTGGCGGCGCTGCTCGACTGCCTGGAGGAGCTGCTCCGCAGCCACGAGACGGTAGCGGTCTTCACCCAGTACACCGACACCATGGACGAGCTGCGCGAGCGGCTGCGCACGGTCTACGGTCGCCAGGTGGCCTGCTACTCCGGGCGCGGCGGGGAAGCCTGGCACGATGGCGCCTGGCGGCCGGTGACGAAGGAGGCGATCAAGAACGCCTTCCGAGACGGGCAGGTCAAGATCCTGCTGTGCACCGACGCCGCGAGTGAAGGGCTCAACCTGCAGACCTGCGGGGCGCTGGTCAACTACGACCTGCCGTGGAACCCGATGCGGGTGGAGCAGCGGATCGGCCGCTTCGACCGGATCGGCCAGCGCTACCCGGTGGTGCAGGTGCGCAACCTGTTCTACGCCGGCACCATCGAGGCCGAGATCTACCGCCGCCTCAGCGACCGGATCGACTGGTTCCGCACCGTAGTTGGCGAGCTGCAGCCGATCCTGAGCCTGGTGGCGCAGGCGATCGAGCGGGTAGCGCTCCAGCCCCGGCAGCAGCGCGAGCAGGAGCTGCGGGCCCAGGTAGCGGAGATCGAGCAGCGGCTGGCCCGGCAGGAGGAGGCGCTGCTGGCGCTCGACGCCGAGCTGTACGACGCCGAGTTCCTGCAGCACCTGGCCTCACCGGTGACCCTGGAGGATCTCGCCCGGGTCGTGCCGGCCTTGCCGGGTCTCGCGGAGCGCTTCCGCCCCCATCCCGAGATCCCCGGCGCCTGGTTGGTGAGCTGGCGCGACCGGCTGCATGCCGTCACCTTCGACCGGGCGGTGTTCGACGCCCACAGCGAGACCGTGCGGCTGCTGACCTACGGCGAGCCGCTGCTGGACGAGCTGCTGGAAGTGGTGGCGGCACCCGCGACCGGCGAGCCCGGAGCGGTCGTCCGGGTGGCGCGCGAGGGGGAGCCGCCGCTCTGCGGGTACTACCGGCCGATAGGCGAGGGGGCGGAATGGGTGGGCTCGCTGGCCGAGCTGGAGCAGGCGCTGGCGGCGGGCGAGCGAGCGTGGAGCCTGGAGGCGGAGGCGGCGGCCCAGCAAGACTTCGAGGCCCGCTGCGCGGCGGCCCTGCGGCGCTGGCGGGAGCGGGAGGAGCGGCAGCGGCACCTGCTCGACTCCCAGCTCAAGGCGCGTGGCCGGCGGCTGCTGGTGGAGACGGCGCTGGTGGAGGTGGCGCTGGGCCGGCGGCCGGAGCTGTTCAAGGGCGACTACCCGGTCAGCTTCGGGGAGGGAGCGGTGGTGGGGCTGCGGAGGCACGGGTACCCCTTCGCCGCGCTGGCGCGGCTGGTGGGGGTCGACGGGCTGGCAGCGCGCGAGGACGATCCGCTGTGGGAGGAGCTGTCGCGCCTCTCGGTCGAGCAGCTCAAGGCACGCTGGCGCCGGCTGCACGAGGACGCCAAGCGGCTGGTCAACGAGCTGGCCGAATGGTCGCGCACTGCTCCTGAGCCGGACATGCCCTAGCGACGCCCTGCTGCGCGATCCCCCTGCCCCGGTGGAGCGGGCCTTGCCGCCGCTCGGGCCTCGGGTACCGGAGGTACCGGAACCCTGCGGTTGCTCCCCTGAGGGGCGTGAGTGCGGAGGGCGCTCCTCTCGGGTTACCTTACCGGTACAGGGAGCGCGGCCGGCAAGCGGCACCGAAGGGATAGAGCCAGCCTGCGCAGAGGCGTCTCCGTCGAGGCTCGGCGGCAGTGCGGGTCGCGGGCACGACGCAGGGCTCGATCGCAGCAGGCTTGGGCGCGTGGTGACTGTCTCGGGCCATCACGGTGGCGCACGGGGCAAAACCCGTTCGACGCGACGCTGGGTATTCCTGGCAGGTGCACATGCAGGGCCACGTGCATGGGCAACGGGAGGGGAACGGCTGTGCTCGGGGAGCGGTGGCAGCCCGGGCGCAACCGGCCCGGTGCCCCGAAGCAGGAGACCCGCTCAGCGGAAGTCGTGGGCGCGCACCGGGGTCGAGGCCAGCGCCCGGGCGCCCGCTGGCTGGCCCAGCGTCTGCACCTCCTCGGCCACCACGCTCGCCAGCGCCCTCTCCCGCTGCACTGTGCCGTCCACCAGCAGCACCGGCGCCCGCAGCGTGGCTCGGAACTGCGCCCGCACCGCTGGTGCCGGCCGCACGACCACGTTGGCCAGCCCGCTCTCGTCCTCCAGCGTCAGGAGCAGTACCCCCCTTGGCCGTCGACGGCGCCTGCCGGCACACCACCAGCCGCGCCACCCGCACCCGGGTTCCGTGCCGCTGCTCCCCGACCGCCCCGGCCGGGGTCACCCGCAGCAGCCGCCGCTGCCGGGCGTAGAGCGCTAGAAGCTACCGAACCAGGCACAGCCCCGAAAGCGCGTAGTCGATGAGCGTCTGCTCCCCCGCCTCTAGCGGCAGCAGCGCGACCGACCGCTCGTCACCGCTGCTTCGATCTCTTGAATTCGATCGGTTCGCCGTGGTTCAGGGCAGTGTGGGATCCAGCGAATTTCGTTCGATGTGGCGTGCGGCCCTTCTCCACGGGATTTGCTATGCTCGCACCGTTCATCGCTCATGTCCATGTCAAAGATGCAGTCCTCGGTTCCGGAGAAGTGACGGTCG
>Ga0079995_1066094_pt1 | contig 104981 bp, 91 predicted proteins | sample FaiFalFF_MnMetaG_2_FD_69198 | JGI IMG/M metagenome (GOLD analysis project Ga0079995, IMG submission 69198) | Freshwater microbial communities from Yellowstone National Park, Wyoming, USA - Fairy Falls C (FF_Mn_C) (SPADES assembly) (version 4) | ecosystem: Environmental > Aquatic > Freshwater >... | reverse complement strand
TCCCGTTAGGATCGGGCGTTCCGCCGAACCTTGGCCCGCAGGTACCCTGCCGGGAAGCTCCGCCCATCTTGTAGGGGCGAGGCGTTGCCTCGCCCGCCGCGCCAGCGGCGCGGCAGATTGCCGTGGCGTCCATCGACCACGTCCACGTCCGCACCGGTACCGTGACCATCGCTCCACGACAGCATTCCTGGCCCTAACGGGCGGGCGGGTCGGGCACCCGTTGATCCCTACCAACGGGGGCAGTGGCGCCGTACCGTGGCGCACACGTGCCCCACTGGGGATGCGCCGCCCCACCATGTAGGGGCGAGGCGCCGCCTCGCCCGCCGCGCCTGCAGCGCGGCACATTTCCCGGGGACGTCGCGGTGGCCTCGGCTAATCGGGCGCCACCGTCATCGTCGCACCTCAGGATGATTGCCGGACCCCTCCAGGGGTGTAGGGCTGTTCTCCTGCGGCCGACATGCACTGCACCGGGGACGGGCCGCTCCGCCCCGGTGGGGACGATGCGCTGGGGCGACCGTTGCGCGACGGGCGCCGCTCCGTGGCGCGCCACTGCTGTACGACGCTTGCGATCGCGCGTGGTCGAGCGGCGTGCTGATCTCAGCGCGTCACCGCAGCCTCGGGCCCCTGAGGGGTGACCGGGTGTTCGATCGGGAAGGGTGCGCGACAGACGGTTGGGGTAGCCCCTGGCTCAGCGGTGGTCGATCGTCGCGAGCACGCCGGTCAAGCGTTGGACTTGTGGGTTGGCGCGGTCGAAGCCGTCCGGTGCGCGGACAACGATCACCCAGGGACGCCCCTGGCCGTCCCGATAGTGATAGGCGCGGATGCGACCATTTGGGTCGAGCCGGTAGACCTCGGCCTCGTACTGGTTGCCGATGACGAGCGAGCCCTGAGGCGTGCCGTCGAGGAAGTCGGGGCGGGGTGCGTACTCGGAGTCGAGGCGCAGGATCTCCATCCAGATCCCGCCAGGTGGGATACCGTCGAGGCTCTTCGTGTTGAACCAGTCAGCGACCACCTCGGGGCTCGGACCATTCTGGACCATCAGTTCGCTCATCAGGATCCAGTAGCAGTGACAGGAGCGGAGATTGTATTCTGGAGCCTCCGGTGTGGTGATGACGAGCCAGTGCGGTGGATGCTGGAAGCGAATGTAACCCGGGTCCTCGTAGGTCGGCCAGTCCGGAATGACGGCTGGGCCCGGTGTGGGTTCCGGCTGCGGAGTGGGCGTCACGGTCCGCGGCGCGACCGGTGCGGCGGTGGGTGTCTCGCGCGGAGCGGCCTGCATGGTCGGCGTGCTCGCCGAGCTGGCTGCTGGCGGGGTGAGGATCTGTCCCTGCGCACGTTGCGGGGTCGGTGTCGCGGTGCTGAGGAGACCGTACTGAAAGGCGAGATAGCCGATGAGACCTCCGCCGGCCACCGCGAGGACGAGGAGCAGGAGACCGAGGCAACCGAAGCCGATGAACTGTGCTGGGGAACGGCGACGCTCCATGGCGTGCTCTCCTCGCTCAGCTCGGGTGCTGGATGCTGGCAACGATCTGGCCGAGCATGGCCAAGTGCTCCGTATCTCGCTCGAACGGCGTGCCGAAATAGGCGATCAGGCACCACTGCCGACCCCGGTCGTCCTGGTAGAGGTAGGTGATGACCTGCCCGCTGGGCCAGTCGGTATAGGGAGCGCTGAAGTAGAGCTGCGCGTGGTAGCGCCCGCCGACGATGTCTTCACCATCGGGCGGGCGACCGAAGTCGGGTGGCTGGTCGGCGTAGGGGGGCGCGACGATGAAGAGATCAACAACCATTTCCCCGGCCGGTACCTCGTGTGCGGCACCCGATCCGGGAGGAGCCCAGGCGATCCGTCCGCTCGGCAGTTGGCCGGGATCGAACGTCACGAGCGTGACGTTGCAACAGATCTTTTCTTCATAAAAGTAGTTCCAGCCACCAGGAACCGCTAGGCGCACCTGGCCGGAGGGGTCGTCGAACCACTGCCAACCAGCAGGTAGCCCACCGCTCGACTGACCGGTGCTGGGGGACGGCGTGCCCCGCGGCGCGGGCTGGACCGCAGTTGCCGGGGTGAGCGAGCCAGATCCGACCGTCGCGGTGCGGGCTGGTCGAGCAGCGGGCGTGCTCATGGCGATCTGGGGCGTCGGTGTCGCGCGGGTGACCGTGAGGAACGCGTAGGTTCCGACGGCGGCGACCAGGCAGACGCAGGCGAGGACGAGTGCACCGCCACAACCGATCAGGACCCACCGCCAGGGAAAGCCGCCACTGTCGCCGGCTGGCTCGCCCGAGTAGACGAGCGGTCGGTCGGGCGGAGCAGGTTCGGTCAGGCGCGGCTCCTCGTCCATCGTCCACCCCCTCAGCAGGTCCTCCTGCCGTGCGGGTCGGCTTCTTGCTGCGCAAGCCTGTCGGTGCGAGCGTGAACCAGCGCACCGAAGAGAGGGCGTCTCGCCCTCATTTTCGGCCCGAGCAGTCTGCCTGTCAAGGAGGGACTCTACCGGAAACCAGATGGCAGGGAACGAGCGTGCTCGAATAGCGAGAGTACTCCGCGGGCACGCTGAGGCCTCGATCACTCGAGTTGGGGACCCGGTCACGAGGGATCGAGCCTGGTCGGTGACGCCACGCGGTGTTTCGTGCGTGTGGGAGGAAGAGTGCGAGCGTTTCCCAGGTCGCAGCCATTCGTGCGAGCTGGGTGGGTATGCGGGGGGGGCGGCCAGTGACCCGGGTCATCGACATGGCGTGTCGCTCGATCGGCGCTGTGGCGTGCTGACGAGTGAGGCGTTCTCCCACCTCGGGTGGAGTCGATCGTCTTCGCGCCACTATGAGGATGACTGGCCCTGGTGGGCCGGCGGCTCGGGCACGCCCGACCCCTACGGTGCCGGGGTACCGCCCGACCGTGGCTCACAAATGCCCGACCGAGGATGTGTTGCGCGAACATGTCGGGGCGACCCGTACGTCGCCCGCTGCGCCTTTCGGCGCGGCACACCCAGGCGGCGTGTATCGGCCGCATCCGCGATCCGGACGGCAGAATCGGCATCGCCCCGCCACAGGATTGCCGGCCCTCTGAGCCGGCGGGTCGGGCAGCGCCCGACCCCTACAGGGGGATAGGGACCTCCTACTGCGGCCGACATTGCATTGCACCGGGCGGCGTCGCCCACGCTGTGTAGGGGCGAGGCGCCGCCTCGCCCGGCGCGCTGCAGGCGCGGCACACCCACGCGGCTTAGATCGACCACGTTCACGTTCCGGACGGCTCGATGGATACGCGTCGGAGGAAGGCGCGCCAGCAACGCGGGGCCGGGGTTGCGCGCACGTCGTCGGTGGCCCGCATTCCCGTGCCGGTTCGAGCGTGGGTATCATCATGCCGGAGGAGCCCGCGGCTGGCTGGTCGCGGATGTCCCGGCAGGGAGACCCGAGTGAGCGAGTGCCTCCGACGATCGCGGGCCTGGTCGATACTCGTGGCCGGTGCACTCGGCTGGAGTCTCGTGACCTGCTGGCTGGTGGCCCAGTCGGTACCGGCCCATGATGCGCAACGGCATCTCCTGGCGCACGGGGACCATGCGCCTGTGGAAGCACGCTGGCACGCGTCTCCGCACGAGCTTGCGTTCCCGATGGAAGGGATGACGGTCCTGGTTCTGTGGTGCCCAGTGGCCGGCGCCCTGCTCGCTTGGCTGTGGAGACGTGTTCTCGCGGTGCGTCTCTTTGCGCTCGGCACCCGCGAACCCGTTCTGTGCGTCCGGCCGCGCGCGCCGGACCCGTTCCCGAACGCCCCGTCACTGTTCGCTTCCTGCTGCCTCCGCAATTGATCCTCCCGCCGAGGAGTCACGGGCGGCCGTAACGGTCTCCATTCGGCGTGGTTCGATCGAGCGGGAGGAGCCCAAACGATGATGCGCTTTGCTCCATCGTTGCTGGCACGGCGCTGGACCCGCCGTGGCCTGTTTCAGGTGATGACCGGGAGCGTGCTCCTGGCGGTGGCCTGCAGTCGGCGACCGGTCGCACCCACCCCGAGTCCGCAAACGGCTGCGGAGCCGACGGTCACGGTGCTGCCGACTCGATCAGGCGGATCAGCAGCCGGTCCGATCCGGGAGTACACCATCGAGGCGGTGGAGGCGGAAATCGAACTCGCTGGTCGGCGGGTGCGCACGTTCACCTATGGAGGTCAGGTTCCGGGTCCGGAGCTGCGTGTTCGGGAGGGCGAGACGCTGCGCGTCCTGCTGGAGAACCGGCTCCCTGAGCCGACGACGATCCACTGGCACGGTATCCCGGTCCCCAATGCGATGGACGGGGTGCCGGAGGTCACGCAGCCAGCGGTTCCGCCTGGAGAGCGCTGCCTCTACGAGTTCCCTGTGCCGGTGGCTGGCACGTACTTTTACCACACCCATGTTGGTGTCCAGCTCGATCGGGGGTTGGTGGGTGCACTCATCGTCGAGCCAGGGCACGAGGAACTGGCCTATGACCGCGAGGTGGTGCTGGTGCTCGACGACTGGCTGGATGGGATCACCGGGACACCGGAGGAAGTGCTGCGGCAGCTGGTCGGTGCTGGCCACGGTGGACACGGCATGGGACATGGGGCGATGCCGGGTGGAAGCATGCCTGGCATGGGAACGATGCCCGGAATGACCGGAACGAGCGGTGAGCCGCCCGAGGTCGAACCGGATCTCGTCTATCCGTTGTACGTGGTCAATGGGCGTCCACTGGAGCATCCCTTCGAGTTCGTCGGCAAGCGCGGGGATCTCCTCCGGCTGCGGCTCGTCAACGCGGCATCAGCGACCATCTTCCGCGTCGCGCTTGCTGGACATCGCTTCACCGTCGTGCAGGCCGATGGACAGCCGATCGAGCCGCTCGAAGGGGACGCTCTGCGGATCGGGATGGGTGAGCGGTACGATCTCCTCGTCCGCTTGGACAATCCTGGCATCTGGCCGCTCGTGGCCTGGGCCGAAGGGACGGATCGTGCAGCGCAGGCGGTACTGCGCTACGAGGGAGCGAGCGGCCAAGTGCCGGCGAGGGTGACGCGACCGCGGGAATTGTCGGGGGAGCTCGTGCACGGGCTGCGCTGTCGGGCGCGCTCGGCGGGGACGCAGTTCGTTCCCGATGTCGAGCGGCCGATCGTGCTCGGTGGCGGGATGGGTCAGTATGTCTGGACAATCGATGGGCAAGCCTATCCTGCTGCGGAGCCGATCCGGGTGCGGCGAGGCCAGCGGGTACGCTTCCGGTTGCAGAACATGACCACGATGCCGCATCCCATGCACCTGCACGGTCACTTCTTCCGCGTGGGCGAGAGCGCGACGGCCCCGTTGCGGGATACGGTGCTCGTCGATCCGATGCGGGAGGTGGTGATGGACTGGATCGCGGAGAACCCGGGTCGGTGGGCGTTCCACTGCCATCACCTCTACCATCAGGAAACCGGGATGATGCGGATCGTCGAGGTCACCTGAGTAGAACAGCCGGCGCGGTATCCTCCGCACCGGCTCCCGCTCGTTCCTCCTGGCGGGCTGGCACGTTCGACCGCCGAGAGGTTCCGACACCCGTTAAACGAAGCAGTTGTCCGGATCCATGCGACCGCCCGGAACGATGGAGACGGCCCCATCGATCGGGATCGCGGCACCAGTGAGGTAACCAGCCTCCGGACTGGCCAGGTAGACCACGAGACTCGCAATTTCCTCCGGAGTTCCAGCACGCAGCGCGGGGATAGTCGGGGCCAGCCTGGCGATCCGCTCGTCTGGCCAGAGAGCTGCCAGCTTGGGGGTGAGGACGAAGCCGGGCAGAATGGCGTTGACCGTGATGCCGTGTTGGGCGACCTCGGTGGCCAGGTGGCGGGTAAAGCCGTAGAGTGCTTCCTTGGTGGCCACATACGGCGTCCCGTGCAGGACACTGGCGCGAATGGCAGCGATGTTGGACACGTTGATGATGCGCCCGAACTTGCGCCGACGCATGTCGCGGACAGCCGCTCGGCTGAGGTAGAAGGGAGCGTGGACGTTGACAGCGACGCTCCGCTGCCACTCTTCGGTCGGGATTTCGTCGGGACGATAGGCACGGGAATGATACTCGGCTTTGTTGACGAGGATATCGATCTTACCGAACCGTTCGATGACGCGGGCGACGAGCTGGTCGGCCTGCTCCGGATCGGCGACATCGGCTGGCAGCGCTTCGGCAACCAGGCCGAGGGCGCGGATCATGCTGGCCGTCGCTTGCGCGTCTTCCAGTGCGAGATCGTTCACTGCCACCTGAGCGCCAGCTTGTGCCAGGACTCGTGCGATCGCTGCGCCGAGCCCCCCACGTTCCCCTCCGCCAGCACCGGTCACCAATGCGACGAGCCCGCTGAGATCGCACAGTTGTCCGAACATCATCATCACGATCGGCTCCTTTCCCGTGAGAGTTCGTCGTGCCCACTGCTGGACGACACGTCAGTCTCCGGTATCCTTGCCGCTCCGTCGCTTCAGTTCAGCGAAGTCGCCGATGCCGTTGGAGACACCGCGATCGACTGGGATTACTGCACCGGAAATCGCCGTCATGTTGGGGTGGCACAGATAGGCGACGATCCAGCCCAGTTCCTCTTCGGGGTGGATCGCGCGATGCGGGCCTTCACCTTGGACCCAGTCGGGGCGCAGACGCAACACGCGCGGGTTGAGGAGACTGGTCGGCATCAGCGCGTTGACTGTGATGCCATACTGGGCGACCTCGTAGGCCATCTGCCGGGTGAGGCCGAGCAGCCCCGTCTTCGCGGTGGTGTAGGTGACGCCGCCGACGAAGCCGGTACGGACAGCGGCGAAGGAGGAAATGTTGACGATGCGGCCGAAGCGCTGGGGAATCATGTAACGGAGCGCAGCACGACTCATGTAGAAGGGGCCATCGAGGTCGACGGCGAGCTGGTGGTGCCAAATCTCGTTGGGGAGGCGCTCGACCGCTGGGATGAGACCACTGATCGCCGCGTTGTTGACGAGAATGTCGATCCGACCGAAATGGCGGACGACTTCATCGACCATCCGATCGGCGTCGTTCGGGTCGGAGACATCGCCGACGACAGCGATCGCCTCGCGACCAAGCTGGCGAATCTGCTCGACAGTAGCCCTGGCGAATTCTTCTGAAATGTCGTTCACAGCGATGCGGGCACCGCGCCGGGCGAGTTGGCGAGCGATCCCAGCTCCGCCGCCGCCGTCCTCGCCGCGTCCCGCTCCAGTGACGAGGGCGACCATTCCCGCGAGCCATCGTTCTTCGACCATGATCCACGTGCTCCTTTCTCTTTACCCGATGCGTTCTCGATCGGACTCGCGTGGTCCGTGCTCAGATGGCGGAGTGGAGAGTCCAGCGCGTCAGCGGGAATTCGGTCGGCGGGTCGACTCGCCAGAAGGTCGGGAGCATGCTGGGTTGTGTTGGCGTGGTTGCGGGAGAGCATGCTCCCTCGTTCTCTGCTCGATGCCCTGGTTGGATCGGCTGCGCCAGGACAGCGCTGATCGCGGTCACGCCACAGAGTTGGTACGGCGGGGAATGGGAAGATCGTTGCTGAGTGGCTCGCGCTCGGACTCCCCCGCTTGCCGTGTCTCGAACTGAGCAGCATCCGCTTCCGCTCTTCTCGTGACTGCTCTGACGAGCCGACGCTGGAAACACGCTGGTTCGCCGAGAACGAATTTCGTCCTGAAGTGTAGCGACAGGAGCGGCGACGGCGCAAGTGAGCCGGAATGGTAGTCGCGGATGCGGCAGATCGCTTGCCGAAGAGCCTGGGGACCAGGAGATCGAGCCCGAGGTCGTTCCAAGCGACGACGGAGCGCTCCTGGTCGTCGATCCGGTGCCGGAGCACAGAGCGATGGGGGAGGGCTGTCGTGCGAGAGACAGCATCGAGGCTGAGTCGATCGCGAGACGGTCCAAGGCGAACGAGCGCGTTGCGTCGAAAAGGACGGGTGCCCGGTCGAGCGCTGGGTGAGCACCCGCAGGATGTATCCCGGAGACGACGGAACCGTTCAACCCTGGCACGAGGAGGACGCGGGCAGCGAGGGCGACCGCGAACGTTCAGATCTCTGGGGACTGACGATCGCCGAGCGCTCCGGCCAGGACATGGGACGCTGGGCATAGCACCAGGCAGGTAGCTGGTAGTGCGAGGGTCGAACCGAAGAGCCTGGCGGTGGCCTGTATCGGGCGCTGGCGGGCGACAAGAGCGGACGACGAACCAGTTGGTCGGCGACCAGAACGATGGCCAGCGTGTTGGGGCGCATGGAGACGGTCGTGTACCAGCGTTCCTGCTCGGTGCTGCGGAGCGCTCGCTGCGACCGGTCCGGGTCTCGTTCAGCGGCAACGGTCCACGAAAAGAGGTCGAGCAGGAGCGAGCTGGCTCCCTCACCGGGCACGCCGTCGCCGACGACCGGTGCACGATCGCAGAACGATACCCGACTCGCCGAATGGCGGTAGACCACTGCCTGCGCTGGCAGCGAGGGATCGGGAGCGTCGCGTCCGCTGCGGCAGTGCAGGTGGTGCCTGGTCGGGTGGCGCTGGCAGGAGAAGGCCGCGTGTCGTGCTGTCGTCCATCGTTGACAGGGAGTCGAAGATCACTTACTATCCTGGAGAAAGCACTGGGGGCTCGTATGGGGACACAACTGATCGTCCGTGTCCGCGAGCGACGACGGTCCTGTGGACTCAGCCAGCAACAGTTGGCGGAGCGAGCGGGGATCAGTCGGCAGACGCTGGTGGCGATCGAGGCGGGTCGGCTGACGCCGAGTGTGGCGGTCGCGCTGCGGCTGGCTCGCGCACTCGGCTGTGCGGTCGAAGAGCTTTTCAGCTTCGCGGAACCGCCGCTGCTCGAGGCACAGCTGGCGCTCAGTGAGCGCTGGACAGTACCGATCCCCTCGCGCGTGCGTCTGGGGCGTGTCGGCGAGACGTTCGTCGCCTGGCCGGTCCGGGACGATACCGGTGAGGCCGAAGGAATGATTCGAGAGCGCGCGGGTGAGCGCGTCACGGTGGAGCCGCTCGTCGATCCAGCGACGCTGGAACGGAGCCTCGTCCTGGCTGGCTGCGACCCGGCGCTGGCGATGCTGGCTGCTCACCTCAAGCGCTGGCATCGGGATCTCCGCGTCGTCTGGGTGCCGCTCGGGAGTCGGACGGCGCTCCAGGCCCTGGCACGAGGGTGGGTGCACATTGCGGGCACGCATCTCTGGGATCCGGATACCGGCGAATTCAATCTTTCGGAAGTACGGCATCAACTCGTCGGCCGGCCAGTCGCGGTCGTCACGCTGTCCCGCTGGGTGGAAGGCCTGGGGTTAGCCCCAGGTAACCCGAAACGTATTCGCTCGGTCGGCGATCTCGTCAAGCCGGGCGTATCGATCGTGAACCGGGAGCTGGGTTCCGGCAGCCGTATCGTGCTCGATCGCTTCCTGGCCCAGGAAGCGATCGAGCCTGCCATGCTGCGTGGCTACGAGCGTGAGCTTGCTGGACACCGGGCAGTGGCGGAAGCTGTGGCGAACGGGCTGGCTGATGCTGGGCCAATCGTGTACCCGGTCGCGCGGGCGCACGGACTGGATTTCGTGCCGTTGCTCGAGGAACGCTACGACCTCGTCGTCCCCCTGAGCGTTCTCGATTGGTCACCGGTGCGCGATCTCCTCGAGCTTCTGACCTCGCGTCCGGTGCGGCGCGAGCTGGAGGCGAGCGGCTACGCCGTGCAGGAGAGCGGCACGATCGTCGCCACGTTCGGTCAGCGCTGACGGCTTACCGGCGAAGGAGGAGCAGTGCGGTTCGAGCGGTGGAGTGCACGACGGGCGTTGTTGCTCGTTCTCGTTCTCGCCAGCCTGGTGAGCTGCGGAGGCCGGTCGACCCCTGCAGCGGAACGCGCGCCGAGTACCATGCGTTCGACGGAAGGCGAGAACGCTCAGTTGGTCGTCTTCGCGGCCTCGTCGTTGCTGGGGCCCTTCGAGCAGCTCGGAGAAGCGTTCCGGTCTCGCCACCCCTCGGTCGCGGTCTCCTTCAACTTCGCAGGCTCGGCACAGCTGGTCGCGCAGCTGGAGCAGGGTGCTCTCGCCGATGTCGCGGCTTTCGCTGATCTCGATAATATGCGGCGCGCCCAGGCGGCTGGTCTGATTCGCGGCGAGCCGGTCGTCTTCGCTCGGAACCGGCTCGCTCTCGTCGTACCAGCGAGCAACCCGGCTGGGATCGAGCGTTTGGCAGACCTGGCGCGCCCCGGTGTGAAGGTGGTCCTTGCGCACGAGAATGTCCCGGCCGGGCGGTATGCTCGGACAATGCTGACTCGTGCCAGCCAGCGACCGGACTATGGTCCGGACTTCGCCCAGCGGGTGCTCGCCAATGTCGTGTCGCAGGAAGTGAACGTCAAGCAGGTCTTGGCCAAAGTCGCGCTCGGCGAGGCAGATGTCGGTATCGTCTACGTCACCGACATCGAGGCTGCTGGCCCCAGCGTCCGGGCTCTCGAGATCCCGAGCGAGCTGAACGTGATCGCCTGTTATCCGATCGCCGTGGCAGCGGCGAGCCAGCAGCCAGCGCTGGCGGAAGAGTTTATCGCGCTCGTTCGTTCGGAAACCGGCCAACAGCTCCTCGCCCAGTACGGTTTCGAGCCGGTGAGCAGAAACCTGAGCGAGCCAGGGAGTTGCGGATGACGCGGGTCGTGGAGACAGTCCGGTTGAGTGGAGGCGCAGTGCGGCGTGGTGCGCTAGCCTGGGTGAATCCGGGTCGTCTCTTTCTCCTAGTCCCGGTCGTTGTCTCGCTCGGCTTCTTGATCGCGCCGCTCGTCGCGCTGCTCGTCCGCGCGCTCGGTATCGGCGACGTGGTTCAGTACACGCGCGACCCGTTCTTTCTCGATGCCCTCCGCCTCACGCTCTTGACCAGTCTGGCGACGGTTGGCCTGGCGCTCCTCTTCGGGACACCGGTCGCCTGGATCCTGGCGCGCTGGACCTTTCCTGGCCGTCGACTGATCGAAGTCGCGGTCGGTCTGCCGATCGTGCTGCCGCCGATCGTGGCGGGCGTAGCGTTGCTCATGCTGTTCGGGCGCATGGGGTTGCTCGGGCGGTACTTGGATCCCTTCGGGATCCAGATCCCGTTCACGACGCTGGCAGTGGTGATCGCGCAACTGTTCACGGCGACCCCCTTCTACATCCGGACAGCACTGGAAGGGTTCGCCAGCGTTCCAGCGAACCTGGAGGAAGCAGCGCTGGTGGACGGGTGCAGCCAGCTGCAAGCGTTCCGCTCGGTTACCCTCCCGCTCGCCTTGCCCGCACTCGTCAGCGGGCTCACGCTGTGCTGGGCCAAAGCGGTCTCGGAGTTCGGGGCGACGCTGCTCTTCGCGGGGAACTTCCGCGGGCGGACGCAGACCTTGTCGCTCGCGATCTGGACGGCGATGGAGGTGGATCTGTGGGAGGCGGTCGCAATAGCCGCCATGCTGCTGCTCGTCAGTCTGCTGATCTTCCTGCTGGTGGAGAGGCTGCCGAGGGCGCGGCAGCTGTCTTGACGCGGTGCGTCGTGCTCGGCATCGGCGATGTGGCCTCAGCAGTGGCGCACCGGTTGTGGACGGCGGGATCGCTGGTCGTGATCGTCAGTGAACCGTGGCCGACGGTTACCCGTCGCGGCATGGCCTTCGCCGATGCCGTGTTCGATGGCTACGCGGTCCTCGAGGGGGTGGTCGCCCGACGGGTCGAGACGAAGGGAGAGGTGGAGGCGCTCTGGGAGGAGAGACGTGCTATCCCGATCCTGGTGCGCCGAGACCCACTCGAGGCGGTCGAGGAACTCGCTCCTCGGGTCCTCGTGGATGCGCGGATGCGCAAGCATGCTGCGGTGCAGCCGCACCTGTGCGGGCGCGATCGGCTCACGGTCGGCTTGGGGCCCGGTTTCGTCGCCGGTGAGCAGGTCGACGTGGCGATCGAGACGAGCTGGGAGGAGCTGGGCCGGATTCGTTGGGAGGGAGCGAACCGGCCGCTCGCGGGTGAGCCGCGGGCGATCGCCGGGGTGCAGCGCGAGCGGTACGTCTATGCGCCGATGAGCGGTCTCTGGCGGACGGAGCGGCAACTCGGCGAATCGGTCGTGGCTGGAGAGCCGGTGGCGCGCCTGGTCGGGGCGAACGGTGAAGAGGTGGGTATCGCGGCACCGATCGCTGGGCTGATCCGCGGGCTCACCCGGGATGGTGTACCGGTGGAGCAGGGAACGAAGGTCCTCGAGATCGATCCGCGAGGGCTGGGCGGCCAGTGGCGGGGAATCGGTGAACGGCCGCGTCGGATCGCGGAAGGGGTGGTCGAGGCTGTCCAGCTGGCGGAGACCGCACTGAGGAGTGGGTAGCTACTCGGGTACCGCCTGCTTTGTCCGACAGTCCGTGTCGCACAGAGGGCGAGGAACAGTAACCCTTCGACGAGCGGGGTTGTCCACCACCGGTGATGCCTGTCCGCGCTGGGAAGCGGCTGAGTGCCTCTCGCCTCGTCGGGATCGAGCGGTGCGTGGCGGACCGGTCCAAGTAGGCCGGCACATCCCGTCATGGCCAGGCAACAGCCACCGGAGTCTGTCCGATAACCGTGGAGCGTGCGCGGACGGGAATGCCGGGCCGAGGGCCCAGCGGGCGACGCAGCGCGTTGCCCCTACAACGTTGGGCGGATCGCCCGTTCGGGTGCCGCCCGGCCACAGTTCAGTGGGACGCCCCGGCTCGGAAGGGGTCAGGCGGTGCCTGACATGCCGGTCCGTCAGGGCAGGGAATGCCGACGTGGGGCGATGGTCACGGTGCCGGTGGGATCGTGGACGTAGTCGATGCACGCCAGGGGAATCAGCCGGGCCCATGGCGCGGTGGGCGAGGCAGCGCCTCGCCCCTACAAGGGGTGAGCGGTGTGTCGCCGGTGCGGCATTGGAGCGGCACGGGTTGGCGCCACCGTCCCCGTCCTGTAGGGGTCAGGCGGTGCCTGACCCTCCGGGCCGGAGGGTCGGTCGACCCACGCCGATAGTCGCGGCAGTGCGGTTGCCGATCCCCGTGCGGACGGTCGGGCACGATGCGTGACCGCGCCGCAGGCGCGGCGGGCGAGGCAACGCCTCGCCCCTCCATGGTGCGGCGCCGCATCACCGGTGCGGCCGATACCGGCCACCGGTCGGTATCACACCGGCCTCCCTGGCCCACCAGGGCCGGGGACGGGGGTCCTGCGCTGTGACCGAACAGCGTCATGGATGAGCGAGCGCAACACGCCGCTGACTAGCGCCGCGATGCACGCGTTCGCACGGATACTCCGCAGCCGGTGGTTCCGAATGAGAATCGGGCGCGCCGTGCTGCTCTGACGATGCCGTTGGGCGGCCTTGCGATGAAGCAGCAGGATCATGAACCGCACTGGGAAGAATGCGAGCACGATGATGCGCGCGTGAGCGTCTCGGCGGATCGCTGGTGCGGTGAGGACGAGCGCCCTCGTGCTGCCCGAGCGAGCGACGCGGCGCTGTGGGGCGCGCCAAAGGTGCTGACGGGGCACGCACTGTCCCCTGCATACGGTGCGATCGTTCGAGCGACTTGCGCGGAACGAGACGATCGCGTTCACTTGCGGCAGGATCAGTCGGTACGAATCCCATCGTCGGTCAACGTCACCGTGGAGCGTGGGCTCGATGCAGGCGATCGAACAGCGGGAACGTCTCCTGACAACCGAGGATCTCGAGGGACTCCCCGAACAGCCGGGAGTTCGGTACGAGCTGGACGAAGGGAAGCTGGTGGAGATGCCGGGCGCTGGGGCGCTGCACAACTTGATCGTCGGTCTGGTCTACCGGCTTCTCTTCGCGTTCGTGAGTCAGAAGCGACTGGGGCTCGTCTTCTGCGACGGAGCAGCGTTCGTCCTCCGTCGGAATCCGGACACGGTGCGGATTCCGGACGTATCGGTGGTGCGGCGGGAGCGGGTACCGGCGGCGGGGATCCCGGAAGGGTTCTGGCCGGGGGCGCCGGACTTGGCGGTAGAGATCGTCTCGCCGCACGACCGAGCGGAGGAGGTGCACGAGCGGGTGCGGGATTATCTCGGGGCGGGGGTGCGGCAGGTCTGGGTGCTCTGGCCGAAGAGCCGGACGGTGACGGTGTACTGGCCGGACGGGACGGCGCGCGAACTTGGGCCGGACGAACAACTCACTGGCAGTGACGTGCTCCCCGGTTTCGAAATGACGGTCAGTGATCTCTTCGTGGTCTCCCTGGAAGCGTCTTCCGGGGAATGATCGCGCCGAGGCAGGAGTACTCCTCGGCAGGAGGCGGTCACTGGCGCGTCTCCACCGAGCGTGCGCGCGGTGTCCTTCGCTCTCTGCGTCAGATCGTGGATGTCTCTTGCCTGCCGATCGGCACGAGGAGGAGCGGAATGGTGACCCGCTCGAGGAGGCGGGCGGCCACGCTCCCAGCCAGCCAGCCGGGAAGGCCGGCTCGACCATGCGTCGTCATGACCACGAGGTCGACCTCGGTCGCGAGTGCGGCGAGTTCCGCGATCACATCGCCTTGCCGGACGACCACCGTGACCGGGAGGCCGGCGGGTGCAGTAGCAGCGAGGTGCTGGAGATCCTGCTCGGCGTGCTGGCGCTCGAGTTCGAGGAGCGCAGCGGTGGCCGTGGGGAGAAAGACGGCGGGAGCACTCTCGCTGAAGCTGAGATGCTCGAGTGTCGGTACGACGCGAGCCAGCGTCACTGTTGCGGCCAGGCATCGGGCCAGCTGCCAGGCGAACGGGAGGACATGCTTGCTCGCTCGTGAACCGTCGAGCGGGATGAGGAGATGCTGGGGTGGCTCGGGGAGGAGCGAGACGGAACGTTCCGTCGCACGCAGGACGAGCGTGGGACGCTCGGCCTGTTGGAGGACCTGCTGGGCGATTCGCCCGAAGAGCAAGCCGCGCAGGCCGCCTCGTCCATGCGTCGTGAGCGCGATGAGGTTAGCGTCCAAGGCTCGGGCCTGACGAGCGATCACGGTGGCGACAGCAGCGTTGTCGGCAGCGATCACCGCGATGCGACAGGAAACGCGCTGCTCGGCCAGTTCCCGGCTGATTCGGTCCAGATAACGGGCAGCGGCTTCGGCCGTCGCGAGGTGCGGCTGACCGTGGATCCGTTCGGGCGGGGACGGTTCGAGGACGTGGAGGAGAATCAGTTCGCGGCCGCACGCACGGACGAGTCCAGCGGCGACGGGGAGGATCTGCTCGGCCAGCGATGAGCCATCGAGGGGAACGAGGATGTGCGCCAACGGGATCTCGCTCATGCGCCACTTCCCGTGAATGTCGTCCAGAGCAGCCAGAGGTTGAGCCCGATGATGAGGAGAGCGAGGATGCTCGCCACCAGTGTCGTCGGTCGCTGGTTCACCAGTGCACCCATCAGTGACCGATCAGCGGTGAAGAGAATCAGTGGGAGGAGCGCGAACGGGATGCCGAAGCTCAAGACGACCTGGCTGATCACGAGCGTGCGTGTGGGATCGAGCCCGAGCGCGATGACGATGAGGGCCGGGAGCATGGTGATTCCCCGGCGGAGCCAGACGGGGATCGTCCGATGAAGGAAGCCTTGCATCACCACTTGACCGGCCATCGTGCCGACCGTGGAGGAGGAAAGGCCCGACGCGAGCAGTGAGAGCGCGAACGCGGTGCTGGCCAATGGTCCGAGCAATGGCTGCAACGTGCGGTGGGCCTCCTCGATCGTCCCGACGTCGGAGAGTCCGCGGGCATGAAAGGTCGAAGCTGCCATGATGAGCATGGCAGCATTGACGAGTCCAGCGATGCCCATGGCGATCACGACGTCGACCACCTCGAAGCGGAAGATGCGCTGTGCTTCGGCCGACGTGCGCGGCACGATACGATGCTGGGTGAGTGCCGAGTGCAAGTAGATGACATGCGGCATGACGGTCGCTCCGAGAATTCCGGTGGCCAGCAGCACGCTTTCCGGGCCGGCGAACTCCGGGATGAGCGCATAGCGAGCGATGGCGTTCCAGTCCGGTCGCTCGAGGACCGTTTCCACGACATAGCAGCCGGCGATGACACCGACGAGACTCGTGATCACCGCTTCGATCGGCCGGTGTCCGTAGCGCTCCAGCGCGAGGATGGCGAACGTCGTGATTCCCGTCAAGATGCCACCGATCAGCAGCGGAAAGTGGAAGAGGAGAGCGAACCCGAGCGCGGCACCGAGGAACTCGGCGAGGTCGGTCGCCATGGCGACCAGTTCGGCGACGATCCACATGAGCCAGACCACGGGACGGGGGAAGCGCTCCCGGCAGAGCTCAGCGAGGTTGCGGCCAGTGGCGATACCCAGCTTGGCGGAAAGCGACTGGATCAGCATCGCAGCGAGGTTGGCGGCCAGGATGACCCAGAGGAGGGTGTAGGCGAATTGAGCGCCGCTTTCGATATTGGTCGCGTAGTTGCCGGGATCGATGTACGCCACGCTGGCAACGAAAGCTGGACCGAGGTAAGGGAGAACGCTCGCGAGTCCACGCACGCGGAGCTGCCTGGATCGGCGGGCGATCGGGGCAGTGGACGATGGTTCGCTGGGCGGCTCGTTCACATCATACCCCTCCCGATTTTAGTCAATGCTAATGATACGGCGCTCGTTTTCGACGTGCCGAGAATGCTCCGTCGCTTTCCGGTTCCGCTCGGTGGTCGGGTCGGGCTCTCCGGGTGCCCGGTGAGGGAGGAGTCGAGCGAGCTCCTGCGCGGACATCGTGGAGTGATCGCTCACCCGTGATGGTGCGGGCAGTCCTGGCTCGCGCCGTCCAGCGAGGGATCGCGAGGGATCCGCGCGTGGTTGGTTCTCCCTCAGCCGAAACGAGACAGGGTTTTTGGTCGAGCCGTTCGTCGACGACCGCGGGGGTGTCGTGCTCGCGTTCGGTCTGATCGGGCGCAGAGTGGCTCGGCCGGCGAGCGATCATGAGGAGGCGGGAGAAGGTGCTGGTGCTCGGGGCCAGTGGCGGAGGGGACCGTGTTGCTCATCTGGATGGACTGTCGCAACGGTCGGGGCACGAGTTCGCTCTCGGTTGGACAGCGGGTCTTCCGCGCGGATCGCACCGCCGAGAGGCTTCTGGCGGGACGATGGGTGGTATGCTCCGGATACTGGTCGTGCTGACGATCCGGCAGCGGAGACGGAATGGTACGCCGAGCAGGAGACTGGTTCGCGCAAGCAGCCCACGACCTCGAACTCGCCGAGCTGGCGGCGAAGCACGGTCGGCACGAATGGGCCTGCTTCGCCGCCCAGCAGGCAGCCGAAAAGGCGCTCAAGGCGCTCCATCTGCAGCTCGGACAGGCTGTCTGGGGACCCGCCGTGACGCGACTTCTGGAAGAGCTTCCACTCGCCGTTCCGGAAGAGTTGCGCGACGCGGCTCGGTGGCTGGATGCCTATTACATCGTGCCACGGTACCCGGATGCCTTTCCGGAGGGACCGCCAGCACGCTACTTCGGCCCGCAGCAGAGCGAGGAGGCGATCCGTCATGCCCGTGCGATCCTCGACTTCGTCCGTGCTGCGATGGCCTGACCGCGCGGCAGTGCTCGCTGCGGTCGAGCGGTGGGCGCGGGAACTAGAGTTGCCAGGGTTGGTCGCTGTCGGTGTGTTCGGCTCGTATGCACGTGGCGATTGGGGAGTCGGTAGCGACGTCGATCTCGTCGTGATCGTCGAGCGGTCAGCACGGCCCCCGATCGAGCGGCCGCTCGATCTGCCGCTCGAGAAACTGCCGGTGCCGGCGGAAGCGATCGTCTACACGCGGGAAGAATGGGAACGTTTGCCGGAGACCAGTCCGCACTTCGCAGCGGTCCTGGCACGCGAGGCGGTGTGGGTCTTTGGGCGGCCAGACCGGCAGGCAGGAAGCGGCCCGGAGGAAGCGTTGCCTCCTCCGGGCCGCGCTGATCAACGGACCGACGAGCTTCCCTGATCGAGCACGGTTCCGTCCTCGCGGACGAATGCCCACTCGTAATGGTCAGAATAGAGCACGAGCTTCAAGACGCCATAAGCGTTGTCGATGCGCACCTCGTCGCACGGTTCGTCGGCGGCGTGGACGTCGGCATCGTACAGGTTCTTGCCGCCGGTACCGACGACGAAGTGACGGACACTGCCAGTGTTGCAGACCGAGTCGGCATTCTGGATCGCATACCGCTGGTAGTTGTGGTCGTGCCCAGCCAGGGAGAGATCGACGCCGTACTGGTCGAATAGGCGATAGAGATCACCCAGACTGGACTTGTATTGACCGTAATTTTTACCAGTTGTCCAGTAGGGGTGATGGAGGAAGACGAGAACATTCTTGCCGCGGTTGGCTTGGAGCACGTTCTGGACGAACTGGTATTGGGGCGAACCAGCGCCGCAGCCGCCGACTTTGGAGCAGTTGGAGTTGATCGCGATCGCGATCCAATTGTTGCCGAGGTCGAAGACGTAGTAGCCCTTGCTGCGGTCACCGGCGAGCGCGCCGAAGTAGTCGTAGTATCCGCTCGCTCCGGATGTCTGGTACTCGTGGTTACCCGGTACCGGCTTGGTGAGTGTCTTGAGCTGGCCCCAGGTCGGATCGTAACTCTGCTGGAACTTGGCGAGGGCACCGTCTTCGTACTGGAGGTCACCGAGCGCCAGTACGTAGGCGGGTGCGAGGCGCTTGGCGAGTTCGGCGGTGTACTTGTGACGGCAGGCTGTTGCGGTGCCGTTATTGTTGTTCCAGCTCGAGGAGCCAGGATCGCAGGCGATATCCCCGACGGCGACGACCGTGGTGGCGCCGTTGGTGGTGGGTGGTGGTGTCGGTGTGGGCGTCGGCGTCGTCGTCGGTGCCGGAGTTGGTGTCGGGCTCGGGGTCGGTGTCGGGGTGGGAGTGCTCATCTGCCCGTTCGCGCGCAGGACGTCGAGGTAGGCACCATAACCGGAGCTGGTTGCCCACTCTTGTGCCGATTCCACGGCGGTACCTTCGCCCCATTCGTTGAACGTGGTGATGAGTTGCCAGGGTTCGCCTGATGCGATCATGTCGCGCACGTTCTGTGCCCAGCGATTCAGGTCGCGGGTCAGGCGTGGCTGGCTCTCGGTGACCTTCCAGAAGCCTGGTGAGATGGTGTAGGAATAACCGCGCTGCTGGTCAGCCGCGACGGCTGGGCTGTACTGATGCCACGAATCGGGCTGATTCGTGCAGGTGCGGTAGCCGCTGAAGACCTTGAGGACGAGAAAGGCCCCGACTTCGTGGGCGACGGGAACCCAGCGGTCGGCGACCTCGCAGGAGGAGTCGTCCGCGTTGTAGACGAAGACGACGAATTTCCCGTTGACGCGGAGATAGTCCGGATCGTTGGCGTACCGGTCGCGGATATAGGTGAGGTCACTCCGGATCTCGTCGGGTGTGAGGTCGCGTTGGCCTTCCTGCTCGTGGTAGATGGCCCACTTGAAGCCAGTACCGTCGCTAGCCTGAAGGATCTTGGCGAAGTCGACGTCGGTATGGTGGCCCTGTCCCCACCAGGAGGCGATGGCTGCCTGGATGCCGCCGTACTGCATGGCAGCGATGTGCTGGCGGATGATCGCAGGGTCACCCGTGTCGTAATACCCCCGTGTCGGGTGATAGCGAGTGTATGGATAAAGACCGCTCTGCGTCCAAGCCTCCGGGAACCATGGATAATAGAAGATCGCGCGGATCGGGAAAGCGAGACTGCTGTTACCCGGTGAGGGGCTGGGGGAGGGTGTCGTCGCCGGTGTGGGTGTGACTGCAGTGGTCGGAGTCAGTGGAACCGGTGTGGGGGACGGTGTTGGGCTCGCAGAGGCCGAAAACTCGAGAACGAGCTGCGGAGCGCTACTGCCGCTCTCGCGACTGGCGAGCTTCATCTGTGTCGCGTCGCTGGTAACGATCGCGAGGCTGAACACACTTCCCGGGCGAGCGAGCGTCGTGACGTCGACGCTCGTCCACTGGCCGGTGGAGAAGGGGCCGGACCGCGCGATCACGGTCGTACCGACGGCCGGGGCGTTCTGGTAGGTGATGGTGCGCTCACCCCAGCTGGAGTCCGCCACAGGCCGGACCTCATAGCCGGTGCGATGGGTGCTTTGAGCGTAGAGACGGAGCGTCGCTCGGCTGATCGGGCTGCTTACCCCGCTGAGGTCGAAACGGAGATAACTCCGCATGATGGGTGAGCCGTCAGCTCGGAGTGCTGTCGAGGATCCGAAGTTTTGGGAGGGCTTGCTCTCGAAGACGTAGGCGTCCGCGACAGGGGTCAGGGTCAGCGTCTGGTTGGCACCGCTGCTGCGGCTGATCCAGGCGACGGAGAGCGTCGCAATGACGAGGATGATAGCGCTCACGGCGCCGAGCCGGTCGCGCAGGGTCTTCCAGTGCTGCACGTCGTGACCTCCTTTGACTCCGAAACGGTGCCGGTCGGCCTGCTCTCTTTCTAGAATGACGGGGAGTCGACTGTGCCAAAAGAGACACAACACTCCCAACGTCACTGATCAGAAGGGGCTAGATGGAATCAGGACGAAAGGAGGACAGACCTGACCGGACGATAATCAGACAAAAGGATTTCTACCGAAAGGCGGATCACGTATCCCTGAACTCGGTAGCGGGTCGAGTGGTTCGTCGAGCCGTGTCGTCCAGCAACTGTTCGGTACCCGATTCGGGTGCTGGCGCAATGCCGGGCCATGCCCGCTCGCCATCGACCACCCCTTCGCTTCCCCTTCACCGTCTCTCGCAGGGTGTACGGTCACCCTGCATGACGGCGTGCGAGGGTAGCAGCTGGAGCGGGTGGTGACAACATGTCAACGGTTCAGTTCAGGATCTGAATAGACATTGAGCAACATTCGACCAGAAAATGATCAGCGTATCAGAGAATTTGCTCGTGCTCTCTTCAACAATCAGGTTGCAACTTCCTCGAACCGATCTTGGCCACTGATGGAAACTTCGCACGACAGAAAGTCGGTGGTGGACTTGCCTTCGAGGTGCTCTGCGTGGTACCCTGGGTCTAGGAGAAATTTCTTAATCCAAACGCGCTGCTGGGGGCACCGCGGAGGCGACTGAGTGCGTTTTCATCCGGTGTTCGTCTCCGAGGGAAAGGGGCACGACCATGAGGGATGGGCGGAGTTCGATAAGCGACTTCTTGCATCACCGGTTCGTCGATCGTGAAGCGGAGCTCGCACAACTCGTGCTCGCAGTCACCGGTCCCATACCGCTCGGCACTCTGGTACTGGTCGGACCGCCGGGGGTCGGCAAGAGTGCGCTGCTGCGGGAGTTCGCCCGCTGCTGCTCGGAACTCGCGATACCGTGCGCGCTGGTCGACCTGACGGATGAGATCGGGCCGGATCTCGTCGCCTTACGGGCGGCAGAGCATCTCGGTTCCGCAGAGCGAACCTTGCAAGGCCTCTTCGCCGAACCAGGACGGCGCGTGCTGCTCTTGGACAATTACCGACCGGGTAGCATGCTCGACGCGGCGCTGCGCGCTGCCCTGCTGGCTGGCTCCGGGGAAACCCTGGTGGTCATGGCGATGCGCGAGGCACCTCCGACGAGCTGGTTTCGGGATCCCGGTTGGAGTGCACTGCTCCGCGTCTTGCCGCTCGAGAACCTTCCCCATGCTGCTGCTGTCCGGTTCTTGACCGGTGCCGGAGTCGAACAATCGGCCGCTGACCGGCTTGCCGAGCTGACTGCTGGACACCCCTTGAGCTTGGAACTCCTGCTCCAAAGCAAGCAAGCTCCTCACTCAGCACCCCATCCGGATGTGCCGCTCGAAATCAGCGAGAGGGTGCTGGAGTTCGCTTTCGGTGAACTGGCGTCAGTGCAGCGCACGGCTTTCGAGATCACCGCGCTCGCAGGAGTGAGCAGCGAGGGAACGCTGCGCACCATCCTCGGCCACGGCGACGCTGGGACGCTCTTCCGCTGGCTCTGCACGCAACCGACGATCGCGGTGACACGCTATGGAGCGGTCGTGCGTGAACCGTTCGGAAGCTTCTTGATCGAATCGCTCGCTTGGCGCGATCCGGAACGCCTCGATGAATACCGCGAGGCACTGCGGCGTGCAAGCGTGGAGACGCTTCGGCGCTCAGCAGGCTCGCTCCGCTTCCCGCATTTCTTGCGTCTTCTCGCGCTCACCGACAGTGATGGCAGGTTCCGCCGAGCCCTCGTCTCGGGACTGGTGGCTGGTCTCCATGGAGGGGCGTTCGAGCGGGACGAAGTGGAGTCTGCTCTGGCACTGGTTCCGACTGGACCGCTCCAGGAATCCCTGCGCTGCTGGTTCGCTCGTGGATTGACCCTGTCCCGCATGATCCGGGACGCAAGGGGACAACCGCTGGCCTGGACGACGAGCATCCCGTTGGATCCATCACTATGGGGCAGGGTTCCGGACGGGAATGGCTTTCTCGCTGCGTTGCAGTCAGCAGCGCGAGTCCGTGAAGGTGAGCGAGCGACGCTCCATCTCACCTGGCTGGTTTCACCGGTTCCGGCTGAGGAAGTCGAGCGGGTTCATGCCCTCGCTCTCGCGACGCATCTGGAATGTGCCTCGCTCTGGCCACAGCTCGCTTTGAGTGTGTTCCTCTGTGATCCTGAAACAGTGTTGCAGACGACTTGTTGGGACGTGCTCCGGGCGCACCGCGTCGTCGTCGAGTTCGCTGGCCGCTCGTTTGTCTTGGGCATCCGCGATTGGCGTCATCGTGAGCTGTTGCAGTGGTTCCTTCGTCCCAACGATGCGATCGTGGAGAACGAACCGACGTTCTCTAACGAGAGCCTGGATCGTCCGGCTTTCGTGGCAGCTGTCCACCGCGCGTTGCGGGACATGAGCCGTCCCGAGCGACTCCGCGGTAATCCCTTGCTGGCGGCTCGTCTGGTCGCCGCTCGGGTTCCTCTGGGCGCAGGAGAACGACAACGCATCGAGGTGCTCCGCGAGGTGCTGGAACACGCGATCGCAGAACTCGGTCTTCGCCCGCAGTATCGGCGCTGGCAGCAAGTTGCTGAGAGTGCCTACCTCCGGCCTACGGAATCGCAAGAGCGGATGGCTGAGCGACTCGGCATTCCGTTCAGCACCTACCGGCGGTATCTGAAGGCAGCGACAGAATGGATCGCAGAATACCTCTGGCAACTCGAGGTCAGCGGTCAGGAGTGGATCGTGTTGGCGACGAGTCGCGCGGTGAGTGCACGCGCCGAGACGACGCTCTAACAGGCATGCTCCAACGAGAGCAGGAAAATGGACCGATGGCTCGGAGGGAGAACCGTGACGTCGGCGACCGTCTCGTCAGGCAAGGACCAGCGGAACGTGTGGCTCGGGCCCCTGGCAGGCGCAGCGGTCCTGGCCGTGCTCTTCGTGGTGGCGACGCTCCTGCGGCGAAGTTCGTTGGCCGATGAAGCTCGTCCGGTGATGATCAGCCTTTCCAGTGCGGCAGCGGCGATCATCGCGGTGCAGGGGGCGCGGACTGCTGCGGCGCGTCGCGGATGGCCAGGGATCATCGCGGGCGGAGCGATGATCGCGATGGGGCTCTACACGCTCGTGCACGTGCTCCGCTGAACACTGGTCGCGACCGATAGGCTCACTCCAGTTTGCCCCACACGCTGACACGCTCGATCCGGAGCGCGATCATCGACTGCGTTTCCAGTCGCATCGCTTGGTACTGCGGATAGCGCTGGCGCAGGAGTTCGACCGCACGCGCCTGTTCCGGAGATCCCGGCGCGAGGAGTTCCGCCCGCCCGCGAAGGAGCACCCAGCCGAGCTGCGTCCAGTCTTCGTCGTACCGGTCGACGACGAGAGCGGCGCGACCGGTCTCCTCGATATTGCGGACCCGCCGGAGCGTGCGACCCGGCTGCTTCGGCTTCTCGTCGATCGGCGTGTAGATCGTGTCGTCCGCGACGGCATAGCAGACCGGGACGACGTGCGGTTCGCCACCGCGGCTCACCGTGGCCAGATGCCCGACCCGCTGCTGCTCGAGAAAGGTACGCACGAGTGGGGGCAAGGTCACTGCCATGACCGGGTTCCTGGTCTCAGAACCGGAACGCAACGATCGCTGGCGGCACCGACTGCAGGAGCTGCGTCGCTCAGCGAGTCGCCCGTTGTACCGCGCGACACGTGCGCCCGCGGGCAATGGTAGCGGAAGAGAGCCCGAGGGGTCGTGACCGGGCTTGCCACGCCCATCCGACCGGGGCCAGAGTGGGTCTGGTGTCTCGCGTGGTTCCACCCGTCTTCCGTCGATCGCTCGGGAGTGCTGGTTCATCGCCGGTGCCAGGCGTTCCGGCATGACCGGTGTCGGGAAGCACGCGCTCGTGCAGGGTCGCGGTTCCCATCGACTCGATGGGCGCAAGGCGGTTGCCCATTGACGGGGGCGGTTCGTCATGTCACTTTCGCTGAGAGCGAGCGCTGAACGAGAGGAGCACGACGATGGAGCGGGTGGTGATCTATCCGGAGGAAATTCTGGAAGGTGCACCGATGCAGCAACGGGATCGCTCGGTGCGCGATCTCAAGCTCATCTACCCGGAGACGGGTTTCCGTGCAATGACGCTGTGTCTCGGCGTGGTGGAGATCGAACCCGGACACCACAGTCCCCTGCATCGACACAACTGCGAAGAGGTCTACTATGTCGTGCAAGGGATGGGCGAGTTGGAATCGGATGGGGTGCGCTACCCGCTGCGGCCAGGCTGCGCCGCACTGAACCGCCCGAACGTGCTGCATCGGGTGTTCAATACGGGAAGCGAAACACTCCGCCTCGTCGTGGTGGCCGGGATCATGCTGGTTCCCCTCCTCCCGCAGTGGCCGACTCCCTCGCCGTACGAGGTGTTCGAGGGCGATACGGCCGGGACGGACTAGCCACAAGCTGCGGTGCCGAACGGTGTGCATGAGGCGGAGGTGCGGCGCTTTCCCGCCAGCCTTCGCGCGACGATCCTGCGGAGCGCTCGGTGAGCCAGCGCTGGGTCGCAGCAGCGGGCGAGGTTCGCGGGCATGTGCATGGTCGATCATCTCGTACCGGGTGTTTCGCGACTCGCGGACTCTCGTTCTCGGTGCCTGCAGGCTGGACTCGGTAGAAGCGCACGGTCGACGAGTGCGTCTGTCGGGCCGCAGCTGGCCCTTGCGAGCTCGGCTCCTGCAGGGAGCAGTGCGGCTCGCCGCACCGCGTGCTCTGTCACCGGTAGTTCGGTCCGGACGACGGTTCACCGCTTGACGGTTCGCGACCGTTCAGCTAGACTCCCCAGCGGTACCCGGCGGTGGTCACTGGACCGCGCGGGGAGGGGACAGGAGATGGCGAAGCGGCCCTGCTTGGGAGCGAATCGATCGAGCCGACGACCGGGTGCTTGCACGTGCCAGCGCGGTCGTTGCCGCGTCGTTCCACCCTGCCCCACGATGATCGGGGTCTATTCCTACTGGCCCAGGATCTGCGACTGTCGCCCCTGAGTTCTTTCCCACTACCGGTCGAAGGGTTTGCGTACGCGAGCCAGCGTGGTGCCGTCTGGTCACCTGACCGGTGACCAGCAGCAGACTGCGTCCCATCGCCTGGTCGAGCGTCTAGCGTGTCGTGCCTGTTCGAGCGAACGGGAGGGTGCTCTCATGCCGTTGTTTCTCGCGGAATACCGCATCGATGCGACCGATCGAGCGCAGCTGGAGCCGCTCTTTGCGGTGATCGACCGAGCGACTCGGGAGGGAGGAGGCGAGGTCATCGAGTTTCAGGTGGGCCAGGATCTGGCCGTGCTTTACGCGGTACTCGAGCACGCTGATGGCCAGGCTCTCCGCCACGAGCTCGAGCGAGCTGGCGCGGCCCCGCACGATTTCGCGCCGGTCCGCTTGGTCGGCCAGAGTTTGGACGAGGTCAAGGCCCAGCGTGGTGCAGCCAATTACCTGGTCGAGTGGGACTTGCCGGCTAGTCTCACGATGGAGGCTTATCTCCAGCGCAAGGCCGAGAAGTCGCCGCTCTACGCCCAGGTGCCGGAGGTGCGTTTCCTCCGCACCTATGTCCGCGAGGACATGGCGAAGCGCGTCTGCCTCTACGCGGCGCCGGACGAGGAAGCGGTGCGCCGGGCGCGACAGGTCGTCAGTGCCCCGGTCGATCGTTTGACGCGCGTCTGCTCGTGAGGAGGCGGCGATGACCGGGACGCTCGCGGCGACGCTGATCGACAGGGCGTTCCAGGAGCGACTCGGCGCGTTGTTGGAAGAACGCGCACCCCGGATCGACGCAGCTGAGCTCGCTGCCCAGTCGACGGTGCGTCTGCTGGTAACGGAAGGGTTGCTCCCGACGGTGGAACGGGAGAGCCCCCACGTGCCCGCGCCGTTCGATCTTTTGCGTGCGGGGGAGCTTCTCGCGACCGTGGCCTGGTTCGACCTGGCCAGTGCTTTCTCGCTCTGGTGCCACATGATGACCATGCTGTACCTCGCCTGGGCGGAGCCTGGCTCTGTTCTGCGCGAACAGTGGCTGGGCGAATTGACACGAGCCGAGCGTGACGGAAGCACAGCGCTGGCGACGGCGCTCGGTCATGCGCAGACAGGACGCCCCTTGCCGGTGCAGGCGAGCGGGCAGGCGAGTGGCGGGCTCGTCTTGAACGGTTTCGTTCCCTGGGCCTCGAACCTGACGGAACGCTTTCTGGTGGTGACGCCTGTGCAATCAGGCTCGGACACGCTGGTCGTAGCGGTACCGAGCGAGACACCAGGCGTGTTCGTCGAGCCGTATCCGCGGCTGCTCGCCCTGCAGGCAACCGCAAGCACGACGTTGCGCTTCCAGGACGCGCTGGTCGCCGCCGAGTTCGTGCTGGCTCGCGATGCACTGGCCTTCCTGCGCACCGTGCAACCAGCCTTTCTGGCGCTGCAAGCGAGCTTCTGCTGGGGATTGGCGGCCCGGGCACTCGCCGAAGCACGAGGACACCTCCGCGGTGTCAACGTGGTCTTCGAGCCGGACATCGCCGAGGCCGAAGCGGAGCTCACCGCGGCAGCCAGGGCGCTACGGAGCCTCCTGGCGCAGGCGCTCGGGTCGGCGGATCACGAACTCCGCTGCCGAGCATTGGAACTCCGGTTGGCCACGATGCGCCTGGCTTGTCGGGCAGTAGCGCTCGAGGCGAAGACCAAAGGCGGGCAGGCCTATCGGGCGGAGAGCGGGACAGCGCGGAGGCTCCGCGAGTCGCTCTTTCTCCCGATCCAGACACCGACGGAAGGACAACTCCTATGGGAACTGCAGCGATCGAACTGGTCGACGTGACGAAGACGTATGGACACGGGCGGCGTGTCCGCGCGGTACTCGCCGGCGTGTCCTGCACGATCCCGTTCGGAGCAGTCACCGTGCTGCTCGGGCCGAGCGGAGTGGGGAAGTCGACGCTGCTGCGCCTGATGGCGGGCCTCGAGGCACCGTCCAGCGGCGTCGTGCGCTATGGAACGGGCATCGAGCCGCGCCGCGATGTGCGACTGGTCTTTCAAGAGCCGAATCTTTTGCCCTGGTTGACAGTCGCCGACAACGTGACGCTGGGGTTCCGCTTTGCGCTCAACCGCGGACGAGCGGACTTTGGCCTCGTCGCCGAGTTGCTCGACCGCTTGGGGGTGAGCGAGTTGGCCGAGGTGTATCCGGAGACGCTTTCCGGTGGGCAAGCTCAGCGTGTCAATCTGGCGCGCGCACTGGCTACCCGGCCCCGCCTCGTGCTGCTGGATGAGCCGTTTGCGGCGCTGGATCCCGTGACGCGACGCGAGTCCCAGCGCTGGTTGCGTGAACTTGTCGCTGAGCTCGGACTCACTGCCGTGCTGGTGACCCACGACCTGGAGGAGGCATTGGCGGTAGGAGACCAGCTCATCCTGCTCGGTGGTCAGCCGGCGAGCGTCGTCGGCTGGTGGCGGGTGGCCGAGTATGCGCCCGATGAACTCCGGCGTGCCCTGCTGAACGGGTACGGGATGGTGCAGGGTTCAGCAGCATCGGTCGAGTCGTTCGTGGTGGGGAGGTTTCGGTGAAGCGAGGAATGACGCGACGGACGTTCTTACGTCGAGCGGCGACCACGCTCTCGCTCACTCCGCTCCTCGCGGCGTGCGGCAGTGCAGAAAAGAGTGAAACTCCGGCAACGAGTAGCGCCGCTGGGGGTAGCCCGACGGTCGTGGTACCCAGCCAGCGGACGTCCACGGCCACCGCGAGCGGGCAACTCCGTATCGGTTACTTGCCCATCACTGATGCGGCCCCGTTGCTGCTCGCTCATGCGAAAGGATTCTATCGAGAGGAAGGTCTCTCTGTCGAACAGCCGACCATGTTCCGGAGCTGGGCGCAGGTTGCCGAAGCGTTCCAGGCACGACAAGTCGATGTCGTTCATCTCCTGATGCCACTGGCCATTTGGATGCGTTTTGGGCAGCAGGTGCCCGTCAAACTGGTGGCCTGGGATCATGTGAACGGCTCGGCACTCACGGTGGCGGAGCGGATCGAGCGCCTGGAAGATCTTGCCGGCGCGACCGTTGCGATCCCCTTCTGGTACTCGATCCACAACGTGTTGCTCCAGCGTTTGCTGGAGCGAGCAGGGTTGCGCCCGATTCTGGAAGGCCAGCCCTCGGCCAGCGAGCGGACGGTGAAACTCGTCGTGCTGGCACCGGCGGACATGGCTCCGGCACTGGCGAACGGCTCGATTGCTGGGTACATCGTAGCCGAGCCGTTCAATGCGCTCGCGGAAGTCCAAAAAGCAGGGAAAATCCTGCGCTTTAGCGGGGATGTGTGGCTGGATCATGCCTGCTGTGTCGTCATGCTGCATGAGGAGGAATGCGTGTCGCGCCCGGACTGGGCCCAGGCGGTGGTGCGGGCGGTCGTACGAGCGCAGCGGTTCGCCCGCGAGAACCGTGCCGAGGCGGCGCAGCTTCTCGCCAAGCGAGGGGATCGCGGGTACCTTCCGCAACCGCTGCAAGCGATCGAGCGTGTCCTGCTCGACCATGACCACGACCGCTATGTCCGAGAGGGAGTCATCCGTCATCCGGAGTGGAGCGCTGCACGGATCGATTTCCGTCCCTACCCGTTTTCCTCGTATACGGCGGCGCTGATCGAGCATTTGCGACGGACGCGTGTCCAGGGTGATGCCAGCTTCCTCCAGCAGCTCGATCCCCTGCGCGCCCACGAGGAACTCGTCGACGATCGTTTCGTCCGGCAGGCTCTCACCGAGGAAGGTGGGCCGGCTGTCTTCGGGTTACCGGAATCGCTCGAGCGGGAGGAGCTGATCGACCCATGACGGTACGGCACCATGTCCGAGAGACGCTCGTCGGACTCGCCGGCATCGCGCTGCTCGTCCTGTTCTGGTGGGCAGCGACCTCGTTTCTCCCGCCAGTGGGGGCTTTCGCTCGCCGCTTTGCCCCCGAGTTCGCGTTGCGAGCGCTCGGTGAACTCGCGGCGAGCGGCCTGCTCTGGCCGCATCTCGTGGCGAGCGCTCAGCGAGTCGGTGTTGGGTTAGCGCTGAGTGCGCTCCTGGGTATTCCGCTCGGTGTGGTCATCGGGAGTGTCCCCTGGATCGCCCGGCTCCTCGGTCCGAGCCTGCAGCTCGTCCGCATGGTCTCTCCGCTGGCCTGGATGCCGCTCGCGCTGCTCGTTTTCGGTGCGGGGGGTCGTTCGGTCGTGTTCTTGATCGTTCTGGCGACGCTCTGGCCGATCGTTTTGAGCACTGCCGATGGGGTTATGCGCGTGGACCCTCGCTGGTTGCTGGTCGGACGGAGTCTGGGGGCTTCCCGGTGGGAACTGCTCCGCACCATCGTCTGGCCGGGGATACGACCGCGTGTCCTGGGCGGAATGCGTCTGGCGGTCGGTGTGGCCTGGATCGTCCTCGTGCCAGCCGAGATGTTGGGTGTCGATTCCGGCCTGGGTTATGCCATCCTGGACGCACGGGACCGGCTCGACTATGGTGAACTGATGGCTGTACTCCTGGTGATCGGAATGAGCGGTCTCGCCCTGGATGGCCTGGCACGGGTCGTCCTGCGGGAGCGGCCTCTCGTACGCCGGCGAGGACGGCGCGAGTCGCTCGTGGTCGCGGTTGCCGAACGAGGAAACTGAGATCAGTTGGACCGCTCGCGGGGAAGCAGCCCCGCGACGGTCCAGTCATCCGGACAGGGAACGGGCCGGTCAGGAGCTGCGAGCGGGATGAGCGTCCATTGACCGATCGGCGAAACGCAAAGCATGACCGGATAGCCGGTTGCAACATGGGTGAGAAAATCGCTCACGCAGGTTGAGTAGTCGCGTTCGGGACAGAGCTGCTCGGCCTGGTCGCGGAGATCGCTCGCTCCTTCTCGTGTCTCCGGGACACTGATACCAGGGACACGAGCGGCGATGCGCCGGATCAGAAGAGCGGCCAGCGCCTCCGTCCGGTCGAGTAGCACTCGGCACTCCTCGGGAACGCTCGCGTCGCAAGCGGCAGTCAGCGAGACGGCCGCGACGACGTTATCGACCCGAAACCAGAGTGTCGAGCGTGCGAAACCGGGGACAGGAGCGAGTGCGAGCGTGAGTTGGCTCGTGGCACCGCGCTGGCGATGGGGAAGCGCTCGACCAGGAGTTGCCTGGCTCAGCGTCTGGAAAGCGGCGGCTGCGCCGGTCGCACTTGCGAAGATGTCGAGTCGACAGAACGCGGCGATGAAGGGTGCGGCTTGTCGTTCTGCATGGGCTCGCGCCAGCGCTCGTTCCAGTTCGTCTTGGGTGAGAAAGCCGTCCGCGTCCTCACCCGGCATGCTGGGTGGCTCGTACGCGTAGTGGAGTTGAGCACCACTGAGACGCTGCCAGGCTACGAGATCGTCTGGCTGCACCGAGGGAGTGTCACGCTGAGCGATCAGTCGGTTGTCCAGGATTTGCCGGGCAACGACTTCGAATCCCTCCGGCAGGTTCTCGATACCGAAGCACGTATCGCGGGCGAGGAGCCCGGCTCGCGTCGCGTACGAGGGAAGCCGAGATGACTGCGTCGCGCAGCCGCTCACCAGGAAGACCAGCGCGAGCAGCAGCGAGGTGCGGCGGAAGAGTTCAGCGTCGCCCACGAGCATCTCCCCATGACCATGGGCGAAAGGACAGCGATCCGGTCGAACTCGGTTCGGCGAGAAGAACGTCGTCGACCAGCAGGATTCCGCGGGGCACCCCTGTCGATTGGCCGAAGATGAGCGTGCTCACGGCCACTGATCCCCCAGGCGGGGGCAATGCGACATCGAGGACTGGCTGTGAGGCATCCTCCGCCTGACAGATGATGTGTGTCGATCCTGCTGGCGAGACGTTCAGCGAGCATCCGTACCAGACACCGAACGCGAGCAGCTCCGAACCCTGAAGAGTGCGTCGCCCATCATCGATCGCGAGTCGTCCGTTTGCGGCCAGTACGAGACGCGTGACCCTCCGTCCGTTCTGATCGGACAACTCTACGATTTGGAGTCTAGTGGACTGCTGATCGAGAACTTGAAAGCGGAAGCGGATGTGGAGGGTCATTCGAGCGACTGGGAACGGTCGCACCAGTGCTGCTGGTGCACCGTGGAAGTCGAGGCGAGCGGCGCGGTTTTCCGCCGTGCCGCTCCGCTCCTGGATCATGACAGGTCCGAGCGTGATCCAATTCGCGAGCATTCCCGATTCGAAGTCGTCCTTGAACATGATCGGCGGAGGGGTTACGACGGTGAGTTCCGCGCGAGCGAGCGATCGGAGACCAGCTAGGTCGAGGGTTTCGACCGCATACCGGTACTGTTGACTGGGTCGGACAGAACGATCGTGAAAGGCGGTCGTCGTACCGACCGAGGCGAGAAACTGCCCATTACGCGTGATGCGGTACCGGAGCGGTCGATCGCGGTTCGTGGCTGGTTCCCAGCGGAGTTCGACCGTGCTCGAACTCGCGGCAACGACGCGGAGAGCGCGTGGAGCATCCGGAGGGGATCGCTGGAGCGTGGCCGAAACGTTCGCGAAGCCCACGACGAGATCGCTCGTCGCTGCTGGTTGAACGAACGACACGAGGAATGGGCCCTGGCTGGGCGGGATAGGAAGTGGGGTGCCCGCCAGTTCGATGTGGTGAGGCGGGTCAGTCTCCAGCAGGAGTTCGAGGCGGGCGAGAGCAGGCGCGTGCAGCGTGAGCAAGAGTGCACGGAGAACGCGATCCCAGCCAGCATCCACGATTCCCGCGGTCATGACACGGTTGTAGCCTTGGCCCGTGAGGGTTTCGATCCGGTTCACTCTGAGACGGTAGTTGCGCGGTAGGCCCGGTACGTCCCGGAAGAAGAGTGGTTGGGTCAGAGCGATGACAGTTCCATCGGCGGCGAGGAGCTCGGCGCGCACCACCGTGAGAGGCCCAGCGAGCGGGAGTTCGAACGGGAGACTGGTCGGTGTGGTGCCGAGCGCCTGTTCCCCGGACGGTCTCCCGTTCACGATCCAGCGCAGATGGGTGGCGGGAGCGAGGTTCCCGCGGAGTTCCGCGAATACAGTAGTCGTCTCTGCCTCGTGCGAGACGAAGATCGGATAGCGTACGGCCGGTGGTTCGTCGGCACCAGCCCTTGTGCTGAGCCAGACGGTGCCGCGGAAGGTGTTGCGGGCGAGGAAACTGCGTCCTTCGTAGAGGGCGCGGACGATCGTGTCGAGCCGCAGCGATGGGGCGTACACGAAAGTCGCCGGGTTGCCGCGGTCGATCAGTTCGTGGCTATCGGTACCGAAGGAGCCGAGGATCGGGATACCGCGCTGGAGCAGTTCGTCCCAAACAGTAGTCCATTCCGGCTTGCGAACCTCGATGAAATCCGCTCCATAAGCATCGTTCTCGAGGATCTCGCGGATGCGGATCGTCGAGCCGGGATGATTCAGTTGTACTGGATAGCCACCGGCTTGAACGAGTGCGATACCGTCTGTCCCCTCCGTGAAGCTCGTAAACTGGGCAGGCTCGGTGATGGCGAAGTCGAATCGGATCACGTGCTTCTGTTGCCCCATCTCATGGGCACAGAAAAGCGCAAAGGTGTCGTCGCTGAACGCCTGACAGAGTGCGGTGCGAGCGATGAATTCTTCAGCTGGGGCGAGCGGCCGTTCGGCGCGGAGCGTCACAGCGTCGAGAAAGAGGTCGATCGTCCCTCGTTGTGTGGTGACGAGGAAGCTCGGATCGAGGAGAGCAGCGAATGGATGAGGCTGTTCGTCGGGTGGTAGTTGCGCGAGAGCGGCATCGATATCGAGCACATATGATGTCCATTCGCCGAGAGTGGGCTCTGGTAGCGGAAAGACGATGACACGCTGGTTCGGTGCTGGCGTCGGTAACGCGGGCTGACCGATCGTCCAGGCGAAGAGAACGCTCCGGCCCTGAAGCACAGCGCCTGAAGCACTGGTATAGCCGAGCGGACGCCTGATCACCGGGTTGCCGCCCAGAGAGATCGTGGCCGCGAGACCAGTGCCTGGGTCGAGGCGCCGGACGAGAAGCGCGAAGGAGAAGCGGACGGGACCGGCAGCGACGAGGGGCCCGCGGGGTGCCCAGAGAGCGAGCGAGCCGCGGTCGCTGGAGGTCGCCGTTAGGTGGAAGGCACGGTTGCCCTGAAAGGCTGCGACGTTCTCGAGTTGGGCAGTTGCCTGTGCCAGATCACCGTGTTGCTCGAGTTCCCATCCTTCGTCGTCTTCGTCCAGTGTGCGTGCGTTCGCTGTCTCTCCCTCGATCTGGAAGGAGCTTCCCTCGTTGTGGTCAGTCAGGAACACGGCATCGTACCCGAGCGCCCGCGCTCTCGTGGCGAGAATCCCGATATCCGCCGTCGCGTCAGCGCTGAAGACCGAGTGGACATGTGTTTCGACCATGAACCAGCGGCCAGCTGCCGGCGGCTCGCTCGCCCGCACCGAGAACGTTGCCGAGCCTGTTGGGAGGAGGAGAAGAACGCCAACCATTCTCAGCAGCGGAGAACAGGATTTGGCTATCATGGTTCCCCCAGTAGCTGGTGATCGAGTGTACGCGGCAGCGGGCGAGCTGAATCGGCAGGCGGTTGCTCATGCTGGCGGAGGCGGTACGTGAGGAACGCCAGCGAGCCGAGGAAAAGTGTGCTGGTAAAGACGAGTAACGGAAGCCCATACGAAGGACCGGTCGGTGGGAGAGCCTCGGAACCGAGGGTGGGTAGCACTGGGGGAGTCGTCCCGAGTGCGGAGGCCAGGGTACGGAGCGCTTCGTCTCCATGATTCACGCTCGGCTCGATGTGCGTATTCTCGCTGAACTCGTTCCAGCTGATCAGTCCGATCGCATCGGGAGAGGAGGCGAACGCTGCCGCTAGTTGGCGACGGAGCGTCTCGCCGTTCCGTCGCTCGACGACCCGCGTGCCGCCGATGAGCCGGGCATCGAAGCCGGGCGCTGCGGGTGCGATCCAGAGGCCCCCGTGAGCGTGGACAGCCTGGCTGAACTCGCGCAACTTTTCCTCGTAACGTGGGTACGTCTCCGGATCGACCGATGACCAGTAGTAAGCGTTGCCATCGACGAGATGCGCGAGGCGCTCGTAGCCGGCGACGTTCCGCTCGGAGGCGAGAAGCAGTGCGCAGTTGCCGAGCCGCTGCCGAACGAGCTGGACCTCGCGTTCGCTGAACTCCCACGTTCCAGACCAGATGATCAGGGGTTTGCCGTAGAGGTCGTTGAAGACGTTGCGACCACCCCACCGCTCACAAAAGGCGACGAGGTCCGCGGCAACCCGCTCTACGGGGAGTGGCCGGCGCTCGAAGTCGAGGCCCTGGTACATGATGACGAGATGGAAATCTTCGCTGGCAGCCAGTTCGGCGAGCTGGTTGAGCCGGCGGTTGAGCGTGGGCGTGCTCTTCCAACTGACGATGAATCCCGTGATCCCGACTTGTTTCGCCCAGCGGATATGCTGCTGCATGACCGCGCGGTCGTCGCTGGAGTAGCGTCCGAGGAGTGGATAATCGCTTTTGGCACGGTTCCAGGACGTAGGATCGAACCAAATGTAATAGTAGGCGAAAACTGGTACTCCGGTCGTGAGGGATGTTGCACGAACTGGGGGCTGGACGAACAGTCCGCCGAGAAGCGAGACGAGGATGGCGAGGAGGAGAGGGAGCGATCGTCTCATGGTGCCCTCCTGGCGATCGGGTCGCGGATCACTTCGTTCGCGGTCCCGCGTAACTCAGGGTAGGAGACGAGACGGGCTCGCTCGAAGTACTGGACGAGACGTCCTGTCTCGTCGAGGAATGCCTCGCTGATCGGGTAGCCGAGCAAGGCGAGCGACTCGCGGACCGAGACACCAGGATCCCCGAGATCCAGGCCCTGACGGCGCCAGAAGGATCGGAAGACCCCGCAGGTCCAGTGACCGGTCTGGGTAAAGTACGTGCAGTCGGGCGCTGGTGGTTTGGTCGGATCCTGACGCTGGAAGGGTGGCGAATCGAGGAGACCCAGTGCCCTGGCCTCGTCGACACCGATGCGGGCGAGCTGGATCGCGTACGGGGTTCCAGCGAACTCAGGTCGGTATTCGAGTCGAGCGAGCGTGAAGTCCTGTTGGAGGACGTGGCTTCCATCCTCGGCGGTCGCCCACCGGGGTGGCGCGGTCGGCGGACCGAAAGCGGCGAGGCCACCGTTCGTCAGCCAGAAGTCTTCGAACTCGGGAGCGATCGTGATCGCAGACGGGGTAACCGGCGTGGCTACGGGAGTTGTCACCGCTCGCTGTGGCGTCGGTGTCGCGGGCGGTTCAGGGGCGTGCGGGCTACTGGACGCCACAGGAACGACAGGTGCGCGGTCGCTGCGGGCGAGGCCTTGCGTGAAGAAGATCGTTCCGAAGAGGGCGAGTCCGAGCGTCGTCATCAGAGCAAGACGACGGATACGGTTTCCTGGCGAGACCGGGGTCTCTGGTGATGAAGCGGGCGTGGAACGTGGCCGGCGGAGTCGCCAAAGGTGAGGGCGCCCCGCCAGGAGCAGTGCTGCGAGCAGGGCGAGCCCCAGCACCCCGATGGCGAGGAGATCGAGCCCGCTCAGGACGGTGATCTCGACATCCTGGTTTCGCGAGAGCGCCAAGGGTGCCGGTAGACTCCAGCCGAAGACACCGGTCGCCTGCACGCGGTAATCGCCGCGCGGAAGGGCGCGGATGACCCCCTGCCCATCGCGAAGAGGGACGAGTTCGCTCGAGCCGTCTGGATAGATCAGGCGCACAGCGCGACCGACCGGGAGCCCGAAGAAGGCATCGCGCACCGTGAAGCTGGCACTGTACAGGAGAAGCGTGATCGTCCAATCGGTCTGCTCGACCGGATAGAAGCGCTGCTGCTTGCGATTGACGACGTTCGTTCCGCGGATGGAGACGATCTCGACCGACCACTGTACGGGGGCACTCACGAGACCGGCATGCGTTGATGACGCCCGGCTGGCTTGCAGTTTCCGGGTGTCCGGGTCGGCAGCTGCTGGCGGTAGTTCGCGGAGTTCACCGGTGCTGCTCTTGAGCACCAATCGTTCGATTCGAGCTGGATCGACAGGTTGTCCGTCCAGATCGACGAAACGATACGTTATGACCTTCGCTGTGTCGTAACCCACTTGAAGCCTACGGTGCTTGGGAATCACCACGGTGCGGATTGGTGTGAACGTGTCATCGTTCCAGCGCGCAAAGCGCGCCTCGAGCACTGGTGTGGTGAGAGAGCGACTGACCTCGATGAGGTAGCTCCCTGGTTCCTGGAAGGGAATCTGAACCTTTCCGTTGGCCTCAGTACGGAACTCACGCTCCCCTGCTCGTACGAGGATACCGGGAAGTGCTGGAACGGTTTCGATTTCCAGAATAGCTGGCGCGATGATCAGATCGTGCGTTGCTGCAGCTGGTGCGAGGGAGGTTGAGCCGGGGTAGACGACTGTCAGGATATGGTGCCCGACGGTCAGCGGCTGACTCACCACGAACCGGGCTGCACCAGCGAAGTTGGTGCGCTCGCGCCGGTAGTGCTGTCCGTCGATGAGGAGCTGCAGAACTTCGTTCTCGACCGCACCGTAGATTTCCCCGTTAGGACCGCTGAGACGAGCGACCAACGAGAAGCGTTCACCGACCGGAACGGCCGACGGAGCCTCGATGGTCAGCGCTGTGGGTCGTGGTTCCTCTTGTGCGGAAACCGATGGAACGAGAAGGAGCCACGAGAGACTGAGCGAAAAGAGGATCGCGAGACGGTGCATCAGCGAGATCCTTTCGGGCCAGAGGGTCGCGTATCGTTCTTTCGCGAATGTCGCCAGCCTGGGCGAAACCGCTGAGGAAGACCCCCTGCTGGCAGCAGGAAGGCGAGTGCCCCGATGGCCAAAGCGGTTCCATAGACGGCATACACCGCGTGACTCTTCGGACGAGGTGGTTCGCTGGGTGGTGGCCAGTCCCAGGGGATGAAGGCCGGAGCACGCGGTGGCTGGCTGAAGTCGAAGGCGTTCATGATACTGGTGGCGCGTGCATCGCGCTCGGCGAGTGGCTCGAGATCCCAGTTCTCTTCGATGAACTTCAGGATGGACGTGAAGTCGTAGGTCGTCGAGTCGATGAAGCCGCGTTTGGCATAGGGGCTGACGAGGAATGCGGGAACGCGGAAGCCGTACCCGTAGTCGTCGACTTGTGGTGGTGGCACGTGATCGTACCAGCCGCCCCAGTCATCATAGGTGACCAGGAAAGCACTACTCCACCAGTAGGGGCTTCGCATGAGGGCCTGTATCAGAGAGCGGACGAACCGCTGGCCGGCCTGGATGCTGCCAGGTGGGTGCTCGCTCGCGCCAGAGGGGACGATATAGGCGACTTCCGGTAGGGTGCCGTTCTGAAGGTCAGTGAAATACTCGTCGAGCGGCACGATACGTTGAAACAGTTTGGGATCGTCCAAGTAGCGCGGTATCGCGAGGAGCGGGCACCACACTACTTGGGCGGCACGGGGCCCGACGATCTCCGTCCGCGAACGGTAGGTGATCGAGGGATCGTAATTCTGGATGTAGAATTTCCAGCTGATTCCGGCTTCGTCGAGTCGATCGAAGATGGTGACAATATCGTTGGGAAATCCCTCGGCAGGAATGCTGTTCTTCTCGGTACCTGGGACAGCAGCGATCCAGTACATATGGTTCCAAACGCTCCCCCCATGGGCAGAGCTGAAGAAGCGGTCGAACAGGACGTACTGGCTGGCGAGATTCCAGTAGTACGGCAGGTCGCGTCCGTCGTAATAACCCATGGCGATACGCCCATCTTGGTTGCGCAGGCGCAGTGCCCAGATGAAGCCGTCCATACGACCGCCGTTGTACTGGCGACGGAACGTCAAGACACTATGATCGAGGTCTTCGATAGGGAGATTCCCGAGATGGAAGGGGCGGACACACTCGCTACTCGGGTCGCTGGGATCGAGCGGCATGCAGACGTCCGGTGGAAGACCATCCGCTCCCGGGTACGTCCCGAAGTAGTTATCGAATGTATGGTTCTCTTGCATGAGCACGATGAAATGACGGATCGGCGTGTTCGGCTCGCGCCGCGCTGCGCCGACCGGTGCTGGCAGGAAAACGAAGAAGAACGCAGCGACGACGAAAAGGGCACGAGAAAGCTTCATGGGCGCACCTCGTAGATCACGATCACAGGGAGTTCGACTCGTTGCCCGGCAGCATCGACCGTCCGAACGGTCTGCGTATGGACGACACGACCGTGGTAACGCCGCGCGTAGGTGAGGAGCTTTTCGGCGAAGAACGGCGAGCGGGCAGCGGAGTAGGCATCCCAGACGACGTACTGGATCTCACCGTTACGCAGAAACAGATCTGGGTTTACGACTGGCTCGTAGGTAGGATTCCGATGCAGCGGATTCGGGCTGACTGAGAGCCCGTAGGCTTTGCGGTACCCGTAGAACTGGATGATGTTGGCCATCGAGGGGCCGATGGTGAGGAGCTTCGTTCCCTCTGGCGTGTGCTCCCGCACCCACATGCCCGCTTCGCGTCCGCCGGGCACACCCCCCGAACCAGCGAGGAACGTGCCGTTCGTGCTCGCCCGGAGGAGTTCCACCGAAGGTAGCGCCAGCGATCCAGCAACGGCCAACACGGCGAACAAGCCGAGCGCCCGGAGCCAGCTGGGGCGGAAGTGATGGTGGATCGCCGGACGAGTTGTACCGAGGGCGAAGAAGCGCGCGAGCGTGCGGGCACCCAGAATGGCGGCAGCTGGCACGATGGCCACCAGATAGGGGAACCCTTTGGTTGGCCAGGCTTGGAAGAACGCGAATGGGACGAACAACCATGCTACCAGCATTGTCTCGCGCCAGCTCCAGACATGGCGTACCAACCAAAGCCCGAGGAGGGCGAGCGCGACGAGTGCAGGACCCAGGGCTGGCGGGATCGTCCACAAGTAGAACCACCACTCGTGATTAGGACGCCGGAAAAGTTGCCACACCAGGTACTGTATCGTGCGTTCGGTCCCGCTTCCACCGGCCAGAACAGTCGCGAACGGATGGACGGCGATCATCGCAACGAAGGCAGCGAGCGCGATCAACAGATCACGCGGGCGGTCGGAGAGCTGGGGGTGGATCGCCAGTGTCACGATCAGCGCGCCGAGGAAGATGACAGCGGTCTCCTTGGTGAGAAAGGCGAGACCGAGCGCCAGAGTGCTGGCGAAGAGCCAGCGGCGTTGGCGGGTAGCCGCGTAGCGGGCAAAAGCGAGAAAGACGAGCGCGACCCAGAAGGCCATCGGACCATCGAGAAGGGCCTGGCGTGTCACCGAGATGTGATACGGCATCAGCGCGACAAAGAGTGCGGCGACTGCTCCTACCCACCGTCCGTACAGCAGTCGCCCGATGATCATCGTCACCCCGATCGTGGCCAGGCCGAAGCAGACCGCCAGAAGTCGCCCAGCGAGATCGAGCCCTTCCCGACCGAAGAAGGGAATTGTCAGCGATGCCAGAACCGGGAAGAGCAAAGGATGAGCCCGGAACAATGGGAAGAACTGACTCAATATTGGTTCCCGAGCGAGTGCGGCGGCCTGGCCAAGGTAGACAGCTTCGTCGCTGTTGACGCCGTAGCGGTTGATTCCCCACAAGCGCAGGAGTCCGCCGCTCAGGAGAGCGATGACGATAAGAAGTGCTGGACCGAACTGATCGAGGCGTGATCTCGCCACTATGCCAGGATGAAATCGAGTACGGTGGTGCCTAGCCGGCTTCTGCTCGCGTTCTCGTGGTACCGCTCCCCCTACCGAGGAAGTGCTGGGGAGCAGGCGACGGAGGGCACTCATTGGGCGACCTTTCCCTCCACACTCGCTGGGAAGGCGAACGGTGCTCGCGATATCGTTGCGTTGGCAGTGAAGCCGAACCACTCAGCGATCACGCGCCACCAGTCCAGGGAGGGGCGTACCAGGAGTTGACACGTGGTATCGCGGAGGGCGGCGGCGACGATCGCGCGTTCGGCTGCAGCCAGATCCTGGCCCCCGATGCGCGTGAGGTAGTGGCGGATGGCTGGATACGGTGGAAAGCCGTAGGCATCGTCGCTGTTCGCCAGGAGGATCTGCAGCGCTTCTTCCTGATCGAGAGGGCGGGCTGCCTCTGCACCACGTTCGATGACGATGAGGTGAGCCAGCCGTGCAGTCGCCTGCTTGCGCACCTGTGGAATCAACTGCTCGATATGGTACTTGGGCGGCGGGATCAGCCATTGGGTGAAAAGATTGATCGTCGCCACCGGCAGACGTGTCGAGGCCAAGAGCTGGGCGACACGACGACCAGTCCGAGAGTGGACGCGGCTCTGGACGAAGAGCGCGAGCCGCTGTCGTCGCGATAGCCGTGCGGTCGGCACAGCGGCAACAGTGTGCCGACTGATGGTGAGCGGCTTCGGATAGGCGAGCACGAGACCATCGGAGCGGACGAGCGTCAAGTCGTCGGACAAGAAGGACCCCTGGTCGGTTGCGCGTCGCTGGTGCTGCAGGATGCGCAAGATGGTGGTCGTCTTGCCGGTATCGGTCCGCGCTGTGACGAGCGTCGCTCGCTCGCCCGCTGTGATGCAGGCTGCGTGGACCAAGGCGTATCCATGCTGGACGAATGTCCAGCGTAGGACCGGTTCGAGCACATTGGTGTACAGCACATGCGGGGAGTGGCGGAGTGCCGGCGAGACGACAATTCGGGTCGGCCCGCTGAAATCCGCCTCGAACCAAAAGCCGAAAGGACCCAACCCATCATCGTAGCAGATGCGCTGTGGTCGCTCGCTGTTCGGTTCCACTGTATGCCAACCGAAGCGACCGACGGGGCCGGGTGAGCGAAATCCGCCGACCTGGATCATGATCTGGGGATCTTCGACTCGAGCGACGCGAAACCGCTCGAGTTCCGGTAACGCAACGGCTGATCGGACAGTCAGGATTCCGTGAATGTCGTAAGCATGCTCGTGCCGGCGGGTCGGCCAGATCCAGGCGGTCGAGATGCCGAAGCGCAGGACCGCCAGTGCGCCGAGCGAGACGATGTTGGAGAGCACGTAGTAGATACCGACGATCGAAGTGAGGAAGACGAGGAGAGGCGCGCGGATCAGGAGGCCAGCGATGTTGGCGGCAGTGAAGAGCGTGAGACGTGTTCGCCAGTGACGGCCGTCGCGGCGGTCCGGGAAGACGAGGCGGTCGGTGAGCGTATAGTTCCACAGGCTGGAGGCGAGTGTGGCACCAGCGGCACCAGCGAGATAGTGGAGTTGACCGATCTCGACGAGTCCCAGGAGCACCAGTGTGTTGACGAGAAGACCGGTCGTCCCGATCGCGGCGAAGCCCGCGAAACGGGCCCGCTCCTCGCCGAGTCGCAGGGTGGCCAGGTGGCCGAGATAGCGAAGTCCCTCGGCGATGCTCGCCTTGCTTTGGCCGGCGTGACGTCGTCCGAAGACGTAACTGACTTCGGCCACACGGAGGTGTGGGTGCCGGACCAGGATCTCGAGGAGGATCTTGAAGCCACGCGGGCGCAAGTTCGCCAGATCGAGGCGATCGCGCCGGACCGCGAAGAAGCCGCTCATCGGATCGGTTACCCCTCGCAAGCGCAGGGGGAAAGTGAGCCGTGCCAGTGTCGTCGACGCCCGGGAGACAGCGAGCCGGGCGAGGTGAAGCCCAGTGGCGCGGCCGTCGTCGCGATAGCGAGAAGCGACGACGAGATCCGCCTGATGCAGCTGGGCAGCTGCCAAAAGGCGTGGGATGAGTTCGGGTGGGTGCTGCAGGTCAGCATCCATGACGATGACCCACTCGCGGGACGCAGCACGCATTCCGGTTAGAACGGCCCCGCCGAGCCCACCATCACGCGTTCCCGGTGGCCGGTGAATGAGCCCGATTCGCGGCTCGCGGCCCGCGAACGCTCGGACTCGTGTCGGTGTCTCGTCATCGCTATCGTCGACGAAGAGGACGTCGGAACCGGTAGGAAGTTGCGGAAGCAACCGGGCGAGCAGCGGTTCGATGTTCTCTGCCTCATTCCGTGTCGGGACGATGACGGTCACACTCGGCAGGGTGGGAGTCGTCACACTCATGTCCAGCCGATGGGCAGTGGCTCTCGATGCTGCGGTATAGTCCGTTCTCATAGATATCCCCCTTGCGGAACGCTCGAGCAACATGCCGATCCCTGCTTCGTGTGAAGCAGAACTCGTGCCTCTTCCTCCCATCCCTTGGTGAGGCGAGGAGTTCGAGATCACCGCGCGGACTGGCTGCGGCGAGCCGATCTCCCGCGAGTGTGGGCGGTGTTCACACGATCTTCATGAACAATTCTGGTCGACCGAGCGGGTAGCTACCAGCGCATCGGTTGATCGGGAGATGCTCAGAGCTTGGTCAGGAGGTGTCTGGCGGTGCAGCGCTCGTCACGAGGTGGGGCGGAGCACGACCACGGCGAAGAAGGCGAGGCCGGCACACGCGAGGAGAACGACAACGATGAGGAGAGCCAGCGCGAGCAAGACTGCTCGATCGAAATCGTCACCACCGTGCACGAGTTTCCCCTCCCGGCTCCTCGCTCGAGCCTACCATGCCGGTTGCGTGTACGGTCAGGTGATGGGCACGAGCGCAAGTGGCCGTACAGGTGAGCCGGTGGCCCCGACGAACTGGAGTGGCGTACAGACGAAGGTGAAGCAGCGGACGCCGAATGCGGCGAGTTCCTCGAGTGCCAGATTCTCGATGATGGGGATGCCGTGTTGGACGAGGAAGATCACATGCCCCGGCAAGTCGCAGCCGAGTTCATCGTCGACGAGGCGCGGCAGATCCCACGTCATCGTGTCGCAGCCGACAACGCTGGGGCGCTGGTCAGCCAGCCAGCGCGACGCATCGGGTGCGATGCCAGGAGCATCGAGATAGCGAGCTGGGTCGTGCCAGAAGCGCCCGTTCCCAGTACGAACGAGGATCGCCATTCCCGGCTCGAGTACCAGGCTGTCCCGTGTGCAGCAGGCTTCCAGATCAGCGGCGGTCACGAGCTCACCCGGGGAGAGCGCCTCGCGACCGTGCAGTGCTGCCACGTCGAGCAGGGTGCCCGGAACGACGAGCGGCGGCACTGTCTCGACGCCGAGATGGGTGAAGCCCCGCGGTCCGGCGACAGTGATGGCATCGATGTCGCCATGCAAGCGCCCGTGCCATGCCTGGTGACACGGGGCATCGATGTGAGTTCCGGTATGCTCCATGAGGAAGAGCAGGCCAGAAGCGGAGGAACGAGGACCAGCCGATGGACCGGCCGGGGGATCGCTGTGCCGGCGATGGAGCGCATAGAAATACCCTGGCCGGTGAGCAGGATAGATCGGCATCTCCGGAGTGCGCGGCTGTTCGAGATCGAAGACGAGCACGTCCTGTCCCGCGAGCCGACCTCGCGCTGGCATCGGCGGCCTCCTCCTCACCCCCGACGGTTGGTCCGCTCGAGATAGTCCATCGCGGTGCGATAGCGTTGGCTATCGATCATGCCGCTCTCGAAGTAGTAGGTGAGCATGGTGCGCAACCGCAAGATCGGCATGACATGGTACCCGTGAGCATGGAGACGCTCGGCTCCCCCTTGCTCGCGATCGATCAGCACGATGAAGTCGCGCACGGTGAGACCAGCTTCTTCCAGAATGCGAGCGGTGCGGAGCAAGCTGGTGCCCCCGGTCATCAGGTCGTCGATCACCAGCACTGTCTGCCCGGGGACGATGCGACCTTCCAACGCTGGTTCCTGAGCGTCGGGACGCACGTAGATGAGCGGGGTATCGCTGACCAGGGCGTAGGCAGTGGCCAGGTGAAGACCGCCCATGGGGACGCCAGCGACGGCTGCGAACGAGGCGAGACGTGGTCGTCGCCGGGCCTGGTCAGCTTGAATTTCGTGGTGAATCAGGTGGGCGATCCGACGCAGCAGCGCCGGTTCGCTGATCAAAACGCGCGGGTTGATGTAGATCGGAGAACGACCAGCTGTGGGACCGAGATCGAACTCGCCGAACAGGACGCCGCCGAGCTCGAACAAGGCGCGCGCGATGTCGAGATTGGTTTCGGTACCGAAGAGCACGTCTCTCTCACCTCCGCCGAGATCTCGTCTCAGTTCCACCGGCCGCGTCGACCTGCGTCGAATCGGCATGATCGGCTCGGTGCCGTGTGCCTGTCGTCCGACTGGTCGTGGGGACGAAGCCACGCTCTCCGCCCGGCGGACCTGACACGTCTCTCGTAGTATAGCGAGAAAGGTGACGCACGTGGACTACTTTGCGGCACTCCGCTTCCTCCGCGATCGCGCTGGCTATGACCGTGGGTTCGTGGCCAATCCGTTCGCTGACGAGGGGATCGGCTTGGCACGGACCGCATGGCTCTGCTCGGCGCTGGGCGATCCCCACCGACGGTACCGGAGCGTGCACATCGCGGGGACGAAAGGCAAGGGCTCGACCGCTGCCCTGCTCTCGTCGATGTTGCAGGCAGCGGGGTACCGGGTGGGGCTGTACACTTCCCCGCACCTCCACACCTTGCGCGAACGGATCCAGATCGATGGTCAACCGATCGCACCAGAGACATTCGGCACGCTGATGGCCGAGCTGGCGGAGGTCGATGCGGCCTTGCAGCGTGCGCACCCGGACTGGGGGGCAGCGACTGCGTTCGAGCTGGTGACCGTGCTCGCCTTTTCGGCCTTCGCCCGCGTGCCGGTCGATATTGCCGTTATCGAGGTCGGCCTCGGTGGGCGCCTGGATGCCACCAACGTGATCCTGCCCGACGTGGCACTCATCACCCGCATCGGTTATGACCACATGGCGATCCTCGGCTCGACGCTCGCGGCGATCGCCCGCGAGAAGGCGGGGATCGTCAAGCCGGGGCGTCCGGTCGTCTCGGCTCCGCAAGAACCGGAGGCCACGCGAGTGATCGAAGCGGTGGCACAGGAGCGAGGCGCACCGCTCTGGCTCGGTGGGAGGGACTGGCAGGTCACGGGGACGTGGCGCCGTTTCGCGTTTCACGCTCCGGGTTGGGAACTCGCTGACCTCGCGCTCGCGCTCCGCGGCTCTCACCAGGTGGAAAACGCCGGCGTGGCGCTCGCGAGTCTGCCCTGGTTGGTCCGTGTCGAGATGGTCGTTCCAGAGTCGGCGATTCGCCACGGTCTGGCGACCACTGTCTGGCCGGGTCGACTCGAGTTGCTGCGCGAAAACCCGTCGGTGGTCGTGGATGGAGCACACAACCGCGAGTCGGCTCAGCGCCTGGCCGAGGCCGTGCACGAGAGCTTCCGCTGGCGACGACTCTGGCTCGTCCTGGGGATCATGCGGGACAAGGAGATCGAGCGGATCGTGGCGGCACTCGCACCGCTCGCTGATGCGTTGTTCGCGGTCGAGGGATTCGCACCGCGAGCAGCATCGGCGGAACGACTGCTGGCAGCGTGGGCAGCGAGCACGGTGGGGAAGCCGGCCGCGAGCTACCGCTCCGTCGAGGACGCGCTCAGGGCAGCACTGGAGCAGGCTGACCCCGCGGATCTCGTCCTCGTCACCGGATCGCTCAGCATGGTGGCTGCGGCGCGCGAGGCTCTCGGGGTAGCGGTGAGCGACCCACGCGAGCGGGAACTTCTCCTGGGCTGAACGATGTGAGCAGGCTTATCGCGTTCGATTGGCAGCGGCCCAGGTTCGCGGGCGCGATCGGCCTCCCGACGCGATGCTTGGAGGCGGTCATCTGGTAGACTGAAGACCGTCAGCCTCTCGAGGTGCGAGGATGGCGGAGCCGCCTGCCCAGGAAAGACCGGAGGAAGGGCGTGCATCGAAGGACGTCTGGCGGCGGTGGCAGTCCGCGCGGCGGATCGTTGCTGTGACGCTCATCGCTGGCATGCTGGCTGCTGGTGGCTGGGTAGCCTGGTACGTCGTCCAACTCGGGTCGGCCGCGAACGAGGCGTATCACGACATCTTCGTGACACCAGCCCCGCGCCCGTCAGCACCAGTTACGAGTGCTCCACGACCGAGCGTTCCGCCAACGACGATCCGCTCGTCGACGCCGACAGCGACGCCGACCGAGTTTCCGGAGTGGCGCGGCAGCGAGCCGGTTACCGTTTTGCTCGTCGGGATCGATACGACACCTGAACGAGCCGGTGCGGGATCTCTCCCGCTGGCGGATGCGATCATCCTGGCCCAGCTCGATCCGGTCGGCAAACGGGCGGTCATATTGTCGATCCCGCGCGATCTGCTGGTCGAGATCCCGGGTATCGGATGGGATCGCATCAATGCCGCCTATGCAGCCGGTGAAGCCAGCGGTTCGAGTGGTCCAGCACTGCTGGTCGCCGCCATCGAGCGCAACTTTGCCGTGCACGTCGATGGCTTCGCCGAAGTCGACTTCGCCGGGTTTGTCCGGATCGTCGATTTTCTCGGTGGTATCGTGATCGATGTGCCAGCGCCGATCAAGGACGACATGTTTCCGGGCCCGAACTTCAGCTACCAGCGCCTCTCTTTCGCGCCTGGCCTGCAGTGGATGGACGGTTCCCGGGCGCTGGCCTATGTGCGCACGCGACACGACGACAATGACCTGGCGCGCGGTCTCCGCCAGCAGCAAGTCCTCCGCGCGCTCCGGGAGCGCGCGCTTCGTCTCGATGCCCTGCGTCGGGCACCGCAACTGCTCGCGGCACTCGGGGATGCGGTGCGGACTGACCTAACGCCCCAGCAGGTGCTCGGTTTGGCCCGACTGGCCCTCGAGCTCGATGCGAGTCGCATCACCTCGGCCTCCCTCGCCGGTATGGTGCAGGATGCGACGCTGCCGAGCGGGGCTGCGGTGCTCCTCGGTGATTGGCCCGCGATCCGAACAGAGGTCGCTCGTCTCTTCGGCCCGCCGAGAACGAGCAGCGTGCGGTAGGCTTGGGCCACCGGACCGCTGCTGGAGGCGTGCCGGCTGGCTGTGTCCGGAAGGAAGGATCGGTTCCATGCGACGTCGCGATTTCGCGTTCTGGCTCGCTCTCAGCTCGCTCGCCGCAGCGTGCCGCAGCGAGGCGACACCGACACCGAACACCGGAGCGGTTCCGACCATCTCACCGACCCCAGCGAGCACACCAGTGCCGGTCGCAACGCCGACGGCGACACCACCGCCCGCGACACCGGGGCCGACCCCGACAGCACAGCGGACGCTCACGGTGGCACTCTACTTCCTGCGCCAGGAGAAATTGGCGGTAGCACGGCGTGCGGTCGGCGAAACGCCGCGGATCGGAACGGCTGCCCTGCAGGAGCTGCTCGCCGGTCCGACTGACCAGGAGATCTCTTTCGGCCTGAGCACGGAGATTCCAGCGGGTACGCGCTTGAACGACCTGGCGATCGCCGATGGGGTCGCCACGGTCGATCTCTCGGCCGATTTTGCGGCTGGCGGCGGAGCCTTCTCGATGCAGGCACGCGTCGCGCAGGTCGTCTTCACGCTGACCCAGTTCTCGTCGGTGCGGGCGGTGCGTTTCCGACTGGATGGGCAGCCGGTGAGCGCGATCGGTGGCGAGGGAGTGGTCGTCGAGCCGCCGCCGAGTCGGGCTGACTTCGAGGATCTCCTGCCGCTCATCTTCGTGGAGGTGCCCGGGCCAGGCGAGGCGGTCACCAGTCCGCTCCGCGTCGCGGGATCAGCCAACACCTTCGAGGCGATGTTCATGGTTCGGCTGAGCACGGTCGAGGGAGCAGTTCTTTACGAGGAACCAGCGATGGCGACGTCCGGGAGCGGAACACGTGGGACGTTCGATCTGACCATTCCCTTCGTGGTGTCGCAGCCAGTGGATGGGATCTTGCGGCTCTGGGAGTACTCAGCCAAGGATGGCTCGGAAGTCAATATCGTCGAGATTCCGTTGCGGCTGGTGCCATGAGTGGGGAGGAGCGACCAGGGATGGAGGTTCGTGAACGGGTGGAAACGCTCGGTGACCTGTGGTTGTGGGTCGCTGAGGCTGGCCCGAGCGAGGCACCGCCGATCCTGTTGTTGCACGGCTTGTACGATCGGTGGGAGACGTGGGAGCCGGTCGTGCCGGCGCTCGCTGAGCGCTTCCGGGTCATCGCATTCGACATGCGGGGGCACGGGCGGAGTTCGCAGCCAGCTGGGGGGTATACGCTGCGCGATTATGCCGATGATGCCGTGCGGCTGCTCGCGCGGCTGCGTCCGAGCCGACCGGTCGTCGTGCTCGGCTTTTCGCTGGGGGCACTCGTGGCGATCGTGCTGGCTGCCGAGCACCCGGAGCTGATCCGCGGCGTGGTGCTGGTCGACCCACCGCTCGTCGAGCCGGACGAGGGGACGCGCCTGTGGCTGCGGGCGTTGCTCGAGGCCAAGCGAGCTGGGATCGAGGCGGCCTACGAGCTGGCGCGCGAGCTCGATCCGGACGGGACACCGGAAGAGTGGCAGCAGAGCGCGCTCTGGCTGTGCAGCACGGCCGATGGGCCGATCCTGGCGCTTCTCGATGAGGGGCGGCGACCGGATCCGTGGGAACTCCTGCCACACCTGAGCCAACCGGTGCTCGTCCTGCAGGCTGATCCGGTGTTCGGTGGGGTGTTGGACGACGAGACGGCGCAGCGGGCACTCGCCCAGTTGCGCCAGGGTGAACTCGTCGCGATGCCAGGCTGTGGGCACGCGATTCACCGGACCTGTCCGGACGACTTCCTGGAGGTGGTGCTCGAGTTCTTGGCCCGGCTCGATCGTCCCGCCACCGGAGAGTACGTCGGACTGGAGCACCCCGCGGGCTGATCGACGTTGCCGCGCTGAGTCGGTATCGCCGCTGCTGTCGAGCGAGCCCGCGGCGGCAGAGGAGCGGACCGCGATGTCCCGGCTGACGCAGTTCGGGAAACGCGGAGAGCGCGGCGAGGCAGTCATCGCAGGAGCAGCGGCGCATCATGCTGTCCAGCGGCACACGAGTTCTCGTCAGGCAGCCGAGCCGAACTGACATTCTCTTGCCCCGGGCCAAGGGACAAGCACGCTCACCGCGTTGCGCCGGGCAGTGGCTGCGCGGCAGCGTGCTCCTCGTCGCGCTCGTGCTTTTGGTCACCGGCAGTGGGTGCCGTCGTGCCGAAGAAGCGCCTGCGGTCGTCTATCTTCTTGAGCCGGGGCAGCTGGTCACGCTCGATCCGCGAGATGGGCACGCGGTCTGGCGGGCAGCGGTGCCGCTCGATTACTCGTGTGCCGTGTCCCCCTCGCCGGACGGTCGGTGGGTCGCCCTGGTTTCCGAGCGCCTCGTGCTCGTGCCGACGAGCCAACCGGAGAAGATGCTCGTCGTCGATCCGCCACCGGGGTGGTTCTTCACCAGTTGCAATCTACCCTACGGCACATTCGTCTCGACCATAACGGTCCTCAGCTGGGTCCAGCAAACGGTCCTCTTTGCCATGCTGCGGAAGAATCTGCCCTACCCTGATGAGTGGGCGGTGGCCGCCTATGATGTGGAGACCCGCTCGTGGCGATCGTGGATGCGCCAGCTGCCAGGCTACTGTCCGCTCCTCGGGTCGCCGGTTGCCCATTTTGCCGCCACCTGTGCTGTTCTGCCGTCGGGAATCCGGAACGGTCTGCGGCTGGCCCAGGCATCAGGCGGCTTACTCGCTATCGATCCGACGAGCGGTGTGCTCCTGGACCAGCTTCCAATCCCACGGGCCGAACTCGCGGCTCGTGGCCTGCGGAACGATGAACCGATCGTTACAGCAGCGACTGACGGTCGCTCGGCCGTGCTCCTTCTCCGGAACGCCCTCCTCGTCGTACTCGATCGCGACGGGACCTTCCGGCAGGCGGTCGCGGTCGATCGGGAGCTGGGGCTTGCCGGCCGCGCCTATGGCGTCGCCCTCCGCCTGGTTCCCAAGGACCGCGTGGCGTGGGTCGTCGTGCAAGAGACGGGCGCGTCCGATCGTCCCATCCTGGCACTCGTCGACCTCCGTGACCAGAGTGTCGTGCGGGTAGTCGACCTCCCGGGCTTCGTGCGCGACGTCGACTTTCTCCCCGACGGGACGGTCGTGCTGAACCGCTCCGTCGAAACGGCGGCGGAGCAGTCGACTGGCGCGCCGACATGGACCGTGGTGCGGCGCGATCTCCGACGGGGCGACGAGCGCGTCCTGGCGACCCTGACGGACGACGGGTACTGCTGCTGGATCGGACCATTGGCCCCGGAGGCGCGAGCGGCGAGTGGACGTTAGCGGTCGGGCAGCTGGCGGAAAAAGCGCTCGAGTGCATCCAGGAAGGCTGCGGGCTGCTCCAGATGCACGGTATGCCCGGCCGCGGGGACGATCACCAGCTGGCTTCCGGGGATGCGTGCGGCCATCGCCTGGCTGAGCGCGGCATAGCGAGTATCGAGCGCTCCAGCGATCACCAGGACCGGCATGCGCAGCTCGGACAAGCGGTCCCACACCGCTGGCATGCTGCCGGTGCCGAAGCCGCGCAGGGAGGCACCCAGCCCGTGCGGGCGCTGGGCCAGCCACTCGGCGCGCAGCGCGGCGCGTCGTTCGGCGCTCAGCCGCTGCCGGCTGGCGAAGAGTGGCAAGCGCTCCCAATAGTCGGCGAACCAGTCCATGCCCCGCTGCTCGATCGCGGTGGCGAGTTCCTCGTCGGCACGCTGTCGGGCAGCACGCTCGGCCGGGTCGTCGAGTCCCGGTGAAGCGCTTTCCAGGACGAGCGCCGCGATCCGCTCCGGATGGGCGAGTGCCAGGTGGAGCGCTAGTCGCCCGCCCATCGAGTAGCCGAGCAGCCTGATCGGTCCGGAAACGAGTTCGCCGAGCAGGCTCGCCAGGTCGGTCACCTGCTCGGCAGCCGCGTAGCGGGTCGGCGCGCTCGGTGCGTCGGTCCGACCGTGGCCGAGGAGATCCGGTGCGATGACGCGCCAGCCGCGAGCGACCAGTTCCGGAGCCAGTGGCGCCCAGTGCGCGCTCGAGCCAGCGAACCCGTGCAGCAGGGCCAGCGGCGATCCCTGCCCGGCCGCACGGACGCGGTAGGTGACGCCGCGGACAGCGATCGTCCGCTCTTCGTCCCACACCCTCATCGCCGGGTTCCCGCGGCCAGCGCGTCCCGCACCGCGGCGCGCGCTCGTGCCCAGAGCTCCTGGTGGAGCACGACGTTGCGCTGCCGGTCGCTGCGCAGCTCGACGATGCTGGTCCGGTCGGTGACCAGTGCTGCGGCCAGAGCATCCCGGACGCTCGAGCGATCGGTGGGACGGGCATAGGCCAGCCCGAAGAGGGCGGCGGCGTGCTGGAAATCGAGACCGTGCGGCGTGCCGAACAGGAACTCGAACTGCTCCGGTACCTCGTGCGCCTGGGGAAGAAAGGAAAAGATGCCGCCGCCGTCGTTATGGAGGAGCACGATGGTCGCGCGCAGGCGATGGCGCCGTGCCGCCAAAAGGCCAGTGAGGTCATGGTAGAAGGACAGATCGCCGGTCACCAGGACGGTCGGGCCGGTACGGGCCGCGGCGATACCGAGCGCAGTCGACGTGACGCCGTCGATCCCGTTGGCTCCGCGATTGGCGAAGATGCGCACCCGCTGCGGAACGGAGGGGAAAAACGCGTCCAGGTCGCGGACCGGCATGCTGTTCCCGGCGACGAGCACTGCGCCGTCCGGCAAGAGTTCAGCCAGCTCGCGGAAGACGCGGCCCTCGAACGGCTCATCGAGTTCGGCGAGCCCAGCCTCGAGCGCGGCCCGGGCCGCGCGATCGACTGCCCGCCAACGGGCGAGCCAGTCGGTGTCCGGCCGCGGCGTGGCGAGCGCGAGGGCGCGGGTCAGGGCGCGGACAGTCGGCCTCAGGGCACCTTGGAGGACCCAACTGGCCCGGTGCGCCGGGTCCGGCCAGTTTCCGGCAGCCAAAAGAATCTGCTCGGTGTTCTCCCACGCCTCCAGCGCGAGCTGCAGCGGCTTCGAGGTCGGGATCGCGCCGACGCGCAGGACGAGCTCCGGCTGGAGCGCCGGCAGCGCCTCCGGCTCCCGCAGGACGGCATCGTAGGCATCGAGCACGAGGTCGCGCGGATGCGGGCCAGCCCGGAGCTGCGACAGCGGATCGGCCAGGATCGGGTAACCGAGCAGGCTGGCCAGCTCGACGAGCGCCGGAGCCAGCGCGATGTCCGGCTGCGGCCCGGCCAATACGACGCCGCGTCGGCGTCGAGCCAGTAACGCCGCGACCTCCGCCAGCTCGCGCTCGTCCAGCTGCGGTGTTCCGCTCAGGACAGCCCCGGCCGGTGCGGCGATGCTCAGGCCGAAGTGGGGGACGAGCGGCTCGCGGTAGGGCAGGTTCAGGTGGACGGGCCCCGGCGGGAAGGCGCGGGCGAGCGCGACTGCCCGACGAGCAGCGGACGCCGCTGCGCGCTGGACGAGCGGCGTGCCGTCCGGCGGCGGGAGTTCGGCGAACCACTTGACGTGCGTCCCGTAGAGCCGGAGCTGGTCGATCGTCTGCGGCGCCCCGGTGTCGCGCAGCTCGGGCGGTCGGTCGGCGGTCAGGACGACCAGCGGGACCTGGGCCAGGTTCGCCTCGACGACGGCAGGGAGCAGGTTGGCGGCGGCAGTTCCTGAGGTGGTCACGACGGCGACCGGCTCGTCGAGTGCCCGGGCGAGCCCCAGGGCGAAAAAGCCAGCCGAACGCTCGTCCAGATGGTCCCAGAGGCGGATGCGCGGCTCGCGCGCCAGTCCGAGGACGAGCGGTGTGGAGCGCGACCCCGGCGCGAAGCAGGCGTGCCGGAGGCCGGCATCGGCCAGTGCGGTGACGAAGGCGGTGACGGTCGCGCCGAGCGCGGTGCGATGCTCCATCGCTCAGCCTCCCGCGAGCGCCTCGAGCATCGGGCGGAACTTCGCTTCGGCTTCCGCCCATTCGGCCACTGGATCGGAATCGGCGACGATGCCGCACCCAGCGTAGAGTCGCGCCTGCTGGCTGCGCACCAGGCCGGAGCGCAGGCCGACGACGATCTCGCCGTCACCGCTCGCTTCGATCCAGCCGAGCGTACCGGCGTACCAACCACGCGGAACCGGCTCGTGCTGGCGGATGAAAGCGAGCGCTGCCTCGCGCGGCGTCCCGCCGACGGCCGGCGTCGGGTGGAGGCGGGCCACGACGTCGAGCACACTGGCGCCATCGTGGAGGATGCCGCTGATCGGCGTGGCCAAGTGATGCACGTTGGCCATGGAAACGACCACTGGTTCTTCCGGGATGCTCAGGCTGGTGCAGAGCGGGGCGAGCGCCGAGCGGATCGCCTCGACGACCAGCGCGTGCTCGTGGCGGTCCTTGTCGCTCCGGCGCAGTTCCTCGGCCGCGCGGTGGTCCTGTTCCGGCGAGCTCGCGCGCGGGCGCGAGCCGGCCAGGGCGACGGTGGCGACGGTGCCGTGGGCGACCCGGGCGAGTCGCTCTGGGCTCGCCCCCAGGAAGACGGTCTCGCCGATCCCGATGGCGAACACGGTGCAACTCGGATAGCGGGCCGCAAGCTCCCGCAGGGCCTGCTCGAGCGGGAAGGGGTCGGCAGCCACCAGCTCGCGGGCGCGGGCCAGGACGACCTTGCGGAGATCGCCAGCAGCGATCGCGGCCAGCGCGTGCTGGATCATGCGCCGCCAGTCGTCCGGTCGGACCAGTTCGTGCTGGACGACCGAGCGAGGAGCGGCCGATGGAGTCGGCAGCGAACTCGTCGGCCAGGTCAGGAGCGCGCGCGGTTCGCGCTCGCCGGGGAACACAGCCGCTTGCACGGACCGGCAGGCGAGCGCCCCCTGTTGCCGGTAGAGCAGGCGCGGCAGGAGAAGCTGGCCCTGACCGAACGGCTGCCACCAGGGATCGGGGCGCTCGTCCGCCGGATCGAAGGCGAGCCCGGCGACAGCCAGCGGTGGGAGCGGTCCCTCGGCCAGCGCGTCCTGAGCCAGTGCCCGCCAGGCAGCGGCGAGGCGAGCTGGCAGGGGGAGACTCGGGCTCGTCACCGACTGGAGCGGCAGGCGCTGGCCGGCCAACCCGACCAGCGCCTCCTCTCGTTCGGGGACGAGCCAGAGGACGCGCGGGAGGTGGCTGGCCGCGCGGGCGAAGAGCGCGATCGGGTCGACCGGTTCGCAGTGCTCCGCGCAGCTCAGGATCACTGGGCGATCGTGCGCGCGGGCCTGCCGCTCGGCCAGCGGCCAGAGTTCCTGGAGGGTAGCCTGGGGAGCATCGAGCACTCGGCAGCTCATAGGGTTCCATCCTCGTCCAGCGAGCGGTCGGGGAGGCCGACCAGGCGACGGAGCAGGCGGCGAAGTTCCGGGGCGGCTTCGGCGAGATCGGCCGGCGAGCCGGACAACAGCCACTGGGTGACGACCTCGTAGATGGCTCCGAAACAGGCGGTGGCCGCCAGCTGCGGATCGAGCGGGCCGATCAGGCCATCCTCTCGAGCACGCGCGAGCTCGCTGGCGATCAGGGCGGCGAAGCGGCGTCGGATCGCCAGGAGTGCCTCCTGGATGGCTGGTCCGGCGGCCAGGGCCTCGACGAGGAAGAGCCGGGCCAGGTCGCGGTGGGACGCGAAGAGGCGGAGGACGACGTCGAGCGCGGCGTCCAGCTTGCCGGCGGGGTCGGGGGTCCGCTCGAGCGCCAGTTGCGTTCGCTGCAGGAGGAGCGCGGCACTCCGCTCGAGCAGGGCCAGGAAGAGGGCTTCCTTCCCGGGGAAGTGGAAGTAGACGCCACCCTTGGAAGTGGCGGCCGCCTCGGCCACCTCGTCCATGGTGGCCTCGCGGTAGCCGCGGCGAGTGAAGACAGCCAGGGCGGCATCGAGGATCCGCTCGCGCCGCTCGCGTGCCCGCGGCTGGAGCACCTGGCTGGTGGGCTGGTTGGTCAGCTGTGCCATGGCGGCCTCCCGAACCCGACCGACGCGTCAGTCGGATTCAGTGTAGCACGGCTGGTCGGTGCGCTGCCGGGGTTGCTGCCCTGCGCGAGCGGCGCAGAGCCAGTTCGTCCGCGTTGGGCCAACGGAGGGAAGCTGCTGCGGAGCCTGGGCGGACGACGAGCGGTGAGCCCACGAGCGGGAGCGTCCTGGAGCAGCCTGGGGCAGCCGGGGCGCGAGCGTGCGACGGTGCAGCCTCGCTCGAGCGGGTGGCGGCGATCGAGTCCACGGCGGCCGGAGCGGGCCTGGGGGGCAGGTGCGTGCGGGAGCAAGCGGTGCCGGGTCAGCACGGAGCGCTCGTCGCTGGTGTGCGGGGCGAGTGACACGTCGCAAGCGAGGCGCTTGGCCGCTGCGTGGGGTGGGGTACCGAGCGGGGAGGGAGCGGAAGCCGGGTGGCGCGGGCCGAAGCGCGGTAGAGGAGACCTCAGAGGGGGTATGCCGGTTCATGGGCGGTGTGCTCCCTGGGGTGGGGAGGTACCGCTGCGAGAAGGTAGAGGCGGCGGTGCGAGCGACCGGGCTGTCGCGCATACCGCTGGTTCCGGTAGCCCTTCGCTCTCGTTGACACCCGCGCTCGCTGCGCCGGGAGCAAGACCCGCTGTGTCGCCTATGGGCAAGGGGTATGGAGAGAGAGTTGGAGATGGCGGCGGAGGTTCGCGACGGTCGTTCCCGCTTACCCTGGCGGCCCGGCAGGCGGAGAGCTGGTGGAGGGCCGAGCGCGCTGGTCAGGGAGTGACGGGGCGGGCGGTCGCGGTGGCGCTGGCGGCGCGCGTCAGGGCGTGTCGGGTCGCTTCCGGGTAATCGGTGATGATGCCGTCGACGCCGAGCGCGACCAGTTCGACGGCCCGGTCGGGGACATCGACCGTCCAGACGTTCACCGGCACGCCGGCCTCATGCGCGGCGGCGATGACGGCGGCGCCGTGCTGGTCGAAGCCGACGTCCATCGGGTGGAAGGCGTCGTACCCGCGCTCGAGCGTGCCGCGCAGCTGCTCGGGCAAAGGGGCGAGCGGTAGCGTGCAGAGGGCGACCGCCAGCTCGGGGTCGAGTCGGCGGACGGTATCGAGCACGGCAGCATCGAAGGAAGAGACGAGCAGACGCGCGCGCAGGTCGGGTCGCTGGCGTACCAAGGCGACGACGCGCTCGGCGATCGCCTGGCCGCGCTGGCGATCGGCGGGATCCCAGGGAGCCGACTTGATCTCGGCGTTGATGACCACGTGGTTCGGCAGAGCGGCGAGCAGTTCCTCGAAGGTCGGAATGCGCAGCCCCAGGCCGCGAAAGGGGTAGCTCGCCCCGCGATCGGTGGTGAAGGCATAGCCAGCGTCGAGCAGGCGCAGCTCGGCCAGCGTGTGCTCGTGGACGAGGCCGTGTCCGTTGGTGGTGCGCTGGACCGAGGCATCGTGGCAGATGACGACGTGCCCATCGCGCGTGAGGCGGAGGTCGCACTCGATCCCGTGTGCCCCTTGCTCGACGGCCAGGATGAAAGCGGTCAGCGTGTTCTCCGGTGCCAGGCCGGAGGCGCCCCGGTGGGCGATGACCCAGGGACGGGCAGGCCAGTGCCGGAACAGTTCGTGCCGCAACTCGGTGCTCTGCATCGTCTTGCTCCTTTCCTTCCAGCTTCCCCCTTTTCGCTGACATTGTCGAGCAGATCGACGCGCGAATCGTGACCGAACGATTGCGATAGCCGGCTGCGTGGCGGGCAGACGGCCAGCCGGTAACCGAATTGCAACATCTTGGGGGGAGGCATGCCGTATCAATCGCACGGACCGAACGCGGGGGACGGTCGGGAGCAAGCGATGAAGGTGCTGGAACGGACCGAGACAGCGACGCGAGCACGGCCGCTCGCCGGGGTGAGGCTGGAGCGGTTGCGCCAGGCGATCGATGAGTGGCCGCTCTTCTGGCTGCTCGTCGCGCCCAACTTGATCCTCCTGGGCGTCTTCACCTACTGGCCGCTCGTCTACAACGCTTACCTGAGCCTGATGCAGTGGGACCTGATCAGTCCCGTCAAGATCTTCGTCGGACTCGAGAACTACCGGTTCCTGCTCGAAGACAGCGAGTTTCGCGAAGTCGTGCGCAATACCGTCGTCTTCACGCTGGGCACGGTGGGCGGGACGATGCTGCTCGGGTTGGCGTTCGCCCTGCTGCTCGATCAGCCACTGCGTGGGCTGGCGCTGGCGCGCGGCGTCGTCTTCGCGCCGTACGTGCTGAGCGGTGCGGCGGTGGCCGTCTTCTGGGTCAATATGCTCAACCCGCGCTTCGGCCTGGTGGCGCAGGTGGCGAGCTGGCTGGGGACGGTCTCGCCGGACTGGCTCAATCACCCGCGCCTGGCTATGGTCGCGGTCATCCTGGTCTACGTCTGGAAGAACGTCGGCTTCAGCACGATCGTCTACCTGGCCGGTTTGCAGCGGATTCCCCAGGAGCTGTACGAAGCGGCAACGGTCGATGGGGCAGGGGTGTGGCAGCGCTTCCGCTCGATCACGCTGCCGCAATTGGGACCGATCACGCTGTTTCTCCTGGTCGTCTCGACGATCGCCTCGTTCCAGGCCTTCGATCTGATCCGGGTCCTGACCAATGGTGGGCCAGTCAACGCGACGACGACGCTGCTCTTCTACATCTGGGAGCAGGGGTTCGTCGCCTTCAATGCCGGGCGGGCAGCGGCTGCGGCGGTGGTGCTGTTCGCCCTGTTGGCGGTGATCAGCTGGCTGCAGGTGCGGCTCGGCGAGCGGAGGGTCTCCTATGACTGAACGGCGCAACTGGCGACGAGCGATCGCGACCGGCCTGCGCGGCCTACTGGTGGGGCTGGTCGTGGTGGTCATGGGATTGCCGCTCTACTGGGTGGCGACGGGAGCACTCAAGACGAACCAGGAGATCTACACCTTCCCACCGGTCTGGATACCGCGCCAGCCACATTGGGGGAATTTCGTCGAGGCCTGGCAGGCGGTTCCCTTCGGGCGGTTCTTCGTCAACAGCATCGTGACCACGCTCGGGGCCGTGGCGCTCGAACTCCTCTTCGCGCTCCTCTCCGCTTATGCGCTCGTCTTCGTCCGCGCGCGAGGAAAGGGGCTGGTCTTCGCCGTGGTGATCGCGGCGCTGCTCGTCCCCGGAACCGTGACGCTGCTCCCCAACTACCTGACGGTGGCGCGCCTGGGGTGGATCAATACCTATCAGGGGCTGATCATCCCGGTCGCCGCTGTCGCCTTCGGTGTCTTCCTGTTCCGGCAACACTTCCTGACCCTCCCGCGCGATCTCCTCGATGCGGCGAGGCTGGACGGCTGCGGGCATCTCGGGCTCCTGCGTCATGTCGTGGTGCCGCTCTCGCAGCCGGTGATCGTGACCTTTCTGGTGATCTACCTGGTGGCGCACTGGAACGACTTCCTCTGGCCGCTGGTGGTGACCAACCGGCTGGAGTGGCGCACGGTGCCGGTCGGCGTGGCTTATCTCTACCAGGTCGAGGGCGTCCAAAACTGGGGTCCCATCTTGGCCGGCACGGTGATGGCGCTGGTACCGATGCTCCTCGTCTACGTGGTGGCGCAGCGCTGGATCGTCAAGGGGATCGGAGGTGGCGCGTTGAAAGGCTGACGCGCGGAGCGATCGATTCGACGCGGCGAGGTCGGAGACGGAATGGAGGAGGACAACGATGAACAAGAGCTTGACGCGACGGCGACTGCTCGTGGCGCTGGGCGGACTTTCGAGCGCGGCGTTGCTGGCGGCGTGCGGCGGGACGGAGGCGACACCGACACCGGCGCCGGCGGCAGGCAGCGCAGCCCAGGCGAGCCCGACACCTGCTGCAGCGGCAGCCAGCCCGACACCAGCGGCGGCGAGCCCGACTGCGCCGGCGATGGTCACGTCGCCCGGCTCGACGGTGAAAGTCGTCTACTGGGGCTCGTTCAGCGGCAACCTCGGCGAGGCCGAGCAGGGAATGGTCAAGCGGTTCAACGAGTCCCAGAAGGACGTGGTCGTCGATTACCAGTACCAGGGGAATTACGAGGAAACGGCGCAGAAGCTGACCCAGGCGCTCGCGGCAGGGACCACGCCGGACATCGTGCTCCTCTCCGATGTGTGGTGGTTCAAGTTCTATCTCAACGACGTGCTGCTCCCGCTCAACGACCTCTTCGCGGCCAACAAGATCGACACCAAGGACTACGTCGATCCATTGATCGAGGAAGGGACGCGCAAGGGAGTCGTCTACTGGGTGCCGTTCGCGCGCTCGACGCCGCTCTTCTACTACAACAAGCAGGTCTGGCAGGAGGCCGGACTGCCGGACCGCGGTCCCCAGACCTGGGCCGAGTTCCTGGAGTGGGTACCCAAGTTGCTCAAAAAAGAAGGAGACAAGACGACGCGCTACGCTTTCGCGCACCCGAGTGCCGCCTCCTACATCGCCTGGCTGTTCCAGCCGGTGGTGTGGCAGCACGGCGGGCGCTACTCCGACCCGGACTTCACCATCCGCATCCAGGAGGATCCGGCGGTCGAGGCCGGTCGGCTGTACCTGGCATCGGTGCGGGACGGTTGGGCGGTACCGACGAAGGACCTCAATGCCGAGTTCGTCAACGGTGGGGCTGCGGCGATGATGGCTTCCACCGCCGCGTTGCGTGGTATCACGAATGCGGCTAAGTTCCCGGTCGGGACCGCCTTTCTGCCGGAGGGACCCAAGGGCTTCGGCTGCTGCACCGGTGGGGCCGGCCTGGCGATCCTCAAGAACAAGCCGAAGGAGATTCAGGAAGCGGCCTTCAAATACCTGGCCTTCGCGACCGATCCGGAGAACACCATGTGGTGGTCGCAGAATACCGGTTACATGCCGGTGCGCAAGTCGGCGACTGCCAGCCAGGAAATGCAGAACTTCTACAAGGAGAACCCGAACTTCAAGACTGCGGTCGAGCAGCTGCCCAAGACGCGGCCGCAAGATGCAGCGCGCGTCTGGATCCCGAACGGCGACCAGATCATCGGCAAGGGACTCGAGCGGGTGACCGTGCAGCAGGAGGATCCGGCTAGCGTGTTCGCCGATGTGGCCAAGACGCTCGAGCGCGAGGCCAAGCCGGTGGTCGAGCAGCTGAAGCGCCGCGAGGGATGACGGTTCGCGAGCCGGAGATCGCCCCATCCGGAACCTGGGCTCCCGCTCCGGAGGGGCCCAGGTCTTTTTCGTTCGTTTGTCGGTCGCGCGCGGCGCGCTGGGTGCCAGGGTGGTACGAGCGGGAGCGCTGGACGGTTCTGCACCGGCTGCGTCGGGGCTGCGCGGTGTCAGGAGAAGCAGAAGCCGAGTGAATCGGTGCCTGCTGCCCGGTGAGAGACGAGCTCGGGAGAGACGCTTCGTTGGCGTGAGCGGCAGCGCGCGACCGGCCGCAGGTGTCCGGTTGGGCGTGGCCAGCGCGGACTCACGGGCCAGTCGGCCCGGCAAGAGGTCGTGCAGGTCTGGGTGCCCGCCGGAGCGTGCGCGATGCCGCACAGTGGGTACTGGAGATCGGCTGGCGAGGACCGAGCGATCAGGCCCAGGCGATGGCGACAACGCGCCCCTGCTCGTCGCAGCGGGCGATGCCCAACTTGACCGGCTCGCTTGCGGCTGGATCGCGGGCGCGATCGGCGACGAGGTACGGCAAGACCAGGCGTGCGTTGTCGACGAGCGGGAGCGCGGGAAGATCGGTCGGGGCGACCCAGTGGAGCGTCCCCTCCCGACTCGCCGAGATTGTCAGGGGGCTGGCGAGTTCGCCGGTGAAGTAGAGGAGCAGTTCCAGTTCGGCGCTCGCCGGACGGTGCTGCAGGAGGACGCGGCGCAGGACGAGCGAGGGTACGTCGTGGAGCGGCATTCCGGTCTCTTCAGCGAGTTCTCGGCGAGCGGCGCTGGCCAAGTCAGCCAGCTCGGTCGGCTCGACGCGTCCCCCGAGACCGGTCCAGAGATCGGGGAAACGATGGCGCTGGGTATGGCGGTGGAGGAGCAGACACCGCTCACCGGCGAAGAGGAGCGTCACCGTGAAGACTGCCAGCGCATTCGGGGCAGTCATCGTCTCAACAGGTGGGGCCGGGCGGGAACGAGCTGCCGGACTCGGCGAAGGGGTCCCAGCGCAGCGCCTCGTCGACTGTATCGAACCAGGTGATGGCTGTGCTGTTGACCACGGCGATCACCGAGTCGCCCTGGAAGAAGTACCGGAAGTAACCGGGCTCGATCGCCTGGACGCCGGGCGCGCCGCGCAGGAGCTCGATCAGCTCCGGCTCGTCGGGGGTGGCGACGAGTGTCTGATCGGCGGCGCAATCGGCGTAACGATTCGTCGCCAGATAGGTCAGGCCGGGAATCGGCGGGAGCGGCTCGCTATGCTCGACGATCCAGTACAAGGGTGGCTCGGTCAGCCAGCCCAGATCCTCGTCCGGTGGTGTGCCGTCCCAGGTTTCGATTTCGCTCGTCATCCGCACCGTCCCGTCGCGTCGATCGCCGCGTTGGCCTAGTCTGCCTGAGCATAGCACTCTGGTCGCTCTCTGCAAAGAGGGAGGATCGGACGCAGTACCCAGGACTCTCGGACCGGATCGAGCCGCCCGTGCTGAAACGGTCGCTCGGCCAACACACTCGTCAGGAAGCGAGGCGATGGGAAGGGTGATCAGCGGGGCCGCCCCGCAGGCGTCGCCGCTGTGCTGCCCGTTCCCGAGCTGGCTCGATCACGACTGGTGCGTTCCGCTTTCCTCCTCGCGCTGGAGAGCCTCCAGGGCGAGTTTGGCCAGTCCACCGGCGATGTGGACGTTGTGCTCGCTGGGTTCCTCGCCGCGGAGGCGCTCCAGCACGGCTGCCTCGGGAGCGCGCAGGAGGTGGCGCACTGCCGCGCTGGAGACACCGAGGAACCGGGCGATCTCTTCGGCTGGCCAGTGATGCTCTTCGGCGAGGACTACCGCGTAGGCTGCTTCCATCAGACTGGGTAACCAGGTGAGCCGTCGCAACTCGACCAGCTGGCGTGGCCCGCCGACGAGGTCGATGGCTTTGAGGAAGACGCGGAGCGCGCGCTGATCGATGTCCGGTGGCTGCGGAGTAACCTCGATCGGTGTCATTCCACCTCCTCCTCTCCTGTGCTGACAGCTGCACCGCGTGCGAGGTCGCTCAGCCGCGGTCCGATCCGCACCAGTCCTTCTGGGGTGATCTCGAGTAGGTGCGTGGCCGTATCGTGACCGCTCATCCGGCAACCATCGATCCGAAAGAGCCGGACCGTCTCGCCGATCGGCGTCCGGTACAGTTTTGCTTGCTGGTAGGACAGGACCGGTTGCTTGGCGAGGACGAGCGAGCCATCGAGGATGTGACCGACGGCGAATCCGCCGGCAGCTTCGGCGGTGAGGAGGTCGTGCCCGCTCCGCTTTTGGGAGACCGCCAGTGCGGTCTGGTGCCATTTCTTGAGAAACAGATACAGAGGGCGCACGATTTCGCGCGCCTGCATCTCGCGGGCCTCATAGAAGCCGGTGAGCGAGTCGATGACCACGGCCTGGGCATGGTAGGTCCGGATGGCGAAGGCGAGCGTGCTCAGGAGCGTGCCGAGATCGTGCGTCAAGCTGGTGTGCGTGGCCGCGTCGATCAGAATGATGGCGCGGTCGATCGCCTCGCGGGGTACTCCCATTGCCTGCGCGCGGAGCTGGAGACTGCCGGCGACGAACGGCCCTGGTGCCTCGGTCGTGAGGAAGATGCAGGGCTCACCTCGCCGGGCCCGCTCCACCGCGAACTGCTCGACCATGAGACTCTTGCCGGTATCGGATACCCCTGTGACCTGGAGGACCGCGTAGCGTGGGATACCGCCCAGGACACGCCGCACGGCCTTCCCCTCGCGCCACTCGGTGACGAAGAAGAGTTCGTCGAGTCCCGGGACTCCGGTCGGGACACCCTCGAGCTGGGGAACGCGCTGGGCCAGTTCCTGCAATGGTGTGACCGCTTCGACGAGCGGTTCCTGTCGTTCGCGCATGATCGACTGCCTCTCGTCCTTTCCCCGCCCTCGCGCAGCATCGGCGCACCCTCGCCACCTCGGCCGGTGCCATCCATCTTACCGCTGGTTGCACCAGGAAACGCCGGAGGAGTGCGGTCGCGGGAGCGGCTCCTGTCCGGACACCCCTTGCGGTGTACGTACACTCGTGCTAGGCTTCGAAAGCGCGCGGCGTACACTCGTGGTGGTCGAGAGGAGGGGCGGCGATGGCGACGATTCCGACACGGCTGCCGGAGACAGCGTTTCCCTTCCGCTCGCCCCCGCCCACGGTACGCCTGGTACGGAGCGAGTCGGCGGCGCATCCTTTCGCCCTGACGATCGCGGCTGCCTGGTCGTGTTACGGTGCGCGTCCGGCGAGTGTCGAGCGCGTGGCCGAACTCTTCGCTGGCAATGGGGAGGCGACCAAGGCAGCGCGGCGCGAACGGGCTGCTGCGCTCTATCCTGACCTGTTCGCGGCAGGCCATCACACCACTTTCCAGCATGCGCACTTCGTCTTCGTGCTGGATGGTGTCTCGCGCCTGGCCATCTGGTCGTTCTTCCACCATCATCCCTTCTACAACTCGGAGCAGGTCTCGCAGCGCTACCGCGAGGTGACCGGCGCGACGATGGTGACGCCGGAACTCCCGGAACCGTTGGCGGCGCTCTACCGGGCGGCGGTGGAGCGGGCGCTCAGTGGGTACCGCCGGCTGGTCGAGCTCCTGACTCCCGATATGGCTCGGCGCTATGCCGAGGTGTTCCCGGCGCGGGCGCGCAGCCAGCGTCCTGAGGTGCAGGAACGCGTCCGCACCGCGGTCCAGCGCCGGGCCCAGGAGGTGGCTCGCTACGTCCTGCCGCTGGCCACACCGGCGCACCTCTACCACACCGTCAACGCGCTCACGCTGCTCCGCTATTACGCGCTCGCCAACCAGCTCGACGTGCCGCGCGAGGTGCGCTACGTCGTCAACCGGATGGTCGAGGAGGTGCTGGCGGTCGATCCCAACTTTCTCGGTGCGCCGGGCCACCCGCTCGACCCGCAGGTGCTGGCGCTCGAGGACACGCTGGAGTACCGGGCGCTCCAGGAGTTCGCGGACGCCGTCGAGCGGAGCGCGAGCGAGGCGTTCTTCCGCGAGTTCGACGCGGCGCTCGAGCCCTACCACTCGCGACTGGTTGCCTACACGCCCGATGCCGAGCGGGTGCTGGCTGACGCAGTGCGCACCGTGCTCGGGCGCGCGCGCAGCGAGCTCGACGACGACACGGCGATCGCGCTGGTGCTCGACCCGGCGCGCAACCACTACTTGGGGCACCCGCTGTACCTGGCGATGCACTCGAAGCTGATGCAGACGCTCAACCACGTCTCCTTCACGTTCCAGAAGCGGATCAGCGGGGCGGAGGACGCGCAGAACCAGCGGCACCGCGGCACGGCGAGTTCCGGCCCGGTTCTGCTGGCCCACTTGCGCGAGGAGCCGGACGTGATCGTGCCGGAGGACATCGCGCGGGTGCCGGAAGCGCTGGAAGAGTACTGGGCGACGATCCGGGTACTGTGGGAGACGAAGAATCGGTTGCTCGATGCTGGCGTGGCGCCGGAGTACGCGCTCTATCTCCTTCCTAACGCGCACCACGTCCGGTTCTACGAATCGGGGACGCTCCTCACCTACTTCTGGAAGTGGGTCAAGCGACTGTGCTTCGACGCGCAGCGGGAGATCTGGGAGACGGCCCGGCAGGAGACCGAGCAGGTGCGAGCGGTGTTGCCGCGGATCGGCCGCTACGTGGCGCAACCGCCCTGCGTCCTGCGCGACCAGGCTGGACTGCACCCGCCCTGTCCGGAAGGGGAGCGCTACTGCGGCGTGCCGGTGTGGCGCGGTTACGACCCGGCGACGCTCCGGGAGCGGCGGTTGCTGTAGCCAAAAAGGCGCGGTCGCCTCGCTGTCCTCGCGAACGATGCCAGGCGACGGGCGGTGCCGAGGCAGCGGGCGGGGCGGGAAGCCCGCCGATCGCCCAGCTCCTCGGCGTCTCCTACCGACCGCGTCCGACCAGCCCCGCCCCGAGTGCGAGCAGCGTGACGGCGAACCAGCCGCGCACGACCGGTATGGGGAGGGCGAGCGGATCGGTGAACGGCTCGAAGGTGAACGTGCCGATCGCCGACCAGGCGCCCCAGGCCGAGCGGAGTGGGAGCGCCAGCCAACCGGTGACGGCGATCAGGCTCACGAGATGCCAGGGGACGGAGGTGGCGGTCGCTAGGAGGTTGGCGACCGCGAGCGTCGCCAGGGCACTCGCGAGCAGCCACGAGGCGCACTCCAGCCGACCGAGCGATGTATCCGGGAGATAGGCCGTGGGGGGATCGGCGAGCAAGTAACCGCACCAGACCAGCTGGCCGACCGCCCAGAGGAGGAGCAGCAGGACGAGGAGATACCGGCCGAGGAAGCGGAGCGACGCAGTGGACACCTTCCGCATCGTCAGGACTCCTCGGCACGGCCGAGTTGGACGGTGATGCTTCCGCTACTGCTTTCCGTGCCCCAGACGAGTTGGAACGAGCAGGGTTCCGCCGTGAGCCGCTCGAGCTGCAGACGCACGGTGGTCGCCTGGGTGAGGTCCGACCAGGCGAGCGACGACGCACCGCTGGCGCTCCGCACGCACGGTGACGGGAGGAGTTCGAGCTGGGCCTGGCGCGGTGGTGTGCGCCCGCGCGGCGCCAGGTGCACGCGCAGCTCGAACGGCGCGCCGACCGGTGGCGGGTCCCGTGGCGCGGCGACCGACACCCAGAGGGAGGGGAGACCGCGCCGGGCGATCTCGATGCCCGAGTCCGGGTAGACGAGCATGCTGCGTACCCGGAGTGCCCCCTCGCGCTCGAAATGCAGCGATAGGGGAAAGGTCCCTGGCCAGCGCCAGTCGTCTGGAACGACGTTGGCCAGGACGAGTTCGAGAGTGTGACCGAGGACGAAACCGCGTCGTGGGCCAGCAAACAGGTCGACCGTGTCCCACTCGAGGACGCCGCCGGTTGGGTCGGGTGACCAACGGACCCGCAACAAAAGCGCGCTGCCGCCGGCCCGCTGGTCCCACACTGACAGCGTGCCGGGTGGGCTAGTTGGATCGAGTGCGACGCGGAGGTGGAGGAAGAGCGTGACGACCGGACCGGGCGTCGGTGGCAAGTCGAGCGGGAAGAGCTCGAACTGGTTCGGGAGCGGGTCGCTCAGCTGGATCGCTGGCAAACCGTAGTCGGCGAAGGAGCGGAACCCCACTGCTGCCGTCGGACCGAACCGGGTGAAGGAGACGAGGGGCACGAGCACCGCGGCGAGGAGCAGGGGGAGGAACACGGTCGTCAACCGGTCTGCCACGGTGCTCCTCCCGCCGGTCATCGCTCAACGGTCCTCGTTGCCTGGAACCTGGCGCTGGCTGCGGTACACCCAGAAAGTGAAGAGCGCGAGGACGAGACAGCCGTAGAGCACCGCGTGGATGGCGGTAAAGGGCGGGCCGTAGTACGGGCGGAGCGCGTCCAGAAGACGCTCCGGACGGAACTCGCCGGTGCGTACCGCGTAGTACAGTCTGTCGAGCGTGAAGGAGAGGAAGGGGAGCAAGAACCCCACCAGTGCTGCCAGCGGGAGCCAGAGCCGGACACGGCCGCGCCAGAGCGCCCACGCCGAGACCGCGAAGAGCGAGCCGTAACCGAAGAGCAGGGCGGCGAGGACACGGAGGTCGAACCGCAGTTCCGGGTAGTCTTCGCGGAAGGAGCGCCAGAGATAAAAGAGCGTCGCGGCGCCGAACAGTGCTCCCAGGAGCGCCAGCCCGAGTGCGACACCCTTGCGCAGGGATACCTGCATGGGGGAGCGTGGCGGTAGGCTGGGCACGGCACCGGCGCGTTCCGACGGCATGAGCACCCTCTCAGGGTAGGACGACGATCGTCGCGTAGCCATTGCTGAGGTAGAAGTTGCGGTTCCCTTCGCCCCAGCGACCGCTCGGCCAGGAGTCGTTGTTCGCCATCCAGAAGGTGTCCTCGGTGACGGAGTACCCGCGGTTCCGGAAAAAGGCAGCGAAGTATTCCTCGGCCGTCTCGCTCCAGCCGAATTGCGGACTGAAGGAAAATTCATTCCAATCGATGTGTGTGGTAGCAAGGACATACCGTCCCTAGGCAGTAAAGTAATCAGCCGGATACGGAGCATACAGGCGGACGTGGTGATAGTAGCCTGTCGGGTAGCCGGAAATCGGAAGCTTCCTGCCGCCATCGCTGTCCCAGAACCACCCGTTTCCATCGTTCGCTCGGAGGTACATCGACGAACCGGAGTCTCCCCCGAGAATATCTTTGACTCGGTTCACGTTTGCATAAGTACGAAAGATCATCGTGACAGGCCAGTCGACAGCGTTGGAACACGCATATGACTGTGACGTATTGTCCCAATTATACCAGGTATCGCCACTATAAGAGACCATTGTATAGGTAGTTGTGCTTCCCGCGAACACCGTGGCCCCGAAAAACAAGAATAAGGTGAAGGAGAGTATAGTCGCGAAAGGCACATGCGGCCGGGTCATCGAATACCCCCTTCCTCTCTGTCGCGAGCATGCACTCTCGAGTGCCAGCAAGTCTCAGTACCGACGACCGTCTCCGATCGTCTTCTCGACGTCGCCTACCAAAGCCCCAAGGCGCGCCCTTCCGGGAGCGAGACGATGACAACGAGGTTCGAGGTCTTTTGCGAGACAGTCCGCTCGATGATCCGCATCTCATCCCAACTGGCATACTCTGGCTTGTCAACGAAGGGGAAAGTTCCAGAGACGTCGACCGGCTGGGCAAACTGCAAGCTGACAGCAGCACCCCACACGTCTCCATGCCGATCGTAGATCGCCCGGGGTGGTTCCGAGACATGTGCCTCGGCTTTGGTTAGTAGCCCGTTCAGCCACGGTGCGTCGAGGGCGAGCTGGATCGCGCGGTCGCGGAGTTCGCCCCGCAGGACGAACGGGTCTTCGTCCGGTGCGACGCGGGCGTACGGACCGCTCGCTTCCAGCCGCACCACCTGCTCGCTTGCCAGATCGACCCAGACGAGGATGCCCCACGCCTCCTCCACCGTATAGGTCGCCTGCACGAAGCGCGTCGGTGGCCAGTTGACTTCCCAGTCCGCCGGGTGCACCCAGGTCGCGCGGACCGTGCGCGGTGCGTCGAAGGGGAACCAGACGCCAGCGGCGACGATCCGGCCGTCCGGACCAGTGACGGGATTGACCTGGACCGGCGAGTCGGGTCGGGCGCCGGAGCCGACGAGCGCTTGCACGGTCGGGTGCTGCTGGGCGACCGCCCGGGCGCGCGCAGCCTGGTCTTCCGGAAGGAGCAGCGGGGGAGCCGGAGGCTGCTCCAGCTCGGCACGCGAACGGAGGCCCTGCCGGAAGCCGAAGGCGACAGCGCCAGCAGCGACGGTGAGGCTCGTCGCGAGCATGGCGCGGCGCGTCAGGTGTGGTGGCATCGTCCACCTCCTCGAACTTCGGAAAGGACGTCATCTGACCTCAGTATAGAATGGGGGGCGGGTTGTCAAGCGCTGAACGCATGACAGTTTTGTCACGGTCGGGCACTAGCTGTCGTATCGCACGGGGCAAGCGCAGCCGGACCTGTCGGGGAAGCACAGCCGGAGCGGTTAGCTCCACCGACGAGGGTCCTGTGACGTTGCTGGTGGTGGCTGTGCCGGCCAGCTGGCGCTCCTGGCCGAGGCGCAGCGGTGCGTTGGCGCTCGCTGCGGCCTCGAGCTCTGCCCGACACCGCGGTGCTGGAGGAGAGCCGAGCGGGCGGGCGCAGGACGCGCGGTGGTTCACCCACCGTGCTGCAACCGAACGTCTACCACTGCGGTACGGGCAACAGCGTCACGTCCCGAGGAGATCGTCGACCGCCAGCGAAATGTCCGGGAACGCCTGAGGGCTGATCCGGTCACCGGGGCGATACGTCAGCGTGTCCCGATACCTGCCCCCGACAGGTTCGCGAAAGACGAGGACGCGTTGACCCGGTAGATCGATCAGCCAGACTTCCGGGATGCTGGCTCGGGCGTAGAGGGGGAGCTTGACGTCGCGGTCGTAGACGAGCGTCGTGTCGCTGACCTCGACGAGGAGGAAGACGTCGGCTGGGGTGGGGCCGGCCTGACGGTAGTAGTCGGGGCGGGGGTGGAGGAGGGCGAGGTCGGGCTGGGGGAGGGTCTGAGCGCTCAAGCGGATCGGTCCTTGAGGTTGGACGATCGCTCGTCCGGCGAGCGCGGTCGCGAACCGCTCCGTCAGCCAATTCACGCAGGCCTGGTGTGCCCAGCCGATGGGATTCATGTCGTAGAGCTCTCCTTCGATCAGCTCGACCCGCGCATCTTCCAGCAAGATGCCGGAACGCACCATGCGCTCGAGGTCGTCCACCGTGAAGCGGTGCCGCGTCGGTACCGGTGGGGCTGTCTGCTGCATAGTACCGCCCTCCCCGCTGGCGTCGGCCGGTCGTAGCAAGCGTAGCATGCCGGTGCGATCGTCGCTCAGCGGGGCAGCTGGCCCCTCCGGCAGCGGGCGGGCCGCCCGTCCGGCGCCGCACTCCGCGGCTCAGGCCTGAGCAGCGACCGGGGCGCTTCGCTGTTCCGTCATGGTCGCAAGCAGGGCTGCGCCGTAGAGCGTCAGGGCAGCGGCCAACTGCGCCGCGACGAGTATCCCGGTGACCGCGCCGAGCAGGCCGTACACCGCGCTCCCGCCCCCGATCAACTGAACTGCGGTGGTGATCGCGAACTTCGTGGCTTCCCAAGCGAGCGCGGTGGCGAGAGCACTGCCGCTGACGAGCCGCCAGGAGGGTGATGGCGCCGGCAGGAGAAAACGGTAGAGGAGCACGAACAGCACGAAGGAAGCGAGGAGACCGCTCCCGAAACGGAGCGCGGCCGGTAAGGCGAGAGCGATACCACTCACGATGCCACCGATCGTGAACCAGAGGAGCGCCAGCCCGAGCGCTCCGAGCGTTGCCCCGATGCCGTCGAGGCGGTCGCGGACGAACGAGGCCGATTGTGCCGGCGCGGCCACGGCACGGAGCCCGCGTCGCAGCGCTGCACCGAGTGCACTCGCTGACCAGAGGGAGAGCAGCATGGTCACCAGTGCCAGCGGCCCGCTCGCGGTGTCTGCCTGCCTGGTCAGGATACCGCGGAGTTCTGGCTCCAATGGTGAAGCGTGCGGTACCTCGCTCAGGAGAAACTGGAGAACGAGGTCGGGCGGGATCGTCCCGCGCAAGAGCCTGCTCGTCACGATGGCGAGCAAGAGCAGGAACGGTCCGAGCGCGAGGAGCGCGCTGGAGGCGATGGCTGACGCGTGGAGAGCCCCGTCGCGTGAACGGAAACGCTGGAAGGCTCGCCAGAAAACCGTCTGTCGGGACCAACGGCAGGCTGCACGCAGGGATGAGCGGCCTGACATCGTGCCTCCCCGATCGGACGGGCGATGCGCCCGTGATGTCGCCGACATGCTCGCGCTCGCCGACCTGTCTGGCAGGCGTCGGTCACGAGAAAGACAGGATAGTCAACGGGTTGTCTGCGTACGGGTCTTGCCGCTGGCTGGCACGAGCTCGACCTCTACCTCGTCGAAGCGGATGGTGACCGGGACGGTGTCGAAGCTTTCGACATAGAGACCGATCGTACCGCTGCCGAGCAGCGGGTCCTCGAGATCGGCGACGGTCTGGCTGGCGACGCGGAAGGTGAGCGTGCTGTCCTGGACCGCGAGGTCGAGTTCGAGCGGCTCGTCTGGCGGCAGGCTCACCGGGAGCGGTGTGACTGGCAGCAGCACGAGCGGCTCGCCGGCGAGGATGAGCGAGCAGAGCGCGACCAGTTGGCCACCGGAGCGTACCACGATGCACGTATAAAAGGAACGCGACTGGTCCGGCTCGAGAGTGGAACGGACGAGGAGGCCGACCCCTGTTTCGTCAGGGATCGTGACGCGAGTCCGAACCCGCTGGTCGGTGCCGGATGGAACGGTGCGGGGCTCGAGGATGCCGAACGCTTGCGGTCGGGTCAACGTGACCGCATAAGCCCCGTCGGCGATTTCGCCCGAGCCGAGATCGCTCCGGCCGAGCGGCCAGTCGTTCTGGGTCGACTCGTCGAACGTCCAGCGGTAGGTGAGTCGCTGTCCCTCGGCTGGCCGCGGCTCGACCCGGATGACGGTCGGTGTGCGCTGGCTCGGCTCGCCGACGCGGATAGTCGTCGTCAGGATGGCGATCTCGGCGGCGCGCGGCTGGCGGAGTTCGACGGTGAGTTCGTCGCCCTGGCGATGCTGGCGCAGGATACCGCAGACCTGACTGAAGCTGGAAACCTCGGTGTCGTCGAGATGAGCGAGGAGCATACCCGGCTCGATACCAGCGGTGGCGGCGGGGCCGCCGGGGTTCACCCCGCGGACGACGAGACCGGTCGCGGTGCCGAAGCGCTCCGCGTTGCGGTGGATGCTCAGCTGGATCCCGAGCCACAGGACGCCGCGTCCCTCGGCGAGCGTCTGGGCGATCTGGAGCGCTGTCGCCGCGGGGAGGAAACGGCCATCCGGCAGCGCCAGGCCGAGTACCGCACCATAGCGATCCGCCATCAGAGCGCCGAAGATAAGGTCGTCGAGCGCGATGTTCACGCCGAGTTCGTCGCGCTCGCGGTCGGGGTCGGTCGCGGTGCCGGTCGCTGCGGCCGGCAGGCTGATCGGTGGCTTGGTGGGGTCGCTCGCCGGGTAGCCGAAGACGAGGACGTCCTCGCCGATGTCCGGTGTCTTGTTCGTGGCCAGCGGAGCGAGGGGGAGGTTTCGGGGGGAAGCGACGCGCACGACGGCCAGCCCATCGCACGTGCTGAGACCGAGCAGTTCGGCTGGTTCGGACTCGTTCTGGTCGGGTGCGCGGACACGCACCTGGGTCGGTGGCTGGTCAGCGATGGGGGGAGCCACCGTCAAGACGAGCCCTGGCGCGTAGGCGACGCCGGTGACGGGAAATGGTGGCTGATCGCCACGGGCGAACTCGACCAAGACGGTCGCAGGACGCAGGCGCTCTTCCACGTCTGCCCAGGAAAGAGGTTGCTCGCTGGCGCGGGGCGCCGTCGGTGTCGGTGTCAGCTGGTTGCGGAAGGGGAGGCTGCGGCAAGCAGTGACGAGAAGCGCGAGCAGGAGCAGGAGTCGGGTGGAAAGCGCTGCGAACCGCCGCGCTCGCGTCGTCTGCTGACTCGTCCGCGTCATCGCTTCAGCCTGCCCTGCCACGCGATCGGGTGCCGTGCTGGCCCGATGATGGCACAAGGCCGGTCGCGTGGCAAGGAATGGACCGCGCTCCTCTAACTGGTGTTCGCGCCGCCAGTTGATACCGGCATACCGCGCATCCAATCCAGCAACAGCGCGAGCAGGAGAGGTCTCCGCTTGCGACTCCTCCGATGACTAGGTGTCCCTCTCGGTGGGAGCTGTCGCTGCCGATATTCCGGAGGAGAACGGCGATTCCTGTTGCTCGACTGGGGGTGTCGCGATGATACCTGAGGGAACCAGGCACACGCGAACACGAGACTTGGACCAGAGCGAAGAACGTGCCGGCGACACGAGGCACGGGCTCCTGGAACGGTTGCGAGCGTTCTTCGAGGCGGGAATCTCCTCGTTCAGTCGTCCGATCGTCCTGCAGGAGGACGATCCGGCGGTTGGCCGAGTGACGCGTGCGCTCGAGGTGTTGGCGAGTGATCTCAAAGCGACGTTGCGTGCCCTCGAGGCATCGGTGCGCCGGTCGGCGATCGGGGTGGCGCGGAGCGCGCTGCGCATCCAAACAGTAACCAAGGCGATCGACCAGACGCGCCAGCAGGCTGACGCAGTGGCGCATGCGTTGCGGGAGATACACGGAGGCGTGGAGGAGGTGGCCGCTGCGGCAGGGAACGCGGCAGCAGCTGCGCAGGCCGTCGATGAGCAGTCCGCGCGCGGTCTGCGCACGAGCGAGCAGGCTGAGCAGGAAGTGGTCGCACTCCAGATGCACCTGCGAGAAGCGGCGGAGCGGTTGCAGATGCTGCTCGCGGACGTGGCGCAGATCACGCAGGTGAGCGAAGTCATCGCCACGATAGCCAAGCAGACGAACCTCCTGGCGCTGAATGCCGCGATCGAGGCGGCGCGAGCTGGCGAGCAGGGTCGCGGTTTCGCGGTCGTGGCGGAGGAAGTACGCAAGCTGGCTGAGCATGCAGCGACGCAGACGCGCGAGATCCGTGCGCTGACGGATAGAGTCGCTGCGCAGCTCGCGCCAGTCCATGAGTCGCTCCGTCGGAGCGTCGAGTCCGCCGAGGCTGCGGCAACCGCGACGGTGGAGATCCGAACAACCCTTCGAGCGACGAGCGAGCTCGCGACGCGAGCAGCGCAAGCGGTCGATGTGATCGCACGTACTGTTCATGAGCAAACGACTGCCCTCGAGCGCGCGGTTGCCTCTCTCGGGGAGATCGTCGAGAGCATCGGTACGATCGAACAGCAGGCCCAACGGATCGCCGAGGAGACGTTCGCGCTCGCGCACGTTGCTTCCGATGCCTATGAACAGCTTGCCAAAGTCGATACCGGTACGACGTTCCACCGGGCGCTCGCCGCCTGTCGAGAACTCGCCGAGCGCTGCCAACGTGTCTTCGAGCGTGCGATCGACGAGGGACGGCTCCGTCTCGCGGACGTGCTGGAACTCCGGTACACCGAGATCAAGGGCCCGTCTATCCGTTCGCTGGCGCGCCTCTTTGACGTGAGCCGGGTACCGCCAGAAGGTTTCCAGCCCCCCAAGTACAGCACGGCGTACGATGCTGCGGTCGATCTGGAGCTGTCGGAGGAGATGGAGACGATCCTGCGCCAGGAACCGCGCTTGGTCTTCGCGCTCCCCATCGATCTGAACACTTATGCGCCGATGCACAACCGGGCTTTTTGCCAGGACTGGACCGGCGTTCCGGAGCGGGATCTGGCCGGCAATCGGGTCAAGCGGTTCTTCTGGGATCAGCGGGTGCTGGTGCGTGGAGCGCGCGTTGGGCTCGGCGCAGCGGCCGAGCGGTTGCCGAACATGGCCTCGCGCGAGGACTTCATCCGGGCAGGCTGTGATCTGCGCGAATCACCGCAGCAGCGGTCGCAGTTTCTGGTCCAGACCTATGCGCGCGATACCGGTGAGGTGATGACGGTCATTACCGTGCCCCTCTTCGTCAAAGGGCACCGGTGGGGTGCGGCTCTGGTCGGTTGGAAGGAAGACGATGGATCTTGAGGAGTGTTCCGTGACTGCCGATGAAAACGATGAGAAAGCGGTGGCGCGGCGGATCGAAGGAGGCCGTCATGGGTGAACGAGTGCCGGACCTGCGTGGAGCAGGTGGGACAGCAGTGGCGGATGCCTGGCCTGGACAGGGACCCGCGGAGGTGGCTGGCGACGAGGCGATCTGGATCGCCCTGGAGCGGCTGGCGACGGAGTTGGCGCGCGGCGACCTGGTGGCGGCCGAGCAAGTCGTCGCTGAGTTACCGCCAGCATTGCGCCGACAATGGTCGGGCGTGGTCGCGGCCTGGCGCGACCGCGTCGCCGAGTTGCTCGTTGCGGCATCGGGTGCGGTGGCCGAGGGGCTCCGGCCAGTGCGCGCGGCCGATGAGTTCTCCCAGGCGTTCCGCGCGCAGAAGGAGCAGGTGACGCAAGCTGCCAGTGTCGCTCGGGAACTGGCGCAAGCTGTCCAGCTCGTCTTCGGGAGCGTGGGACAAGTCTCGGAGGCTGCCCGCGGGGCAGCCGAACGTGCCGATGCCGGAATCCAGCGGGTCGATGAGGCCTTACGGTCTTTGGCAGACGTCGCTCGCTCGGTGGCTGAGCTCCAGCGACGGATCGAGGAGCTGTCGCAGGCGGTACACCCGATCACCCAAGTCCTGGGGACGATCGCGTCGATCGCCAAACAGACGAATCTCCTGGCGCTCAATGCCGCGATCGAGGCGGCGCGAGCTGGCGAGCATGGACGCGGCTTTGCCGTCGTGGCGGAGGAGGTCCGGCGCCTGGCCGTTTCGACGCAAGACGCGGTGGCGGGAATTCGACAGCAAGTCCAGGCGCTGTCCGAGGGGATGCAGCGGGTCGGCGAAGCGATGGGTGTTGTCGCCGAGCAGGTCGAGAACGGGGCGCTGGTGGCGGCCGGTGGGCAGGAGGCGCTGGCCTCGATCCGCAAGAGTGTCGATTCCATCGTCGTTCCCTTGCAGGAGATCGCGTCGGCAGCCGAAGAGCAGGCCCAGGCGGTCAACCAGCTGGCGCGGAACGTGCAGGCGGTCGCGGAGGTTGCGGAATCGGTCGGGCGGCAGGCCGAGGAGTTGACGGTCGGTGTCCTCGAGCAGATGCAGCGACTGCGGGCGATGCGGGAGTTGATCGCGCAGACGACGCTCGCCTTGTCCGATGCCCAGCTCGTGCAGGTGGCGAAGGCGGATCACCTGTTGTGGGTGCAGCGGTTGTTGGCCATGCTGCACGGCAAGGAGCAGCTGCAACCGGAGCAGGTGGCTGACTGGACTGTCTGCCGGCTGGGACGCTGGTATTACGGTCGTGGTCGCGAGCGCTACGGGAACTCCAGCGTCTTTCGCCAACTGGAAGCGCCGCACCAGCGCTTGCACCAGACAGCTGCCGAGGCGGTGCGCGCCTGGAACCGGGGTGACCGCGAGCGAGCGCGGGAACTCGTGGAAGAGGTACGACGGATTTCAGCCGAAATCGTCTCGTTGCTCGAGACGCTGCGGACCATGTGAGCAAGGGTCCCGCACGACTCGATCGAGGCGCAGGGAGCGGGTCGACGTTGCCCACCGGTTGCCGAGCGATCGCGGCCGGAGCCTCCTCATCCGTGCGCAGTGGGCCCCTTCGACTCCTGCGCGGGGTGAGGCACGAGCCGCTGGAGGCAGCCAGCTCCGTGCTCCTCGCGACGAGTGACCAGGGCCGGTCGGACAGGCACAGCTGTCCGGTACGCGGCTCCGGCTGATCGATCGCTTGGACGAGGAACGGCGCTGTCGCGACACGGTGTGTTCCCCGGCTCCATGCCCGTGGGTGTCCGAAGGCTCTTTGCGCGCCGCTGTCTCGGCGTCTCGATCGGTCTTCTGCCCGCGATCGTCTCTCGCTCCCGATCACGCTGGTCAGGCGGGGAGTAACCTCCTGAAACACGGATGGCGTCTCCGTACGGTCGGCTCGTTCCTGGAGCCACGACGGCCCGCGGTGGGTGGCGGCGGGTGACGGTGACTCCGGGCACGGTACTCTGCTCAGTGCTGCGATCGGTCATGACCCGCCGGAAGAGAGGGACGGATCGCAGTCTTCTCGAAGCAGCCCGGCCGACCTCGACGGGTGGGTCCGAGCCTATCTTGTCACTTTTTCGCCCGGCCGGTAGAGTATCCGCTGTGCGGGAAGGTGAGCCGGAGGAGGTGTGACGTGAGCGGGCGGGCTGTCGGAGCAGGAGCAGCGGCGGGCGAGAGCTGGCTCGAACGCTTTTTCCATCTGCGGGAACTGGGGACGAATGTCCGGACGGAACTTCTGGCCGGCGTCACGACCTTCATGGTGATGGCCTACATCATCTTCGTGAACCCGCAGGTCTTGAGCGCTCCCGATGTGCCGGACAAGCTTGCGATCTCCGCGGTGACGACGGCGACCGCTCTCGTCGCTGGCGTGATGACGATCGCCATGGGATTGGCGACCAACCGGGCCTATGCCATGGCCCCGGGGATGGGGCTGAACGCTGTCGTCGCGTTCCAGCTGATGGGAGCGCTCGGACTGACCGCTGCCGAGGCGATGGGGGTGATCGTCGCCGAGGGGCTGGTCATCACGGTGCTGGTCTTGCTCGGTATCCGGCGCTACGTCATGGAGGCGATCCCGCTCGAACTCAAGCAGGCGATCTCGGTCGGCATCGGGCTCTTCATTCTGTTCATCGGCCTGGTCAATGGCGGCATCGTGGTACGCGACGAGGCGACGCTGGTGCGGTTGGGTGACTTGAACAGCGTGCCGGTCTTCGTCACCGGTGTCGGGTTGCTGATCACGCTTTTCTTGCTCGCGCGCAACGTGCGCGGGGCGCTCCTCTGGGGGATCCTGCTCACCACGGTCGTTGCCATCATCGCCCGCGCTGTGACGGGGACGGAGGCGTTCCCACCCGGCGTGGCCCAGCTCCCCACGCAGTGGATCGCGGTACCGGATTTCAGCCGGATCGGTGACTTCAGCTTCGGTTTCTTCGCCAAGCTGGGCGTCCTCACCGCGATTCTGGTCGTCTTCTCCATCATGCTGGCGGACTTCTTCGACACGATGGGAACGTTGATCGGCGTGGGGCGGCAGGCAGGCTACTTAGACGAGCGCGGCGAGTTGCCGCAGGCACAGCGGGCGTTGCTCGTCGACTCGCTCGGTGCGGTCGTCGGTGGCGCCTGCAGTGCCTCCTCGGCGACGACCTACATCGAATCGGCGGCCGGTATCGGCGTCGGTGGGCGGAGCGGTCTGGTCTCGGTGGTCACTGGGATCTTGTTCCTCCTTTCGATGCCGTTCTGGCCGGTCGTCGGGATCGTCCCGGCCCAAGCGACGGCACCGGCACTGATCGTCGTCGGCTGGATGATGATGGGTGTGCTCAGCCGAGCCGAAGCCGAGGCCGAGGGGAAGCCGTCGCGTGTGCAGGTGGGTGGTATCGACTTCGCCAATATCGAAGTCGGGCTTCCGGTCACCATGACCATGCTGATGATGCCCTTCACCTACAGTATCACCGACGGTATCGGTGCGGGCTTCATCACCTGGACGCTCATCAAGGTCTTCCGCGGCAAGTTCCGCGAGGTGCACCCGGTCCTCTATGTGGTGAGCGCGGCGTTCGTCATCTACTTCTTGCGTCATGCCCTGGGCTTGGTCGTCTAGGCCGGGACTCACGCAGCGAAGCTGTGCCGGGCGGCCTGGATGACCAGGACGAGGAAGGCCAGGGCGACCGCATAGGCGCCCAGCACCGCAGCCAGCGTCCAGGCCAAGGCACCCAAGGGATCACCGGCGGCCTCGCACTGGTCAGCCTGGCGAATGGCGCCGAGCAGCCAGTGCGGGCCGAGGAGAAACGCACCGAGAGCCACTAACACGGTCGCGAGGTCGAGCACGGTTTGGATACCTGATGCGCTGGTCAGCTGGGAGCGCGCTGGCGTGCGAGGACGAGAGCGAGCACGATGATGAGCGCTGCCAGCGCGACGAAAAGGATGGCGCCCACTGCACCACTGACCCAACCGGCGAAGGTGAGCAGGGCCAGGAGAGCGAAGAGCGGCAGCAAGAACCAGATGAGCACCTGCAGTCGCGGCATGATCGCGCTCCTTCCACCGGTGCGCACAGCACGTGCGCTAATCGTCTCGAAGGGGTCGATGCTCTATCATCATACCACGCTGGCTCATCGAACGGTGCGCTGGAGCGTGGCCTGGCGGCGTCCGGGGAGCGGAGCAGTCATTCGGTCCAGACACGGTAGCCGCGGGTGACGCGCAGGTGTTCGGGGAGCGCCGGCTCGACGTGCACGGTGACATCGGCGGCCTGACCGATGGTCTGCTCGACCGTGCGCGCCACTTCGCTGGCGATCTCGTGGGCCATGCGGACACTCAGTTCCGGGTCGACTTGGATATGGAGATCGACCCAGACGAGACCGTCGCCGCCGCGCGTGCGAATGTTGTGGACACCCCGGACGCCGGGCACGCCCCGCACGGCGTGCTCGATCACCTCGACTGGAACCACAGCGGCGTCGGATAGGGTGAGCGCGGCATCCCGAATGATCGTCCAGGCACCCCAGGCGATCACACCAGCGATGCCGATCGCCAGGAGCGGATCGACGATGGCGTAACCGGCTCGGACAGCCACCAGCCCACCGATGACGGCGAGCGAGACGAGTGCATCGGCAGCCGTATGTTTGGCGTCGGCGCTCAGGATCGAGCTGTGGAGCTCGCGTCCGCGCCGGCGTTCCCACGTGCTGACGCCGATATTCACGAACAGCGTGACCAGCATGACGGCGAAGGAGAGGGGAGTGACTTCTGGTTGAACGCGTTCCTGGAGACGATGCCAGGCGTCCTGGAGAATTTGCACGACCAGGAGACCCATCGCGCCCGCGATGACCAGCGAGGTCAGCGCCTCGAAGCGCCGGTGCCCGTAGGGGTGGTCGGGATCGGGCGGGCGCGCCGCGATGGCCATGCCGACGAGTCCGACAATGTTCGCTGAGGCATCGAGCAGGGAGTTCAGACCATCAGCCAAGATGGAGAGGCTGCCGGAAACGAAGCCGACCACGAGCTTGGCGATCGCGACCGTGAGATTGAGCACGAGCACGGTCACCAGCGTGCGTTTGATCGATCGGGTTCGCGAGGAACGCTGCACGATCCTTTCCATCCGTGCCGTCGCGCGCTGCTCACCGCTCGGAGTAACTCTACGCGGGGCGACTGGGCGCGGAGAAGAGCAAACGATGAATTCACGCTGGCAAAACTGGGAATGCTGATCGGCCGAGGCTCGCCGCTCCCGACAGCGCTCGCGGCGGGGTTGGGAGTGCGGCCGGATCGATTCGCACCTGCCCGGCGTGCACTGCTCGATCCTGCTGAATGGACGAAACGGCGATCGGCCTGCCCTGGCGCGAGCGGGAGAGGCTCGGCTCGCTTGGGTGAGATCGCGCGCGGGAGTTGGGTGGCACTGGGCAGTCCCGTCTCGAGCGGTTACCGGTACCGATTCGTCACGGCGGCAACGGCGCAGGAACGCCGAGAGACGACGCGCTCGACCGCTCACGCGCTAACCGTGCTCGTGGTTTTGGATGGCGGCGTGCGGAGTCGGTCCAAAACGAGCCGTATCGACCATGTTCCCCCAGGCCAGCTGTTTCGGAACTCGAGCATTCCGTTCCATCGCTCCGGCCCCGGTAGGCCTGAGTAGGCGCACTCAGCTTCCCGAGGGGCATTGGGGTGAGGAGGATAGCGCTTGCCAGGCGGTCGGACGACCGCACAGGGTGGTCGCCGGGCACAGCGCTCGATGGTCGAGCGGATGGGGCTCGAAAACGGCTCCCGACTGCTTGCCGTGTCGTGTCCCCCGACACCTCCCGTTCCTGCAACTATCGCCGGGTCAGGGGCGAGGTTGGCACCCGCGGTACGCGCTGATCCTGTCGACAGTGCTGGGCTCGGGCGCTGGCCGGTCTGGTCCGCGTGGCGCGTTGCTCGAGGGTTCGGTGTCCCTGCCGTACTCGGGCTCGGGCAGCGGGTGCGGGGCCGGCTCTCATGGTGGGAGATGGCTAAGATTGATGAGCAGAAAGGAAGCTGGCGCTGCCGGCACGACGCGTTAGGAGGACGAATGAGTCAGTTCGAGTGGGTACCGATCAAGCAGTACACCGACATTCTCTACGAGCGACTCGCCGGTGAGGGGATCGCCAAGATCACGATCAACCGGCCGGAAGTCCGCAACGCTTTTCGCCCGCTCACGGTCATGGAGATGATGGACGCCTTTGCCCATGCCCGGGAGGATGGCTCGATCGGCGTCGTCCTCTTGACCGGAGCCGGGGACAAGGCGTTTTGCTCCGGTGGTGACCAGCGCGTGCGCGGCCACGGCGGGTATGTGGACGATCAGGGAATCCCGCGGCTCAACGTGCTGGATCTCCAGAAGCAGATTCGCTATCTGCCCAAGCCAGTCATCGCGGTCGTCAACGGCTATGCGATCGGGGGCGGGCATGTACTGCATGTGGTCTGTGACCTGACGATCGCTGCTGAGCATGCCAAGTTCGGTCAGGTCGGGCCACGAGTGGGGAGCTTTGACGCAGGCTACGGCGCGACGTTGCTCGGGCGGATCGTCGGGCACAAGAAGGCGAAGGAGATCTGGTTCCTCTGCCGGCAGTACACCGCGCAAGAGGCGCTGGAGATGGGGCTGGTCAACGCGGTCGTGCCCTATGAGAAGCTCGAGGAGACAGCAGTCGAGTGGGCGCGGGAGATCCTGGAAAAGAGCCCGATGGCGATCCGTTTCCTCAAGGCAGCCTTCAACGCCGATACCGATGGCTTGGCTGGATTGCAACAGCTGGCTGGTGATGCGACGCTCCTCTACTACTTGACTGACGAGGCCAAGGAGGGGCACCGGGCGTTCCTCGAGAAGCGCAAGCCGGATTTCTCCAAGTTCCCGCGCTTCCCGTGATGGAGCGAGTTGCATGAGTGTCCCGGTGAGCGATCCTGCACGGATGCCCGGACGAGGCGCCAGCTGGCGTGTCTGGTGGCTGGGGGCGCGACCGGCCACCCTGGTCGCTGCCATCGGTCCGGTGCTCGTCGGGACAGCAGCCGGGGTACGGGAAGCCGGGACGATCCGCTGGTTACCGTTCCTGGCGGCACTGGTGACCGCGCTCCTCATTCAGGTCGGGACCAACTATGCCAATGATCTCTTTGATTATCTCAAGGGGGCGGACCGTCCCGATCGGGTCGGGCCGACGCGCATCACTGCTCGTGGCTTGGTAACGGTCGCCGCGATGCGCCGGGCTGTCGTCCTGACCTTCGCACTGGCCACAGTGCTCGGCCTCTACCTGGTCTGGGTCGGGGGCTGGCCGATTCTGATCATCGGTCTCGCCTCCATCGCGGCTGGGATCCTCTACACTGCTGGGCCGGTGCCACTCGGCTACGCGGGGCTGGGAGACGTGTTCGTCTTCGTGTTCTTCGGGCTCGTCGCGGTGGGTGGCAGCTCCTATCTCCAAACCGGTTCCCTGTCCGGACTCGCGCTCCTCGCCGCGGTCCCGGTCGGTTCCCTCATCACCGCGATCCTCGTCGTCAACAATCTGCGCGATATCCCGACCGATCGAGCTGCCGGCAAGCGTACGCTGGCGGTTCGCATCGGTGAGCGGGCGACGCGCTGGCAGTACGCCGTGCTGGTTGCTGGGGCCTATCTGGTCCCCGTGCTGCTCTGGCTGCTCAGCTGGGCCGGGCCGGCGGTGCTGCTGCCCTTGCTCACGTTGCCCCTCGCTCTCCGACTCGTGGGGGTGGTGCTGCGCGGTGCGGAGGGGCCGTCGCTCAACCCTGTCCTCAAGCGGACTGGCCAGTTACAGCTGCTGTTCGCCATGCTCTTCGCTCTGGGGTTGCTCGGGTGAGCGGCTCGCGCCTCGATTGGCGATGGTACCGCCTCCGCTTCCGCGCTCCGCTGGAGACGGCTGCGGGTTCGCTGGGGACGCGGCGAGGGATCCTGGTCAGCGTGGCGACAGCGGATGGATTGGTCGGGCTCGGGGACGTCGCTCCCTGGCCGGGAACGGAGGACCGTGCGCTTCCGGAGGCAGCCGAATGGTTGGCAGCGCTTCGTGCGGTTGCCGAGGAGGCAGAGGGCGCACTTCGGCAGGCGCTGGAGCGGGTTGCGGCGGTGACACCGGGAGCGCGTGCGGCGCGGGCGGCGCTGGAAACGGCGCTCCTCGATGTCAGCGCTCAGCGGGCCGGTGTGCCCCTGGCCTTCTGGCTGCGCTCGTCGGCGCGCTCCTCCGTCCCTATGAACGCGCTCATCGGGATCGCTGATCCGGAGCGCACGGTCGAGGCTGCGCGAGCAGCCGTCGCTGCCGGATTCCGGGTCCTCAAGCTCAAGGTGCGCATAGCGGCGAGCGAGGTAGAGCGCGTCGCGGCAGTCCGCCGAGCAGTCGGCCCGGAGGTTCAGCTGCGGCTCGATGCGAACGCTTCCGCGGCGGTCTCCGCTGCGCTCGCTTTTGCGCGGGCAGTCGCACCGCTCGGAATCGAGTACCTGGAGCAGCCGGTGGGTTCCCTGGAGGAACTCGCGGCGTTGCGGCGGCAGAGCCCGGTGCCGCTCGCCGCTGACGAGGTGCTCGCCGGCCCCGACGAACTGGAACGGGCGCTCGCTTTGGGGGCAGCGGATATCGTGATCGCCAAGCTGCCGCTCGTGGGCAGTGTGGAGCGGTTGCTCGACCTGGCCGAACGATGCGAGCGAGCTGGGATCGCAGTGGTGGTGACGAGTAACTTGGAATCGGCGGTCGGTCTGGCGGCAGCCCTCCACGTGGCAGCAGCACTGCCAGGGAATGCAGAGCGTGCTCACGGGCTCGCCACCGCTGGTCTGGTCGAACCGCTCGGTCGCGAGCCAGTGCTCCAGCCGCTGGGTGGCCGACTCGTGCTCCCGCCTGGACCAGGGTTGGGACTGGATCGAACGATGATGCTGGCAGGAGAGGAAGACGGATGAGGACAGGCGAGAGGAAGCGCATGGTTTTGGGGCTTTGGGTCGCCGTGCTCGCTACCGCGGTGGGGCTGGCTGTCTCCGCGGTGCTCGTCCCGCGTGCCCTCGCGACGTCGCGAGGGCTGGCCAATCTGCTGGCGGTGGCCAGTGCGCTGCTCGTCGCGGCGGGCTGGATCGGCGGAGGCGTGACGAGTTGGCGGGGAGCTCGCTGGCGAGGAGCACTGTTTGGCCTCGCCGCGTATCTCGTCGTTGGTTCAGCCTGGACAGCCGGGTTCGTCCTCCTCGATCCCTGGCAGGTCGATTACGGTCGCGTCGATATCGTCCGTTTCGCGCTCTACTCCGTTCTGCTCTGGCCGTTCGCGCTGACGTATACCCTCGATTGGTTCGGGTTGGGCGGGTTTTGAGCGGAGGCGCCGATGCTGGTCCCCGAGTGGCTCGCCTGGCGTGCGCAGACCACTCCTGATCGTCTGGCACTCGTCTGGCGCGACCGTGTCTGGTCGTTCGCCTCGCTCGTCGCGGCTGCTGACGAAGCAGCTCGGCGCCTGGCCGGCCTCGGTGTCCGAATGGGCGACCGCGTTGCCGTGGTGATGGCGAACCGGCCGGAGTTCGTCCAACTGGTCCATGCGGTCAGCCGCTTGGGCGCGATCCTCGTCCCGCTCAATGTGCGGCTCACCGGCAGCGAACTGCGGACACTGCTCGACGATGCCGAGCCGCGGGTCGTGGTGGTCGATCGCGCGACCTGCTCACTACTGGATGGTTGGTCAGGTACCGTGGTGGAGATCGATCGCGAGTGGTCGTCGCTCCCTACGACGACTGTGGAACTGCGGCGCGCGATCGATCTCGCGGCTGTGCACACCCTGGTCTACACCTCGGGGACGACGTCCCGACCGAAAGGAGTATTGCTGACGTACGGGAACCATTGGTGGAGCGCGCTCGGGTCTCAGCTGAACATCGGGGCCGTGCCGGAGGACCGCTGGCTCCTGTGTTTGCCGCTTTTTCACGTGGGTGGGCTCTCCATCCTGTTCCGCAGCGTTATCGGCGGCTTCGCGGTGGAGCTCCACGAACGGTTCGATCCGGCGTCGGTCAACCGGGCGATCGAGGAGGGAACGACGCTGCTCTCGGTCGTCGGGACGATGCTCTGGCGGATGCTCGAGGAGCGAGGGGAGCGTCCCTATCCGCGTCATCTGCGCGCCGTCCTGCTCGGCGGCGGGCCGGCGCCCCGACCCTTGCTGGAGCATGCCGCTGCGCTCGGCGTTCCTGTTCTGCAGACCTATGGGCTCACCGAGACCGCCTCGCAGCTGGCGACCTTGGCACCGGAGGATGCGCTGCAGAAACTCGGTTCGGCCGGCAGACCCCTCTACCCGAACGAGTTGCGGGTCGTGCGGGAAGACGGTAGTCCGGCGGGACCAGGGGAGCCGGGGGAGATCACCGTACGCGGTCCAGTGGTCACGCCCGGCTATTGGCGGCGACCCGACCTCACGGCTCGCGCACTGCGTGATGGCTGGCTCTGGACAGGTGACCTCGGCTATCTCGACGAGGATGGGTATCTGACCGTGCTCGACCGGCGCGACGACCTCATCGTGACCGGAGGCGAGAACGTCTATCCGGCGGAGGTGGAAGCGGTGCTGCTGGCACATCCCGCGGTCGCGGAAGCGGCGGTGGTGGGGATTCCCGATGTCGAATGGGGGCAGCGCGTCGTCGCTGCGGTCGTCCTGCGCCCTGGTGCAACAGTGCGCGCGGCAGACCTCGCCAGTTGGTGCCGGGAACGGCTGGCTGGGTACAAGGTGCCACGAGCGTTCCGGTTCGTGAGTGAGCTTCCCCGGACGGAGAGCGGCAAGGTACAGCGGTGGGCAGTGCGGCAGGCATGGAACGCGGAGTGAAGCACACGGCAGCGCTCGTGCTCTGCTGGCGTTGCCAGCTGCGAATTGCCAAGGTATCGTACGAGCCGTAGAATGCCCGGGGAGAGGTGGTGAGCGTTCGGTTCCGCTGAACGGGGTGGGGCATGTATCTGCTCGATCAGCCAGATGCAGCGTTGGCCTATCGCCGGCAATATCGCGGGCTGATCGGCATCGCGAGCAAAGTGCCGCTGCGCGATCGCGCCATGCTCAGCTTGGTCTACACGCCCGGTGTTGCCGAGGCTTGCCGGGTGATCAGCCAGGACGAGGTGAGTTCGTTCGATCTGACTGGGCGCGGTAACACGGTAGCCATCCTGACGGACGCGTCCGATCTCTTCGGACCCACGCGGGCGCCGGTCGAGGCAACGCTACCGCTCCTGGAGGCGAAAGCCGTTCTCTTCAAGACCTTCGCTGGCGTGGATGCGGTCCCGATTGCGGTCGATCTCCAGGATCCTTTGGCGATCGTGGAAGTGGCACGCTCCTTGATTCCTACCTTCGGTGCGTTCTGCCTCGATCATATTCGGGCTCCGCACAGCTTCACGATCCAGGATCATTTAGAGAAGGCGGCACCAATCCCGGTCTTCTCCAACCAGCACCACGGTACAGCGATTCTGGTGCTCGGTGCGCTCAAGAATGCGCTGGAGGTGGTGGGAAAGCGGTTGGAGGAGGTCCGAGTCGTCATCGCCGGGGCAGGACTCGCCGGAATCGGCGTCGCGCGCCTGCTCACCCGAGTCGGGGTCAAGGATCTCATCGTGTGCGATCGCGCGGGCGCGATCTACCTGGGGCGACCGTACCGCATGAATTGGGCCAAGGCGTACTTGGCGAAGGAGACGAATCCGGAGCGGCGACGCGGGACGCTCGCTGAGGTGTTGAAGGGCGCCGATGTCTTTATCGGATTGGCTCGCGGCAATATCCTGTCGCCGGAAATGGTCGCAGCGATGGCACCCGATCCGATCGTCTTCGCGCTGGCACTGCCGACTCCCGAGATCGACCCGGACCTGGCTCGGCAGGCGGGTGCAGCGGTGGTCGCGACCGGGCGCTCCGACTACCCGAACATGATGGATGTCTCGCTCGTGTTCCCCGGTGTCTTCCGTGGCCTGCTCGATTCGGGCGCGCGCAACATCCGGTTGCGCACGTTGATCTATGCTGCCGAGGCGTTGGCTAGCTTGGTGCCGCCGGAGCAGCGTGGTCCTGAGCATATCGTCCCGCAGATCTTCGACTTTCGCGTCGCACCCGCGATCGCGGCTGCGGTGGTGCAAGCGGCTTTGGAGACCAAAGAAGCGACGCGGGAAGTTGACCCACAACAGGTGGCGGAGAACACGCGCCGCTATATCTACGAGGGTACCTTCGACGTTGCGCGGCCGGTCAACCGACGTCCCCGCTCGCTGGCCGAGCAAGCGCTGGATTTGCGCCGGCGGTATCGCGGTGTACTGGAGATCCGCAGCAAGTTGCCGGTCCGAGACCATCACATCCTGAACTTGCTCTACTTGCCACCGGCAGCCCTGGCACCGGTCGAGGAAGTGCGCCAGCACCGCGAAGCGGTTTACGACCTGACCGTGAAGGGAAATCTCGTGGCCATCGTGACCGATGGGAGTGCCGTGCTGGGGCTGGGCGATATCGGGCCGCAAGCTGCTTTGCCGGTGATGGAGGGGAAAGCGGTCCTCTTCCAATCGCTCGGTGGAGTGGAGGCGTTCCCGATCTGTATCGCTGAGCGGGATCCCGATCGGATCGTGGACATCGTGGCAGCGATCGCTCCCTCCTTTGGCGGGATCAATCTGGAGGACATTGCGGCGCCGCGCTGCTTCGAGATCGAGTCAGCGCTCAAGGAACGACTGGATATGCCAGTGTTCCACGACGACCAGCATGGGACGGCGATCGTCGTTTTGGCTGCGCTGATCAACGCGTTCAAGCTGCGGGGAACACCGCTCGCCGAGGCGAGGGTGGTCATCAACGGTGCTGGGGCCGCGGGGATCGCGACGGCGAAGCTGCTCTTGGTCTACGGGGTCGGTGACGTCATTCTCTGCGATCGCCTGGGGGCGATCTATCGGGAGCGCGAAGCGGGGATGAACCGCTACAAGATGGAGATCGCTCGGCTGACCAACAAGGCGGGCGTGCGCGGTGACCTGGCGACGGCGCTGGTGGGTGCTGATGCGTTCATCGGGCTCTCCAGCCCGAACATCCTCACGCCGGAAATGATCCGCAGCATGGCGCCCGATCCGATCGTTTTCGCCCTGGCCAATCCCGACCCGGAGATCCACCCGGATCTCGCGCTGGAGGCGGGAGCACTGGTGGTCGCGACCGGGCGCTCGGATTTCCCGAACCAGGTCAACAACTCGCTGGCTTTCCCGGGCGTGTTCCGCGGTGCGCTCGACGTGCGGGCACGCGACATCAACGACGCCATGAAGCTGGCTGCCGCGCAGGCGATCGCTGAACTCGTCTCGCCACGCCAGCTCTCGCCGCAGTACGTGATCCCGGATAGTCTCGATCTCTCCGTGCCTCCGGCTGTCGCCGCGGCAGTCGCGCGGGCTGCCGTGGAAACCGGAGTCGCCCGCTTGCAGGTCGATCCGGACGATATCGCTGCGCGCACGCGGGAGCTGCTCTACGAGGGCGTGCGGCGGTGAGACGGCACGCCCGCTCGTTTCGGCCAGAGCCGAGTGCTCCGTCGTGCGCATCGGCTGAACGAGAGCTGGCCAGCGGTCACGCTTCGGGGGTCGCCTGTCTTGCAGGCTGCATGGTCGGTCGTCGAGTCGGTCCCCCGAGGACTTCGCTCGTTTCCCAGGAATCGCGGCGCGGCCAGCGTCGCCGCAGCCACTTGTGCACCTCGACGACCGCGAGGATCGTGCTGGCGACCAAGATGATGCGCGGCCAGATGTCGAGCGGGATCGGCTCGACGCGGAGCACGAACTGGGTGAGCGGGACGTACAGTGCGCCGACATGAACGATGATGGCGGCGATGACTGCGGCGAAGAGAACCCGATTGGAGAAGGGACTCATTCGGAAGAGCGAGCGGATGCTCGAGCGCGCATTGCCGACCTGGAAATTCTGGAAGATCACCATCGTCGTCAGTGCGACGGTTCGCGCCAGATCCAGCGATCCTGACGCTCGTAGCGTCCAATCGAAGATCCACAGCGTTCCCGCGGCCATGACGAGACCACTGAGGAGAGTCCGCTCCCACAGGAGCGGGGAAAGGATCCCCTCGCGTCGCGGACGTGGACGGCGACGCATGAGCCCAGGTTCCTTCGGCTCGAAGGCCATGGCGACGTCCTGGAGCCCGTTGGTGACCAGGTTGAGCCAGAGCAGCTGTGCTGGATAAAAGGGTAAGGGCCACCCGGCCAGGACCGCGAACGGCAGGATGAAGAGCATGGCTGCACCAGTGGAAATCAAGAAGAAGGTCGCCTTGCGCAAGTTATCGAAGGCGCCACGTCCCTCCTCGACGGCCGCGACGATGGTCACGAAATTGTCGTCAGTGAGGACGATATCGGCTGCCTCGCGGGCGACATCGGTGCCGCTCTTGCCCATCGCGACACCGATCTCAGCTGCCCGCAGCGCGGGGGCGTCGTTGACGCCGTCCCCGGTCACAGCAACCGTTTCGCCATTGGCTTGCAGGGCGCGCACGATCCGCAATTTCTGCTCGGGCTCGACCCGTGCAAAGACCGAAACCTGTTGGACGATGGAACGGAGTTCTTCGTCGGACAGTCGTTGCAGTTCCCGGCCGGTGAGGACAGGGCTCGAACGGGGAGCGATGCCCAGGAAGTCGGCGATGGCCGCAGCGGTCGCTGCGTGGTCGCCAGTGATCATGACGACGCGGATACCAGCGGAGTGGCAGCTGGCGATGGCCTCGCGGACGCCTGCGCGGGGAGGATCCCAGAGCCCGACGAGACCGAGGAACGTCAAGCCACTGGGCTCGAGCAGCGACTCGATGCGTTCGGCGTGCTCGAACGGTATCTCGCCTGCCGCGAAGCCGAGCACCCGCAGGCCCTGTTGAGCGAGCTGGTGGGCTGCCGCGAGAATGGCCTCGCGGTCGAGCGGAACGAGTCCTTCCGGGCTCACCCAGGTGCTGCACATGTCGAGGATACGTTCGGGTGCCCCTTTCGCGAGGAAGACCGGTTTGCTGTCGATCCGCGAAACGACTGCTGCGAAACGTCGTTCTGGTTCGAACGGTATCTCGGCGAGGATCGGATAAATACTTTCCAGTTCTTCGCGAACGAGACCGAATCGTGCGCCGGCGATGAGGAGTGCGAGGTCGGTCGGATCACCGATGCCTGCTCGTTCCTGTCCGATTTCTTCGCTGTGCGCGAGGGTCGCCTCATTCGCCAGCACGCCCGTCACGAGCACGCGGAGAGGCGGTGGAAGATCCGAGAACGCTGTCTCGCGAAGTGCAGAGAACGAGAGGTGCGGAACGGGATCGAGTTGCTCGTCCTCGAAGGAGATGACGCGCCCAGCAGCCCAGAGAGCCCGAACCGTCATCCGATTCTCGGTGAGCGTTCCCGTCTTGTCGGATCCGATGACGGTCGTGCTGCCGAGCGTCTCGACAGCAGCCAGGTGTCGCACGATGGCACGGCGCCGTGCCATCCGCTGGGCGCTCACCGCGAGGACGAGCGTTACAACGATCGGAAGGCCTTCTGGAACGATCGCAACCGCGGCACCGACCGCGAACTTGAAGAGGAGCGCCGGTTCATCACCACGGAGCACGCCGAACGAGCTGATGGCCACGATGCTCACGAGAACGACGAGGGCGACCAGACGTGCGAAGCGCGCGAATTGCCTCTCGAGCGGCGTTTGCGGTTGGGTCTCGGCTCGAGCCAGGTGAGCGATCTTGCCGAGTTCGGTAGCACGACCCGTACTGACGACGACGCCGACGCCGCGACCACTCGTGACGATCGTGCCGAGAAACGCCATACAAACACGATCAGCGATCGGTGTTTCGGGTGGGACGGGATCGGGGCGTTTGACCACTGGAACCGATTCGCCGGTAAAAACCGACTCGTCTACCATGAGTGCTGTGGTCGAAACGAGCCGAAGGTCGGCCGGAACGCGGATCCCCGATTCCAGGAGGACGATGTCACCGGGAACCAGAGATTTGGCGGGTATCTCGCGCTCGACGCCGTCGCGGATCACGCGAGCGCGTGGACTCAGGTAAAGCATGAGCGAGCGGACCGCTTGCTCCGCACGCAACTCGTGGTAGGTTCCGAGCGCCGCGTTGATGAGCAGAACGGCGAAGATAGCGCCGGTATCGATCCATTCACCCAATCCGGCCGTGACGAGTGCTGCCACCAACAGGATATAGATCAGCGGGCTCTTGAACTGACGCAGGATGATGCGGAGAAGGCTCGGCGGCGGGGCAGTTTCGATTTCGTTCGGGCCGAACTGTTGTAACCGACGCTCCGCTTCTCGCGTGGCAAGCCCGTCGAGACTCGTGCCGAGTCGCTCGAGCGTTTCTGCTACCGTCAGGGCATGCCAGTGTACTGTGTCTCGCACGAGAACGCGATCCCTTCGCTCTCCGATCTGCGCAGTAGTCAGCGAAGTCGCGTTGGGCTACGATGCGTGCCCGGTCGTCGCTGACGTGCTGCGTTGTCGGGCGACTGCCTTGAGAACATCATGTCGGGTGACGATGCCGACGAGTTTGCCGTCACGCACGACCGGGATGTGCCGGACGTCGCGTTCGACCATGAGCTGGGCGATTCGGCTCAGTGGTGTGTCCTCCGTCACCGTCACTGCCGGTGCTTGCGCAACGTCTCCTGCCTTCATCGTCCGCGCTTCAGCGTAGATCCGCTCGATCCCTTCCGCATTCAGCCAGTGTCCGAAGAGCTGTGGGGCGCGGAAGGCCGCGAAAGGAATCGGCTTTTCCTGCGCCAGGAAGTCCTCTTCGCGAATCAGGCCGAGCAGCCTGCCGTCCGCATCGACCACTGGAACGGCGCCGATCTGCCGGTCGAGCATGATTTGGGCGACCTGTTCGAGCGTGGCGTCTGGCCCGACCGTTACTGGATCCGGCGTCATGATATCGCGTGCCCGCAGGGTTTCGTTCGCAGTCGCCGGCTCTTCCAAGGCTTGTCGGACGGCCTGTGGCCGGTGGAGGAGGAGCGGCACCGTCGTCGCATGGAGGACGTGCTCGGCCGTCGAGCCCAAAAGCACTCGCCGGATCCCGCTCATGCCGTGCGTGCCCATGGCGATGAGGCCAGCCTGGCGCGCGGCTGCTTCGGCCGCGATCGTCTCGGCGACTGGCCCACTGCCGAGGCTCCAGCTGGTCGGATAACCGCGGGCACGGACCCGCTGAGCGACGGCTTCGAGATATCGCTCCCAGCGCGCGGGATCTTCTTCCTCGGCGAGGACATGAAAGAGGTGGAGCTGCAGGGGCTCCGAACCCTGACCGAGCAGGTCGAGTGCGGTATCGATCGCCTCCTCGGCCAGTGCTGAACCATCGAGGGGGACGAGAACCGGCGAGAACGTTACCGAGGCGTTGGGAGCTGGAACGGGTACACGAGCGCGCACGACGAGCGCCGGTTGCCGCGCCCGCTGCATCACGCTGAAGGTGACGCTCCCCACTAGCAAACGGGCCACACCCAAGCGGCCGTGGCTGCTCATGACGATGACCGCTGCCTGACTCGCATCGGCGTACGCGACGATCTCCTTGGCCGGCTCGCCCAGGCGCACCTCGATGCGACAGGACACGTCGCTGATCGCGTTCCGCAGCCGTTCGAGCGACGCGCGGCGCTGTTCCAGCCAGCGCTGCACCAACTGTTCGACCTGCTCTCCCTCCGCTTCCAGATACGAGCGCAGGGATTCGGTGACCTCGACAATGGAAAGGAGCACGAGTTCACTCCCGAGTCGCTGAGCGATCGCTCGGCCGAATGGAATCGCACAGTGAGTCACACGCTCCGGATCGAGATAGGTCGGGAGTACCGGAACGACCACCGGACCTGCCATCGTGTCCAACCCTCCCTGTCCGCTTCACTACCCTGCGGGTAGCCTACCATGATCGCGATCCTGGCGCTGCTAGCGACCCTGGCCCTCGCCGCCTCAGCGGCTCGCCCGGGTCGTCGTGCTTTCACGGCGCGTGACCAGCGGTATCCGAGCGAGGCGATACGAATCGAGCTGCGCGCGGGTGAGCAGCGTGGCGAAGGCTGCTCGGCTGAACCATGAGCTCCAGGGGGCGGATCCTATGAACCGCTCCTTCGCGTTTTGCGGTTCGCGGTATGGCTGAGGATGCCCGGCCGCAGGCTCAGGGATCGTCGAACACCCGATACGCGGGCCGCGAAGCGCCGCATCGCTGCCGCCGGAACCGAGCGCGCTGTCCGGCGCACTGCTCTGGCCGGGACCGCCAACAGCACTCCGAACACACGCATGTGTCACTGTGTAATACTGTAAGTGTGGAAATCGACAGAAGGAGGGATCGGATGAGTCGCGATCCATTCGCAGCCGAGCTCCGCGCGTGGTTCCTCGGGCGCCTGCCGGAGGGTTGGTTCGTGGAGCCGCCCGAGATCGCCTACGACCGGGACGAGATTCTCGTCGTCGGTCGTCTCGCTGAGCCATCGCTGCCGGAGGGAGCGAGCGAGGAGGAGCGGAAGGCCGCTTGTGCGGCGCGGATCCAGCGTTTCCGGGAGGAAACGCGTGCTCAGCGCATGCGCATCGCCAGCGAAGCTGAGTACCGGTTCGGCCGCAAGGTTTCCTGGGGAGCGGCCTGCGGTCCGATTCGCCAGTCGTTCACGGTGCTGAGCGTGCCCGTGATGACACGCTTGCGGCTCGCCGAGCGGCAGGTCCTCGATACGCTGGTCGAGGCTGGAATCGCGCGGAGCCGGAGCGAGGCACTGGCCTGGTGTGTCCGCTTGGTCGGTCGTCACCAAGCTGACTGGCTCGAGGAACTGCGCCGAGCCTTGGTCCGGGTACAAGAGCTCCGGCAGGCCGGCCCGGATGTCGATTGAACGATGCCCGATGCTCTACCGAGGAGGGAGAACAGTGCTGCACCACACACTCGTCGTTCAGCCGATCACAACGGCCGACGCTGAAGATGCGGCTGTGCAGGGGGGCGCGATGCCCGCGCTGGAGCCTGAGACCCTGCTCGATGCCTTTTCGGCAGCAGTCGTTCGTGTCGTCCAGCGTGTCGCACCGGCGGTCGTCGGATTGCGTGTCGTCCGCTCGACGCATCGTGGTTCCGACGTTCCTGGTGGGGGTTCGGGCTTCCTGATCACACCCGATGGCTATGTCCTCACCAACAGTCATGTCGTTCATCGCGCGCGGCAGATTGTCGTCTCGCTGGCCGATGGGAGGGAATATGCGGCCCAGCTAGTCGGTGAAGATCCAGCGACTGATCTGGCTGTCGTGCGGGTTCAGGCGAACGGGCTTCCCATCGCCGAGTTCGGCGATTCGGATCGCCTGCAGGTCGGTCAGCTGGTGATCGCCATCGGGAATCCGCTGGGGTTGCAGGCGAGCGTGGTGACCGGCGTAGTTTCGGCGCTCGGTCGCTCGTTGCGGGGGCCGGACGGTCGGTTGATCGAGAATGTCATTCAGACTGATGCTCCCCTCAATCCGGGGAATTCGGGTGGGCCGCTGGTCGATACGCGCGGCAAGGTGGTCGGTGTCAACACAGCGATCATCGCTGGTGCGCAGGGGCTGGGTTTCGCGATTCCTGCCAGTACCGCTCAGTGGGTCGTCGGCCAGCTGGTGCGCGAGGGACGCGTGCAGCGTGCCTGGCTCGGGATCATCGGTGAGCTCAAGAGCGTGCCAGGACGCTTCGTTCCGGAACACGGTGGAACACGGGCGGCTGGCATCGCGGTCCGCGAGGTCATCGTCGGGAGTCCAGCGGAGCGAGCCGGACTGCGACCGGGTGACGTGATCGTGAGCCTGGATGGCGCACCCGTGCGGTCGCCGACCGATCTGCAGCGTCTCTTGGGTCGCGCACCGGTCGGCAGCACGATCGTGCTCGGCGTCGTGCGTCAGGGGAAGCTCGCGACCGTGCGAGCAGAACTCGCTCCCGAGCCGGATCGCGAACGTCAAGCGAGCCGGTAGACCTCGGGAAAGAGCCGGCGACCGGCCAGCGTGAAGACGAGCGCACCCGATGCGGCGACCGCGACCGTGGCTGGCACACCGAAAAGATCCCCGATCCCGCCGAGCGCCATCGTCCCCAGTGGCATCAAGCCCATCGGAATCAACGTGTAGAGGGCCATCACACGGCCGCGGAACTCGTCCGGAACGATCAGCTGGATGAGCGTGTTCGTGAGAGCCATGAGGAGCGTCTGGCTGGCACCGATGAGGAAGAGCAGGATCGCCGAGAGCTCGAGCCAACGTGAGAGCGCGAACCCAACGAGTGTCCCAGCGAAGACCAGGTTGACGAGGAAGAGAATGCGACCGCGATCCTGGCGTGCGCCCAGCCGCCCAACGAGCAGAGCCCCGCTCAACGCGCCGACTCCGTTGATTCCCATGAGGGCACCGTATCCCGCGGCGCTGGTGTGCAGGATATCGCGGGCGAAAACCGGCATGAGCTGCAGGTAGGGGCGGCCGAGGAAGGTGGGCACGGCCAGCAAGGTCAGCAGACCGAGCAGGCGCCGATCGTGCCGGACAGCCCGCAGGCCAACGCGGACGTGGACGAGCAGGGAAGTCGTGCTCGTGCGCTCGGGAGGTGCTGGTGCGATTGTCCAGACGGCCCAGAGCACCGGAAGATAACTCACCCCATTGAGCACGAAGGCCCAACCGGTGCCGGCCGCAGCGACCAGCAAGCCGGCCAGCGATGGGCCGATCACTGCGGCCGCGTTCCACGCAGCGGAGTTCAAACCGACGGCAGAAGCGACTCGGTCGTTCCCCACGAGACCAGGAACCATGGCCTGGCGCGCCGGATTGTCGAACGCCATGACGGTCGCGGTAGCGAATGCGATCGCCAGAATATGCCACGGTCTGATCGTCCCGGTGAGATCGAGGATTCCGAGAAGCAGCGCGAGCAGGGCGGCCAACGACTGGGTGACGAGCAGGATTCGGCGCCGATCGACCCGGTCGGCGACTGCCCCGCCAACCAGCGTGATTGTCAGGGTCGGAATGGAGCGCAAGAGGCCGTACAGGCCCAGATAGGCTGGCGAGCCGGTGAGCGCCAGGATGAGCCATCCCTGGGCAACGAGTTGGAGCCAGCTCCCGATGTTGGAAACGAGCATGCCGGCCCAATAACGTCGGTAGGCTGGCACCGCGAGCGCGCTCGCGGCGAGAGCGGCGTGCAAGCGCGCCAGTCGCGATGTCTCTCCGGATGGTGCAGCTGGACGGTCAGCGGTCACGCGTCTATCCCTTCGCGCTGCCGACCTTGCCGGGCGCTGGCGCGATCGAGAAACCGGCTGGCAAGCATAACAGGTGCTTGACGAGCGTGGCAGTCGATCCCCTACCAGGGGTGCGCAGCACTCACCGCAACGGAACGAGCGATCCTGCTGCAACGCTCTGGCCCGACGTGCCGAGAGAGGACGGCGATATCCAAAAGAGGACTCGAGCAGCGTCCAGTGCGGGGTTCGGTCTGCGCTCGCTCGCCGAACCTGGGGGAGTCCAGCGAGCCTCGCCGGACTACCTGGTCCCGACCGGCATGGGTGAACCGTGATCGACCGGATGAGAGCGGCGCCGGAGTCCCCGGCCACCCCGGCACTCTTCGCGGCGCATCATGGGACCGGCGCGCTACCGGTTGTCCGCGCGACCCAATCGATGATCGCCCGCATGTCACCGTAGCGATCCTGGCTCCCGAGGACGATGGCAACGAAGGTCCGTCCGTCACTGGTGCGCCACGCAGCGACCAGACACTGCCCGGCCTCGGGAGTCGTTCCGGTTTTGATCCCGATGACTCCGTGTTGACCGAGGAGTTCGTTCGTGTTCCGGAGTTCGAGCACGCGCGCCTTCGGACCACCGACGCGGACCTGCGCCGTGCGCAGGGCGACGAGAGCGGCGAGTTCCGGATGGTCGAGTGTCGCGCGGGCGAGCTGGAGAAGGTCACGCGCACTCGTCGTCTGCCCGGGTACGTCGTCGCCGTCCGGTGTCAGCACGACCGTTTCGCTGAGGCCAAGTTCCCGAGCTTTCTCCTGCATCGCGACGAGGAAGCGCTCGCGCGGTGGTCGATCGGGGGGACCAGCGAGTCGCTCGCCAGCGCTGCGGGCCAGTGCCCGGGCGGCGTCATTGCCGGAGGGGAGGAGTAGGCCAAGCAGGAGGTCGTGAACCGTGATCGTGTCCCCAACGTCCAGCCCCATGGCCGATTCACGGGCCGGATCGACCGTGTCCTCCGGCTGGACCGTGACGATTTCTTCGAATGAGAGGATCTCCACTGCAGTCAGCGCGGTGAGGAGCTTGAGAGTACTGGCTGGAGGAAGGGGTGTCCGGCTGGCACGCTCCAGGAGTATCCGGTCGGTGGTGAGATCGACGACGAGGACGGAACGGGCGCTGAGCGAGGGTGGTTCGGGAGTCGGAGACGGTGTCGGCGTAGGGGTGAGTGTCGGTTCGGGTGAAGGTGTGACCGTTGTGGTGGGCGGTAGACTGACTGGGGCTGCGTAGCGCGCCAGTGTCGCGCCAGCGATCGCGACACTCAGAGCGAGCAGACCGAAGGGAATGCCGAAGCGGCGGACAAAAGCGAAGAAGCCCCTCACTGCGGTGCTCCCACGCTCGTCATGCCATCTGGGGGAAGGGCGAGTGACTGGGCAGACCGTGCTTCTGGCCAGGTGCGGACGAGCGCGGGAAGTCGCGACCAGAGCGAGCGGATCGCACGAGCGTAGCGCTCGAACCGCTCATCGTCATGAGCTGACCAGCTGAAGCCATAGGCCGCGCGGAGCCAGTCGGGCAGAAAACCGATGGTCAGCCAACGCCAGACGCGGACGCTCGGGGCGAGCCACCAGGGATGCGGTGGGGAAAGGACGGAGTCGGCGAGTTGTCGCGTGAGCGGTGTGACGGCGAGTGTCCCCTCCCGGCGTGCTCGGGTGATCTTTTCCTCGATCTCCCCCCAGGAGCGAGGAAGGTACCCATTGGGTATGCCCAGCCAAAACTCCATCGCGCTCGCTTCACGACAGTAGCGGTCTCGCTCCTCCGGGGTGAGCACGCGGACGAAACGCTCGTATGCCGTGATCGTCGCTTCGACGGTCGTGGTGTGCACCCAGGCGAGGAGATCAGGATCGTGCGCGCTGTACCGGGTACCGGCTGGAAAGCGACCGCTCGGCTCCCGGAGCATGCCTCGTACGCGGTCGTGAGTGCGGATGATGCGGGCAGCGGCTGCTCGGGCTGCCTCGGGGGAGCCGAAGGTGAGGGCGCGCATCGCGTTCACCGTTGCGCGAAAGCGCCAGAAGGCTGACCAGGTATCGCGGGCGAACGACGAATGCTCGGCGACCCCCGCTGCGACGAGAGGATGGGCGAGTTGGGCGAGGATCGCTCGACCCCACCCCAGGACGACGATCCGTTCGGCGTTGACGATCTGGACGATCGACCGCGACTCTCGCATCATGCGGACGAACTCTCCGAATCGCTCCCGACCACCAGGGGCTGGGATGGCTCGCTGGCCGTGCGAGCGACGAGCAACAGCCGCGATGACCAGAGTCGGTACGGTGTGGCATCATCGTCGCCCCAGAATTCGAGGGCGACGAACCCACTCCGGCGTACCAGCGTTGCGAGCTCGCTCGCGGCGTAGAGACGCAGCGTGCGTGCACAGCGCTCGCTCGCCCCGGAGGGCCAGAGCACATGCCACTCGACCTGCACGGTGCCTTCGGGCAGGTCCCAGTGCTGGCGGACCAGAACGCGCAAACCGTCGATCTCGCCCCAGATCCGTTCGACGAAGTCGCGGACGAGCAGTTCCCGATTGGGCAGGTCGAGGAGCAGCGTCCCTCCGGGCCGAAGAGCCAGCGCGAGTTGACGCAGCACTTCTTCGTCGGCCTGCTGGTCACCGCTCGTTCCGAGGACAAGACCCGAGGCGAGCACGAGATCGAAAGCGCGGCGGAAGGGGAGGCGCTGAGGATCGCGTCGAATCCAGTGAATCGGCGTCTTCGGGACATCGATCCGCTGGCGTGCTCGCTCGAGCAGGGGTTCGAGCGGCTCCACCACGGTGACATGTGCACCGTGATCCGCAACGGCTGCAACGAGTTCCGGCGAAGGGAGGAGAAGAAGCACGCTCGCTCCGGGCACGAGCCACTGACGTTCTCTGAGCGCTTGCAGCAAGCGAGGCCGAGCGGGATCCTCCGGCACTGGTCGCCCGAACTCGCGCAGCAGCTGAGCGAAGAGCACGTCGCTCTGACTCGCCATCGCGATCGCCTCCCTCACTGGATGACCGGGGCGCTCCCGAGGGTCACCGTGAACGTCTGCTCGCGGCCTTGGCGATTGACCACGATCCTGACCTGGTCGCCTGGCTGATGGGCAGCGAGGACCGCTTGCAGCTCGTCGCTCCGCGTGACGTCGCGGTCGTCGACGCGGACGATGACGTCACCGGGTTGCAGTCCGGCTCGCTCGGCTGGACTGTCCGGGGCCACATCGACGATGAGGACACCGCGCTGCACTGGCAACCCGTAAGCTGCGGCGAGAGCAGGAGTCATGCTGACCGAGGTGATGCCGAGATACGCGCGCGGGCGAGCCTCCAAAAGTTGCTGCACGATCTCTTTGGCCTTGTTGATGGGAATGGCGAAGCCGATCCCCTCGGCCGTCTGGATCTTGGCCGAGTTGATCCCCACGACCCGACCGGCGAGGTCGACGAGTGGCCCACCGGAGTTACCGGGGTTGATGGCCGCGTCGGTCTGGATGAGGGGACCGATAGCTGGCTCCCCGAAGCCCGGGTCGATCGTCCGGTCGAGCGCGCTGACCACGCCAGCGGTGACCGTGGGACCACCTTCCAGCCCGAGAGCGTTACCGATCGCGACGACCCATTGCCCGACGCGCAGTTGATCGCTGTCCCCCAGCGGAGCGACGGGCAAGTTTTCCCCGTCGATCTTGACGACAGCGATATCGTTGGATGGGGAGCGGCCCAGCACGCGACCGGTGAACTGCCGACCATCGCTGAGCACGACTCGGATTTCTTGTGCGCCAGCGATCACGTGGTCGTTGGTGAGGATGTAGCCGCGCGGATCGAAGATGACTCCTGAGCCGACTCCTTCCTGAATCTGCCCGAAGCCGAAGAGGCCCGGTACGATGGCCCGGACAGACACATAGACGACAGCTGGTATCACCTGAGCGGCGACCTGCTCGATCGCGGTCGCGAAGTCTCCCGTCGGAGCTGGAGCGGGGAGGGTGACAGGGCTCGCGGAGGCCGGCGGAGAGAGCTGAGCGATCGGTGCCAGTGATGGCGTGTTGGTGGCGATGGGTGTGCGTGCGGCAAGAGTCGTCGGTGTCGCGGCGAGGCGGACGCTCAGGCATCCACTTCCGGCTACCCAGCCGGCCAAGAAGGCGATGACGATACCGGCAGCGATGGACAGACGGCGCATCCTCGACTCCCTCCCTGGTCTCCGAGCCCCAGCTGCAATCCTACGGCCGGGGCAGGACGTATGATAGTGGCACTGGGATGGTCGGGTGTCTGGTGTGTGGCGCACGATGAAGGGAGAGACGACCGGGCCGAGCGACCTCGAACTGGTCGCCCGGCTTCGTTCCCGTGATCGAGCGGCGCTCGAGGCACTCTATGACCGTTATGCGCGCCGTGTGTACTCCCTGGCGCTCAGCATCGTGCGCGACCAGCAGGCTGCCGAGGACATCACCCAGGAGCTGTTCATCCACTTGTGGCAGTTCCCGCATCTCTACGAGCCGGAGCGAGGAGCGTTTGCCCCCTGGCTCCTGCGATCGGCCCGGAATCGGGCCATCGATATCCTGCGCCGGCGCTCTCGCGACTACCAGGTCGGGGTACGGTTCGACACGATGAGCGCGCTGGCACAGGACGATCCTGATGATCTGGTGCTGCGAGCGGATGTGGCCGCTGGGCTGCGGCGCGCTCTGGCCGAACTGGACAGTGGACTCCGGGAAGTGCTCGAGCTCGCCTACTTCAGTGGGCTGACGCAACGGGAGATTGCCGAACGGCTCGGGCTCCCGCTCGGGACGGTCAAGACACGCGTGCGGACAGCACTGCGACGTCTCGCGGAAGCGCTGGCAGGAGATCGGGAGTCATGACAGGACGATCGCTGACTGATCACGACGTGGACCTGGAAGCGTACGCGCTGGGCCTGCTGGACCCTGAGGAGGCGGTGGTGGTGGCGCAGCACCTGGAAGCGTGTGCACTGTGCCGAAATGAGTTGCACCGGATCGAGGAGACACTCGGTTGGCTGGGAACAGCCGTTCGACCAGTTGAACCATCGCCGACGCTCCGGAATCGGGTCCTCGTCGAAGCAGATCCTGGAGATCGGCGGCGCTGGCGGCTGGCGTGGGCTTGGGGTGGACTGGCTGCGGCGGCGCTCTTGTTGCTCGGGGTCCTGCTGCTGGCCGTGACGCGTCTCGAGCGCCGGCTCGATGAGTTCGCGAGCCAGCAAGAGCGGATCGCCGCTGTCCTCGCGAGGGCCGATTGGTCGACCGTCGTGCAGGGGGAAGGAGCAGGTTTCCCGCCGGAGGTCGGCCGGATCTACGTCGATCGCGGGGGACGCGATGGGCTGCTGGTGCTCGGTGGTCTCGAGCGTCCTGAAGCTGGCCGGGTGTATCAGGTCTGGCTGCTGCGCGCAGATGGGAGCCGCGTCGATGCGGGGGTCTTTCTCCCCGACCGTGCCGGGTCGGCGCTGCTCTTGATCGAGGCTCCGGACGATTGGACACGGTATCGTGGCATGGGTATCACGGTCGAGCCAGGTCCCCAGGGGAGCACGGAGCCGACTGGCCAGCGGGTCGCTGGTTGCAGCTGGGACTGGTCGGCGTGGGGGCGGTCGTAACGGACAGCCTTGGTCAGGTGGACGTCAGTGGAATCTCGGCTGAGCAGGAGTTGTGAGCGAGTGCACTGCGGGATGACCGCCATTTGTCGGGCACTCCGGCGATGCGCACACCGGATGAGGAGCCCCGCTCTGTCTGATATCCGGTGAAGATATCCGATGGCGGAGGAGAGCGAGCGAGCCCGGGGGACGCTGCTCCCGGGCTCGCTCGTCGGGTTCCGGATCAGTGCTTGAGAATCTTGTAGTAGTCGTAGTGCCGGATAAAGATGTTCCACTCCGGCATGAAGTCACCGTTGCGATTGCGGGGGAGATTCGTGACCCATGGCTTCATGAGTCCGTAGCTCCAGGGGTTGTAGACGTAGATTGCCGCGGCCTCCTCCAGCTGGATCAGTTGGGCCTTGTAGTACAGCTCGTAGCGCTTCTTCGGATCCGACTCGCCGTTCGCCTGGAGCGTGAGTCGGTCAAATTCCTCGTTTGACCACTCGTGGCGACGGCCTGTCGGTGCCTTCGAATACCAGACCTGGAAGAGGGTGTTCGCGGGATCGGGGTAGTCGACGTACCAGCGGACCCACATGAGCGGGATCTCGTGCTTCCACATCCGCTCGTAGGTCTCGCGTGGCTCGCCGACGATGTGCTCGAGCTCCATACCGAGCACTTCCTTGAGCATCTGGATGATGGCGGCAGCAGCGGCCTTTGGAGCATCACCCTCTTCGCGGTGGGTGAGGGTGAGGCCCTTCGGCCAGTTCTTGCCACCCTCATAGGGAGTACCTTTGAGCCACTGGCGCGCCTTGTCCGGGTTGTACTCAGTGAGTTCGCGGATCTTGTCGTCCGGTTCGATGTAGTAGGGCATACCAGGTGGCGTGAATGTATAGGCGACCGTGGCGAGACCCTTGAGCACCTGCTTGACGATCGTCTCGCGGTCGATGGCATGGGCCATGGCCCGGCGCACCTCTTTGAGATTGTAGGGCTCGAACTTCGGATCGGGAACGAGATACCAGGTCCCGAAGAGGTTGAACTGGTGGTACTCCTTGCTGAGCTTGGGATCAGAGCGGATCCGTTCGAGTTGGCCGAGTGGGCCGCGCCACATCCAGTCGATCTCGTTGTTCTCATAGGCTTGCAGCACTGCTTCGCTCGGGATGATCGGGCGCTCGACCCGCTGGAGCGTGATGTTCTTGGCGTTCCAGTACTTCTCGTTCTTCTCCAGAACGACGATCTTGTCGTGCTCCCAGCGGACGAGCTTGAAGGGGCCGTTGCAGACGATGTTTTCGGCCTCGGTCCACTTGTCGCCGTACTTCTCGACCGAGGGGCGATGGGCTGGCGCGGCGGCGATATAGGCGGCCAGAATGGGGAAATAACCGCGTGGCCCCTCCAGTGTGACCTGGAGCGTGTAGTCGTCGAGCGCTTTGACGCCGACGTCGTCGCGCGTCACACCGGGCTTCTGGGTATTGAACGCTTCTGCGTTCTTGATGTCGTACAGGAAGCCTGCATACGGGGCGGCGGTGGCTGGATCGAGCTGGCGCTTCCAGGACCACTCGTAGTCGTGAGCGGTTACCGGATCGCCGTTGCTCCAGTAGCTGTCCTTGCGGATGTAGAAGGTCCAGACCGACGCGTCCTGGTTGGGTTCCCAGCGCTCGGCGATATCGGGAACCACCTCGAGGTCAGGCGTGAACATGCCGAGCATGGCGAAGCAGGAAGCATCGCCCTCGCAGTAGAGATCGCGGTTGAAGTCGAAACTCTGTGGATCGCGCTCCATGTTGGTTCGGAAGACCTGATCCGCGGCAAGTTCTCCCGCGGCGGGCGTGGGAGCAGGGGCGGTAGTCGGGGTCGGGCCGACTGCGCGCGGTGGTGTGGGAGTCGGAACAGGCGGTGGCGTGACGGCTGCGACAGGAGTCGGCGTAGCCTCAGGGGCTCGTTGGCAGGCTGCTGCGGCCAATGCTGCGCCGGTCGTCCCACCGACTGCGCCCACTATGCGGATGAACTCGCGCCGGTCCATGCCGACGACTTGGAAACGTTTCCATAGGAGGGCGATCTGCTCAGGATCTTCCCACCAGCGGAGTTTGTCGCTCATCGTACCTCCTCCTCTTGGAGTCAAGAGACGACTCTTCACTCGAAACGAGCGCTCGCCTTCTCCGAGTCGTCTTCACCTCCTTTCAGTCGCGTTTGCGAGTCCGTGGATCGAGCGCATCGCGGAGCCCGTCGCCAAGGAACGTAAAACTGAGCATCAAGAGCGCGATCAAGATAGTCGGGAAGATCGGCATATACCAGTACGAAGTGATGTACTGCTGGGTTTCTCCGGCCATCTTACCCCAGCTCGGACGCGGTTCGGGAATGCCGATCCCGATGAAGCTGAGCGCTGCCTCGGTGAAGATGGCCTGGGGAATGCCGAAGGTCAGCGTCACGATGATCGGCGAGAGGGCGTTCGGCAAAAGATGCCGCGTGATGATGCGCCAGGGAGAAGCACCAGCGGCGCGCGCAGCGATGACGAAATCGCGCTCGCGCAGCGCCAAAAACTCAGCGCGGGTGAGACGTGCGAGCGTGACCCAGCCAGTCACGCCGATCGCGATGAAGATGTTCTGCATGCCGCGTCCGAGCGCCGCCATGATCAGGATGACGAAGAGGAGCTGAGGGAAGGCGTACATCACGTCGACGAAGCGCATCAGGATCGCGTCGACGCGGCCACCGAGGTAGCCAGCCAGTGCCCCGATCGGCACGCCGATCAAGAAGACGATGACCTGAGCACCGAGTCCGACGAGCATGGAAACCTGCGCGCCCCAGATGAGGCGACTGAGCATGTCGCGACCGACGAGATCGGTGCCGAGCGGGTACTTCCCGGTCCAAGTCGGAAACTGGGAGACGGCCGAAAAATCGGCTTTGTCGTATGGGTACGGAGCGAGGACAGGTGCCAAGATCGCCATCAGCGTGAAGATGATGACCATGACGAGCCCGAACAAGGCGAGGCGGTTGGCGAGGAGGCGACTGAGCGCATCGCGCCAGAGCGTCCGGTGAGGGCGAGCTGCCCAGATGAGGGCATCGGCCCGTTCCGCTCGACCGGTCATCCCAGCACCGGTGGTGGCCATGCGGTGAGCTCCTCTCCGCGTTTCGGCTCAAGCCAGGCGGATACGCGGATCGACGACACCGTACAAGATATCGACGACAATATTCATGATGGCGAGGAACGCTCCATAGATCAAAATCACGGCCATGATCATCGGGTAGTCGCGAGCGATCAGGCTATCGACAAAGAAACGTCCCATCCCGGGAACGCGAAAGATCTTCTCGACGAATGGCGAGCCGGTGCCGATGGCAGCGAACATCGGGCCCAGGATGGTGATGGGTGGAATCAAGCCGTTTTTCAGCACGTGTCGCACGATGACCTGTCGATCGCTCAGTCCCTTGGCGTAGGCGGTACGGATGAAGTCCTGCCGCAGGACTTCGACCATGCTGGCCCGGGTATAGCGGGCGATGATCCCGATCGGGCCGAGCGAAAGCGCGAGCGTGGGCAGGACCCAATCGATCGGCGAATCCCAGCCACCGGTGCGCGGAACGATAGGGATCAAGAGGACGAGCAAGACGATGAGGAACAGGGCCAGGATGAAGTTCGGCACCGCGACACCTAGCGTTGCGATGAAACTACAGAGGTAATCGACTGGACCGTTCTGATTGATAGCTGCGATGACGCCGAGCGGAATGCCGATCAGGATAGCCAGAGCCATCGCCATGACACCGAGATGGAGGGAGACAGGCAGGGTGGCGGCCATGATATCGCGCACCTCGCGGGTCTGGTACTGGTACGAGAACCCGAAGTCGAGCGTGAAAATGTTTCTCAGATAGTGCAGGTATTGTTGCCACAGCGGCTTGTCGAGCCCGTATTTCTTCGCCAGTGCTTCCTGGGCAGCTGGTGGCAATGGGTTCGCCTGGGGGGCACGCGGCTGCATCGGGCTTCCTGGTGTCGCATGCATGATGATGAACGTGATGAGCGAAATCGCGATCAACGTCGGAATGACCATCAGAAGGCGACGAGCGATGTACTGCGCCATGCATCACTCCTCAGCTTGCCCTGTGACCCGGTCCGTGTTTGCCGAAAACAGCACAGTGAGATGCTTGCGGGAGCACAGTACCACATGCGCGAAAGCGTTGTCAATAGTTTCCCCCTTCTGTCCGAACCGGCAGCGGGTGTGGGGAGCGGGGTGGGAAGCGGCGTGGGGTGGTGGAGGGGGCTGCCGGTCGTGGCTCGTCCGGTGCGAGGGAGGAGCGGCGGGGCTGGGGGGCTGGTGTGGGCGCCGTGCACGGAACCGGACGAGCCGGAGTGGGCGCGCTGCTCACTCCGGCTTGCTGGGGTGGCAGGGGATGGTCAGTGCGGGGTCGCGGCGCGCTCGCGCTTGTCCATGACGGCGGTGGAATGGCCGGCATCGAGGCGGGCGGCGGGGTCGAGGAAGACGACGGCGTGGTTGACGGCGGGGATGGCTTCGGCGACGCCGGGGGCGATCAGCT